>Ga0210408_10003254_pt1 | contig 15132 bp, 15 predicted proteins | sample IncBWH4MmetaG_FD_155471 | JGI IMG/M metagenome (GOLD analysis project Ga0210408, IMG submission 155471) | Forest soil microbial communities from Barre Woods Harvard Forest LTER site, Petersham, Massachusetts, United States - Inc-BW-H-4-M | ecosystem: Environmental > Terrestrial > Soil >...
TATACGAGATGCCCTCTCGGCCGAACGTAACTTCGCGCGTCGACCCGGTTTCGTACAGGCCGAGATCAAAGCGCCTCCCATTGAAGAGCGAAAACACGTTGTGAAAGAAGGGGTCTGCGTTGGGAAAGTGCACCACGCTGCCCACCGGGACCACAAGCAGATGCGGTAAGAATTCTTTGTTTTTTTGGAGGAGGGTATATTGAAGGCTCGTGTCGGGGTCCGGCGCGGATTGGCCATCGAGGGGCGTAAGCCACGCCACCGCGGGAGGATGACTGACAGCGTTCCGCGCCGCCCACTTTGCGTTGGATGACGGCACTTCAAGGTGAGCCGAAACATCGAGCGTCCCCTGTGCCTCCGCCGGACGCGCGCCACCGCCTGCGACCGTCGCCATCGCAACTGCTGCTGCAATCTGGAATGAGGTCGAACGAATGCGCATTGTTAGAACCTGTAGCCGGCTGCCACGCCATAAACGTCAGACATCGAAGCCGTCCCGGTTGCCGAAGTGCTGTCGATCCTCCTGTACTCGAAGGAGAACAGCGTATAAGCCGTAGGACTGTAGATGATGTTCGAGGTGAGCGTAGCGTTGCGCCCCAGATCTTGGTACCAGCCTGCCGCCGCGGTCACGTACGGACGCAGTTGATGCGTAAATGCATTGTCCAGGCCATAGGCAGTGTTGAACTCCAGCCGTTCGCCAATCCGCGCCTTCAGCTCCGCCCATCCTCCGGCATCATCCAGCGCGTGATAAGTATCGTCAGTCCGCCTCCACACATAGTCTTTGAAGGCTCCTGCCCCCAGGCCTCCCAGCGCCGCCCCCCGATAACCGCTCCCGCTCAACTGAAAATATCGGGTAATGGGAATGCGAAGGTCAACCGTGCCTGCCCAGGCGTCAAAGCGAAAGTCATTTCCGCTGCGGTGCGGGCTGTAGTATCCACCCACTCCAACATGTAACCCCGTCAACCGGTCTCCGTACGAGTAGCCAAGCCTGGCTTCACTCCCCGGCCGGCGCGTTTGCTCCGCCAGGCTCGCGGTGGGCGTTGTAACTGTGTTGGCACGCAGCGGCGGCGGATCGGGTACATCGGCCACCGCGGCCGCGAACACCAATCGCGACCGACCCGCTGATGGCGTCTCGTACTCCCCACCCACCTGCGGCATCCAGTTCCATAAGTTGCCTGACCACGCCAGGGCGGGCTCTGCCACCGCGGTGAGCGAAGACGGCGTATTGGGATTGAGGATCGGGCGATCCAGCGCCGCAAATACACGCCCTGAATTCCATGCCAGCTCACCGTGCGCCGTACGCAACCGCACCACTCCGCCGCCTGTGTAGCTGTTCTGGACCGGGCTGCCGAAGAAGTCCACGCGTACGTCCGTTGAAGTCGCGGCCCCCAGCACGCGCGGTCCCCGCGCATCCAACCCCAGCACGCTCTGGCGCAGCGAGAACCCTGCAGTCCCTGGCCCTCCCAGCGCCACAGCCGGCGTCTGAATCACATCGACCCCGGATGAGTTGAAGTATCCGTTTACCAGGATCAAGCCCGTCAGCTTAACAGGAAACTTTGAGGCGCTTTCCACCTTGGTCTGCTCGTGCGTCGCAATCTCGCTCTGCTGCAAATCCTGCTGTTCGCGAAGTGCGCTTACCTGCGCCTCCAGATGTGCGGCATCGCTCCGCGCGGCTTCAACAGCTTCCGTCTGGGAAGCCGCCCCCGGCGAATCATTCGGAACACCCGCGACGTCGGCCTGCAGAGCCGCAACTTGCTTCTGTAGACCTTCGATTCGCATTTGCGATTCCTTCAGCGCCGATTCCTCCTGCGCCAGCAGCGCCACCAGCTTCTCCACCTGCCGCTGGAGCGCCTGCCGCGAAGTCGCTGCGTCGCCGCCCGCCGGCTGCGCCATGGCTATTGCGGGCAGCAGAAGAAGCAATGCGGGCAACGAGTGGGGCGTGGGTCGAATCACTGGAGCTCCTCCTTTGATTGAGGACGTGTCGTACGGTTGTTTCAAAAACACTCTGCGATCCTTGCTTTTATCCTTTAACGTCGTTTCCCGGCGGTCGCGTCGAACTTCGTTCCCTCCGGTAAACACCATCTGACGCGCCTAGCGTTCCGACACAACCTTCGCATCCTTGCCGTGGAATTCGCGTTGCAGCGTTAGTCTGAAGATGGTTTCCCCGGGCCTGCTGCTCACCAGCGTTACTGCGCCCCCGTGTTCCTTCGCCACCGCATCCGCGAGCGTCAGACCCAGCCCCGTCCCACTCTGCTTCCCGTTGCTCACAAACGGTTGAAAGAGCGAGGTGCGAATTTGGTCTGCCACACCCCGGCCGGAATCGGTCACTGACAGCTCAATACTCTCATCATTGACCTTGATGGAAAGAACCACCTCACGCCTGCCCTCGGCGTAGTGAGCGCTCTGGCAGGCATTCAGCAGCAAGTTGTAAATGGCCCGCTGCATCTGCTTTGCGTCGACCACTGCAAGCGCACCCGCCTCGTCATCGCAATCCAGCCGCACCATCACTCCCTCGGCTTCAGGATGCGAACGCAGCAAAGCCACAGCCTTTTCCCCAATCCGGAGTACCGACCCAGGCTCGCGATGGAAGGCAGCTCCGCCCTTGCTTAAGATCAGCAGCGAATCCAGAAGTTCGGTTGCTCCATCCACGGCCACCTGGATGTCGGCGAGCAGTTCCCCTCGTTCCTGCGCTGTTAGATGCGATGAAGAAAGAAACTCCGCGTTGGCAAAGACGGCGGCAAGGTAGTGCCTCAGATCGTGCGAAACGGAGCTTGCCATGCTCCCGATAGTTGCCAGTCGCTCCGAATCTAGAAGTGCGCGATGGTTGGCCTGGATCTCATCGCGCATCCGCGCAAACGCGTCGCTCAGTTCCTGCACCTCGCGCGTTCCGTTCGCAGGCAACCGATGAGAGGGATCGCCAAGACCGAAGGCCTGAACGCCAAGAGCGAGGGTCTCCAGTGGCTGGGTAACAATGCGCGAAAACGAGATCATCAGCAGCGAACCAAGAACTACCGCGCCCACGCCCAGCAGCAGCACGAGCTTGTTGATCTCGCGAATCGCTTCGTCCGCCGGCTCGAATGACTTTAAAACCACAAGCTGCAGATCGCCCAATGCCTCTGAGCTGAGATCCGTTTCCGTAGCCAGGTGCTTCCGCCCGCCGAGCGACACCTCGGCAATCTGTCCGCCTGCAGGCAGCGACGAATTCTTGCGCGCCAGTTCGTGCTGGAGACCAGCAGGAAGAGTGCTGGCCACCACCTTGCCCTCGGCAAAGAAAGCCGCATCATCGCCTGAAGCGTGGCTGATCATTCCCAGCACATCCGTGTCGATGCGGTATCCGCTCACCACATATCCGAGCAACGTACCCTGCATCTCGTCGCCGAAATACAAGGGCGTCACTGCCACATCGAACAGTCGCCCATCGGAGGATATATAGTGCTGCCGCGGCCGTGAGATGATCTCCTCCGTCGCGTGGATCAGTACGTCGCTGGGCGCCGCCCCCTGCGTGAACACGGTGAGAACGTGCTCCCGGCCGTCGGCCAGCGCAAATAGATCGCAACCGGCTACCTTCCACAGGCTGACCGCCCCGTCGGCGATCGTGGGCTTGTCGCTGGTGGTCATCAGTGCCTTGAGAATGGTATTGTCGGCCAGCAATGCATTCTCGTGAGTCAGCTCCTCTCTTCGCTGCCGCTGCAGATTCTGGAATGTCGTCAGGGAGTGTTCGAGATCACCGGAAAGATCCGCTTCCACGTGCCGGCGCACCCGGTCGCGGACAATCAGCAGGCTTCCACCCGTCACCGTCATCACCACGGCGATCAGTACCGAGACAAGGAGAACGCGGGTTCTGACTCTGCGAAGAAACGGCATCGGGCCTACCCCCTAGGGGGCGAACTTGTAGCCGGCGCCATAGATGGTTTGCAAATGCCGGGGATTCGCAGGGTCGGCCTCCAGTTTCTGCCGCAGCTTCAGGATCTGGTTGTCAACGGTTCGTGTCGTTGGATACGAATTGTAACCCCAGACATCGTTCAGCAGTTCGTCCCGGCTGAGCACTCGATCGGGATTGGCGGTGAAAAACCGCAGCAACTTGAACTCGTGGGCCGTGAGTGTGACAGGAACTCCTGCGCGGCTCGCCGTCATTTTCAGGAAATCGATCTCGCAGGATCCGAACTTGTAGGTAGACACCGGCTCGATCTTCCGCCGGCGGCGGATGCAGGACTGCACGCGCGCCAGAAGCTCGCGCGGGCTGAACGGCTTGGTCACGTAGTCCTCTGCCCCTAGCTCCAACAGCAGCACCTTGTCCACCACTTCGCTTACCGCGCTGAGAATCAGCACCGGCGTCTCCGGCGAAACGCTCTTGATCCGCTTGCACACTTCGCGACCGGATAGCTGCGGAAGGATCAAATCAAGCACCACGGCGACCGGGGAGCAGTTCCGGAAAGCATCAAATCCCGCCTGGCCGTCCGAGGCCAGCTCCGTCCGGTACCCCTGCTCGTGAAACAGCCGGTGCAAAACCTTCTGCATTCGGGGATCGTCTTCGACAATCAGAACTGTGCCTTGGTCTTCAGCCATCGCCGCGTTCTCCACAACCAGCTGCCGAGTCTGCAGCTTTCCAGTGACCAGCGTACTCATCTAGTTGATCCTTGTCTTGGGCGACCGGTCTGATCCATCGCACTGGAGCGGTCAACCCCTCTTATTCCATCCTGCACCAGAGATTTAGACGAACCACCTCCCGAAACAAGAAGTGACATTGAAATGACAATTTCGGGCTGGCATTGAGACTCTGCCGCTTGCCATCGGAATCCGGATGATTACCGTCCCCCCTTGCAATCTCAATGCTGCTTTAACCGCCCCTTTATGCCCCATTCTTGGTGCATCCGACATAATCACGCCATGCTTCTACCACCCCGGAACCTGCTCCAGCAGGCCTTCTCCTGCTGGAACTGGAAGTGTGCCCTGATGAGCGCAACTGCCCGCTCGCTGGTTTACCTGGCGGGTATGAGCCGGAAGGGTTTTCAGGGCAGCCTCGCCGTCGTTCTCGTCGAGATCGCGTATGTGACGCTTACCGCAGGGGCATACGCCGGAATGCAGCAAAGGGCCCTGACCGTTCGCCCGCGGCTTGTCGGAAGCCTGATCATCACGGTCGGCGTCCCTGCGCTCTCCCAGGCCTTGGACTGGACCGCTCACCGTGTCACCGGCGCAACCGTCACCGGCAAGGCCACCCTGGCCGTCTGCCTCTTTGCCGGTGTCTCCGCGCTGATTCACTTGCACCTCATGCGCCGTGGAGCCTTCCTGACTGGCATCGGAACCTCGCTCGCAGACGACTTCCGCAACCTCCTCACGACCGCCGCGAGACCGGACTTCTCCTGAGGTTTCATGGCCTGGTGCCCCCAGGACTCCTTGTTGGAGACCCGGGATTCCCCGGCTGTTCGAGACAGATCGCCATAAACAGCATCCCGTGCCGGCTGTCACCGCGTCGGCCCGGGATTTGCGTTGAAATCAGTCTGTGACTAGCGTGGGGAAGTGTCGGCTTTTGATCGGGTCAAGCTACGCCGATATCAATATGTCAGGGATGTACCCGGTCCGTACCCTCCGATCCACCTCCCCTCCTCCCCCGTATTTCATCGTCTTTTCTTCGCCTGACTAAGGTAACGAATTCCTGAGCGACCATTTCCCGCCTCAAACAGTCCAATTCAGAGAAGTGCGTGCAGTTATCGGACGAAAGCGCATCCGGCTAGCAACTCGACCGGCTCCAAAGACCCGCGTACACTGAACCTGCTCTGGTATCTCCGCCGACCCTCACATGTTGCGGAACGTATTTATAGTATTCGGGCTCGTAGCTCTGTATCTGACAGTAAGTGTGTCCGCTGCAGCAGCCGACCTCGCATCGCCTGCGCGGCTCGCGAAGACGCACAGACGCGCTGTCACTCCCGCGCACAACCGCACCGGAACGCACGCTCCCTCGTCGGCTCGCCGGACCCGGAAATCTGCGCACGCCGCTGTCTCGCCGCGCCGGCGGACCAAAAGCCGCACTGCGACGCGCGCTCGGCATGGCCGCGCGGTTCGCTCCCTCGACGCCGATCAGCAGGCAGCTCCGGTAGAGGAGCGGGTCACGCTCAGCAGTCATCACCGCATCCCGCCGGTGGCGCCCTTGGTTGGTTCGGCTGAGTCCTTGGCTCATCAAAATTCCATGACCGACGCCGAGGGTCTCGAGCGCATCCTCGACGAGGACGATCTCGCCGACCGCATCGCGCAAAAGCTGCTGGTCCCTGTGCCCGAATCGGGCGGACTGGTGGTCAACGGCAACCTGCCTGAGAACCACAAGTACTGCCGGCCGTGGACGGCAGACTTCCTCACCGACCTGTCGCAGGCGCATGCCGCAAAGTTCGGCCATCCGCTTGAGGTGAGCTCGGCGGTGCGCACGGTTGAGTATCAAAAGCAGTTGATCCAGACCAACGGCAACGCGGCCGCGGCAGAAGGCGACATCGTAAGCCCGCATCTGACGGGCGCTACCATCGACATCGTCAAGCACGGCATGACCCGCGCCGAGATCAGCTGGATGCGCTCCTGGCTGCTGCCCTTGCAGGTTGCCGGGACCATCGATGTGGAAGAGGAGTTCCGCCAGGCGTGCTTCCACATCACCGTGTACAAGCACTACGCTTCGCCGCCCGCGCCTGAAGAGAAGCCGCACAAGCGGCGGGCCGCGCCGCGCTCGCAGGTTGCATCCCGCGACCTTTAGGCTCATGCAAGGGCCAGTGAACCGGGATGCTCATTTCGCGCGAAAATCATGCCCACGGCTGGGGGTTCGGGGTACAATCGCGTGCAGCTACCGCACTGCCATCCTCGGGGCCCGTTCGACTTCTTTTCCGGGCGGCAGGTCCTGAAAGTTTTTGCAACCGCTCAGAGCTGCTTGCGGTCTGCACTGGCGGGCGCATGCTATGCGATTCGAAAAGCATCTTGAGAGGCGGACATGACTGACACCAGTGTGCAACCGACAGCCGAGGAGACTCCGAAGTTAAGCCAGATAGAGCGCGTGGTCGATGCGTTCACCGCTCCCTCCAAAACTTTTACCGACATCAAGAACGGCCACACCAGCTGGTGGCTGCCCTTCGTGTTGTTTGTGATCGTAGGCTCCGCGCTCTGGGCCACCGTCAATGCGAAGGTGAGCTGGACGACGGTGGCGGAAACGGGAGTCAAGATGAGTCCGAAGGCCGCCGAATCGATGGACAACTTGAAACCTGAGCAGCGCGCGCAGCAAATGAAGATTTCAGCCATGGCCCAGGAGGGAATTTGGGCGTTCGCGCCGGTCTGGGTGCTGCTGATGAACCTCATTGCCGCCGCCGTAATGCTGGGGACCATCAATTTTGGCTTCGGCGGAAAGGCTACCTTCGGCAAGATGCTCTCCGTGATCTGGTACGGTGGGCTTCCGGGATTGATAAAACTGGCGATCGGGATGATCGGACTCTATGCGGGTGTGGCGCCGGACGCCTTCCTGCCGCAGAATCCGGCGGGAACGAACTTGGGCTACTACATGAATCCGCTGGAGGCCAACAAGGCTCTTTACACGCTGGCCGTGAGCATCGATCCGATCACGATTTGGAGCATGGTGTTGATTGCGATCGGCGCGGCCACGGTAGCCGGTGTCAAGCGGAGTGCCGGTTACATCGCTGTCTTCGGCTGGTGGTTCCTCATGCTGCTGATTGGCGTTGGCATGAGCGCAATGATGGGCTAACCAATCTCACGGGCAACCAAAACGGCGCGCATCCATTGGATGCGCGCCGTTTCATTTCTGATCCCTGATCCCTGTCGCTACTCGGTCCAGCGCCGCATGATCAGGGTAGCGTTGATGCCGCCGAAGCCGAAAGAATTGGAAAGCGCCACATCAAAGCTGTGCTGCACGGCCTTGTTTGGAACGTAGTCCAGCCGGCACTCCGGATCGACGTTCTCGAGATTGATCGTCGGCGGGAGCACCTGGTGCTGCAGGGCCAGCGCGGTAATGCCCGCTTCCAATCCGCCAGCGCCTCCGAGCAGATGGCCGGTCATGGACTTGGTGCCGCTCACCTTAAGTTTGCCGCTGAGAGCGCGCTCGCCAAATACAAGCTCGATAGCCCGCGACTCGTTGCCGTCGCCGGCGGGCGTCGAAGTAGCGTGGGCATTCACGTAGCCCACTTCTTCAGGCGTAATGCCGGCGTCGTTCAGCGCCGCGCGCATGCTGCGCTGGGCGCCCTGGCCTTCCGGGGCGATGCCGGTCATGTGGTAGGCGTCGGCGCTCATACCGTAGCCGATGATCTCGCCGAGAATCTTGGCGCCGCGCTTTTTCGCGAACTCCAGCTCTTCGAGGATGAGCATGCCGGCGCCTTCGCCGATGACGAAGCCGTCGCGGTCCTTGTCGAAGGGGCGGCTGGCTCGCTGCGGTTCGTCGTTGCGGGTGGAGAGGGCGCGCATGGAAGCGAACCCGCCCACCGAGAGCGAGGTGACCGCCGCCTCGGAGCCCCCGGCGATCATCACATCCGCATCGCCGTGCAGAATCATGCGCACCGAGTCGCCAACGGAGTTGGCGGAGGTGGCGCAGGCCGTGGCGGTGGCGGAGATAGGACCTTTGGCCCCATAGCGGATGCTGATTTGCCCCGCCGCCATGTTGATGATGGTGGCCGGAATGAAGAAGGGCGAGATCTTGCGCGGACCGCCGCTCAGGAGGTTAGCGTGCTCGCGCTCGATGATCTCGAATCCCCCGATGCCGGAGCCGATGAAGACGCCCACGCGGTCGGCGATCTCGGGAGTAATCTGGAGGCCAGATTGGGTGAGGGCCTCTTGCGTGGCCGCGAAGGCAAAGTGGATGAAGCGCCCCATTTTGCGCGCTTCTTTCTTGTCCACGAAGTTGAGCGGGTCAAAGTTCTTGACCTCGCATGCGAAGGTTACCGGATACCCAGTAGTGTCGAAGCCCTGAATGGGCGCCGCACCGCTGGCGCCCGCCACGAGTTGTTGCCACACTTCGGGGGCGGTGTTCCCAACACCGCATACCAGCCCAAGGCCGGTAATGACGACTCGACGATTCACCGGCTACTTGCCTTTCGCGGTCTTTTCGTTCTTTTCGATGTAGTCGATGGCGTCCTTCACCGTCTTGATCTTTTCCGCATCTTCATCGGGAATTTCGAGGTCGAATGCCTCCTCGAACTGCATGACGAGCTCGACCACATCAAGCGAGTCTGCGCCTAGGTCTTCCTGGAAGCTGGCGCCGGGCGTCACCTCGGCTTCGTCCACCTGCAGTTGTTCCACAATGATCTGCTTAACCTTCTCATCCACGGCCATGCGTGTTTCTCCTCGGTTGGGGGTTGGAACATCAGAATCCCGAAAAAGGGGGTGAGTAAACTCAGGCTCCGCGTGCCTACAATACCGGCCCGCGGTTGGGGAACACAACCGCAGCGCAGGAAAAAAACACGCTCGGCCCCGAAACTTCAAGTCTAAAGGTCGGGTGCAGGTGTGTAAAGGCGCGCACTGCATCAGGATGCGAGCACCGGACCCAACCGGAGGACGAACCAAACGAGGGAATGGCCGAGGTCCCATTTCGACCCTCAAATGCACAGGCAAAAGGCGTATATTAGGCGAAAAAGGTAAAGAGGCTTTATATGCAGAATCTCGTAGCAGTCCTCGCAGCCCTTCTGGGAATCGTCGTAGGTTACCTGCTCCGCAACGCATCGGCACGAGGCGAAAGGACGCGGTCTGACCAGAGGGTTGGCGAACTTGCTGCGGAATTGGCAGGCACACGCGACGAACTAGGGCGCGTGCGGGAGCTTGCGGAGCGGCGGTCAGGGTTCGAATCGGTATCGACCGAACGCGAGAAAGCGATTGGCACGTTAAAGGCTGAAACAGAAAAACTTCGGGAAGAACTCGGGTCGAAGACCGAGGCGGAGATCCGCTTCGCCGCGCGCATCCGGGAACTGGAAGCCGACCTGCGCAACGAACGCCAAAACATGGGAGAAAAGGTGGCGCTGCTCGAGACAGCGAAACAATCACTTGCGACTCAATTCGAGGTGCTGGCCGGCGAGGTGCTGGAGAAGAAGAGCAGGTCTTTTGCCGAGTCGAGCCAAACCGATCTCGGAAACCTCCTTACGCCTTTGAGGATGCAGATCGAGGACTTTCGCAGGAAGGTCGAAGAGGCTCAGAGCGATTCAAAGACCGGCGTGACCAAGCTGGAAACACTCATCGGGACCCTCGGCACACTGAACCAGCAACTGACCGAAGAAGCGCGCAACCTCTCGACAGCCTTACGCGGATCCGCCAAGGCACAGGGAGACTGGGGTGAGTTCATTCTCCGCGATCTTCTCGACAAGGCCGGGCTGCGCGAAGGGGACGAGTACAAGTTCCAGCAGTCGTTCGCCGGTCTTGAATCGGAGGGAGACCACGCCAGGACGGTCCGCACGGACGTGGTGCTCTATTTGCCTGGCGGACGCCACCTGGTGATCGATTCCAAGGTCTCACTCATCGCCTACACCGACGGCGTGAATGCCACAACGGACGAGGCTCGCAAGGCTGCTCTCAAGCTGCATTTGTCGAGCGTGCGCGGGCATATCGCCAGCCTGGCGAAGGCGGGCTATCATCGCCTTCCGGAACTCGAGGCTCCGGATTTCGTGGTGATGTTTGTTCCGGTTGAGCCCGCGTTTCTGATGGCGTTACAAGCGGACACCGAGTTGTGGGCCGACGCTTACAAGCAGGGTATCCTGCTGGTGGGACCGACAACACTGCTCTACGTAATCCGCATCATCAACGTGCTGTGGCAGCAGGAGCGCCAGGCGCGCAACGTGCGCCAGGTGATGGATCGCGGGACAGAACTCTACGAGAAGTTCGTGGGCTTCGTCACCGACATGGACATTTTGGGCGAAAGTATCCGTAAGAGCGATCAGCACTACTCCAATGCCATGAAAAAGCTCTCCGAGGGCCGCGGGAATCTCGTCCGCCAGGTGGAGATGCTCAAGAAACTCGGGCTGCGCACTACAAAGTCGATTCCCAAAGCAATTCTCGATCGAGCCGATGTCGATCAGGCCGAACTTGCGTTGGCCGCGGAAGCAGACGAGGCGCCCCAAAGCCGCACGCTGTAGGCGATAGGAAGCCCGACGACGACCATGTGCACCACCAGTCCGAGAATTAGGTCCTTGAGCTTATAAGGTCCGCGGGCATGAAGCGCGGAGAGCGGCAAGACCATCAACCGCATCGTCAGTTCAACCGCCATGCCGAAGAACAGCCCGCAGACCACCCAGTGCCTCGCAAGGAACGGCAGCCGACGGCTTGTGAGGTAGTAAATTGCCGCAGCCGTGCACGCGATGAAGAAGTGCAGCAGGACGCCCAGGGCATAGGTGCCGGCGCCGCCGGCGAAAGCCTGTTTTCCCAATAGACCTGCAGCGATGGCGAGAGGGATATCCCACCCGAAGAGAATGCAGGCTTGCAACAGGTCGACGATGCCGGCTGTTACGCCTCCAATGAAAATTGCTTTGACCGCGCCTCCCGTCGCAACAGAGGGTGACGAAACTCCAGGCATGTTGTCCTCGCTCTCCTGATCGATCCGGGCGCGCCGTCCTGTTCGTCACAGACCTGCGGCGGATGGCACGATCCGGGATTTACGATACCGATCAGCGGACGGCAAGTCCTGATCGCGATCTGAAATTGCCTGAATTGTTCTGAAAGTTGGCGCATGCAACGCCCTGCCACACTGCTCCGCATCGGCGCATGGACGGTCGATCCGGCTTCGGGAGAGATTTCGCGACCTGGCGAGACCGCTCGCCTTGAAGCGCGGGCGTCGCGACTGCTCCTCTATCTGGCCGAACGCCAGGGGCAGGTCGTAAGCATCGACGAGCTATTGACCCAAGTCTGGCCGGGTGTCACGGTCTCATCCGACTCGGTGTACCAGGCCGTTACGTCGCTCCGTCGCCAATTGGGCGACGATCCTCGCAAGTCCGCCTACATCGCCACCGTCCCACGGCTGGGATATCGTATGGTGGCCACGGTCGCCGCGATTTCCTCCGCGTCTCCAGATTCCGCGCCCGCGTCATCGGATCCAGCTCCCGCCCCTGGCCACGTGTCGAATCGCGCGCTCTTTCGCCGGCGCCCTATCGCCGTGGCCGCGGCGGTGGCCGTGGGCGTAGCGGTGTTTGTCCTGTTCATGCTCAACAGCGGAACAGCCAATCGGCATCGCTCGGCTTCGGCTGCGAGTGTCGCGCAACCTGCGAAATCCTTGGCCGTGCTGCCGTTCCTTGACCTGACGGAAGGGATGAAGGAAGAGGAGTTCGCCGACGGGATGACCGAGGAACTCATCGACAAGCTGAGCAAGATCCCGGGGCTGAGCGTTCCCGCTCCCACGTCCTCGTTCTATTTCAAAGGCAAGCAGGTGCCCATGGTCGATATGGCCCGCTCCCTGGGCGTTGTTTACCTGCTCGATGGCAGCGTACGCAAATCAGGCGGACGCGTACGCATTGCCGCCCGTCTGGTACTCGCCGATAACGGTTACGTGATTTGGTCGGAAACCTACGACCGGCCCTTCACCGACATCCTGATGGTCCAGGATGATATTGCCGGGGAGGTCACGAAAGCACTCAAGGCATCGATCGGCTCCTCGCCCCGGCCCTAATCCGGTGTTTGCGTGGCACGGCCAGGTCATCCCAATGCAGGACCAATCAATGCACGAAAAAGTGCATCGACCTCGGCGGGCGGAAGGGTGGTATTTCGGTCGACCCACCAGTTCAGAATCAGAATGAAGGTTGAGGCCACGTGCTGCACAAGCAGGTCGTCCGGCACCTGGTTCGACGTCTTTGCGCGGTCTTTCAATTGGCTTTTGAGCCGGGCAGCGAACAACTCTACGAGTGCTTTCTGGAGATGTTCGTGCAAGATGATTTGTCCGCGGCGGCCCATTCTCGGTTCATGCGTCGATGCTGATCGATGTGTTCGAAGATGGGCAGACTCAGCGGGACGATCTCTTCCGGTCCTTTAAGGGGCGACGGCACCTTCGCTGTCCGGATGGAATGCAACAAGTCGCGAACCCCGCCCGCCAGCAAGTCATCCTTGTCCCGGAAGTGCGAGTAAAAAGTCGATCTTCCAACGTTCGCGCGGTCCAGAATCTCCTTGACCACGATGTCGTAGTAGCTCTTTTCATGGAGCAGCGACAGAAGGGCATCGTGCAGCAGTCGGCGGGTTTTCTGAATGCGTCGATCGGGAGGGTGCGTTTTTCGAGAAGTCATATTCGTGCTGGCGTCGAGGGGAGTTTGCGAACAATTTCGGTGCTTTTGTCCGCTTTTGCACACTTCGAGCCCCGTTGTTCTTCTCCGTTTCAAAGGGTGAAGCCTAAGCTGGTTTTCAAACAAGTGTTCATTTCAGAACAATTGTTTTATATGACTATGACAACCCAAGTGACAAGAGCGGAAACAGAAGGCGTTGACCACCATACGACTGGACTGGTGCTGCACCGGGCAGCGGGTTACGACTGGCTGGTCTGGATGATCATGCGGGGCAGGGAGCGGGCCTTTCGGGAGCGATTGATTCAGCTGGCCCGCATCGGACGCGGCGAGCGCGTTTTGGATGTTGGCTGCGGAACCGGATCGCTGGCGTTGGCTGCCAAGCGGCTCGTGGGGTCAGCGGCGGTGTTCGGGATTGACGCTTCACCCGAGATGATTGCGAGGGCCAGGAGGAAGTGTGCCAGGTCGGGTATGGGAGTGGACTTCAGACAGTCCGTCGCGGAGGCAATACCCTTTCCGGACGTCAATTTCGAGGTTGCGATGTCTACAGTGATGCTTCACCATCTTGGTCCCAAAGCGCGCCGCCGGTGTGCGAGCGAAGTATGCCGCGTCCTCAAGCCGGGAGGACGATGGTTACTCGTGGATTTCGAAGGACCGGCGCGCCATGCCGGTGGAATCCTGAGATTTTTTCATCGACACGGTCACATCAAACCGGGAGAGTTAGGTGAGTTGGCAAGAGGGGCCGGATTAGAGATCGTCGAGTGCGGATCGGTGGGATTCAAGAATCTGCATTTCGTTCTGGCGGCAATGCCGCGTCGTGGATAGGACGATTCAATGCGACTCCACGACCGTGTATTCTCCCGATCACTGATTCTGTTGGGTGCGACCTTGCTGCTGATCGCCGCTCACACAGTGCCGCCGTACTATCTGCTGTCCCATAGAGTCCTATCACTTGGCGTCGTCGCAGGGGTGCTGGGTCTGGTACTGGCCAGGCATCTGGGCTTGCTCGGTCCTCTGTACGCCTTGGTTCGGGGCAGGTCGCGCAAGGTCAACAAGTAGCGAACCCGAATCGACAGGAGAGATGATCAAGCCCCGCAGACCCTTCCGCGGCGAGCACATGAGCGCGCTATGCGGCGGGAGAGGCTTGTGAACCTGGGTTGCGGCTTGCCGCATCGGTCGGCACACCCCACCGCCGGACATCAGTTCGATGAGAAATGGCGGAGAACCGGCGAGAGACTCCTCTCGGTGGGGAGGCAGTCTCTATTTCGAACGCTTCAGCGTGATGTCCATGGGCGGCATCTGGCCGCCATCGGATTTCACATTGAGCTGGACCTCGTCGCCGTTGATCGTGCCAACATGATTGATCGTCATTCCATTGAAACTGGTATCAAAGGAGATCTTGTCGCCATCGATCTTGCCATTAGAGATCTCGGCGGGATCACCGCCCATTGAGGTCTCGACGTTACCTGTGAGTTTTTCGGCGTCCTGCTTGAAATGGAAGGTAAGCGTCATGTCGCCGTTGGGGCCTTGCAGCTGCGTGGTCCACGTGCCGGTGACGTCGGTGGCGGCCAGGACAGCGGGAGCAGCATGCGTCACGACGAACGCGAGGACAAGGCCAGCACAAAGGCCCAGCAGCTTTCTCATACTCAATCTCCTAGCGATGGTTCAGAGGTTAGTGAACAGTGTGCCGTGCGGCGGCCGCATCACTCCTTGGACGGATCAGATCATGCTTCGGACGCGATGGGTCAAGACATCCGGTCACAAAGCGTCAGGCCGTGGCGGGTGGAGGAGCGACTTCTAGCGCTTCGCGATCCCAATGCGCCCGGTCGGCGGCGGCCTCGTAGGTGCTTTGAAGGAACGAAAGAAGCGCGTCCTCGGGATCCGCGGAGAATCGCATCTCCTGGTAGGGAAACACAAACTCGCC
>Ga0210408_10003255_pt1 | contig 15131 bp, 17 predicted proteins | sample IncBWH4MmetaG_FD_155471 | JGI IMG/M metagenome (GOLD analysis project Ga0210408, IMG submission 155471) | Forest soil microbial communities from Barre Woods Harvard Forest LTER site, Petersham, Massachusetts, United States - Inc-BW-H-4-M | ecosystem: Environmental > Terrestrial > Soil >...
GGTCACGGAGGTCACCTCCGAAACGACTCAGCTTCCCCCGGCCGCGACCAGCGCTCCAACCCAGCCGGTGACTGCCCCCACCGCGCCGACTCCCACGCCGACAACGACGACCCCGGCGCCTCCTCCACCCACTCCAGCCACCGCCGAACCGGCTCCGCCATCCCCCCCGCCCGGCCCGCCAGCCGGGCAGGAATCGCCGAGCGCTCCCAGTGCCGCCTCGACGCCGCCGAACGAACCGGAAGCGGCACAAAGCTCGCTGCCCCCCGAGGGCGGCTGATCTCGCGCCGGCCCCGGCCGCGGCAACACAGCTAGCCGAACGAGAAGGTCTTCAACGGCCTGAGCAGCACTCCCGTCCCGGCGACTTCGAGCGGCGAGTCCACCTGTGCGTTGGCCGCCGGCGAGGTCAGCATCACGATCTCCACGCCTTCGCGCGCGCCCGTTCGTTCCGGCAGCAGCAGCACGTTGCGCCCGTACATCGGCCGCCCGTCGACCATCGCCGTGTAGAGCACCTGGTAGGCGGGAACCGTGTTCACCCTCGTCTTCCCCTCACCCCGCAGCACGAATCCGCCGTCCGACTGCGCCAGCGCTCGGATGTACCCGGATGCATATAGCGGCAGCTCACCGGAGAGTTCGCCGGAGTAGGGAGGAAGCCTGAGAGGCTCCACGGCATAGGAGTCCAGCAGCTCGCCGTCGCCGCGACGGCGCTGGACCTTGACATATCCGCCGGGGTCGGGGGCAACCCTGTAGAGGCTCCGGTAGGCGAAGCTGAACGGGACCTTCCCGCCATGCGCGTAGCTCGCGTTCTCGAGCGTCAGCACGGCGCCGATGAGCAGCGCGAGCAGGCCGAGGCCCGCGGCGATCACCGCGGCGCGCACCGGCGCAGACGCGGCCCGCCAGCGTGGCGAGAGCAGTCGACCCAGCGTCGGACCGTACTCCGGCTTCATCGGTACGGCGACCATTCAGATCAGGCGGTCATTCCCCGATCGAGAACAGCGCCTCGAGGTCATGGCGCGAGTACGCCGCGAAGGCGACCAGCGTCTGTGTGCGGGCGACCCCGGAGATGCCACCGATCCCGACCGTCACGACATCGGCGAGCTGCTCGTGGTCGGGAACGCGCACGATCGCGACGAAATCCCACTCACCCGTGACCGAGTAGGCCTCGGCCACGCCATCGATGTCCGCGAGCGCGCCTCCGAGCGTCGAGAGCGCGTCGCGCTCGGCCTCGATCAGCACCACGGCGTTGGTCATCGTCATCGCCACAGCATCATAAGTACAGCGCACCGAGGCGACGGGCCGCTCGCCTGACGCCCGACTCCAGGAGAATGACGCCCGACTCCAGGAGAATGCTCCCGGCGTCGCCGCTCGCCCCTTTACAGGTCGTCCGGCGCCTCGCGGCGCAAGCCGAGGCCGAACAGCAGGCCGATCGCGGCACCCGTGACACCCGCGAGCCAGCTGGCTTCGGGATAGGCGTAGGGGATCGCGAGCAGCAGCGCAGCGATGGCGGCCGCCCCGAGAAGATCGCCCTCGTAATAGGAGCGCCGGCGCGCGGCCACGAGGTCCGGAACCGCCCATGCCATCAGCAGCGCCAGCGCCCCGGCGTTGCCGCCAGCGACGACGGGGAACGGATAGACAGCGGTCGCGACGAGGGCGCCCACGGAGCCCGCGCCGACGAAGAGGACGAACACGACAAGCGGACCATGACGGCGCTCCAGAAGCCAGCCGAAGATGGCGATCGTGGCGAGCGTCAGGAACGCATACAGGCCGTTCTGATAGATGAACTGGCTCGTGAAGATCTTCCACCAGTCGCCATGCAGCGGCCCGAAGATCGCCATTTCGAGATAGGCGAGCGGTTCGGCGTGCCACACGATCCACGCGGCCGCGCCGGTCATCACAAGACCGATCGTCGCGTAGGGCCGCGAGGCGACCCAGCGGCCTTCGCCCGAGGACAGCCCACGCCGGCGGCGAACGGCGAGCGGACTCGTCTTCAGCCGGCCGAAGATCGGGCGGCGAGGAGGACGGGGGGCGTCGCCGCCGGGGCGTGCCCGCGGCAACTTGGGCGCGCGCCTGCGCAGTCGGTTTCCGCAATACGGGCACTCGGTGATGTAGGGGCTAACCTCGGATCCGCATTGCTTGCAGACCACGAACAGATCGGCTCCGGAGGACATGACGATCCATTCTAAGGACCTCCCGACCCCGGCCCGCATGGCTCTGGAATACTCATGCCCATGACGCCCGGCTACGACCAGCAGCTCTACATCCTTGCGTTCGACCACCGCGGCTCGTTCCAGAAGAAGTTCTTCGGCATCGAGGGTGAGCCTGACCCTGAGCAGACTGCGATCATCGCCGACGCGAAGCACCTCATCTTCGAGGGCATGCTTCAGGCCATGGGCGCCGGTGCCGACCCATCGGTGACCGGAGTTCTCGTCGACGAGCAGTTCGGCTCGACCGTCCCCTTCGAGGCACGCGAGCGGGGCCTGAAGCTCGCGATGCCCGTCGAGCGCTCGGGCCAGCCGATGTTTGACTTCCAGTATGGGGACGAGTTCGGCGAGCACATCGAACGCTTCGGCCCCGATTTCTCGAAGGTGCTCGTGCGCTACAACCCCGACGGTGACAGGACCGGCAACGATGAGCAGCTCGGCAAGCTCAAGCGACTCAGCGACTGGCTCCAGGCGCACGACCCGAGGTTTCTGTTCGAGCTGCTCGTGCCGGCCGAGGACTTCCAGCTGGACTCGGTCGGCGGCGACGTCGGGCGCTACGACGCCGAGCTACGCCCGGAGCTGATGCGCCGCGCGATGGCGGAGATCCAGAACGCCGGCATCGAGGTCGATGTGTGGAAGATCGAGGGTGTCGACAAGCGCTCGGACTGCGAGATGCTTGTCGCCCAAGCGCGCGCGGGCGGCCGCGACAACGTCGTCTGCGTGGTGCTCGGCCGCGGCGCCGATGACGCGAAGGTCGACCACTGGCTGATGCAGGCTGCGCCCGTGGACGGCTTTGTAGGGTTCGCGATCGGCCGTTCGATCTGGTGGGACCCGCTGAAGGCCTACGTCGACGGCAAGATCGAGCGTGCCGCGGGCGCACGAAAGATCGCCGAGAAGTTCCTGCATTTCGTCTCCGTCTACGAGCGCTCGAAGGCGCCCGTTCCCTCCTAGCCGGCGCACAGGAGCGCGGGCTCGATGAAGATGAGGCAGACCCTGGCTGAGTGGGAGCGAGCCTTCGCCCGGGAGGCCTCGCTGGACCGCCGTCGGCGCGCCTCGCTGCGGCGTACAGCCGAGCAGCGCGCGCTCAAACGCGAGGTCGAGCGGCGCCACAAGCGGGGCTCGATGCGCTTCGTGCTCCTAGTCCTCACGCTGATTCTGACGGCGGCGATCGTAACCGTCGCCATGTTCCGCACGCTGTATCTGCTCCTCGGCTAGCGCGGAGCCCGCGCCGGGGCACCCGGCGGGCTAGGAATCGCCCAGCTTTTCCAACGACTCGCGGACCTCCGGCGAGTCACCGTCGCTCTCCGCCTCGACCGCGCCGTCTTCGCGGTGGATCTCGAGATAGATCTCCTTGCGGAAGACCGGAATCCGCTGAGGAGCCTGGATGCCGATGCGCACCTTCTCGCCCATGACCGACAGCACGGACACCTCAATGTCGTCCCCAATCATGATGCTCTGGTTGGACTTGCGAGTCAGAACCAGCATTTGGTGACCTTCCTATTTGTCAATAAGGCGGCCGACGCAGCTCCCCAAACGCCGGTCAAGCAAGCATAGTCCCACTACCGGGGGAACGCCGTCCTGATCCTTGCAATTACGCAACTACCGACAATCCGTCAAGTGTTGAACGTGGCCGCCCAGTTTCCGGCGTTGGCGCTCGCCGGGTGCTTTGCGCTAGTCTCCCGGACCGTCTATGCCTCGCAAATCCCTGCGCCCGCAGCTTAATCAGATCCGCTCCTGGGTCCGACAGGGCCGCACCGACGCGTGGATCGCCCACCAGCTGGAGGTCTCCGTGCGCGACATCGAGCAGTTCAAGCGGATGAATGACCTCCAGGGCGACGAGGCTCTCTCCGAGGGCTCGATCTCGCCTGAATACCCCGAGGAGATTGACCTGCGGGCCGAGGACGACGCGCTCATCGCCGCCGAGCTGGAAGCCGCTGAAATCGCCGCCGAGCGGGCGCGGGAGGAAGCGGACGAGAACGACGAAGAGGCCGAGGAGCCGGGGGGCTCGCGGACCCGCCGGCGCAGCCGGCGCGGGGGGCGGGGCCGGCGCGGAGCGGTGCGTAACGCCGGGCCGCTCGAGGGCACGTTCGACCACGGCGAGGAGGGATACGGCCTATGGCTCGACCCAGCCATCCAGGACAATCCCATCTATGCGGAGCACTGGGCGGGCCACCGCCCGGTCGAGGTGGCCGTCGAAGAGGACCGGATCGTTATCCGGCGCATCGCGGAGGACGACTGAGCCAGCGCTCACGCGAGCTGGCGCTCGCGCAGACGCCGGCTGGCTCAAGCCTCGGAGAGGGCCCGCCTCCCGCCGGCATAGTCGGATGCCTCGCGCAGGTAGGTCGCGAACGCCGCATCCACCACCAGGCCCGCCTCCCACGCCCACGGATCCTCTGGCGCCGCCTTCATCGCGAGCTGCAGGCACCACGCCGTGCCGTGCTCGTACAGCTCGGCGAGCTCCTGTGAGGAGAAGCGGCCGCCGAGCCGACGCCGCAGCTCGTTGACGAGAGCACCGACGACGCGCTCCAGCACCGCCCTGCGCTCGGCTGGCGCATCCTTCAGACGTCGCTCGCCCTGCTGCCACTGGTAGATCGCGTTCTCGAACGACATCGCCGCCGAGCGTAGCAGCGGCCGGCGGCAAGGCGGCTCAGTTTGGCGGCAGTCCGCTGACGACGTACGGCTGCTCGCCGTTCTTCATCATCCCGAGCTGGCGCGCCTCGCCTTCGAGCGTCGCACGCTTCCTCAGAGCTTCGTGCTGGCGTGCCAGCGAGACGTGTTCGCGCTCGAGCGTCACGACGGCGGCATTGTCGTGGCGCGACTGGCGCCAGGTCGAGAACATGTGCACGCCGGCACTCAGGTAGAGGTAGAGGAGTGCCACGAGCACGCACAGCATCGCAAGGCGCCCGACGCGGTCCCAGCGCACCCGCGGTCGCGAGGCTCCGCGCCGCAGGGGGCGGGTGCCGCGGGATGCGCCGGGGCGCGGCGCGCGCGCACGGGCTTGCGCCGAGCCGTCGCGAGATCGGGTGCTCGAGGGGGCGGCCATGCACCAGTCGCATTCGCGCCCGGCTGGAAACCTCCTTCCGGCGAGGAGCCGACGGGCTAGTAACGGCCCGCGAAGGCAGCGCGCCCGGGAAACACCGCGTCGGCGCCCAGCTGCTCCTCGATACGCAGGAGCCTGTTGTACTTCGCCACCCTGTCAGACCTCGACGGCGCCCCCGTCTTGATCTGCCCGCAGCCCGTCGCCACCGCGAGGTCGGCGATCGTGACATCCTCGGTCTCGCCGGAACGGTGGCTGATGACGGCCGTGTAGCCCGCCTGGCGGGCCATCGCGATCGCTTGGAAGGTCTCCGTCAGGGTCCCGATCTGGTTGACCTTGATCAGGATCGAGTTGCCCACGCCGGCCTCGATGCCGCGGTGCAGCCGCTCGGTGTTCGTGACGAACAGGTCGTCCCCGACGAGCTGCATGCGCGAGCCAAGACGCTCGGTGAGCGTCCTCCAGCCCGCCCAGTCCTCCTCGCCCATGCCGTCCTCGATCGAGACGATCGGATAGCGCTGCGCGAGGTCCGCCCAGTAGTCGACCAGCTCGCCCGCATCGAGCGTGCGGCCCTCGTGCCCGAGCACGTAGGCGCCGTCGCGGTAGATCTCGCTCGTCGCGGGGTCGAGCGCGATCGCCACCTGCTCGTAGGGCGCGTATCCCGCCGCCTCGATCCCCGCGACCAGCATCTTCAGTGCTTCCTCGTTCGAGCTCAGGTCTGGGGCGAATCCGCCCTCATCTCCCACGGTCGTGCCAAGGCCGCGCTCGTGGAGGGTCCGCTTGAGCGCGTGGAACACCTCGGCGCCCATGCGCAGAGACTCCGAGAAACTGTCCGCGCCGCTGGGCACGACCATGAACTCCTGGAAGTCGACCTTGTTGTCGGCGTGCGCTCCGCCGTTGAGCACATTCATCAGCGGCACCGGCAGCAGCCTCGCGGCCTCGCCGCCCAGGTAGCGCCACAGCTCCACGCCCTCGTCGGCTGCCTGCGCATGAGCGGCGGCGAGCGAGACGCCTAAGACCGCGTTGGCGCCGAGCCGCGACTTGTTAGGCGTGCCGTCGAGCTCGATCAGGGCGCGGTCGAGCGCGGCCTGGTCGCAGGCGTCGAGGCCGGCGACGGCCGCCGCGATCTCACCGTCGACGTTCGCGACCGCCCGCGTGACCCCCTTGCCCTGCCACGCCTCCCCGCCGTCGCGCAGCTCGGTCGCCTCGAACTCTCCGGTCGAGGCCCCCGCAGGAACCGCCGCGCGGCCGCTCGCGCCGGAGCGCAGCTCGACGTCGACCTCGACGGTCGGGTTGCCGCGGCTGTCGAGGATCTGGCGCGCATGAACTCGCTCGATCTGGCTCATCGGTCAGGCCTTCCCGCCGTCGCCTGCGACGGCGATGGCGAGTCCTCGCTTTCGCCCACCGCTGGCACGTGGGGGCCGCGCGTCCTCTCGCCCGGTTAGGGCGCGCCGGTCGTCGTCGTGCTCGTCTTCGGTTCCTTGAACTGCTTGCAGTCTTTGACCACGTAGCCCGAGCGGCATTCCGTTTTCGCCTTCCACTTGTTGCGGAATGCCGTGACGAAGCTGCTGAGCGCGGTCTGCGACTGCGTCGCCGTCAGCTGCGATTTGATCGCAGCTTCGGCCTGGGAGAGCGGCTGCTGGCTGCCCGGCGAGGAGCTCTTGACGCGGTAGACGTAGTAACCGAAGGCCGTCTTCAGGGGGCCGCCGAGCACGTTCTGCTTTGCCGAGAACAGCGCTTCGTCCAACGCTTTCTCCTGCTGGCCCTTGACGACGCTAAGCAGGCCACCGTTCGCCTTGCTCGTCGGGTCGATCGACACCTTCTTGGCGACGCTTGCGAAGCTCGTGCCCGATTCGACTTCATGCTTCGCCTTGTTGGCTTCCGCTTCGGTCTTCGCGAGGATGAGTTCGACGTTTCGCTTTTCCGGCGTGCCGAAACGCTGCTTGTTTTCGTTGTAGTACTTTTCGATTTCCGCCTTCGAGACGGTGTGTTTCCGTTTGGCGACCTTTTCCTGAATTTTGGAAGACAGCAGGTTCAGCTTCACGCGCAGCAGGAGATCCGAGGTCGTCTGCCCGCTGGTGGCGAGGAATTTTTCATATTCGGCGGCTCGCGGAAACTGCGAGGTCTTGATTTTGGCGAACTGCTTGTGCACTTCCGCGTCAGGGACCTTCACACCGAGGGAACCCGCTTCGCCGAGGACCCAGTCGGATGAGATCAGGAACCCGAGGACCTGCTGCTGCAGCTGTTTGTACTGCTGTTCGCACTGGGACTTCAGCTGTGCTGTCGTCGGCGCGGTCTGCCCTTTGGCGGGTGCCGGCGTCGTCGCTTGAAGGTGTGTGATGCAGGCCTTGTAGCTCGGCGGTTCGGGTAGCACCGGTTTCGCCGCAGCCCCCCCAGCCGTCGCGGCGGTGGCCGTCGCCGCGACCGCCATCCAATGCTTGAAGGCGTCTTTTGTGACGGGCGTACCACCCACCTGAACCACCGCGTTACCGGGAATTCCACCGCACGCGGCGAGGCCGAAGAGGGCAAATAAAACGGCGCCTAGCGCCGGGATGAAGCGGAGCGTCCTGGACATCAGCCGCGGTACTCTAGCGGAACTCGGAGGCGGACGCGCAGGTTCCGGCTCAGGCCGCCTCGCGCATGATCGCCAGCAGCACGTCCGCAGCCCTCACCACCCGCGGGAACCGTTCCGTTCCGTCCTTTGGAACCCGCATCGAGACCTGCGAGCGGCCGGACTCATAGAGGGCCTCCGGCAGCTCCTCCCGCAGCCGCTTCGCCCTCCTCGAGTCCAGCTCGATCGGGACCACAGCCAGGCGGTCGCCGCGGAAGCTGACCGTCCTTGCTCCCGCCTCGCCGAACTTGATGCGCGCACGCTGCAGCGCCAGCAGGTTCTCGAGCGGCTCTGGCACGTCGCCGAAGCGGTCCTCGAGCTCCTCGCGCAGGCGCTCGACCTCGGCGACCTCGAGCGCGCCCGCCAGCCGGCGGTGTACCTCGATCTTGGCCTGCTCGTAGGGGATGTACTCGGCCGGCACAAAGGCGTCGACGTTCACGTCGAGCCGCACGGGCTCGGGCAGCGCCTCGCCATCGACTCCGTCGCCGCCCACCTCGGCCGCCCGCACCGCCTCGTCGAGCATCTGCATGTAGAGCTCGAAGCCGAGCGCCGCCACGTGCCCGGACTGCTCGTCGCCAAGCAGGTTTCCGGCGCCGCGGATCTCGAGATCGCGCATCGCGATCTTGAAGCCGGCACCGAGCTCGGTGTAGTCGGACAGCGCCGCGAGGCGCTGGGCCGCCTCCGGCGTGAGCGCGGCGGCCGAGTCGTAGAGCAGGTAGGCGTAAGCGCGCTCGCGGCTGCGCCCCACCCGGCCGCGGATCTGGTAGAGCTGCGCCAGCCCGAAGGTGTCGGCGTTCTCCACGATCAGCGTGTTCGCCTGCGGGATGTCGATCCCGGACTCGATGATCGACGTGCACACGAGCACGTCAGCCCCGCCGCGCAGATAGTCCATCATCGCGCTCTCGAGCTCGCCCTCGCCCATCTGGCCATGGGCGACGGAGAAACGCACGCCGGGGCACAACGCGCGTAGCCGCTCGGCCGTCTCCGCGATCGTCTCCACGCGGTTGTGCAGGAAGAAGCCCTGCCCACCACGCTCGTGCTCGCGCATGATCGCGCGCCTGACGAGCTCCTCCTCGTACTCGCCAACGTACGTCTTCACCGGCCGGCGCCCCTCGGGCGGCGTCTCGATCACGGAGATGTCGCGCAGCCCGGCGAGCGACATCTGCAGCGTGCGGGGGATCGGGGTCGCCGACATCGAGATCACGTCTACCTTCAGCTTCAGCTGGCGCAGCAGCTCCTTCTGCTTGACGCCGAAACGCTGCTCCTCGTCGACGATCAAGAGGCCCAGGTCCTTTGCGCGCACGTCGCGCGAGAGCACTCTGTGCGTGCCGATCAGGATGTCGATGCGTCCCTCGGCGAAGCCCTTGATCGCGGCTTTCTGCTCCGCTGCGCTGCGGAAGCGCGAGACGTGCTCGATCGTGATCGGATAATCGGCGAGGCGCTCCACGAACGTGCCGTAGTGCTGCTGGGCGAGGATCGTCGTCGGCACCAGCATCAGCACCTGCTTGCCCTCGTTCGCGGCCTTGAACGCCGCGCGCAGCGCGACCTCGGTCTTGCCGTAGCCGACGTCGCCGCAGATCAGCCGGTCCATCGGCCGTGGCGCCTCCATGTCCGCCTTCACGAGCTCGATCGCCTCGCGCTGGTCGACCGTCTCCGAGAACGGGAAGCGCTCCTCGAACTCCCGCTGCCAGTCCGAGTCCGCCTCGAACGCGTGCCCGGCCCTCGTGCGGCGCTCGGCGTACAGGCCGAGTAGCTCCCCCGCCAGCTCCTGGGCGGCGCGCCGCGCGCGCGCCTTCATCGTGTCCCAGCGGTTGCCGCCCAGCTTGCTCAGAGGCGGATGCTCGCCGCCCCCGCCCACGTACCGTGAGATCTTCGCCAGCTGGTCGGTGGGCACGAACACGCGATCGTCGCCCTGGTATTCGAGGTAGAGGTAATCGCGCGTGACGTTCGCGACCGTGCGCGTCTCGAAACCCGCGAAGCGCGCCACCCCATGGTCCTCGTGCACGACCACGTCGCCGGTCCGCAGCTCGCTGAATGAACGCAGCGCACCTCGCCGCGGCCGATCGCCCCTACCCGCCGCCGGCCGCTCGGCGCGGCGGCGGCGAAGAAGACGATGCTCGGGGAATACGGCGAGCTTGAATTGGGGCGCGATGAAGCCCTCGCGCAGCGATGCCGGCGCGAAGCGCAGCGATGGCTCGAGCACCTGCCGGCCGACTTCGACGCCCTCCCCGAGCCAGGTCGCTTTCAGGCGACCGAGGTTGTATGCGGCGCGCTCGCCCTCTCCCCGCCGGGGAAACGCGACCACGGTGCGGTAGCCCGATCGCACGAGCTTCTCGAGTTCGGGCTCCGCCTCGCTCAGTGAACGCGCGGCGGTGTCCGCCGACTGCGCCCGCAGCTCGATCTCCTGTCCGCTCGAGATCGCCGAGAGCCAGATCCGCGCCCGCTTCTTCAGCGTCTGCTGGATGCTCTCGGGCCTCACGTAGAGGTGCTGGGCGTCCTCGTCGCCGAACGCGGCGGAAACGTCCGTCCAGTGGTCGGCGAGGGCCGGGTCCAGCTCCTCCTCGGCGGCGACGATCAGCTCGGTCTCCAGGCCGACGAGGTCGAGGAGTGCGCCGAAGCGCTCGATCGGCAGCAGGTCGGCGATGTCGGGCCGCTCGGCGCCGTCGCTCCCGCCGCCCGGCCCGAAGGCGCGCGTGGCGGCGGCGATCTCGGCCAGCTCCCTGTGCTCCGCCGCCAGCTCGGCCGCCGGCGCGATCTCGACCTGCTCGACATCTTCGAGCGAGCGCTGGGTGAAGGTCGAGAACCAGCGCAGCGACTCGATCTCCACATCAAACATGTCCACGCGCACCGCCCGATCCTCGGTCGCGGGGAACACGTCAAGGAGCCCGCCCCGCAGCGCGAACTGCCCGCGCTCCTCGACTTGGTCGGTGCGCTCGTAGCCGGCGCCGACGAGGTCGGCGGCGCACTCGTCCAGGTCGAGCAGCTCTCCTACACGCAGCCTGAACGAGTGCGGCCGCAGGGAGGGATCTGGGACCTTCTCGGACAGGGCGACGGCGCTGACGACGACGACTGGCGGCTCCTCCTCGGCGCGTTCGGCCCCGAGCAGCGCGTCGAGCGCCGCGACGCGCAGGCCGACAAGGTGCGGCGGCGGGGCGAGGTGCGACTCGTAGGCCACCCCGCGCGAGGGGTAGTAGCGGACCCGCCGCGGGGCAAGCCACGCACGAAGGTCGGCGGCCAGGTCACGCGCGGCGCGATCGTCGCCGACCACGACCATCACGGGCCGCCGGCGCGCGGACTCGTCGAGCTCGGACAGCGCCGCGATCATGTACGGCCGCAGCGACGCGGAGACGAACGCGTGGCCGCCCTCGCGCGCCAGCCTGGCGGGTGCGTCGTCCTCCTCGGCGAGCCCGAGCAACGTGCGCAGGGCTGGTGCTCCCGCGGCCATCTAACCGGCCTTCCCGTCGCTCTCGGGGGCCTGTCCGAGAACGACGCGCTCGACCTCCCCGGCGGCGCGATCGATCAGCTCGGCCACCTCCTGCCCGTCCTCTCGGAAGTTTCCGAGCACCCAGGCCGAGACGATCTCGGGGTCGCTGGAGTCGGGGCGTCCCACCCCGACGCGGACACGGGCGAAGTCGGCTCCCCCCAACTCGCGCCTGAGCGACTTCAGTCCGTTGTGACCGGCGAGGCCCCCGCCGACCCGCGAGCGCACCTCCCCGAAGGGCAGGTCGATCTCGTCATAGACGACGAGCACGCGCTCGAGCGGCAGCTTGAAGGTCCCGCGCGCCGGGCCCACGGAGCGGCCGGACTCATTCATGTAGGTCTGCGGGCGCAGCACCGCGACGCGGGGCCGCGCCGAGGCCTCGCCCGGGAGGCCTGGCAGCCGCCCCTCGGCGAGCCGGCCGCGGAAGCGGTCCTTGGTGCGCCCGAGCCCCCAGCGCTCGACCAGCGCCTCGGCGACCCTGAAGCCCACGTTGTGGCGCGTGTTCACATGCTCGCGACCGGGGTTTCCCAATCCCACGATCAACCAATCGACGGCCCCGCCGCCACCGCCAAAGGGGCGTCTCAGAGGCTGCTACTCCTCCTCGGAGGAGTCCTCGGCGGCGGCCTCCTCGGCGCCGGCCTCCTCGGCCTCCTCGCCCTCGCCGACGAGCTCTGTCTCGGCCTCGATTTCCTCGGCAACTTCGGCTTGCAGTTTCGGCGGGGAGAGCGTGGCGATGACCGTCTCCTCGACCTCGTCCAGGAGCGTCAGGCCTCGCGGGGCCACGATCGCCGAGAGCAGGATCGTCTCGCCGATCTGCATCTCTCCGATGTCGTGCACGATCGACTCGGGGATGTCCGTCGGCAGCGCTTCGACGTTCAGCTCGCGCGTGATCTGCTCGAGCACGCCGCCTTCTTTCACGCCCGGTGCCTCCTCGACGCCTGTGAGCTCGAGTGGCACGAGCGAGTGGATCGCCTCGTCCAGGCGCACCCGAAGCAGGTCGATGTGCACGGTTTCGCCGCGAACGGGGTGGCGCTGGGCTTCCTTGAGCACGACCGGCGTCGCTTTGCCGCCGTCGACGCTCAGGTCGAGCACGGCGCCGGAGGCCGCCAGCGCATGGCGCAGCTCGCGCGCGTCGGCATCGAAGCCCAGCGACTCCCCGCCGCCGCCGTACACCACGCCGGGTACGCGCCCGCTGCGGCGCAGCCGTCGCGCCGCGCGGGAGCCCGCCGCGTCGCGGCTTTTCACATCGAGCTTGGTCGTCGTCTGGGCCATCGGAGGACGACTCTAGCAATCGGCTTCGTTGGGGATCGGGGCGCTCAGCGAGAGGAGGCTGATCGTGATGCCCCTCAAGAAGTTGCCCGTGCGCCGCACCTCCACGCACTGCACGACTGGGAGCTCGCCGATCACTGTCCACGCGATCCGCGTCTTCCCGGAGCTGCTGCTCAACGCATACGCCGTCGAGGATTTCAGCGACAGGATCTTCACGGCGCCAGCGCGGCGCAGGCGCGAGTTGCCGGCGTTCGCACGCACGAGCGCCACGCAGGACGGGCTCTGTCGGCACCCGCTGAGCAGCGCGAGCATGCCAGTCACGTCACCCCTCGCCTCGGCTGCGATCAGGGCGGCCTCGTCGTTGCGCTCCGTGTTCTCCGTAGAGAGGAATCGCCCGAGCAGGGCGCCCACGACGACGACGAGGATGACGCCGATGGCGAGTACCGCTTGCAGGACTCGACGCCGGCGAGGCGCGAGTCCCGACCACCACGCACGCGGTCCACCGATCGAAGAGCGGTCAGCAGCCGAAGCAGGGATCGCTGGCCGATCTGTGCTCGGTGGTGAGGACATGTGTGAAGAATGATGACGGGTGGCACATGCGCCCATCCCGGGCGATATTGCCCGGTGGGTCGAGCTGAAGTCGCCACTCATCCACGGCGCGGCGCTCGCGCCATCCTCGACGCCCAAGCGCACACGACGCCCGAGCGCACGCGCGGCCCAAGCGCCAGCTCCACCTCGCCAAACGCTAGACCGAAAATAAGGCGTGGCCGCACCGGAGGAAGGTGCGGCCGCGCCTGTTCCAGCGCCTTGAGGGAGGAATAGGAACCTCCGCGCTGTCCCGGACGGCGACGGGAGGAGTCGCGACACCGTCCAAGCTTTTAATCCTGCCTCGCTCGCTGGCGGCGCCACTCCTCCGCCACGTCACGGGTCGTGCTCTTCCCATGGATTACGCAGGAGCAGATCGCCTGCGTGCGTCGCACACAAAGCCAGTGCCGCTTTCGGACGTCCAAGAAGCGTGTCGAGTTGGGCCACTGTGACCTCCCGGATCGCGTGCGCGAAGCGAATTCAGAGAAGTCACGACGAGCTGCCTGGCCAACAAGGACAGACCCCACACCAACGCCCTCTGGGGCGGAATCTAGCACCCGTTAGTGATGGCCGCTCGTAGCGCCTGGATTCTGGCTGCACTTTCCGAGGATTTTCACCACGCTCCACGATTGCTTTCGAGTGCGCTTCTCACCATTCGCGATACGCTCGCGCCCGCGGTGCTTCTCAACGCCGCCGCCGAGGCAGGACGCCATGAAGAGGAGCCCGAGGAGGCCGGCATTCGCCGGGCCCCGGGCGCTTAGGGGTGACACACGAGCGGTACGGTGACTTACATGGCCGCCCCCGCGGCTTTGCGACGGCGCCAGGGACCCGGCTCAGCTGGGCCGGGCCTCGTGCTCGCCGAGCAGATCGGTGGGAGCGAGAATGAACACCTCGCACATCATGTCGGGCTCCTGCTGGTTTCCACTCATGAAGCCGATCACCGTGCGCCCGGTCGCGTCTTCGACCACGCTGTCGAAGCGCTCTCGCATGACGTCCTGGAACTCCATGCGCTGCTGGATCACTGCTTGGCTGCGACCGCCGTCGAGCAGGGTCTGCTCGACGCGCGAAAAGCCGCCCCGCAGCACGCAGACGACCAGATCGTCCTCGTAGTAGGACTTTGCCCGGGTCGGACCTCGACCGTAGAACTCCTTGAGCAGCCCCACCAATCCGTCCGAGATGGCGGTGAGAACGTCGCCATGCGTACTAGAGGTGCTGATGGTGTCTGCTTCGCTCATCGCCCACCCGCTCGCGCCCGCGAAACTTGATCTCGATGGTAGCCGAAGCGCGCTAGTGTTGGGGGCAGATCGCTCGTTGGGTTCTCGCCCTTCTGCCTTGCGCGCGGACCCAACCGGAGGACGAGAGAGGCAGGTCGCATGACCGCCCCCGAACCTCCGCTGAGCGGCGAGGAGCTCCTCACAGCGATAACTGAGGAAATGGTCGCGCTGCATCAGCGCTACCACCACCGCAAGCCCGTGACGGCCGAGACAAAAATGCTCGGCGACGACCTGCTTGCGTGCGTGCTCGGCGGGGTCTATACCGACGTCGAGAAGACGATGATCGAGCTGCAGCGCTCTACCGTGGTGCAGGAAACCCGCAGCGCCTTCCAGAACGCCATGCAGCGCACGTTCATCGACAAGGTGGGGACCCTCTCCGGCCGCGACGTGCTCGCCTTCATCTCCAACCACCACGTTGGGCCGGATATCGAGATCGAGCTGTTCATGCTCGCGCCGCCGGCCTCTTAAGCTCGCTCCCGCGACATCGGCTACTCGGCCAGCCCAACGGCTTTGAGGGCTTCGTCCGGGTCGGCGTACATCTCCATACGGGTCTGCTTGCCGTCACGGATCGTGAACACCTGCGCGTACAGCATGTCAACCGGCAGGCCGGTTGTCTTCGAGCGACCGCGCTGGCGAACGACCCCTACGACTTTGTCGCCACCCGGGTCGTGCAGTGCCA
>Ga0210408_10003257_pt1 | contig 15123 bp, 13 predicted proteins | sample IncBWH4MmetaG_FD_155471 | JGI IMG/M metagenome (GOLD analysis project Ga0210408, IMG submission 155471) | Forest soil microbial communities from Barre Woods Harvard Forest LTER site, Petersham, Massachusetts, United States - Inc-BW-H-4-M | ecosystem: Environmental > Terrestrial > Soil >...
TCCGGCAAGACCACCATCCTCCGCATCCTGACCGGATACCTCCGGCCGTCCGCCGGCACCGCGCGCATCGCCGGCCTCGACGTGGTGCAGGACTCGCTCGCCGCGCGCGCCCGCGTCGGCTACGTGCCCGAGGACGCGCCGCTCTACGGGTGGATGAGGGTGCGCGAGTTCCTGCTGTTCATGGCGAGGCTCAAGGGCCTGTCCGGTCCGGCCGCCCCGGCGGCGGTGGAGGGCGCGCTCGCGCGTCTCGCGCTGGGCGACGTGCAGCGCCTCCTGATCGGCAAGCTCTCGCGCGGCTTCCGCCAGCGGGTGGCCATCGCCCAGGCCCTGCTCGGCGATCCGGATCTGCTGATCCTCGACGAGCCCACCAACGGCCTCGACCCGCGGCAGATCATCGAGATGCGCGGCCACATCCGGAGCCTGGCCGGTGAGCGCACCGTCGTGGTCACCTCGCACATCCTGGGCGAGATCGAGCGGGTGGCCGATCGGGTGGCGATCCTGCTCTCCGGGCGTCTGCTCGGCGTGCACGCGGTGCGGGCGGGAGCGCTCGCGCTCCGGTTCCGGCTGCGCGTGCGGGGACCGGAGGCGACGGTGGCCGCGCGGCTGAGCGGCGTCGCGGGCGTGCGCCGGGTGAGCGCGGAGCGCGAGCCCGGCGCCGACGTGGCCACCTACCTCGTCGACGCGGACACGCCGGTGGTCGCGGAGGCGCTGGCCGCCGCGGTGGTCGCGGGCGGCTTCGGCCTCCAGGAGATCGGGCCGGCCCCGGTCGACCTGGAGGCGCTCTTCCTGAGCCTCACCGGCGGCGGCCTCACGAGAGGGGCGGGGGAGCCGCGCGGGTGAGGCACCTCGGCACGCTGCTCCTCAAGGAGGAACGCGCGGTCTTCGCCTCGCCGATCGCCTACGCCACCGTGGCGGTCTACCTGCTCCTGATGGGCTACACCTTCACCGCGGTGCTCTTCCTGAACCGGACCGGCGAGCTCGTGCGGGTGTTCTTCCAGGCCGCGGTGCTCTTCCTCCTGATCGTCCCGGTGGTGACGATGCGCCTCTTCGCGGAGGAGCGGCGCAACGGCACGCTCGAGCTGTTGCTGACCTCGCCGGTGCGGGAGGTGGAGATCGTGCTGGCCAAGTTCGTGGCCGGCCTCACCCTGCCGGCCCTGATGCTCGCGCTCACCGCCAGCTACGCGATCGTGCTGGGCCTCTACGGCGATCCCGACTGGGGCCCGATCTACAGCGGCTTCCTCGGCCTGCTGCTCCTGGCCGCCGCGCTCACCGCGATCGGGCTCCTCGCCTCCGGCCTCGTGGCCAACCAGATCGTGGCCGCGGTGGTGGCGCTCGGCGTCGGCATCCTGCTCTGGATGATCGACACTCTCGGCTACCTGCTGCCCGATCCGTTCGACGCCATCGTCACCCACCTCTCGCTGGTCGCCCACTTCTCGCCGTTCGCCACCGGCGCCCTGTTCCTCTCCGACGTCGGCTTCTTCCTCACGATCGTGCTCACCGGCCTCTTCCTGAGCGTGCGCGCGCTCGCCCGGCGCTGAGGCTCCCATGGACCGCCCCGATCTCGTCAACGTGGTCTGGTTCGTGGGCTGGCTCGTCGCCCTCGCGGTCCTCTTCGGCCTCGGGCTGCGCCTGCCGCTCCAGCCCCGCCTCCGCCGGCTCCCCGCGCTGGTCTACACCGTGACAGTGGTGGCGGCCGCCCTCGGGGTGGCCGCGCTGGCCAACGTCGCCCTCGTCCTCCACGACGCGCACGTCGATCTGACCCGCGAGGGCGTGTTCACGCCCTCCAAGCAGGCGGAGCGCGTGGTCGACCGGCTCGACCGCGACGTGAAGCTCACCTACTTCTACCAGTCGCAGGACCAGGAGGGGCGGCGCGCCAAGGACATGGTCGAGGTCCTGGGCCGGCGCAACCCGCGGCTCCACGTCCGCACCATCGATCCGGACAAGCAGCCGACGGTGGCCGACACCTACGGGGTGCGGATCTACAACGCGGCGGTGCTCGAGATGGACGGGCGCCGCATCCAGGTGATGAGCACCGACGAGGACCAGATCGCCCTCGGCATCCTCCGGGTCACCCGGGAGCAGGTCACCACGATCTGCTTCATGGAAGGACACGGGGAGTACCCGATGGAGAACTTCGAGTTCCACACCCACTTCGAGGGGGTCGCGGGGCACAGCCACGGGGAAGGGGGCTCCGCGGTGGTGCAGATGCGGTTCCACGGAGTGGGCCGCATGCGGCGCGCGCTCGAGTCCCTCGGCTACGACGTGCGCAAGATCGTCCCGGCCACCGCGACCGCGATCCCGGCCGACTGCGCCGCGGTGCTGGACGTGAACCCGCGGTCGACCTATCTCCCGGGCGAGAGCGACGCGCTCCTCGACTACCTGGCGCGCGGCGGGGCCGCGGTGCTGCTCTACGACCTGGGCTTCGTGCTCGAGTCCCGCCTGGCCGCGGGTCTCGGCAAGCTCGGGCTGACGTTCGAGCAGGACGTGGTGATCGACCCGCTCGACCACTACTCGACCGATCCGGAGGTGGTCGCGATCCCGGTGTACGAGGCCCACCCGATTACCCGGCGTATCGCGCTCACCTTCTTCCCGGGCGTGCGCTCGCTCGGGCTCCAGGCGCCGCCGCCCGGCGTGACCAGCGCCGCCCTCTTCCGCTCGAGCCCGCAGAGCTACACCCGGGCGGTCCAGCCGGTGGCCGAGCGGCAGCCCGGACGCGAGAGCCCGGCCACGTCGTCGGGCGCACAGACCGCGCCGGGCCGGCGCGCGCTCGCCGCCGCGCTCGAGGGCACGTGGCCCGGCGCGCCGGCGGGCGCCCGGCCCTTCCGGCTGGTGGCCGTCGGCGACGGCGACTTCGTCAGCAACTCGTTCCTGCCCTACATGGCCAACAGCGACCTCGCGCTGGCGATGGTGCGCTGGGCGGTGCGGGAGGAGCGGGCCCCGTCGGTGGCGGTGCGCATGCCGGTGCCGCCGCTGGTGCTCCTGACCAAGTCGCAGATGCAGCGGATCTTCCTCGGCATCGAGGTGCTCCTGCCGCTCGGGGTGATGGCGCTGGGCGTGGTGGTGTGGTGGCGACGGCGATGAGCGGGCGGTGGCGCTGGCTCGGGCCCACCGCCGCCCTCCTCGCGGTCGGGCTCCTGGTGCTGATGGTGTTCTCCGGCCAGCTGCGCGACAGCCGCCAGCTCGTGCGGTTCCAGGCGGCCGGTGTCATGTCGGAAGCCCCCGCCGAGATCGACCGCGTCGAGCTGCGCGCGCCCGCCGGGCAGTGGGTGTTCGTGCGTGGCCCCGGCGGCTGGCGAACCGCGCGCGACGGGCAGCCCCTGCCCGGGGCGACGACCACGTCACTCGACGACTCGATCAAGTTCATGCACGTCTCGGCGCCGGTGCGGGTGATGGAGCGAGACGAGTGGGCCGCCAGCGGGCTGCGGGAGTTCGGGCTCGATCCGCCCGGCTACACCGCGATCCTCTACCGGGGGAGCACGGCGGTGCTCGGGGCCGAGTTCGGGACCCCGAACCCGCAGAAGGTGCTCCAGTACATGAAGGTCCAGGGCCGCGACCAGGTCTACCTGATGTCCCGCTTCGTGGGGGAGGAATGGGAGAAGGCGCTGCGCGCGGCGGCGGGCGGGTGAGGCGGCTCCTCGGCCGGGGCGCGCTCGGCGTGCTGCTCGTCGCCGCCGCGGTGGCGGGGGCGTGGGCCCACGCGGGCGGGAGCACCGGCTACGCGGCCATCACGGTCAGCCGCAGCACGGTGCGCTACCGCCTGACGCTGCCGACCGCCACGCTGCCGTCGGAGCTGGCCGAGGCCCTCCGGCTCGAGCAGACCGGGAGCGCGTCGAGCCGCGAGCAGCTGCTCGACCTGCTGCGGCGGCACCTCGTCCTCCAGGCCGACGGCGTCCGTTGCGAGCCGGGCCCCGGCCTGGTGGTGCCCTCGAGCTTCGACGCCACCAGCTTCACGATGCAGGTGGACTTCGCCTGCGGGAGTCCGGTGCGCGAGCTCATGGTGCAGGACGACGTCTTCGACGTGCTCGGCCCGGACCATCACACCCTCGCGAAGGTCGAGGCGCCGGGCGGCGTGCAGCAGTTCGCCTTCGCGCCCGACACGCGGCTCGCGCGGTTCACCGTCGGCGAGGCGGGCGGCGGCGCCCGGTCCACCGCGAGCTTCTTCGCGCTCGGGGTCGATCACATCCTGACCGGGTACGACCACCTGCTCTTCCTCCTCGGGCTGCTCCTGCCCGGGGGCGGGCTCCTCTCGCTCGCCAAGATCATCACCGCGTTCACCATCGCCCACAGCGTCACCCTCTCGCTCGCGGTGCTGCAGGTGGTCACGCTGCCGGATCGGCTCATCGAGGCGGTCATCGCGCTCTCGATCGCCTTCGTGGCGGCCGAGAACCTCTTCCTGCGCCCGACGGTATCCCGCCGCTGGCTGGTGAGCTTCGGCTTCGGCCTCGTGCACGGCTTCGGGTTCTCCTCGGCCCTCCGCGAGCTCGGCCTGCCCGCGCACGGGCTCCTGCTCTCGCTCTTCGGCTTCAACGCGGGCGTCGAGGTCGGGCAGGCTTTGGTGGTGGCGGTGTGCCTCCCCGCGCTGCTCCTCCTCCGGCGCACGCGCTGGGAGAGCCGGGCGGTGGCCGGCTCCTCGCTCGCCATCCTGCTGGTGGGCGTGGTGCTGTTCGTCGAGCGCGCGTTCCTCTAGGCCCGCAGCCGCCGCGCCGCGGTTCTGGGGTATGCTGGCCGCGTGAGCCCGTCCACTGGCCCGAGCGAGATCGAGCACCACGCTGCCGACCGGGCCGCGTCCCGTCGTGTCCGGGACCCAGGGCGTGGTGGCCGCCGGGCATCCGCTGGTGGCGATGGCCGGCATGCGCATGCTTCTCGACGGCGGCAACGCCTTCGACGCCGCGGCGGCGGCCGGCTTCGCCGCCGCGGTCGTGGAGCCCACCGCGTCGTACACCCTCATGGGGGAGTGCGTCGCGCTCGTCCACGAGGCGCGGGCCGGCCGCACGGAGGCGCTGAGCGGCCAGGGCACCGCGCCGGCGCTGGCCACCATCGGATTCTTCGCCGGCCGCGGCCTCGATCGCATCCCGACCGGGCCGGGGCCCGACGCGCACCTCTCGTTCACGGTGCCGGGCGCGGTGGACGCGTACCTCACGCTGCTGGAGACGCGGGGGACGAGGGCGCTGCCCGACGTCCTCGCGCCCGCGATTGGCTACGCCCGGCGCGGGTTCCCGATGTACGAGTTCATGCACCGGATGCTCGATCAGCCCGCCACCCGCGAGCAGTTCGCGATCTATCCGCCCGGCGGCAGCGAGGTCTTCTACCCGGGTGGCCGCGTGCCCCCGGTCGGCGCGCTGTTCGTGCAGCCGGCGCTGGCGTCCACCCTGGAGCGGATCGCCGAGGCGGCGGCGGGCGCCCCGGACCGGGCCGCGGGCATCGCGGCCGCGCGCCGGCGCTTCTACGCGGGCGACGTGGCGGCCGCGGTCGGTGCCTTCTCCGAGCGGCTGGGCGGCCTGCTGCGCGCGAGCGATCTCGCCAGCTACCGGGCCTCCCTCGAGCCGCCGGTGGGCATCACGTTCGCGGGCCGGGAGGTCCTGGCCCAGTCCGCGTGGACGCAGGGGCCGGTGCTGCTGCAGGCCCTCGGCATGCTGGCCGGCTTCGACCTCCGCGCGCTGGGCCACAACTCGGCGCGCTACATCCACGTGGTGACCGAGGCGCTCAAGCTGGCCTTCGCCGACCGCGAGCGCCACTACGGCGACTCCGCCGCGGTGCCCCTCGCCGGGCTGCTCGCGCCCGGCTACCTCCGGGAGCGGGCGGCGCGCATCCGCCTCGATCGCGCGGCGCCGGCCGCGCCGCCGCCCGGGGCGCCGGACGGGCACGGGGCGGCGGGCGCCGCTCCGATCGAGCGGGTCGCGGCGCCGGCGCCGGCCGACGGCACCACCCACATCGCGGCCATCGACCGCGACGGCAACATGGTCGCGCTCACCCCGAGCGGCGGCGTCTTCCGCAAGTCGGCGTTCGCGCCGGAGCTCGGCTGCACGCTCAGCACGCGCAGCGAGATGTTCGTGCTCGAGGCCGGCCATCCCAACGCGCTCGCCCCCGGCAAGCGGCCGCGCACGACCCTGGTGAGCTACCTGATCGTGGAGAACGGGACGCCCACGACGACGATCGGGTGCCCGGGCGGCGACGATCAGGCCCAGGCCGACCTGCAGCTCGTGCTGAACGTGCTGGTCTTCGGCATGAACCCGCAGCAGGCCGTCGAGGCCCCGCGCTTCTCCACCCAGACCCTGGTGAACTCGTTCTACCCGCGCGCCTACCGGCCCGGCCAGCTCAACGTGGAGGCCGGCATCCCGGCCGCCACGCGTGCCGAGCTGACCGCCCTCGGCCACTCGGTGAGCGAGAGCGGGGCGTGCGGCATCGGGGCCATCGTCACCCGTCGCGACCCCGCGACCGGGGTGCTCTCCGCCGGCGCCGACCCGCGCCGCCCCACCTACGCGATCGCCTGGTAGATCGCGCCCGCTCCTCCGTTTCACGCAGCGCCGCGGCCGGGGTCTCAGCAGGGAAGGCTCACCCCAGGAGGGAGACGGCCATGGCGTCGATACATCGGGAGATCGTGGTGGAGGCGAAGCCCGGGGCGGTGTGGGATGCGATCGCCGACGTGGGTGCGGTGCACACGCGACTGGCGCCGGGCTTCGTGGTCGACACGCGGCTCGAGGAGGGCGCGCGGGTCGTCACGTTCGGCAACGGCCTCGTGGTGCGCGAGCTGATCGTGGACGTCGACCACACCGCCCGGCGGCTCGTGTGGGCGGTGGTGGGCGGCCGCCCGACTCATCACAACGCCTCGCTGCAGGTCTTTCCTCACGGCGACGAGGGCAGCCGGGTGGTCTGGATCGCGGACCTGCTGCCGGACGAGCTCGCCGGGCCCATCGGCGCCCTCATCGAGCAGGGCATGGCGGTCATGCAGAAGACGCTCGAGCGCGAAGCCGAGCTGGGCTGACGCGGCCCCCGGCCTCCTGATCGAGCTCTACTTCTCGCCCAGGTAGGCCTTCCGCACCACGTCGGAGTGCAGCAGGGCCGAGGCCGCGTCCTGCAGCACGATCCGCCCGGTCTGGATGACGTAGCCCCGATGCGCCACCCGCAGGGCCATGCGCGCGTTCTGCTCCACGAGCAGGATGGTGGTCCCGAGCCGGTTGATGTCGCGGATGATGCCGAAGATGGTCTCGACCAGGATCGGGGAGAGGCCCATCGAGGGCTCGTCCAGGAGCAGCATCTCGGGGCGAGCCATCAGCGCGCGGCCCATCGCGAGCATCTGCTGCTCGCCGCCCGAGAGCGTCCCGCCCTTCTGCTGCAGCCGGTCGCGCAGGCGGGGGAAGAGGGCCAGCACGCGCTCGAGGTCGGCGGGGATCGCCTCGCGGTCGGCCCGCGCGAAGGCGCCCAGCTCGAGGTTCTCGAGCACGGTCATCGGCGCGAAGATGCGCCGGCCCTCGGGGGACTGGGCGATGCCGAGCCGGGCGATGCGATGGGTGGGCACGCGGTCGATCCGCCGGCCCCCGAAGCTCACAGATCCACGGAGCGGGCGCACCGTCCCGAGCACGGTGCGGAGCGTGGTGGTCTTGCCCGCCCCGTTCGAGCCGATCAGGGTGACGATCTCCCCGCGCGACACCGAGAGCGACACGCCCTTGAGCGCGCGGATGTTGCCGTAGTAGGCGTGGACGTCCTGCAGCTCGAGCAGGCCGGCACCCGCGCTCATGGGGAGGCCAGCTCCTGCTCGTAGCCCTTGCCGAGATAGGCCTCGATCACCTTGGTGTCGCGCCGGACCTCGGCGGGAGTGCCCTCCGCGATCCGCGTGCCGTAGTCGAGCACGGTGATGCGGTCGGAGATCGCCATGACCACTTCCATGTGGTGCTCGATGAGCAGGACCGCGAGGCCGATCTCCTCGCGCAGGAGGCCGATCAGCTCGGTCAAGCTGTCGGTCTCGCGCGGGTTCATCCCCGCGGTCGGCTCGTCGAGCAGCAGGAGCGCCGGCTCGGTGGCGAGGGCCCGCGCGATCTCGAGGCGGCGCTGGTCGCCGTAGGCCAGGTTCTTGGCCAGCTCGTCGGCCTTGTCACCCAGGCCCACGAACGCGAGCATCTCCTGCGCGCGGGTCCGCGCGCGGCGCTCCTCCGCGGTCACGGAGGGGGGGCGAAAGACCGCGCCGGCCACCGAGGCGTGGAGGCGGCAGTGCTCGCCGACCAGGACGTTGTCCAGCACGCTCATGTTCTGGAAGAGGCGGATCGACTGGAAGGTGCGCGCGATCCCGCGCCCGACGATGGCGTGGGGCCGGAGCCCCACCACGCTCGCTCCGTCGACGAGGATCTCGCCGCGGTCCGGCCGCAGGAGCCCGGTGACCAGGTTGAAGAAGGTCGTCTTGCCGGCCCCGTTCGGGCCGATCAGGCCGACGATGCCGCGGGGCGGGATGACCAGGTCCACCTCGCTCACCGCGATCAGGCCGCCGAAGCGCCGGATCAGACCGCGCACCTCGAGCGCGGGCGCGGCGCCGGCACGCGCGGCGGTGGCCTCGCGCAGCCAGGCCGGCAGGGCCTCCGCGCGCGGGCGGGGCGGCGCGGTCACCAGCGCGAGGGCTTCCTCGCGCTCGTCCACGTCCGCGGCGGGAGGGCGCACCCGGCGGCCGGCGAGCCCCTCCGGCCGGATCAGCATGATGACGACGAGGCCCAGGCCGAAGAAGAACCAGCGCCACAGGGTGAGGTCGACGCTCGCGAGCACGGCGACGCCGAGCGAGCGCCCGATCCAGCGCACCAGGAAGGTCATCTGGGCGAGCAGGATGCGGTCGAAGAGGGTGATGAGCATGCCGCCCAGGATCACGCCCTTGAGGCTGCCCATGCCGCCGAGCACGATCATGCACAGCAACATGATCGAGACGTTGAACTCGAAGGCGCCCGGAGTGATCGCCTGCAGCTTGGCCGCGTAGAACGAGCCGGCGAACCCGGCGAAGGACGCGCCCAGGGCGAAGGCGAGGAGCTTGGTCTTGACCGGGTTCACCCCGGTGCAGTCGGCCGCGGTCTCGTCCTCGCGGATCGCCATCCAGGCGCGGCCGAGGCGCGAGTCGCGCATGCGGTTCATCGCCCAGAGCGAGGCCGCGCCGATGACCAGGATGAGGAAGTACCAGGGGATGAAGTCGGTGTCGAAGTTGACCCCGGGCAGGTGCGGGCGGCCCACCGGGTTCACCCCGTTCTCGCCCCCGGTCAGGTTGAGCCGCTCGACCGGGCGCCAGCCCCCGATGTCGATGGTGATGTCGCCGAGGTTGCGGATCGCGACCGGGATGATCTCCCCGAAGGCGAGCGTGATGATGGCCAGGTAGTCCCCGCGGACGCGCAGGGTCGGCGCCCCGATCACCACCCCGAGGCCGGCCGACACCAGCGCCGCGATCCAGATCACCACCCAGAAGCTCCACGCGTGGCCGTAGAGCGGGGAGCCCAGCACCGGTGAGTTCAGCAGGCCCATGGTGTAGGCGCCGATGGCGAAGAAGGCGGCGTAGCCCAGGTCGAGGAGGCCGGCGTAGCCCACCACGATGTTGAGCCCGAGCGCGAGCAGCACGTAGATCATCGCGTCGGTCACCGCGTGAACGGTCTGGGCCTGCAGCCACCGGTCGAGGAACGGGTAGGCGACGAGCGCGGTGACCAGGAGGGCCGCGGGCAGCGGGCGGGCGCGGCCCGGGTCGCTCACGCCTTGTCCGGCACGCGCTCGCCGAGGAGCCCCTGGGGGCGGAACACGAGGACCAGGATCAGGATCGCGAAGACGATCGCGTTGGTCCAGCGCGCGGAGATGTACTGGTCGCTCCACGCGGAGAGGAAGCCGATCACGAGGCCGCCGAGGGCGGCGCCCGGCATGCTGCCGATGCCGCCCAGCACCGCCGCGGTGAAGGCGCGCAGGCCGGCCTGGTAGCCCATCCACCACATCCCGATGTTGTAGTAGAGGCCCTGGATGAGCCCGGCCGCCCCGGCGAGGGCGCCGCCGATGAAGAAGGTGAGGATGATCGTCTTCTCCACGTCGATCCCCAGCGCGAGCGCGGTCTCCTTGTCCTGGGCGGTGGCCCGCATCGCCTTGCCCCAGCGGGTGCGAGTCACGAAGTACTGGAGCGCGATCATCAGCGGCAGCGTGGTGACCAGGACCAGGACGTCCTTGGTGGTGATGAAGAGCAGCGAGTCCACGCCGAGCCAGTCGCGCAGGATGTCGACCGAGGGGAAGAGGTCGGGGTAGGCGATCGGCGCCGGTCCCTTCCAGATGAGGGTCAGGTTCTCCAGCATGAAGGAGACGCCGATGGCGGTGATGAGCGGGGCGAGGCGGAACGCGTGGCGCAGGGGCCGGTACGCCACGCGATCGATCGCCACGTTGATGGCCCCGGTGGTCAGCATGGTGGCCAGGAACACCAGCGGCAGCACCGCCACGAGCTGCCAGCCGTGCAGCGTGGTGGTCATGCCCAGCAGGGCGAAGTAGCTGAGCGAGATGAACAGGCCCAGCATGAAGACGTCGCCGTGCGCGAAGTTGATGAGGCCGATGATCCCGTAGACCATCGTGTAGCCGAGGGCGATCAGCGCGAAGACGGCCCCGCGGGTCACCCCGTTGACGGTCTGCTGGATCAGGACCTCATGCCACTCCACGGGCTTGTTCTAACTGGGGGGGAGCGGCGCCGCTCCTCCCCCAGGCCCCCCCACCACATCGCTCATTCCGGCGCCGTCGTTCACGTGTGCGGGGGTGGTGCCTATTCCAGGATGGTCTCGAACTGGAACTTGCAGCCGACCGGGGTGTCGGCCTTCACCACCTTGAAGCCGGACATGGTGTCGTAGTCGACGTCGCCGTTGGCGTCGAAGCTCCACTTGCCGTTGATGCCCTCGAAGTTCTTGGTGGTGGCGATCGCCTTGCGCAGCGCCTCGCGCTTCTCGGTGATGTCCTTGGCCCGCTCCATCTCGCCGGCGGCCCGCTTGATCGCCTCGATCGCCACCCGGCCTCCCTCCGCCGCGTAAAGGGCGTAGGAGGTCGGCTCCTTGCCGAACTTCTTCTTGTACTCCTCGTAGGTCTTGGCTCCGACTCCCTTCATCTTCTCGAAGGGCAGGCCCGCGAAGGTCACCCGCATCTCGGTGGCCATCGCCACCTCGCAGGTGGCCCCCTTCAGCAGCTCCTCCTCGAGCAGGCCGTCCGGCCCCATGAAGCGCACCCGCGGGGCCACCAGCCCCACTTCCTTCATCTGCCGGATGATGACCTGCGCCCCGGTCTCGATGACGCCGCCCATGTACACCAGGTCGGCGCCGGAGGCCCGCACCTTGGTGAGGATCGGCTTCTGGTCCGGCTGCTTCCAGTCGATGCCCTCGTTGGCCACCACCGCGAGCCCGATCTTCTTGGCGGTCGCCTCGAAGACGTCGGCGATGCCCTTGCCGTAGAGCTCCTGGTCGTTGAGGATGAAGACCTTCTTGATCCCCATCCGCTTGGCCCACTTGGCCCCCACCGCGCCCTGGATGTCGTCGGCCGGGATCGGGCGGAAGTAGTTCACGAAGCCGAGGGGCCGGTAGATCTCGGGCTCGCCCGGCGCGGCGCCCTGCTTCTTGGTGAGGCCGGGATAGGTGTTGGCCGGGGTGATCTGGGCCATGTGGGCCCGGTTGTTGATCGGGATCGAGACCTTGGCCGCGCCCGAGTTGTAGGTGCCGATGTAGAGGACCGCGAGCGGGTCCGCGACCGCCTTGTTCGCGTTCTCGGCCTCGACCGCGCCGTCCCACTTGCCGGTCTGGGGCGAGGCGTCGTCGAGGTTGACCACTTCCAGGCAGTACCCCGCGGCCACTCCGCCGGCCTCGGCCACCGCCATGTCGACGCCGTTCTTCATCCCGGTGCCCTCGGGAATCATCGCGCCCTGCATCGGCCACGAGGTGTAGATACGGAGCTTGCCCTTCGGGCACTGCTGGGCGGTCGCGTCCATCGTGACCGCCAGGGCCAGCACCGCGCTCAAGAGGATTCCGAGCCCCATCCGTCCGCGCATAGCGTCCCCCTTCCGCGTGACTACGACGTGAGCAACCGACATGGATCAGCTCCGAGCCTGGCCGGATGCTGGAGATACCCGCGGCGGCTGTCAAGGGCTTTCTTGGACGGAGGATTGGGCTATCCTGTGGGCCATCCAAGGGAGGGCGATATGCCGGAGCCACGCGTCATCTACGAAGGGAAGCCGGGCTCGCCGATCGCGGTCGATCGTCCGTTCTACGATCGCCTGGCCGATGAGACCCACCCGCGGACGCTAGTCGAGCGGTTCGTGGTTCCGATGCGCTCCGGCCGCGCGTGGCCGGTAAGGGCGGGCCACCTCTTCCGCATAATCGCGGTGGAGGGACCGCAGGTCGCCGACTTCAACGCGTGGAGCCTCGGCAACCCGCGCGAGCGCTTCTGGGCCGCCCGCACGAAGCAGCTCCACCGCGCGCACGTCACCACCTACGACCGCCTCTGGTCCTGCCTGCCGTACCTCCGGCCGATGCTCACGATCACCAACGACAGCATCCGCTACGGACGCGACGAGGACGGGGCGGGCTGCCACGACCTCCTCGGCACGCGCTGCGACCCCTACGTGCACAAGATGCTCAACGGCGAGGACTTCGATCTCTGCTGCCACTCGAACCTGGTGCGCGCGGTCGCCCCGTACCGTCTCAACGAGCTGGATATCCACGACGTGCTGAACGTCTTCCAGGTCACCGGGCTGACCGCGGACGACCGGTACTTCGTCAAGGCCAGCCCGGCCCGGAAGGGCGACTTCCTCGAGTTCTTCGCCGAGATCGACGTGCTCTGCGCGATCTCGACCTGCCCGCACGGGGATCTGTCGGTGCAGATGTGGGGCGCCGACGCGGGGGATCCCCTGACGACCTGCCGGCCGCTCGGGGTGGAGATCTGGCAGCCGGATCCGGCCCTGCTGGCGGGCTGGCGGCCCCCGACGCCCGCCGACTATCGCGGGGACCATGGGCTCGCGCGGTCGGCGAGCGGCCACTAGGAGCGAGCCATGGCGACGACCCAGATCCAGACGATTCCGGCCCGGCGCGGGGTGGCCGCACGGGTGGGGAAGGGCCAGCGCGTGAAGGTGATCAACACGCACGGCCTCCAGGTGGTGGACACGTGGGCGTTCTGCGCGAGCGACGTGACCGAGTGGATGTCGATGGAGTGCAGCCGCGCCTGGTTCTTGAAGCTGCGGGCCGCCCTCGGCGACACCTTCCTCACCAACCAGCGCCGTCCCATCCTGACCCTGGTGGAGGACACCTCGGGCGGCGCCCACGATACGCTCATGGCCGCCTGCGACGCCCCCCGCTATCGCCTGCTCGGAGTCGAGGGTCACCACGACAACTGCCGCGACAACCTGCAAGCGGGCCTCGGCGCGCTCGGCATCAAGGTGCCGGCGACCCCGTCGCCACTGAACCTGTTCATGAACATCCCGTGGACGCCCGAGGGCGCGCTCGCCTGGGCCGAGCCGGTGTCCACGCCGGGCAGCTACGCGGTGCTCCGCGCCGAGATGGACCTGGTGATCGCCTTCTCCGCCTGCCCGCAGGACGTGCTGCCCATCAACGGGCGCACCGGGCACACCACCGAGGCGCACTTCGCCATCGAGTGACCCGGCGGCTCGCGGTCGGGCAGACAGGGCGAGTCAAGCGGAGGCGGGGCCCAGGCCGAGCGCCGCCTCCCACGCCTGCTGGGTCGCGATCTCCTGCGTCCACGGCCGCATGAGCGCGCCGGCCCGCGCGTCGCGCGCGTAGCGCTCGAGCGGGAAGCGCTTGAGCAGGCCCCGCCCGCCGCAGACCCGGATCGCCTCCTGGGTCAGGGTCACCGACGACCGCTGCACGGTGACGTGCGCGGCCCGCGCGCGCTGCACCACCTCGGGCGGGCAGTCGATGCGCGCCTCGGAGATGGCGCGGTAGTAGAGGGCGCGCGTGCCCTCGAGGGTGAAGAGCATTTCCGCCACCGCGTGGCCCTTCACGGCGGCCTCGGTGTGCAGGCCCGGCGAACCCGCCATCTGACCGGTCAGGTAGGCGAGCGCGGCATCGTAGGCCGCCTGCATGAGCCCCAGGAAGGTCGCGCAGAAGGTCAGGGGCGAGAGCTGGGGGAAGGCGTTGTACATGGCGCCGAAGATCCCCGGGGGCAGGACCTCACCGTCGTCGGGTACGAACACGTCCTGCAGCAGCATGTCGCGGCTGACCGTGCCGCGCATGCCCATCGGGTCCCACTCGCCGGGGAACGACACGCCCGGCGCGTCCTTGGGCACCTGCAGGTAGAGCGTCCGCTCGATCCACGGCTCGTCGCCGAGACGGATCGCGGGGGTGGCGAAGTAGGGCGCGGAGCCGGCGAGCGAGACGAAGAACTTGCGGCCGTTGACCACGTAGCCGCCGTCCACCTTGCGCGCGGTGGTGCCGAAGCGGCGGCCGCCCATGCTGAGCTTGGTGTCGGTCTGGCCCTGCTCGACCGGCTCGCTGTGGGGCTGCCCGTAGAACGCGCCGTCCTCGACGACCTCGCGGAACTTGGCCACGCGGAGCTTCTCGTGGCGCTCGCGGGCCGCGGGCGACATGGGCATGACGTCGGCGAGGATGCCGATCATCAGCATGGTGAGGCAGTGCATGTTGAAGGTGAGCGACGTCGAGCCGTTGCCCTGCGCGAGCTGCTCCGCGACCAGGCAGTACGTCTCGTAGTCGGCCCCGAGGCCACCGTAGCGGGTGGGGACGCAGAGGCCGAGGAAGCCCGCCGCCCGCAGGTCGGCGTAGTCGTCGAAGGGGAACGAGGCCTCGCGATCGTGTCGCTCCGCGCGGGGGGCGAAGCGGTCCCGCGCGAGGTCGCGGGCCCGGCCGATCAGCTCGGCCTGGCGCGGGGACGGGCGGAGGTCCATGGTGGGCGATCCTATCGCACCGAGACCGGGATGCGGATCTCGATGGTGGACGCGACGGGCCGGCCGCCCTGGGTGGCCGGGAAGAAGCGCCAGCGCCGGAGCGAGTCGAGGAGCGCGTGATTGAGGTCGGGGTCGGGGGTGGGCTCGATCAGCTCGACCTGCGCGCTCCCGCTGGCCTCGACCCGGAAGCGCGCCACCGCCACGAGATCGACCGTCCGCCGGCGGAGCGCCTCCGGGATCTCCGGCAT
>Ga0210408_10003258_pt1 | contig 15122 bp, 13 predicted proteins | sample IncBWH4MmetaG_FD_155471 | JGI IMG/M metagenome (GOLD analysis project Ga0210408, IMG submission 155471) | Forest soil microbial communities from Barre Woods Harvard Forest LTER site, Petersham, Massachusetts, United States - Inc-BW-H-4-M | ecosystem: Environmental > Terrestrial > Soil >...
GCAACGAGGGCGCGCTGCTCGCGCTCGGTCCATTCCTTGAGCTTTTGCGCCGACGGCGCCACGCCGGAGATGCCCATGAACGGAGCTCCCGGAATGCGCACGCCCGGGATTTCCGCCGACGTCGCCCAACCATCACGGATCTTCCAATGCACGACGAATGGCCGGGTCATGATGTCGCGGAGGAAGCCCATGCCCGGAATGATGACGCTGAATGCCGTCGGCTGCGGCACAATGTCGAGGAATTCGACCTCGAGCATGTCGCCGGGCTCCGCGCCCTTGAGGAAGACCGGTCCGGTCAGTGGATGCACCAGACCGGTATCAAGGTGCGCCAGATCGGCGGCACTCATGTCCGGCCCGACCTGCCCGTCGACGGAGTCGCGCGTTTCCAACACGACCTCCTCGCCTTCGGCCACTTCGAGGACTGGCGCAATATCCGGGTGATAGCGATTGTGCCCGCTGTGCGGCTCCGCGGCGAGACGCTTTTTCCGGTCGATGCGGGTAGCGTGCATGGCGTGAACTCCCGCAGTTGGCGTCGACTCGAATTGGCCGCTAGTTTCTGCTACCAGTCCATTCAGGTCCTGTCATCGGAGCGAAATGCTACATGCTCTATCGCGTGTGCGTCGATATCGGAGGAACATTCACCGATTGTCTGGTCTCCGACGACAAGGGCAGGATCGCGATATTCAAGGCACCAACAACGCCGGGCGAATTCGAGAAGGGCTTCATCGACGTCCTTGGGGTCGCTGCCGAGGGACTGGGACTAGCGCCGCGCGATTTCGTTGCCCAGATCGGCCTCATCGTTCACGGCTCCACGGTCTCGACCAACGCTTTGGTGGAGCGCAAGACCGCACGCGCCGGCCTGATCGTCAATCACGGCCATGCCGACATACTCACGCTTCGCGAAGGTCCCCGCAAGGGCGCCTTCGAATGGCGCCTCGATTATCCCGAACCCTACATTCCGCGAAAGTTGACCCGCACCGTCGGGGGACGCATCGACGTCCGGGGCCGGGAAATCGTGCCGCTGTGCATCGATGATGTGCATGCGGCGGCCGAGCATTTTCGACGGCAGGAAGTGGAATCGATCGCCGTCGGGCTGTTATGGTCGGTGGCCAATCCCCGCCATGAGCTCCGGGTGCGCGAAATTCTCGGCGGGATGCTGCCCGACGTGCCGGTCACGCTGAGCCACGAAATCAATCCAATTCCCCGCGAATACAGGCGCATCATCGCCGCAGCCATTGATGCATCAATAAGCCCCACAATTCGCAGCTACGTGCAGCGTCTGCAGGACTCGCTGGCCGCTGCCGGCTTCAATGGGGAGCTGTTATTGGCCAATTGCCTCGGCGGAATGATGCCACCAGCGGAGATGATGCGCCGGCCGATCTACAGCGTCATGTCCGGCCCAACACTGGCTCCGATCGCGGCACTGGCACTAACCGAAGAACGCGACGTAATTGTCGGTGACATGGGCGGAACATCGTTCGACGTCTCGGCGCTTCGCGACCATCAGGTCATCATCGCGCCGGAGTCGAAGATCAACAACGACTTGCTCGGAATCCCCAAGGTCGACGTGCGTTCGATCGGCGCCGGCGGCGGTTCGATCGCGCATGTCGACGGCGGCGGGCTTCTGCATGTCGGTCCGCAGAGCGCGGGCGCTCAGCCCGGTCCCGCCTGTTATGCGTTGGGCGGCACCAATGCCACGGTCACCGACGCCAATGTGGTGCTCGGGATTCTCGATCCCGAGTTCTTTCTTGGCGGCCGCATCAAGCTCAACCGCAGCCTCGCGGAACGCGCCATCGATCGGATCGCTCAGCGACTGGGGGTGGGCCGCGAGGAAGCGGCGCATGCGATCACGACCACTAGCAATCACAACATGGTGGCCGCCATCGAGGAGATCACCGTGCGCGAGGGCATTAACCCGCGCGACAGTTTCTTCGTCTGCGGCGGCGGCGGCACTCCCTGCCACATTGCCGAGATGGCCGACATTCTCGGCTTGAAGCGCTATCTCATTCCCCGTTTTGTGGCCGGTCTCTCCGCCTTCGGCGGATTGATTTCAGATCTGCGCTGGGAGGAGAACGGCACCTTGCATACCAGCAGCCGCCAGTTCGATGTCGACCGCGTCAATAATCTGCTTCGCCGCCTGCATGAAAGCGGCAACGCCTTCATGCACGCTGCCGGCGTTGCGCCAGAGATGCGGAGATTCGAGTACGCTTTCTTCGGCCGCTACGAGTACCAATCATGGGAAATCGAGGTGCGCTTTTGTCCGCCGGCAGGGGACCTTGCCGCCGGCGACTTGGCCACTCTGGTCGAGGCATTTCACCAGATGCATGAGCGCATCTACAGCATCCGCAGCGACAACGACGTGGTCGAGTTTACAACATGGAAGGTGCGCGCCATCGGCACACGCGCGGGCAGCGATCTTTGGCGCAGCCACGTGCTCGACCGGCAGATCGGAAAGCCGCAACCGAAAGGAAGCCGCGGCGTCTACCTGCGGGACAACGGCAGCAAGCAGCCGCTCCTGGTGTACGACGCGCACGCGCTGAACTGCGGGGCGCAAATTGCCGGACCTTGCCTGATCGACGCGAATACCTTCACCGCGTTTCTGGCGCGCGACCACGTCGGTACGATGGACCAGTACGGGAATCTTTTGGTCGAGGTGCAATGATCTGAAATTCGGGAAGTCGAGCGGAGAGCCGAATCCATGCTGGAAAAATCAACGTCGACTGCTGGCGATGAGACGCGTCGCGTCGATCCGTTCCTGATGTCGGTGCTGAAAAGCAGGTTCGAGGCCATCGTCCGCGAGATGACATTGGTCGTGATGAAGGCGAGCCGGTCGGCGGTCATCAAGAACGCCAAGGATCTCAGCTGCGCCATCCTGACCTACGACCACCGCCTGGTTACCACCGAGGAGGCGCTGCCCATCCATGTCATGTCGATGGACAAGGCGACTCGGCCGATCACGGAATTGTTCAGCGATGTCAGTCAGGGAGACATATTTCTCAACAATTGTCCGTACACCGGCGGGACTCACCATGCCGACATGATTCTATCGATGCCGGTATTCTTCCGCGGCACACCGATGTTCTGGGTTGTGGCGTTGTCGCATCACGCCGATACCGGAGCGCCAGTTCCTTCGACGTACCTGCCCTATGCGCGAACCATTTATGAGGAAGGCGTTCACTTCCCCTGTGTGCGCATCGCCGAGGACTATAAGGAGAAGCAGGATATTCTGCGTATTGGCTTGATGCGCATTCGTGTCTCAGAGATTTGGCTCGGCGATCTGCGCGCTCAGATCGGCGCCTGCAAGACCGGCGAGCGACGATTGCTCGAACTCTTGAATCGCTACGGGCCCGGAACGATCATGGATTTCGTGGAAGACTGGTTCGACTACGGACGGCGGCGCACGATCGCCGAGATCAAGAAGCTGCCGTCCGGCGTCTTCGCGTACGAGATTCATCATGATCCGGTACCAGGGGTCGCCGATGCGGGCATTCCAATCCGCGTGAAGCTGGAAGTCGACGCGCAGTCCGGCTCGATCACAGTCGATGTCCGCGACAACATTGACTGCGTCAATGGCGGGCTTAATCTATCCGAGAACACCTGTACCGGGTCGTGCCGAATCGGCGTGTTCAACAACCTTGATCCGAGCCTGCCTCACAATCATGGCAGTGCCAGCGTCGTTAAGGTACTGTTACGCGAGGGATCGGTGGTGGGCAAACCGCAATATCCCGCCGGCACTTCAGTCGCTACGACCAACGTCAACGACCGATTGATCACCGCGGTCAATGCGGTGTTCTCCAAGATGGGAAGTCCGCACGGTTTGGCAGAAGGCGGGCCGCATCTTCCTGCTGGCATCGGTGTAATCTCCGGGAGGGATCCATTCAAGGGTGGCCATCCCTACGTCAATCAGATTTTCATCGGCTACGCCGGTGGAGCAGCTCTCAGCGGCCACGACGGGTGGCTCACCTATTGCGGTCCAGCCAATGGTGGTCTCATCAACCTTGATTCGATCGAGGTGGACGAGTCGATGTATCCGATCATCATCGAGTCGCGAGGCGTCCGTCCGGACACGCAAGGCTATGGTGAATTCGAAGGAGCGCCGGGAGTAGAATGCGTTTTCTATCCGGTCGACCATGCCATGACCATCATCTACGCCGCCGACGGCACCACGTTTGCACCCAAAGGCGTCAACGGCGGAATGCCCGCGAGCAACAGCTGGACCCGGAAGCTGAGCACGGACGGGTCAGTGCAGGAGCTTCCGGCTTTCCACCAGGAGGTGTGCGAGCCTGGGGAGAAGATGCTCTGCTTCGCCTGCGGCGGTGGCGGATACGGCGATCCGGCGAGACGAGACCCCGACCGGGTGGTATCGACCGTCAATCGCGGCTGGCTGACCGCCGACAAGGCAAAAGAAATCTACGGTGCGTCCCTTCGCTACGATGACGCGGCCGCCGAATATGTCGTAACGGGTTAGCCATGCCGCAACTCACGCTCGAAGAACGGGTGGATCGGCTGGAGTCGATCGAGGCGATCAAACGGCTCAAGGCTGTTTATTGCTTGTATTGCGACGCCAAATATGATGCGGAAGGCATCTGCTCGCTGTTTACTGAGGACGGAGTGTGGGACGGCGGTCCGTCATTCGGCCGCTACGAAGGGCATGGCCAAATCCGCAAGTTCTTCGAAGGAATATCGGGCAACATTCTTTTTGCCGCGCACCTTGTGCTCAATCCGATCATAACGGTCGAGGGCACTAAAGCTCACGGCAGGTGGTGGCTGCATATGCCGTGCACCGCCATCAACGATGCTGGAAATCCGGAGGGCCGTTGGCTGCTATCCGAGTACGACGAAGACTACGTGCGCATTGGCGGCGATTGGAAGTTCAAGAAGCTGCGTCTCGACGTCAAATACTATGTCCCGCACCTTCAGGATTGGGCGGCGGCATCGGTCAAAGATCGCAAGGGGTGAAGGAACACGCGTTCAATCGTGACGACCGCTATTTTTCTCGGGCGCCAAGGCTTTCCGATCGATTGCGCTTCGACGTCCGCTTTGACTGGCGTGCATGAAGCGAAGAAGGAAGTTGAATTATGACCGTCAACCGTCCAACCGCCGAACAGTTGCACGCCGTTGCCAAAGACCTCGGCATGAGCATGTCGGATGCCGACATCGCCTCGTACCTGGCCATCATGCAACCGAACTTCGCCGCCTACGACGCCGTCGCCGCAATGCCCGACTACCTGCCGACGGTGAAGTATCCGCGCACGCCCGGTTATAAACCCGAGGGTGAGGAGAACAAATACAATGCGTGGTATGTCAAGACGACGGTGAAGGGCGCGCCCGCGGGCAAGCTCGCCGGCAAGACGGTCGTGCTCAAGGACAATGTCTGCCTCGCCGGCGTGCCGATGATGAACGGCGCCTCGACGCTGGAGGGTTACACGCCGGACATCGACGCGACCATCGTCACGCGCATCCTCGACGCCGGCGGCACCATCGTCGGCAAAGCTCACTGCGAGTACTACTGCTTCTCGGGAGGGAGTCACACGAACGCGGCCGGGCCGGTGCACAATCCGCACAAGCACGGATATTCGGCGGGCGGCTCGTCCTCAGGCAGCGCTGCGCTGTTAGTCGCCGGCGAGGTCGACATGGCCATCGGCGGCGATCAGGGCGGCTCAATTCGCATGCCATCGGCGTATTGCGGCGTTTGTGGAATGAAGCCGACGCATGGTCTCGTCCCCTACACCGGGATTATGCCAATCGAGATCACGCTTGATCATACAGGGCCGATGACCAACAACGTCGCCGACAATGCATTGTTGCTGGAGGTCTTAGCAGGCGAGGATGGACTCGACCCGCGCCAGTACAACGTGAAAACCGACGCCTACACCAAGGCGCTCGGCGGCGGCGCCAAAGGCCTGAAGATTGGCGTCGTCAAGGAGGGCTTCGGGCATCCCAATTCCGAGCGTGATGTCGACGCCAAGGTCAAGCAGGCTGCGAGCACGTTGCGCGACCTTGGTGCAACGGTTTCCGAGATCTCGGTACCTATGCATGCGGTCGGTCTGGCGATCTGGAGCCCGATTGCACTGGAGGGAGCAACCGAGCTGATGATGCGCGGCAACGGAATGGGCACCAACTGGCGCGGCCTGTACACGACGTCTCTGCTTGACGCTCACTCACAGTGGAAGCATCGCGCCGACGAACTTTCCGAAACACTCAAAATCTCGATGCTGATTGGACACTATTTCATCAAGCACCACCGCGGCCATTTCTACGCCAAGGCACAAAACCTGAGCCGCAAACTGCGCGCCGCCTATGATGCCGCGCTCAGCAAGCACGATCTCCTGCTAATGCCGACGGTGCCGCTCAAGGCAACGCCGCTGCCGCCGGCCGATGCGCCGCGCGAGCTCTATATCCAACGCGCCTTCGAAATGCTCGCCAACACGGCGCCATTCGACGCCACCGGCCATCCCGCGATGAGCATTCCCTGCGGAATGAGCGACGGTCTGCCGACCGGGCTCATGATGATCGGAAGGCATTACGGCGAGTCGACAATCTACCGCGCCGCGGCGGCCTTCGAAAAAGCCGGCGACTGGAAGAAGATGTAACGATAAACCAGCGGTGCGACCACGTTTTCGCTTCCTGGAAATGCGTGTCCTGGGCGCAGCACAGCACGAAGTGGTGCGCCGCAGTACCGTGGCCTTCAGGAGTAACAATTTCTTCAGCAGTACACCGCTTCACGCTGCACCGTATCCGGGAAACGCAAGTGGAGCGGTTTCGATTCCAGTAGCCGGCTCATGGTGGCATCACCCTGCGGAAGGCGGATGATGAACAGTCAAATGACTCAATGCGTGAGGCCGCTGGTATCAATTCGGCTCTGCACCTGGAATAGCCCCGGCCGGCGGCGCGGCTCCGCGCGCCGAAAGGAATACGCCGGCGAACATCAGCAGCATGGCGACGAAGAAATAGATCGATAACCCCTCGCCGAATATCGCGATGCTCCAACCTACGCCGGCGAGCACCGCGAGGTAGTTGAACTGGGCGAAGAAGGTCGGCCCGGCGAGGCGGATGATCTCGAAGAACAGCACGAAGAAGACGGCATTGATAGAGGCCGCGATGAGGGCGGCAATCGCTCCGGCGCCCGTCGGCACCGATGCCTGTCCGGCGATCGCCATTATCGGGATCAGCATTGCGGATGAGCCGACCAGCATTCCGGCAGCCATCGACAAGGACGACGACAGCGGCGGCCGCAACAGCGCGGCAGCTAAATTGGAGCAGGCAAAGAGCATTGGCGCAATCAAGCTGAGCGCAAACCACCGCCAAGCGTCTGGCGCGCTCTCTTCCAGGCCGAGCCCGACGATGATGATCAGCACGCCCGCGAACCCGAAGGCGAGCCCGAGAAGACCAAGCACTCGGAAGCGCTCGATCCGAGCCAGCATCCCCAAGAAGTATGTCAAAGGCGGGGACAGCGCGAGCACGATCGTCTGCAGCCCCCCAGGCAGATGGGGAGCCGCATAAGTCAGGAGCGACATGGGTACGCCGACCGCCAGAGCGCCGATGACGAGATAGCTGAGCAGGTGGCGCCGGCCGAGCGCCAGCTTTCTACCCTTCAACGCCAAGATGATCAACAGCAGCAGGCCGCCGCCGAGCGATTGCCAGAATCCCTGAGCGAGCGGCGGAGTCCCGGCCGCGGCAGCCAGTTTGTTGACGCTGAAAATGGCACCGTAGAGGATCGCCGCGCCAACCAGCCACACGTAGGCGATTTGCGGCGTGTTGCTCATATAAGTAAGCTCCTGCCTCGTTCAGGCTGAACGGTTTCAAGCTCACGGCGCCTTGCGGAAAGCGCCGCACGGCGCCTACGCCGGCATTCGCCAGCAGGCAAAGCCAGCCCGGCTCGCTACCAAGCCGACCAACCGCCATCGACCATGACTGTTGCGCCGTGCATTGCCGCCGAATCTTCGGAGGCCAGGAACACCGCTGCTCCGGTCATCTCCTCGACGGTGAGAAAATCACGGCCGGTCGGCGTCAGCGTGCGCATGAGACTAAGATACGCCTCATTGCCCGGGCCGCGTAGATGAGCGTTCATGGGAGTGGCGACGTTGCCCGGGGCAAGCGAATTGACGTTGATCTTGAGCCGGCCGAGTTCGGTCGCCAGCGCCTTGGTCAAAATCTCAAGCCCACCCTTCGAGGCGCAGTAAGCCGGGCAATTGGGGAACGCGCCGACACCGGCGATCGAAGTGATATTGATCACTTTGCCCCCGCCGTTCTTGATGAATTCCGGCAGAACCGCTTTGACGCAGAAGAAGGGGCCCTTCAGATTGAGATCGAGCTGCTCGTCCCAGATCGCTTCCGTGGTCTCGCTCACCGGCACCGTACGAAAGATCCCGGCATTGTTCACCAGAATGTGCACGGTGCCAAACGCCCGGATGACGTCGCCGGTCATATGCTCGATCTGCGAAATTTTGGAGCAGTCGGCCTTGATGGCGCGGGCCACGCCGCCGGCCGATGTTACCTTGCCGACGGTCCGTTTCGCCGCCTCGTCGTCTTTATGATAGACGACCGCCACCTTGGCGCCCTCCGCAGCGTAGCGAAGCGCGATTGCTTCGCCGATTCCGTGCGATCCACCGGTGACGATCGCTACTTTGTCTTTTAGCTTCATAGCACTCCCTCCCAGAACGGCGCTCGCTGCACTGCGGTCAGATGCGGCGCGACCGAAGAAATTCAGGCGCAAGCTTAGCCGGGCGATGGTTGCGCGTTGCAGGTGCCGTCAGGCTGACGGAAGCCCTTTTGCTGGTAAGCCGAGCGCACTGGCAACCGCGGGATGGGTGATGTGCCCATCGTAGACATTGAGCCCGTTGCGCAGGTGCACGTCCTCATCGAGTGCGCGCTTCCAGCCTCGGTTGGCCAAGGCGAGCGCGAACGGCAGAGTGGCGTTGTTGAGAGCGAAGGTCGAGGTTTTCGCCACAGCTCCCGGCATATTGGTGACGCAATAGTGGATGACGCCTTCGGTTTCGTAGGTCGGTGCGGCATGAGTCGTCGGACGGCTGGTCTCGAAACAGCCTCCCTGATCGATCGAGATGTCGACGATTGCCGCTCCGCGTTTCATCTGCCGCACCGTCTCGCGCCTGACGAGCTTGGGCGCCGCCGCACCGGGTACCAGCACAGCACCGATCACGAGGTCGGCCGCCCTCACCTCTCTTTCAATGATTTGAACGGTCGCAAACAAGGTCTGCAACCTCGCACCGTATTGCGTGTTGAGTTCGCGCAATCGGCGGAGCGATTTGTCGATCACGGTCACAGAAGCTTCGATCCCCATCGCCATGCGCGCAGCATGGGTGCCGGATACGCCTCCGCCCAAGATCACGATCTTGCCGGGTGCGACTCCAGCCACGCCGCCGAGGAGAATGCCGCATCCCCCCTGTTCTTTCTCTAGGCAATGCGCGCCAACCTGAATCGACATCCGCCCGGCCACTTCGCTCATCGGCGCGAGCAAGGGAAGTCCGCCATATGGGTCGGTGACAGTCTCATAGGCGATGCACGTGGCGCCCGATCTCATCAACCCTTCGGATAGGCGCCTGTCGGCGGCAAGGTGCAGATAGGTAAAGAGAATCTGTCCCGGCCGCATCATGTCGACTTCGGCTGGCTCCGGCTCCTTGACTTTCACGATCATGTCGGCAGTCGCAAAGACGACCTTCGCGTCTGGCGCAATTTCGGCGCCCGCAGCGCGATAATCGTCATCGCTGAAGCCTATTTCGCGCCCGGCCTCGCTCTCGACGATCACTTGATGCCCGTGATGGTCGAACTCCTCGGCCGCCGCCGGGACCAGTCCCACGCGATTTTCGTGGCTCTTTACCTCCTTGGGGACACCAACGCGCATATGTCACCTCGAATGCAACGCCGGGAACGATCGCGTTTTACGTTGCCGTCACCGCAATGCGGGCTACTTGAGCTCGCGTTGGGTCCGCTCTAGGGCGCGCGTAACGCCATCGAAGATTTCGTCGATTTCGGCCTCTGTGGTGACGAGCGGCGGACATAGCGCCAGGCTGTCGGCCATTGCGCGAAGGATCAGCCCCTCCTCCTGCGCCATCTCCGCAGCAAGCAAACCAACGCCGGCGGCGGGCGCGAACGCCGCTTTGCTGGCCTTGTCGCGAACGAGCTCCAGCGCGCCAATCAGGCCAATTCCTCTTGTTTCGCCGACCAGCGGGTGGGCCGCGAGATCGTGCAGCCGCCGCTGAAACCGAGGGCCTACTTGGCGCACATGATCGAGAATCTTGCGCTCCTGATAGATGTTGAGGGTCTCCAGCGCCACCGCGCACGCTACCGGATGGGCCGAGTAGGTGAATCCGTGGGCGAATATGCCGATCTTTTCGCTTTGCGCTACGAATGCCTGATAAAGCTCGTCGTTGACGATCGTGGCCGAGATCGGCTGGTAGCCAGCGGACAAAGCCTTCGCCATGGTGATGATGTCGGGCTGCAGATTGAAAGTTTCGGTGCCGAACATGTTGCCGGTGCGACCGAAACCGCAGATCACCTCGTCGACGATGAACAGCAGGTCGTGTTTCTTGAGCACCTTCTGGATCTTTTCAAAATAGGTCCGCGGCGGGACGATGACCCCGCCCGCGCCCATCACTGGCTCGGCGATGAAGGCGGCAACCGTTTCCGGATCCTCGCGCAAGATCTGGTCGTCGAGGTTCTCCGCCAAACGGGTGGCGAAATCCTCCTCGCTCTCGCCGGGCTTTGCGAAGCGATAATGATGCGGACAGTCAGCGTGGCGGATATTTGCGATCGGCAGGTCGAAGTCGCGATGATTGTTGGGAAGTCCGGTGAGACTCGCGGTGGCCACGGTGACGCCGTGATAGGCTTTCAGGCGCGAGATGATCTTCTTCTTACGGTGACGCCCGCGGGCATTGTTGTAGTACCAGACCATCTTGATCGCGCTGTCGTTAGCCTCCGAGCCGGAGCTGTTGAAGAAGACCTTCGACATCGGCACCGGCAAAATCGAGAGGATCCGCTCGGCGAGATCGATGCTCGGTTCGTGCGACTTGTGCGCAAAAGCATGATAGTAAGGCAGCGTCTCAAGCTGCCGCCGCGCTGCATCGACCAAGCGGCGCTCGCTGAACCCCAACGAAGCGCACCACAACCCGGCCAGCCCGTCGATGTAGGCCTTGCCCTGTTCGTCAATGACGCGGATCCCCTCCCCGCGCGCAATGATCAGCGGCCCGTTCTGCTGATGTTTTTTCAGGTTGGTGTAGGGATGCAGCACATGGGCAATGTCACGGCTGAAAGCCGAGTTGGCGGCAAAAGTCACGATCGGTCTCCCGGATTGTACGGCGCGCAGGTACGGCCGCATTCCTGCAGCATGAGCGCACCGTGGGCATACTGGCATTGTGATGTCGTATGTCAAGGTTTCGGCGCGGCCGCTGCAGCACGATTGGATTGGCAAATACCGCGAAATTGACGGGACGCATTGACCACAACGCGCGGCGGGGCTTTGCGAGATTTGTGATTTGATGTATCGGTGAGGGAAATGAGGCAGCAATTGATGAGGCGCGAAGCCAATCGAACTCCACTGCTGTTCATCGATCGCGACGGCGCCAAGCGGGGTCCGGGGTTGGGCAAATCGAACCTGCCGAGCTTGCCGCCGGTCGCGCGCTACACGCTGCAAGAACAAGCTTACCTAAGGTTGCGCGAAGCACTCATGAGCGGGCATTTCGTTCCCGGTCAGGCCATTACGTTGCGCGCCGCCGCCGAGGCCCTCGGCACCAGCCCGATGCCCGTGCGCCACGCACTGCGGCGACTTGAAATCGAGCATGCTCTCGTACCACGATCGAACCGTACTCTCGGCGTGCCGGAAATGACCTACGCGTCCTTGACGGAATGCGCGAAGTGAGAATGGCGCTCGAGGGCTTGGCTGCCGAGAAACCGGCGCCGCTCATCACAAGCGACGAAATCGTGGTCGTAGAGAGCCACTATCACGCACTGGCGGCCGGCGCCTCGGCCGGCAATCCCATTCACACCGGCATTTACCGGCCGAGCCGTTCGCGCTTGCTGGTGTCGCTGATCGAGCCGACCTGGATGCGGATTGGGCCCCACGTGCGGCTCATGTTGCCCGACCGCCGCGCGCTGATTGACTCGCTCGGCAATCACCAGCGCGCGCTGCAGGCGCTTCGGCAGCGCGAAGGCGTTGGCGCGCGCGAAGCGATCCAGCGAGACATCTTCGAGTCGGCGGAAGGATTGGCGGGCATGCTGCAGGCGCGCGAAGGAGCTTTGGGCATGCGTGCTGCGGGCGGTGAACTGGAAAGGCGCGGCCGGCTGCGAAGAAGCGCCAAGCAACGGCAGGGACGGCGCTAGTCAACACCCGCTCGCGGTCAATACAGGTCGGAGGGAGCGATGGCAGTCAGCATTAACTGCGACTTAGGCGAAGCTTTCGGCATCTGGCGCTTGGGCGACGACGAAGGCTGCATGCCCTTCATCACACACGCAAACATTGCCTGCGGATATCACGCATCCGATCCCCGCACCATGTGGCGCACGGTTAGGCTGGCCAAGCAGCACGGCGTTCGCGTCGGCGCTCATCCAGGATTGCCCGACAGGGAAGGTTTTGGCCGGCGCGAAATGAAGCTCTCGCGCGAGGAAGTAACCGCGCTGGTGCTCTATCAAGTAGGAGCGCTGGATGCCTTCGTACGTGCCGAGAACATGCGCATGAGTCACTTAAAACCGCACGGAGCGCTGATGGGGATGGCGATGAACGATAGCGCCGTCGCCGAAGGCATTGCCGAGGCGGCGGCTGCTCTGGAATTGCCCGTGATCGGCGTCGGCAATTGCGTCATGGAGCAGGTTTTCGCCGCGCGCGGCATGCCGCTCGCATGCGAATTCTACGCCGATCTCGACTACGACGATCGAGGTTGGCAGATCATCACCATGCATCACGACGCAGTCGATCCCGAAGCGGCTGCCGCAAAGGTGCTGCGCGCGGTCCATGAAGGTCGAACGCGCTCCGTGAACGGGCGTGACGTGCCGGTCAAGGCTGACAGCATTTGCGTTCACAGCGACACCCCCGGAGCCGTAGCGGTGGCGAAGTCGGTCTGGGCGGCACTGTCCTCTAAACTCGAACAGAGCGCGCCGAACTCTGCGGCACTGTTCTGACCGGCCAGCATGATCTTTGAACAGGCGGAATTCAGAATTGGAGGCGACCGCTCGCTCCTGATGATGCTGGGCGACGAGATGAGCTTCGACCTCAATTTTAAGGTCCATAGCCTGGCGCGCAGCATCCGCGAGAGCCGCACTCGCGGCATCATCGAGCTCATTCCGGAAATGGCGTCGCTCCTTGTCAGCTACGACCCCGACCTGATCTCGTACGAAGACCTCACGTCCGAGCTTGCCGCCATGCATCAGGCGATGAGCCATTCCGAAATTGATGAATTGCCGAGCCGGATGTTCTACGTGCCCGTGCTCTACTTCGACCCCTGGACGCGAGCGTGCGTCGACGATTATCGCGCCAAGATCAAGGACAAGCCGTGGGACGGCGATCTGCTCGTGGTCATGAACGGACTTGAGGATATCTCGGCGCTGCGCCGGATACACGCGTCAACCGAATATTGGGTGGCGGCGCTCGGGTTCTGGCCCGGGCTGTGTTCGCTGTTGCCGCTCGATCCGCGTTCCCGTCTCACCGCCCCCAAATATGATCCGCCGCGAACCTGGACCCCAAAGGGCACGATCGGCCTCGGCGGCGCCATTACCTGCATCTATCCGGACCAGACGCCGGGCGGCTACCAGATCTTCGCTCGCACCCCGATGCCGATCTGGGATCGCAGCCAACGCCTGGAAGCTTTCAAGGAAAGCCTGGCCCTGTTTCGCCCAAGCGATCGGGTGCGCTTCATCCCCATCTCCTCCGAAGAATATGAGGACATCGAGCGCAAAGTCGAGGACGGCAGCTATAAGCACCCGCAGGTCACCTACCAGCGCTTTTCCAGCCGGCTCTATCGCGATTGGCTGGCCGGCATCGACGCCACAACCCGCGTCTGACCCATCCGCGTTATGAGCGGCGGAGCGGCCATGTTTGAAGTACTCAAAGCCGGGCTCGAAACCTCGGTGCAGGATTTCCCCGGACGCTTAGGCTTCTGGGAGCAAGGTTTCCCGCCCTCGGGGCCGATTGACGCCTGGTCTTTCCGCCTAGCCAATCTGCTAGCCGGAAACGACGTTGGCGCAGCCGGGCTCGAATGTCAGTTTCTCGGGCCAACGATTCGCTTCGAGCGGGACTGCGTGATCGCCGTCACCGGCGCCGACATGGGCGCCGAGGTCGACGGATCGCCGCTGCCGCTTTGGGAGAGCATCGCTATTCGCGGCGGGCAAGTCCTCAGCATAGGCGCGGCTCGGGTCGGCGCCAGAGCTTATATTGCATTTTCCGGCGGGATCGACGTGCCGCTGGTGATGGGATCGCGCTCGACGTTTCACATGGCGGGGGTTGGCGGCGCCGACGGCTACGCATTGAAGCGGGGGCAACACATACCGATCGGCGGAGGGTCGGGAACGCCCGGTTGGCGCGTGCGCCAGCAGTGTCGCCCACCTCTGGTCGTGACGCGGCGCTGGGAGATCGAGGTGGTGGCCGGTCCAAACGACGACTGGATCGACAGCGCCGGGCAGGAGCGCTTCCTGACCAGCGACTGGAAGCTGTCCGGCAAGAGCAGCCGCACCGGGTTTCGACTGGAAGGACCACGCTGGACATTTGCCAAGAAGGCGACGCGGAAACTGCCCGAGCACGGACAGGAGCCCTCGAACATTTTGGATCACGGTTACCCGCTTGGCGCCATCAACTTGGCCGGACAGACGCCGATCATCCTGGTCAACGACGCTCCCAGCACCGGCGGCTTCATCAATCCCTATACGGTGGCGACCGCAGCATTCTGGAAGCTGGCGCAGTCGCGACCCGGCGATATCTACCGCTTTTACGCCGTAAGTTTGCATGACGCTCAGGCGTTGCGACGCCGCATCGACGGGCTTTGCACACGAAAAAGTCTGGAACAAGTATCCGGAGTCCGCGACCATGCACCCGCGACACCGACGTGAACATGGGCAAGCGGGCGTTGGCACCCAAAGCAGATTCAATAGCGTTCGCAGCGGTCCAGCTAGAGCGGATC
>Ga0210408_10003260_pt1 | contig 15114 bp, 10 predicted proteins | sample IncBWH4MmetaG_FD_155471 | JGI IMG/M metagenome (GOLD analysis project Ga0210408, IMG submission 155471) | Forest soil microbial communities from Barre Woods Harvard Forest LTER site, Petersham, Massachusetts, United States - Inc-BW-H-4-M | ecosystem: Environmental > Terrestrial > Soil >...
GAAACTAAACAACGCGGCAACTTCTTGAGCCGGAGTGAATCGACGGTCGCCTGTCTTCGCTAGAAATTCATGGACTGCCTTGGCGTATCCGTTCCTAGATGCTGAATCTGACGGTATCCCGAGCATCCTTCCCGGAGGATCCGTGTCCGGTCTCTCGGTAAGCCTCTTCGATAAGTTCGGCAACTGTCCATTGCTGGGGTTCAAGCCCTTTTGTCCAGCCCACCCCAGCCAGATTCACGGTGACTTCCCGCACGGCACGCAAGACGCAAGGGGTCAACCCATTCAGCAACATCGTCTGTTCAACTTCCCGCAGTTCTTCACCCCGCCTCGCCGCATGCTGCGGGTAGGTAGGCAGCATCCGCTTAATCACTTCCATCACGCCGGGATAAATCTCATTGTAAGTTTCAAGCGCTTCATTCAATAGCCCCATCTCGCGCGCAAACACCATCGTTTCTACAAACAGACAGACCAACCCTTTCGGCATCCCCGAAATTATCATTTTGAACGCGGAGGCTTGCCCGGGCATATCACCGGCGATCTTGACACGCATAAGCTGTCCAAAAAGTTCTGATAGCTCTCCGGCGCGAAACCCGCTGAGATAGAGAGTTCCCCGCTCCCGGAGTCGGGAAGCCAAACTCAGAATGCACGCGTCCACGAAATCAACTGACGCGACCTGCAGTATTTGGGAGATTTCGACGGCAGTTGCGGCGGAGACAGAGTTCGCATCGATATACGTCAACCGTCGTGCCGGGCTCTCAACCAGCGCAGCAACATTTCTGGCCACGTCAACTGCCGCTCCAGGGGTGACAAGCGAAATCAGGATGTCCGAGCGCTGGATGACGTCGCGTATGCAGTCGAGTACGCGCAGGCCAGCGTTGTGGCACAGGCGCCGCGTCCGGTCGCTCCGGCCTTGAAGAGTTGTGACCACCTGAAAGCCGCCGTCGGCCAGGAGCTTCCCAAAGGTACTGCCCATTTCGCCGGGATACAAAATCCCTATCGTATTTTGCTGTATGTTAGAGTCCATCAGGAATATCAGCCGGTTCTATGTCTGGTGCCGTCCTCCCGAATTGATCTCCCCAGCGAGATGCACGGCCCCCAGAATTTCCACTTGCCGGCGGTGTCCCGTAAATCGTGGGATCCGCATCCGGCCAAATAAACGGTGTGCACGCCGAACAACATTGATGATCGCAGGTAGCGGATCGTACCAGCGGAAAATCGGAAATATCTGCGGGCGCAAGACGCTGCGCACCCAGTCGCGGAAGGTCAGAAGGCCCATTTTGTTCAGCTGCCGGTAAGCCATGTAGTCCCGTAATGGATGCCACAGCCGCAGTCCCAGGCGGTAGGTTTTGGGAACCTGTTGCGGCCGTCCTGTCAGTCGGTTGTACACAAACAGTGAGAGATTCAAGCCGCTCGCCGCAAGCAGGCAATCCGCCGCAGTAAATCGAGCATTGCATTCAATCAGCTTTAATTGATTGTCTCTCTCATCCAACTTAAACTCGGCATTTGCGATACCGCGTAGCCCAACGTGTCGAAAGAGCTTCAGCGAGAGCTCCTTTATATCGGCGACGTTGTCGGTAATGTGATATACCCCCGCGCCCATATTGATGGGGAATCGCCGAATAATACGTTTCGTGTAGTCGAAAAGATTCTGGCCACTTTCGTCCAGATATGTATAGTAACTGCACAGCTTATCATCAGGGCCGGGGATCACTTCGACAAGGAATGTCTTGATGCCGGCATTGCTGACGGCATCAAAAGCATCGAGTGCCTCATCGAACCGCCGTGCTTGCATGAACGGGGCACAGTTGAATTTATCCTTGAACTCGTGGGAAAGGATCGGCTTGAGAATAAGCGGAAAGACAAGATCGTCCTTCAGGTTCCAGATCTGCTCTCGAGTGTCGGCGACCCAGAACTTTGGCGTCGGCACTCCAACCGCGCGTGCGGCTCGGTAGGTGCACAGCTTATTGAGCATGCAAAGCTGAGCTGCGGGATTTGACAAGTCAAGCCGAAACTTCTTGGACAGTTGCTGGCGATGTGTCGCGATTAGCTCGATTACTACGTCGCTCGCAGCAAGCAGGATGCTCCCTCGAAGATGCTCGGATTCGCTTCCGAGGAGGTACGCCGCCCAGTCCTCTTGCAGTGTTCCCGATCCTCTCGCTATCTCGATCCATTTGCAAAAGCGAGAATACTTCACCAATGCCCCGGGGGCGTTGATAGCATAGATTTCCACTCCTGCACGCCCCAGGCTCCATGCAATCGAAAGGGCATTGGTATCTCCACCAGCTATGATGATCGGTGGGATAGCCAGTTGTCGGTGGCGTTGCGTTATTGTGTTGGTTCGCATGTGCGAAAAGCCTAGACTCGGAACGGGTTGAGCTAGCTGTAGGAACGGAAGCCGTGTTCTCTCTCTTGATGTAACTCGGCACTAGAGGACAATGACCAATCCCTCGATGTTCTGGAGTTCTGAATGCGACCGATTAGGTAAGAAAGTACATGGACTGCAACCGCGCAAGCTTCGCCTTGCCTGTAGTAGTGGTAGTGATAGCCTGGCGTTGTATTGACCTCTAGGATCACGCCACCGGATTTGACTAGGGGGACCGCCGGATCAGGAGTAACTATATCCACGCCGGCCAAACTTACACCGACTGCGGCAGCGGCTGCCGCACCGTCTTGAATTATCGAGTTACACAACAACTTCGTCGCGATTATGTTGTCGGATGCCGAGTTTTCATTGATTACAGTCTTAAGGGCTACCACAACCCCCTTCTTCGGCACAGAAGAGAGCGAAAAACCCTGTTTCGCAAGCGTATGCCGCATATCCAAATCGATCGAAATAAGCCCTTGTGCGAACTCCGGTCCGGCCTCTAGTCTCGCTCGGTTCTCGACCTGGACGAGCTTTCGGATGCTAGACGCGCCATCCCCCACTACTGTGCATCTTTTCCGAAGAACTGCATCCAACAAGGTGCCGTTAAGATACAGAAGCCGGTAGACATCCCCTGCTACTTGCTGCTCAACGACCAGGTTTGAGTCGTAAGCAGCAGCAGCTACCGCTGCACGCAGCAAGCCGAAAGCGCTGGTGATGCCTGTTGTAACTCCGCGGCCTGCGGCGCCGTTGGCTGGCTTGAGCACCCATTCGCCTCCGAAACGAGCAATGAACTCGGTAGCTTTGGAGAGGTCCGAAAGCTGAAATTCGAGATAATTGGGGACCCTCAGGCCGCGCTCGGCCATTCGTCGGTAGACCAAGGGTTTGTTAGCCGCAAGGGAAAGGGTCACGGGATCATCTATGGCGGTGGTATTCTGCCGGACTCGGGTGCAAGCTCCGCGAAGCCGGATTTCGAGAATCTCATTGCCCAAAAGCTCGATGCTCGCCCCGAGACGGGCCGCCGCATCGCGCCACACTTCGGCATAGAAGTCGGATCGATGCTCGCCGGCTCGGCGGTTCTGGTACCAGCCTCTTACACGACACGCGAGGGAAAGAATCGTAAGCAGGCCAGGATGGCAAAAACGAAAAGACATGACGAGTTCCGCTATTCAGAATTCAGCATCGACGCATGTCGTTTCCTAGGCAATTCGCCCGACTATGCGGCTATGGTGACTCTGCAGGCCGTCCCAGATGATCAGGAGCTTACGCCGGCCTCCTGCAGTATTCTGTCCACCCAATCGTTTGAGAATTGACCACGTTTAACACCCGCCAGATAGGCAGCCATGGTAGTCCTCTGAGCCTGCAATCTGTGTAGCAGCTCGGTTGCGATCTCCTGTGGAATAACAACCACGCCCGCAGCATCCGCCACGACCAAATCTCCGGGGCTAACTACCACCCCACCACAGCAGATCGGATAGTTGATTTCGCCCGGCCCTCGGTGCAGGGGCCCAATGGGTGTTGCACCTCGCGCGAAAACAGGAAAGTCCAGCTCCAAAATGGCGGGTAAGTCGCGCACGAATCCGTCAACAATGAAGCCAGCAATGCCCCTATGCTTTGCTTTGGTAGAGACCAGATCGCCCAGGACAGCATTCATGGCAGAGCCGTGAGCGTCGATTATGACAATATCTCCCGGCCTTGCCACATCCAGAGCCTTGTGCACCATGAGGTTGTCTCCGGGGAATACCTTCACTGTGCAAGCGGGCCCACAGAGTCGGTGGTGCCTGCCGGTAAGGCATACAATGCTGGGATCCACTGCATACAATCGATTGAGCAGATCAGAAATGTCAGGAGTAGCGAACTCCCCGAATCGTGCCATAAAGGGAGGATCCAAGCGGTCAATTGCCACTTTCACGCGAAAACCGGGACCAGGAAACATTTCTGCCGAACGAGGTTTCTTGGCGACCGGGGCGACTGGAACGACTGTTGTTGCCATAGTTCTTCCTCCATTTAGAACTGCTTTACTTGCAAGTTGGTGATGGACAACTCGGCGGGCTGGAGGCAGGTGACCGCTTTAGCTGTTCGCGCATAAATGCCAGGGTTGTTCGAAGTTAGTCGTCAAACTGGCCGGCCACATTAAGATACGCCTTAGAACAACCAGTTTCGCGTTTAAGCGCATTTCGTTGCGATCACTACATGTTGCATTCCGCACGAAGCAATGATTGGCAGATTTCGATTCGCCGCTGCCTGGAGCATTCTATGCACTTTGATTCCTATACGGTCCGGGAGAACTTGCATTCCGCAGAACGTGAACGGCCCGAAGCCGACCGTTGTCCCTCTTAGCTTATGCAAACCGGCGTCGAGAAGCATGGAATCCAGCTCCCTCCTTGAGTGCCGGTAAATCGAAGGTAATTGCTGTGGTGGGGGCAGCAATTTGACTGCACGGAGAATCGGGCCCAGAGAGCGACGAATTGGCTTCAAGATCGGATTACGCGCTGGATCGAGGGCTTCGTCAAGATGCAAAGGGCTCTCGGCCGTGACTAGCACATATCCGCCTGGACGCGTCACGCGGGCCATCTCGCGAACCGCGGCGCGCGCGCCATCCAGCCATGGCAGTACTCCCAACGCAAAAACCAAATCGAAGCTGTCGGCGACCATCGGTAGGTGTCGTACGTCGGCCGAGATAATGCGAACCCGGTCGCCAAAACCGGCTTCAACCACCCGCTTGTGCGTCAAGTCGATCATCGCCGCCACGGGGTCCACCGCAGTGACAAGAAATCCCCGTCGGGCGAGCGCGACCGTGGCCACTCCTGCGCCACAACCAACCTCCAACAGGCGCGCCGTGCGAGGCAACTTCAGCTGTTCGATCCATTCGAGCGCTGTCGCTTTGCGGTCCTGGTAGATGCACGCGCCGACCGAGGTCTCCTCGTAAATACGTTCCCAGTGAGGCGCCATGACGGCAAAAAAGCCATTGACGCTCGCTTGTGTCTGAGCTTCTAAAGAAGCTTCGTCCGCCTTGCTACATGTTTTGAAATTTGTCATCACAAGGCCAGCGTTGTGACACAGGCGCTGCCTCCGCTCACTCCGGCCGATCGCGCCGGAGCCAATAAGTGTCTGCAGTTCACTTTTTTGATCTACTGTCCGACATACGCTCGGTAGTCGGCGTAACTTCCGTAGCCGTAACGCCGGCTGGTCTTCGGATCCCAGCTGTTCAGAACGGTGCCGAGCACGCGAGTTCCATCTTCGGCGAAACGTTGGCTGGCGTACAATGCGCTTTCGCTCGTAGTTTGCCCCGCACGGATCACCAAAATGACGCCGTCCGCGAGCCGGCCGAGTACGCGCGCATCGGCTAGATGGATCATGGGAGGCGCGTCAACCATGACGATGTCAAACTCCTTTCGCAGGCGCGCCAATAGCCTTAGCATGCGGGGAGAATAAAACTCAGTCGACGGCACTACATTGCGGCAGCTGCCAGCAGGCAACAGGGAAAGACCGGAGACTTTGGTCTCGCGAACAAGGTGCAGGATCGGAACGGTTTCAAGCGGAGTCTCTGCCCAGAGCACGTCACTCAAACCCCAAGTATTCGTCACGCCGAAAAGCTGATGCAGTCTCGGGCGGCGCAGATCGCCGTCAATCAGTAGCACCTTTCGACCGATTTCCGCCATCGCGATACTGAGATTACTAACCACCGTCGTCTTGCCGTCGCCAGGGCAAGGACTCGTGAATACAAGCACCTGAGGGTGGTCTCCGTTTTGGCCGGGCCAAAGAATGGAAGTCAGGGTGGTACGAACGCATTCAGCCATCAAGGATGGCTTGCGCTTCCACGTGGCCAACTCGGGACAATCGGCTTGCGAAGATGCCACGTCGTGTCCAGAAGGAAGAGCCGCCTTGGGACGGAGGCTGAAACGCTTAGAGATTTGCCAGGAGGGCGCAGTCTCATCCAGGGGTATAACGCCCAGCTCCGGTAAGTTTAGATAGACTTGCACATCGCCGGGAGCTCGTATCCTGCGGTCAAGACGTTCCCGGATCAGTACGAACCCAAGGCCAAGGAACGCACCGCTAAGCATCCCCAAGGCTGAGTTCATCGGCATATTAGGCTTGTAGGGAAGCAACGGCGGCTTGGCGGGGTCAACGACCAGGACGTTGCTTGCGCGCATGGTGGTGGCCAATTCCGCCTGTTTGACCCGTTGCAGCATGGATTGGTAGAGCTGACGGCTGGAATCCACCTCGCGCTTCAGTGTGTCGTAGTGGATTGCCTTGCTGGACTGATCTGCTGCGATGTTCTGCTGCTCGGCGTACGCTTGGCCCAGGAACTCTTCGCGGCGGCGTGCAGTCTCGTACTCGTTACGGATGCGGCGCAGGATGAGGTTGCGGTCCTTCTGGGCAGCGGACTGTAGCTGGGCGATCTGCGCCTGCACGCGCTGCACCTTGTAGTGCGCCGGAGTCAGCGTTTCACTGAGTTCGGCAAGCTGCCTCTGCAAGTCGGTTAGCCTCAGGCGGTATTCGCGCAGCGTCGGGTCGTCGAGTATTTCTGGGAGCGACTCCGCCGGCTTGTTCTTTGCCTCTTCGAATTTCGCTTCCTTGGCGACGCGGTCCGCCTGGGCCTTCGAGAGCTCGTCTTGGAGCTCCTTGAGTCGAATTTCCGCGACGTTATCCTTCTCCGAGGTAAACGTCAGCCCGGATGTACGTGCGTAATCCTGGAGCTGCGCCTCGGACTGTTCCAGCTTGGCCTTCATCTCGTCGAGACGGCTAGTCAGCCATTCGCCAGTGCGCTGCGTGGACTTCCAACGCATTTCCTGGCTCTGTCTGATGAATTCGCCGACCAGCGTATTGGCAAACTCCGCAGCCAATTTGGGATCTTGTGATTCGTAGAGCACCTCTATCAGACGCGAGTTAGCAACGGCGCGCACGGTCAGGTTGCGTGCTGGCGACGTTTTGTGCAGGCGCAGCTTGTCAATCACACGCTCGAGCACGGACTCGCTCTGCAAGATCTTGATTTGCGTCTCGAAGTACGACTGCGCAGTGGCGTAGTTACCGGTGGAGTTGGTGGGATCCACGCTCTGCAGATCTAGAAAGTTCTCATTGAAATCCTGGATCTCGAGCGAAGTTCTGGCTCGATATATTGGCGTCTGCAGCAAACTGATCACGATCGCTGCGAGCAGCCCCGCCAGGGCAAAGCCTAGCAGTGTCATCTTGTGGCGGATCAGAATGTACCAGTAGTCCAGGAGACTTTCGTAGCCTGGCGTCGCGGTGACCTCCGCCGAAGGCGACTCCTCATACCTGTACAGTGCGGGACGTTGCTCCGCTCCCGTGCTCAGTTCGGGCAGGCTCCGGTTTGTTTTCTCGAGAGGAAAGTCGGAAGGTTCCATTTCTGTAGCCTTTAGGGGTAGCTTCAGGGCACACGCCAGATAGCCAACCCTGTTCCCGTTTGAATACCTGCTTCGATGGCACGCAGGGCCGCCTTCTTGCCCGTGCTGCCGGGAATGAACAAAATATCGTCGCCCTGAAGTGCGACGTCTTGTTTCTTTCCGTTGAGAACGTCTTTAACATCCACGGCTAACTCTTCACGTTGATCGGCGTCGCGCTTCAGCCGCAGGATCCTGGCATGCCGTGTGTCAGCAGTTGTGTTGAGCCCCTCAGCGAGCGAAAGCGCCTGGAGCACGGAGATGGACTGATGTTCGCCGAGGACGAATCCGCCTGAGCGCTTTACCTCTCCGATCACGTACACCATTTCGGCCTTCGGAACGGAGATGACATCATGCGGAAAGATCTGAATGTTTTCCTCGGGGTTTTTGGCCTCCATGATTTTTTTCAAGTTGAGTTCGGCCACGCTGAAGCGACCCGAGGCGTCAAGCTTCGTCTTCGGCACGGGGATGCAGCCCCATTCCAGTTGCCGGGTGATACGGATGCTATACCCTGCGTCCGACCGGATCCCGCCGGCTAGTGCTAGCATCTCTAGCAACGTCTTGTGCCCCTGCACTTGGTGAACACCCGGTGTGTTTACTGCGCCTAGGATAGAGACCGGCTGACTGCGCACTTCCGCGACGCCTACAACAACTTGCGGTTGACGAATGTACGTGCTCAGGACTTTGTTGAGCTGTTGCTCGGTCTGCTGCACCGTCAGCCCGGACACATGGACGCGTCCCACTAGCGGCACCTGTATGTCACCATCGCCGTCAATGCGGGCCGGCTTATTGGCGAGCTCACTCAATTCAGGTCCGGATATCTCCAGCTGGTCATCAGGTCCAAGCAGGTAGGTGGAACGAATCTGGCTGCCGCACTTCGCCTTCAGCTCATCCGACTCCGGCGACAAGGGAACCTGCGCAGCAGCACCCACGACTAGGGAGAAAACTGCCAGGCCGACCGCGACAACTCTCGTAATGATCAGGATCATCAATCTAACCACGCGCGAATCCACATGGAGCTGGCCAGACCAGCAAAGCCGAGTCGAGTGTTCCCCTGCCAGTTCGGCAATGTCCGCGCACTGCGCTGCATGTTCATAACGGCGGTCCTCATTTGTCGCAACGGACATTGATTTTGAGCTTTAGCCAGAACTTGGAACTGCTATGGATTGACGTACCCTTGAAGCTATCACTGCACCGGCTGTTTCGAATGCAAGTTTCTGACTCCGCTCTTTTTGCGGCTTAGCAAACCAGGAGCTCTGCATTTTCTCAACAACGACTGCAACTGCACTGGAGAATTCAGTTGCCGTAAAGACGTCGAGATCCATCCAAAGCGGAGATACCGCGTTCTTTCGATACAGAGTGAAACCGCCCAGTCGCTTTCCGTTGCTCTTCATCAGGCTGAAAGTCATACTCCAGTTCGCTTCTGATGATGTCAGTGACTGATCCCAAAAGAATTGAAGTTTGGACCTGCTGACATCGTTGAATGGACGAAGTTCAACCTCGACTGGCAATTCTGACGATAAGTACAGGCCGAAACCATCGAATCCAATAGGTTTAAGACACTGCCCTAATATCTGGCAGAATTGGGGGAGGCTGTTGCACGATTCCAGAGCGTCTGCGGCCCGGCGAATGCTTATGTCATTGGCGATCACGTGACGTTGATTCAGGGTGCGGTTGGCCACGCGGCCCAACTCCAAAAACTCGTGATAGCGTAACTGTTGGACACCGATCAAGGCGCCAATCCCAACCACTACCAGGACTGTTGCAACTGCGGTACCGCCCGGACTGAGTAGAAGGAGACTGAGGAGGCCAAAGCAGGCGCTTACGCCATAAAGCACCAAGACGGCTTGTCTATGGGAGATACCGCGCCCCAGCAATTTGTGGTGAATGTGCTCACGATCGGCGTCAAAGAGCCGCTTGCAGCTCAAAAACCGGCGGATCACCGCGACGGCGACATCCAAAATCGGGAGTCCGAGAGAAACGATGGGGATCGCAACGGCTACCATGGTCGGAGATTTTTGTGATCCCGCGAGGGCCATTGCGCTGAGCACGAACCCGATCAGCAGGCTCCCGCAGTCACCGAGGAATATCGAGGCTGGATTGAAGTTATACCGAAGAAATCCGGTAATTGCGCCCGCCAGAGCGAGCGTCAGAAAAAGAATTACTTCATTATGTCCCAGTAGCGCCGCAACGCCGATCACCAGAGTTGAGAACAGGGCGGATCCCGCCGCGAGCCCGTCAAGGCCATCAATCATGTTGAAAGCATTGGTTATCCACAGAACCCAGAGAATTGTCAGTGGAAGTCCGACCAGCCAACCCAATTGGGGATGACCCGCCACGATCGACAACTGAGAGATTCCAAAACCATTGCAATACAAAAGTACCGCTGCCCCTGCCTGCACCGCAAACTTCAGATACGCGCTCAGTCCCCAAAAATCGTCGATCAGACCAAGCAGGAAGATGATCGTTGCCGGCCCCATTATCTTGAAAGTGAAATACGACAAAGGAAGTTCACGCGTGCCGAAATGCCCTGGCAGCCAATGTGCCAGCAGCACCATGCACCAGAGTGTCAGGAAAATAGCAACTCCGCCCAGCCGCGGTATCGGACGAGTATGAATATGACGATCCGAACTCGGCATAGAGGTCCATCCGCGAGCGATGGAAAAATCGCGTATCCAGCGGGTAAGTGCTGCCGATGCTAAGAGTGCGCCGACAAAAACAAGGAGTTGCATGACTTTTCCGTTTTTTTGCGAAAAGGCTTCTGAAAATCGAACGTTGATCAGCCGTAGGACCGGTCGATAGCTCGTGGGCATCCGGGACGAAGCGGTCCGGGCTGCGATTAGCGATGTCTCAAGAGCACCAGCTCAACGGCTCAGAAAACTGGCTGGAGAAAACTGGGACTGGGTAGATGCAAGACTCCTCTATTTTGCGTAGTGTGGATAGCTCGGCGCGGGGATGCCAAGTGTGGCTAGACATTGGGCTGCTGCAAAAGAGGCTCAGGGCTCATGGGGCTAGACGCTATCTGATTTGCAGTTGATCTGGCAGGGTATGCTGCGCCGATCCAGCTACGATCAATTTCGACAGCGACCGAGCGCTGCAACAAATTAACGGACAGCACGAGCTTCCATCCCGACTTGATTTTGATCACGATTCCGGTCATACCCCGCAGAGGCCCATCGTCGATCTGGGCGACATGGCCGACTCCTAGGTACGGCCAGGGCATTGTCGAAAGACCGCTCTTTCCCACGCGCTGGATGGCGGCGATCTCTTCTTCCCCGACAGGCATCGGTGTTTTGCCGACCCCCACGATTTGAATGACCCCCGGTGTCATCAGCACCGGCAAGCGATTGTGCGGGTTCATCCGGCAAAAGAGATATCCAGGGAACAACGGCACTTCGACTTCCTTCATCCGATCGGACCAGCGTCGCATGTATTTGCTGATGGGCAAAAAGCATTCGTAACCTGCATTTTCCAGCAGCATGTTCGCTGTCTTCTCTCTGCTTGTTCTGACCAGGAGCGCGAACCAGGGCCACTGCTGATCGCGAATTTCCATGCTGACTCCAATTGAGAAGCTACCGCCGTTGGAGTCCCAGAATTGTCAGGACCCGGAATCGGCGAAGGCCTGGGTCCCCTCGAACGCATCTGTCAGCGCAAGCCAGTTTCGCTGACGAGGGAAACCTTGGCCCGTGCGAAACCGTAACGGATGCCGAACCCCTTCACAATCCGGTCTTAACCTCAAATATCGGGCGGACAATTCCCGAGGAACGGAAGGAATCGTAATTCGTCGTATTTCTGAGGAGTTGCACGATCAAAACTCGTCATCGACGTCCTGTTCGTCCTGGATTCAGGTAGAAGAGTATGGGAAATTGGTGCAGGACGTCGTGGAGTCCTCATCCCTCGCAGGTATACTTTTTGACCGTTTCTTTGCCCTTTTACAGGAGGGGAATCCCTTGCTGAGAATCGTTCCCAAAGTGCTAAACTTTGCCAAATCCCCGGACGTTGGCAAGCAAAGGATGCCATCGACGTAAATCGCTAAGTATATTACTATCCGTGAGATAGCTCTGTTCTGAGGTGGCCGCGTTGCCGGTGGGCTGCAAATTGCACGCAGACTCTTGAATTTGCAATCCTATGTCCGTTCCCCCACATAGTAAGTAAACAGGAAAGGTTGGGTACCAATACGGGAAAAGACCCTAACGTACTTTGCTACCAGCACCACACCGAGATGCTTCTAAGGCTCCTACGTGAGCCTGAGGAGGGGGTGCTCTACGCCTGCCGAGAGCCCGGCTGTCTAGTCCGATACGATGGCTCGAATGGATACTTCATCGACCCAAACGACGCAGAGACTGTCGAACAAGAAATCACGCCTCGGGTCAATTGCCCCAATGATGGACAATTCATGTACCTCGCTGAGGTTATGCCCCAAAGAAGAAGCTTCCGCCTGTGGAAATGCCTGGGATGTAACGAGAGCCGGACTAACGAGGAGACTTCGGGCGGGCTCGAAAAGAAGATGGGAGCGTGAACTCTGGGTATCGTTTTCTTGGCAGGTTGTTTAGAAACCGCGATCTCTTGCAGCTAGTAAGCCTTTGCCCACAGCTCCACCCTACCTGACAGTTCCAGACCGACAGCAAACCCTCTCTCGGACACGCGCTGGCAGTAGACGATCCGCGCTTCTGAGCGCACGCCCTCCTTTGGCGAGCTAACCCGCACTTGTTGCCCCGGCTGCAACTTCCGCTCCATGAAAACACGTGCGCCGTGGGCACTCACGTTTTCCGTCAATATCCTTTCATTAAGCTTTGGTTCATCCTGCAGGCAAACCTCCACGCTCACCGTCCTCGCGATCCGCTTTTCGGATCGGCCATTCGACATAGTCCCCCTCGTGCCAGAGAGCGTGCGGACCCTGGGCAGCATGTCCGCTGTTAGGTCGTCCCGCTTTCCGATGGGCACCTTTGTGAGCTTACGTAGCGTGATCTGCTTTAACCTCAGACTCTCTACGAGAGGCGTATCCTTTCGCCCCTTCGGAGTCGAAGAATTCAGTCCCGGCGCTGCGGCACTTCCCCCCTGTCGCATCTCACTACTTAACTACCACCGTCCGGCTTAGCGCACAAGCCGAGGAAAACCGCAATTTCCCAGCCGGTGATCTCCTTAGTACGCTCTAGTACCCGGCTTATTTGCTGTTTCCGGCACTTCGAACATTCGCAACCGGGTCATTCACCCACTGTTGAAGATGAAGGGCCTCCAAACTGGCGGGAACCATATCTTCCGCGGCTTCCGAATGACTTGGCTACGCGAGAACTCGGTTCCTCCGGGCATCGAGCGGTTTTGGCTCGGTCACGCGAACCGGACGGTTGGCGACGATTACTCCATGCTCAAAAAGAACATAAAGTTCCGCAAGCAAATTGCGGACGAGATAGGCGTCGGGTTCGAACTGCCGAACTCGACTTCGGCCTCAGTTGTACCGAATGTACCGAAAATGACGGTCGAACAAGCAGAGCAGGCTGTAGCGTAAGTGATTGCAATATGAGAAATTAGGGAGAGAGCGCCCGTAGCTCAGTTGGATAGAGCGTCTGCCTTCTAAGCAGAGGGTCGGGAGTTCGAGTCTCCCCGGGCGCGCCACTCTGGGGGGTCCAACCCGGAGACTTGGGTTACAGAATGTGCCGGATACTTAGGTAACAACCTCGGGCCCAACGGGTTCTCACTTCCTTTTCTCAATAATTTCTTTTTTTATGGGGCGGGCACGTTGATCACGGTGTTCACCATGGTCACCGATGCATTGAGTCCCAACGCTCTGCCATCGAGTGTGGTTATCGCTGCATTACCGGCGGTAGAGAACGTAACTCCAGCGGGTGCGATGATGGTGCCCACCATGGTGCCGCCGCCTGCCCCATTGAGCGTCGCGGCGCTGCCCACCTGCCAAAATACATTCTTAGCCTGCGCCCCGTTGATCAGAATGACGCTGCGAGGAAATCCGGGAGCGCCCACTGTAAGCGAGCTCGCCATCTGGAACACCCAAATCGCGTTCGCGTCGCCCTGGCCATCCAAAGTCAGATCCGATCCGGTGAGTGAGAACGAGCCGCCTGCAGCTGTGTACGTGCCAGGAGCAAGGGTAAGTCCACCCAACTGGCCTGCGCCGGGATCCGGACCTCCGGGCCGTCCAGCGAGATCGTTATATGCGGCCAGCGCATCGCTTGCGGCCTGCGTTGCGATCGCTAGAGTTACGGCCGTCCCTTCGGAAGGACACGTACCAGTAGGAGGCGGCGGAGCCGTGTCTATAGTCCCGTTGACAAATCCCGCGTTGCTCGCCGTTTCTATGTAGGTGCATCCTGTCCCGGCATCGTGGAACCCGGTCATCGAGGTAGAAACACCGGTGGTCCCGATATCCCCATTAATCACCGTACTTGTTCCCATGTTCGTTATGCCGGCGCCGCCCCCAAAAGCTCCAAAAGTTGAGGCTGCCCCAAGATTGGGCACCGTTGGGCCGACGGAAGCGCCGGCAGTGAAGCTCCATGGATTCGGAGCAGCGCCTGCTGCCAACGCATTGCCTGTTAGATCCGCGACCAGGTTTGAAATCGTAGCCGTATATTGGGTTCCGGATGTAAGGTTTACCGCGGGTGTGAAGGTTGCGATATGGCTAGCCGGATCGTAAACCACCGTTCCGTTCACGGGAGCTCCGCCAATTCCCGCCACTGCAAGCGTAAAAGTCGCGTTGGTAATCGTCGTAGGATCCATCGCCGTGCTGAACGTTGCGTTGATTGTCTTGTTGACGGGCACATTCAAGGCCGCGCTAGCCGGGTTCGTGGCGGTTATCGTCGGAGCGAAAGTGTTTGTACTTGAACCGGTTGTGAAACTCCAAGGATTCGGAGCGCCACCAGGTATCAAAAGGTTCCCGACCAGATCTTTGGCCACGTTTGAAATCGCGGCGGTATATTGAGTATTGTTCGCGAGAGCGACACCCGGCGTGAAGATTGCCGTCTTGCTCGCGGTATCGTAAGTGACTGAACCTGGAACCGCAGCTCCGCCGATAGTCTTCACTACTGTGAATGTCCCTGGCGCGGAGATCGTGGCGGGGTCCATGAACGCGCTGAACGTCGCAGAGATTCTTTGATTGAGGGGCACATTAATCGCTGCACTGGCAGGGTTGGTGGAAGTTACGAATGGTGCGCTAGCGCTCATCTCGAGACCGGTTGTGAAACTCCAAACATAGTTTGCTGCCAGCGCGCTTCCTTGGGCACTTTGCGCCGCAGTGGTAACCGTGGCCGTAAATTGAGTACTGGCCGCGAGAGCGGCCGTGGGCGCAAAAATAGCCGTATTGCTTGCCGCATCATAGGTGACCGTCCCTGGCACGGCCGCTCC
>Ga0210408_10003261_pt1 | contig 15109 bp, 15 predicted proteins | sample IncBWH4MmetaG_FD_155471 | JGI IMG/M metagenome (GOLD analysis project Ga0210408, IMG submission 155471) | Forest soil microbial communities from Barre Woods Harvard Forest LTER site, Petersham, Massachusetts, United States - Inc-BW-H-4-M | ecosystem: Environmental > Terrestrial > Soil >...
CCTTGGCCTGAGTGCTGGCCTGCGCCGGGAACCAGTGGATCCGATAGCTCAGCACGATGCCCGCGGCGACAGCCACGAGCGCCGCCGCGGCCGCGGTGGCGATCGCGCGGCGGTTAGACATGCGCGCTCGCATGGCCCGCGTGCACGCCGGCTGCCACGAGCGCGCGCCGATCCGAAGTCCTGTTCGCTGCGATCCCCTCCATCACGAGGCGTGATCCTAGTAGCTCGCGCCGATGCGATGTTGGGCGGTCGCCCGGCGGTCTCGCCGGCGGTCGCGTCCTTGCTCCGGGGCCAACTGGGAGCGGGTCTTGACCGCAGGCGCCCGCCGTACTACATTGAGGCAATCGTTGCAAACATACGGGCGGACGTTTTGCTCGGGATCGGAGCGGGAAAGGAGTCATCCATGGAGGTGCGCGAGGGGATGAGCCCGACGGTACTGACGGTGGGGCCGGGGCACACGCTGCGCGCTGTCGCGCGGCTGATGTCCGAGCGGGAGGTCGGCGCGGCGGTCGTGATCGATCCCGAGGGCGCCGGACCGGGGATCATCACCGAGCGCGATATCCTGCTCTCGCTCGGCTCGGGCCAGGACACCGACCGTGAGCTGGTCGCCGAGCACCTCACGCGCGACGTCGTCTTCGCCGCGCCCGACTGGTCCCTGGAGGCGGCTGCCTCGGCGATGGTCCGCGGCGGGTTTCGTCATCTGATCGTCCTCGATCACGGCGAGATCGTGGGGATCCTGTCGGTGCGCGACATCGTGCGCTGCTGGACCCAGGACGGGGCGATCTGTCCGGTGCCGGCGAGCGCTTAGAGCGATGCTGTTCCGGTGGCGCATGCGCCATGCGCGCGCCGCATGTGAGGGGCTCGGTTGGACGACGCCTGCTTGGAAAATAGCGCCGCACATGCTCGAAGAAAGCTGATGTTGTCCTGGCGGCGCAAGCGCCGCCAGGCGAGGCCGCGCATGCGCGGCCTCGTGACGTGCCGCATGCGGCACGTCCTTCAGACGGCGCATGCGCCGTCTGCGGAGCCGCACATGTGCGGCTCCGAGGGAGGGCCGCATGCGGCCCTCCCGGCCTCGTCGCCTGCGACGAGGCCCCTAATCCAAGGGAAGCTCGTCGATGTCGTGGCGCGTGTCTTTGATCCAACGCCACACGCACCCAATGGTCAGCAGCACGCCGATCACGGTCAGCACGATCATCGTCGTCACGCCCACGAGCGCCAATGTGATTCCGACGGCCGTCAGCAGCGGCAGGATCGAGGGTCCGGGGAGATGGATCTCCTCGCCGGCGGGCGGAACCTCCGGGTCGAGCGGGCTCATGACACGTAGAACGCCGCGACCACGAACGTGATGCCGAACATGAACATGCAGATCCCGCACACGATCAGCCCGGTGCGGATGTTCTTGCGGGCGAGCCGCCGAGTCATCATGGGCGGAAAGAATACCTCTTGCGGCCGTCCGGGCCGCGATCACAATGTCGCCTTCCAGGCTCCGATCTCATAGGTGGACGTCCGCGACCATCGCGCAGAACAGCAGCGCGAGGTAGGCAAGTGAGTACAGGTACAGCCGCAGCGCGCTGCGCCTGTCGGCTCGCCGGTACAGCATGATCGCGCCGGCGATGAACCCGAACCCGAGCGTCATCGAGGCGGCGAGGTAGACCGTGCCCAGCCCGCCCGCGCAGAACGGCAACTGGGTGACCGCGTACAGCAGCACGGTGTAGATCAGGATCTGCCGCCGGGTCTCCTCCTCGCCGCGCACGACCGGCAGCATCGGCACGCCGACGTGGGCGTACTCGTCCTTCATCAGCAGGCTCAGGGCCCAGAAGTGGGGCGGCGTCCAGAAGAACACGATGAAGAACAGCAGCACCGCGGTGCCGCCGACCGAGCCGGTGACCGCGGCCCAGCCGACGAGCGGCGGCACGGCGCCGGCGGCCCCGCCGATGACGATGTTCTGGGCGGTGCGGCGCTTCAGCCAGACGGTGTAGACGAGCACGTAGCCGAGAAACCCGGCGAACGACAGGCTTGCCGCCGGCACGTTGACCGTGAGCGACAGCTCCACGAACGACAGCGCCGCCAGCGTGCACCCGAACAGCAGCGCCGCGCCTGGGGACACGCGCCCGGCGGGGATCGGCCGCGTGGCGGTGCGGGCCATGCGCGCGTCGATGTCGCGGTCGAACCAATGGTTGACCGCGCCCGCGCCACCGGCCGAGAGGTAGCCGCCGAGACAGGTCAGCGCCACCAGCGCCACCGAAGGATCGCCGGCGACGTACATCGCGGCGATCGTAATCAGCAGCAGCAGCGACTGAACCTTCGGCTTGGTCAGCTCGACGTAGTCGCTCAGCAGCTGACGTGTACGCGGGGCGAGACCTGGACTCGGGGCCTCGATCGCCGGGGCCGCGCCTGTCGGACGCGCGCTCATGGTCGACCAATGGTAGGGCGGTGGGTGCGCCCGGGCGTCGCCGCGCACGGAGCGATGGTCGGCACGCGCCGCATGACCGTCATCCGTGGCTACACGCCCACCTGCGTGGCCCCGGCGGGCACGGTCGCCGTACCGGGCGCGGGAACCCCGGCGCCGCTGCGGCGCTGCACCTCGCGACGGATGTCCTTCATCGGCTCGGCCGAGCGCACCAGCGGGATCGTGTCGAAGTTGTTCACCGGCGGGGGGGAGCTCGTGAACCACTCCAGCGTGTTCGCCTTCCACGGGTCCGGCCCGGCGATCGCGCCCACCTTGAGGCTGCGCATGGCATTGACGATCGTCACGATCACGCCGGCGGCGAGGATGAACGAGCCGATCGTGGAGATCAGGTTGTACAGCGCGAGGTTGCCGACGTCCGGGTACTCGTACACGCGTCGCGGCATCCCGTCCAGGCCGATCGCGTGCTGGATCAGGAACGTGACCAGAAAGCCGACGAACATCAGGTAGAAGCTCAGCTTGCCGAGCCCCTCACTGAGCATGCGCCCGGTGATCTTCGGGAACCAGTAGTAGATCGCCGCGAACACCGTGAACACCGCGCCGCCCATCAGCACGAAGTGGATGTGGGCGACCACGAAGTAGGTTTCGTTCAGCTGCCAGTCCACGGGGAACACGGCGAGGAACACGCCGGAGATGCCGCCGATCAGGAACAGGGCGATGAAGCCCGCGCAGAACAGCAGCGGCGTCTTGAATTCGATCGTGCCGCGCCACAGGGTCGCGATCCAGTTGAGCATCTTCACGCCCGTCGGCACCGCGATGAAGAACGAGCTGAGCATCACGAACACGAGCAGCGCCTCGGGGATCGGCGCCGTGAACATGTGGTGCGCCCACGTCAGGAACCCGAGAAACGCGATCGCCACGGTCGAGGCGGCGATCGCCTTGTAGCCGAATATCGGCTTGCGCGCGAACACCGGCAGGATCTCCGAGACAATGCCGAACCCGGGCAGGATCATGATGTAGACCTCCGGGTGGCCGAAGAACCAGAACAGGTTCTGCCACAGAAGCGGCGAGCCGCCCTGGGCGGGGTCGTAGAAGTGCGTGCCGAAGTGCCGGTCGGTGAGCAGCATCGTCACCGCCGCCGCGATCACCGGCATCGCGAAGATGATCAGGATCGAGTAGGTCAGGATCGCCCACACGAACAGCGGCAGGCGCCCCCAGCTCATGCCACGCGCGCGCATGTTCGCGACGGTCGCGTAGAAGTTGATCGCCCCCAGGATCGAGGAGATGCCGGTCAGGTGGATCAGGTAGATCCACGCGTCCTGACCGCCGCCGGGCGAATAGAGCGCGCCCGACAGCGGCACGTAGCTCGTCCAGCCCGCTTCCGGCGGGTTCCAGAAGATGGAGGCGTAGAACACCACCCCGCCGGTCAGCAGCAGCCAGTAGGAGAGCGCGTTCAACCGCGGATACGCCATGTCACGCGCGCCGATCATCAGCGGCAGGAAGTAGTTGGCCAACCCCGCCATCATCGGCACGACGAACAAAAAGATCATCGTCGTCCCGTGCATCGTGAACAGCTGGTTGTAGACCTGGGGCGTGACCAGCGTGTTGTTCGGCGCGCCCAGCTGCAGGCGGATCAGCAGCGCCTCGATGCCGCCGAGGCAGAAGAACACGAACGTCGTGACCATGTACATGATCCCGATCCGCTTGTGGTCGGTGGTCGTGATCCAGCTCGTCCAGCCGCGCGGCTCACGCTCGGCGCGGTGGGCGACGATCTGGGGGACGGGTTTGACTGTGACGGTGGCCATGTTCGGGCTGCTCTTCGGGAAGGGGTTCGGGAGGGTCGCGGTCAGGGGTTCTCGACCTGGCCGGCGCCGGTCTGGGAATTGAGTTTTGCGCGCGCCACCTTGGCGGCGGCGTTGGCTTGCGCGATCAGCTTCTTCTGGTAGGCCAGCCATGCTTCGAACTGGGCGGGCGGGACGGCCTTGACGGTCGCGATCATGCGTGCGTGTGAGCGCCCGCACAGCAGGGCGCACTGGCCGGCGTACACGCCGGGCTTTCCAATCTTGAACCAGGTGTAATTGTGGTAGCCGGGCACCGCCTGGAACTTGCCCCCGAGCTGGGGCACCCACCACGAGTGCACGACGTCGGATGAGACGATGTCCAGGGTCACGGTCGTGTTCGTGGGGACGACCATCTCCTCATACGAGTAGGGCGCTCCGAGGCCGTCCGGTTCGCTCGCGCCGGGGTAGACGAACTGCCAGATGTACTGGCGGCCGATGACTTTGATGTTCAGCGACTTGCCGTTCGGGGGCAGCCTGCGGTCGTCGCTGGCATACAGCACGCCGCTTTCGCCGATCAGGCTCGCGCCGGCCGCGCTGGAGTTGGGCGGGTTCTGGATCGAGCCCAGCTTGAGGAACGTGAGCACCGCCAGCCCGACAAGGATCGCCGCGGCGCCGACCGTCCAGCCGACCTCCAGGCGGGTGTTGCCGTGGATCTGGGCGGCCGTCGCGCCCTTGCGGGCGCGAAACTTGATCAGCGCGTAGGCGAGCCCGCCGATGACCGCCACGAAGATCACCAGCGCGATGACCAGGATGATCTTGTACAGCGAGTCGATGTTGTCCGCGTTCGGCGAGCCGCCCGACTCGGGCGTGAAGAATGCGAGCGTTGTGGTGAGCATGTCGTGGTGGCCCAAGGCGCGCGGGATTCTATTCAGCCCCGGACAGGACATGCTTGATGACGTTTGCCACAAGGCGTTTGACGGCGTGGCGCGGCGTCACTGCGGGCTGACCTTCCTCGCGCCGGCTGACAGGCTGCGATCGGCTACTTGCCGGAGAACCGTGTCGGGCGCTTTTCGACGAACGCCATCGCGCCCTCGAGGAAATCGTCGCTTGAGGCCATCTCGCGCTGGATCTGGGCCTCGAGCTCGAGTTGCTCCTCCATGCGCGCGTACAGCCAGTTGTTCAGCTGGCGCTTGGTCCCCGCGTAGGAGCGCGTCGGTCCGGCCGCCAATCGGGCGACCAGCGCGGCGGATTCCTCGTCCAGGCGATCGTCGGGCACGACGCGGTTGATCAGGCCCCACTCCAGCGCTTGCCGCGCGGGCAATCTCTCACCGAGCATCGCCAGCTCGGTCGCGCGGGCCATGCCGATGCGCGTGGGTATGAACAACGACGAGCCCCCGTCGGGCACGAGGCCGATGTTGACGAACGCGAGCAGAAAGTACGCGCTCTCGCCCGCCACGATCAGGTCGCAGCACAGAGCGAGCGAGCAGCCGATGCCCACCGCCGGGCCGTTCACGGACGCCACGACCGGCTTGGGCATCTCGCGGATGGCGTGCATGATCGGGTGGTAGCGCTCGGTCAGCGTCTTGTACACGTCCGGGCGTCCGTCGGGCGTGGTCTCGCCGCCGCTGACGTCCTTCAGGTCGGCGCCCGAGGAGAACGCACGCCCGGCCCCCTCGATCAACACGGCGCGAACCGACTCGTCCCGGCGCGCCCGCTGCAGGGCCGTGAGCAGGTCTTCGCCGAGTCGGTGGTTCCATGCGTTCAACGCCGCCGGACGGTTGAGCTGGACGGCGGCCACGCCGTCGGTGAGCGAGACGTTGACGGTCTCCAGTTGGGCTTGCAGGTCGCTCATCGGCACTTGTCTCCTCGCGTGCGCGGTGGATGTGGATGGGGGTGGTACAGCGGGTCCGGATACCCGGGCCGATAGACGATCCTATGGGCTCGCGACCTCGCGTATCGTGTGCGCCGATGAGTACGCCCACGCGTCCGCTGATCGGCATGTGCGCGGCCCTGGAGCGGGCGCGCTGGAGCGTATGGGATCTGCGGGCGGCGCTGCTGCCCTACAACTACGTCGAGGCGGTGCAACGGGCGGGCGGGCTCGGGTTGCTTTTGCCCGTGGACCCCCATGTGACCGAAGATCCAGACGAGGTGTTGGAGCGGATCGACGGGCTCATGCTCGCCGGCGGCGCCGACATCGACCCCGGTTCTTACGGCCAGACCGCCCACGCCGAGACCGTCGACACCGTGCCCGAGCGCGACGCGTTCGAGATCGCGCTGACGCGCGCGGCGATCCAGCGGGACATGCCCGTGCTGGGCATCTGCCGCGGGATGCAGTTGATCAACGTGGCTTGCGGCGGCACGCTGCAACAGCACCTGCCCGAGCGGTTCGGCCACGGCGAGCACCGCCGTGTCGTCGGCTCCTTCGACGGCTCCGACCACGACGTCGCGCTCGTCGAAGGCTCGCTGGCGGCACGCGCGGCGGGTGAGGTAGCGCACGCGACCAAGTCCCATCACCATCAAGGCGTCGATCGGCTGGGGGACGGTCTGATCGTGAGCGGCGTCTCCATGCTCGACGATCTGCCGGAGGCGATCGAGCTGCCGCAGCGGCGCTTTGTGCTCGGCGTGCAGTGGCACCCTGAGGCGGACACGGCCAGCACGGTCATCGGTGAGCTCGTCGTCGCGGCGGCCGCGCGCGTGCCGGCAGCCTGAGCCGACATATACTCAGCGCGCAGTGCGGCTGTCCAAGACGATCAGGGCGGCGGCCTGGGGGGTGGTTGCGGCCGGGGTCGCCGCGCCGTTGGGGCGCAAGCGGATCGCGGTGCCGCCGCTCGTGACCCAGACCGTCGCGTTCGCCGCGCCGGTCGCCCTGTGCGTGGCCGTGCGCCGCTCGCGCACGCGCGACGTGGGCGTGTGCTGCCTGCAGATGTGGGCGTATCTGGCGGCGTACAAGACGCCGCACGACGACGAGGACGCGCAGGCCCGGCGCGTGCACATCGACTACCCGATCGACATCGATCGCGCGCTCGGTCTCGGCGAGCTGCCGACGCTGCGCCTGCAACGGACGCTGGCGCGAATCGACCCCGCCAACGGCGAGCCGAGCTGGCGGACGCTCGACAAGGTGCTCGTGTGGGCCCACTGGGCGTGGTTCATGGTGCCGCACGGTTCGCTGGCGTACATCCTCGTGCGCCATCCCGAGCGGTTTCCGCGCGCGGCGGTGATGACCTATGCCGTGTTCGACCTGGGCGCGAGCGTCTACTGGGTGGCTCCGACCGCGCCGCCCTGGTACGCGGCGTCGGAGGCGGGTCGCGACGATCATGGCGCGGAGGAGGTGCGCCGGATGATGGTCGAGTACGGCGAGCACTTCTGGAGAGACGGCTGGGGGCCTCTATACAGTGTGTTTGGAGGCAATCCCCTGGCTGCGATGCCCTCGCTGCACTTCGCCACATCCCTGATGGCCGCTCTTCTGCTCGCGGAGACGGGCACGGTCGCGGGCGCGCTCGGCGGGGCCTACGCCGCGGTGTTGGGGTTCGCGCTGGTGTATCTGGGCGAGCACTACGCCGTCGATCTGCTCGCGGGCGCTGCGCTGACCGGTGCCGTCCGGCGATTGGGACCGCGCGCGGGACCGGCGCTCGGGCGCTTCAGGCGCGCCGTGGGGGCGCTGGAGGCAATCGCGCACGAGGCCAGTTGATGGGCGAGGGTATGGCGAGCGACCCGGAGATGGCGCGCGATCTGACAGATAGCCCGACGAGCGCGAGCGCCTCACACCACGAGGAGGAGATGCCGCGCGTGGTGGTCACGCGCCGGCAGGCCGTCGCGTTCGGGCTGTTCGTGCTCACGGTCGTCGGGTTCATGTACTTCGTGCTGCCCAAGCTCGCGGGAGTGAGCACGACGCTGCATCACCTCGAGAACGGCGACGGCTGGTGGATCGCGATCGGCGTCGTGCTCGAGCTGCTGTCGTTCGCCGGGTACGTGGTTCTGTTCCGCGCGGTGTTCGTCGGGAAAGCTCGCCCGCCCGGGCCGATCGGCTGGCCGGAGAGCTATCAGATTACGATGGCCGGCCTGGCCGCCACGCGGCTGTTCGCGACCGCCGGTGCCGGGGGCATCGCGCTGACCGCCTGGGCGCTGCGTCGCTCGGGGATGGAGGCGCGGTTGGTGGCGTGCCGAATGGTCGCGTTCATCGTGTTGCTGTATGCCGTCTACGCGGGCTCGGTGCTGCTCGACGGCATCGGCCTGGGGACCGGCCTGTTCCCTGGGGGCGGTTCGTTCGCGCTGACGATCGTTCCCGCGATAGCGGCGATGATCCTGATTGCGGTGGTGGGCGCGATGGCGTTGCTCCCGAACGACATCGAGCGTCGCCTGCAGAGCTGGGCGTCGGGTTCCGGTCGTCTGGCCCGCTGGGTGGCGCTGGCGGTGACGGCGCCCGCGCTGGCCGCAAGCGGAGTGCGCACCGCGATCGAGCTGATTCGCTCGCGCGATCCCGGCCTGCTCGGCGCCGTGGCGTGGTGGGGGTTCGACATCAGCGTGCTGTGGGCGATGTTCCACGCGTTCGGCTCGCCGCCGCCGTTCACGGTCATCTGGATGTCCTACTTCCTGGGCATGCTCGGCAACCTGCTGCCGCTGCCTGGAGGCCTTGGCGGTGTCGAGGGCGGCATGATCGGCGCGTTCGCCGCATTCGGCGTCGACTTCAACCTGGCGGTGCTCGCCGTGCTGTCATACCGCGGGATCTCCTTCTGGCTGCCCACGATCCCCGGCGCCGTGGCCTACTTCCAGCTGCGCCGCACCGTGGCCCGCTGGCGCGAGGAACAGAGCGCTCGCCCGGCGCCGCCCGCGCGCGCGGGTGGAGTTGAGACGGCAGGGGCGCAGGCGGTATACTTTACAAAGTAAAGCGACCCTGGAGAGATGAGATGAGCAGCAGCGATGTCGAGAACGCGATCGTCATCGGCAGCGGCCCCGCGGGGTACACGGCCGCGCTGTACACGGCGCGCGCCAACCTGAGCCCGCTGGTGATCGAGGGGTTCGCATGGGGCGGGCTGCTGCAGCAGACGACCGACGTCGAGAATTATCCGGGGTTTCCGGAGGGGATCATGGGTCCGGAGATGATGCAGAAGCTGCGCGACCAGGCCGAGCGGTTCGGCGCGCGCCTCGTGACAGACCAGGCCGAGCGCGTTGAGCTGGCGAGCGAGCCGGGTGGTATCCACCGTGTGTGGGTCGGGGACGTCGAACACCGCGCGCGCACAGTCGTGCTGGCGATGGGGGCTGAGCACAAAAAGCTCGGGATCCCCGGTGAGGAGGAGCTGAGCGGGCGCGGTGTCAGCTACTGCGCCACCTGCGACGCGGCGTTCTTCAAAGGCGCCCCCACGTTGATCGTCGGCGGCGGGGACTCGGCGATGGAGGAGGCGATATTCCTGTCGAAGTTCGCCAGCGAGGTCACCGTCGTGCACCGGCGCGACGAGTTCCGCGCGTCGAAGATCATGCTCGAGCGGGCTCGCGCGCAGGAGAACATCGAGCTGCTGACGCCATATCGGGTCGACGAGCTTGTGGCCGGGGAGAACGGCGCGCTTGGGCATGCGGCGCTGGTCAACACTCAGACCGGCGAGGAGCGCGAGATACCGGTCTCGGGCACGTTCATCGCGATCGGCCACGAGCCTCAGTCGGCGCTGGTGCGCGGTCAGATCGACGTGGACGAGAACGGGTATGTGATCACCGATGGCCGTTCCACGCGCACGAACCGCCCGGGCGTGTTCGCGGCGGGAGATCTCGTCGACCACACCTACCGTCAAGCGGTCACGGCTGCGGGCTCGGGCTGTCAGGCGGCGCTCGACGCCGAGTGGTATCTCAGGGACACGCCCGGGGTGCCGACGCCGGCGGAGATGCCCGCGGGGGATCCGGCCGTTGCGCAGTGGGCGCCCGTCGCGGATGCCGGATAGAGGTGGTCGGGGCGGCGCTGAGCAGCGGCGCCGCCACAATCGCCCAGCATGGCGGACATCTTCAGGACGGCCGGGTTTTCCGTCCGGATGAAGATGCGCGTCCTTGCGTTGCCCCCTCCAGCTCGAGCAGAAAGCGCTTGCGATCCAGGCCGCCGCCGTACCCTCCGAGCCCGCCGCCGGAGTGCAGAACCCGGTGGCAGGGAATGACGATGGGGATCGGGTTGGAGCCGAGCGCGTTACCCGCCGCGCGGGCGCCGCGGGGGCTGCCGGCCTCGGCGGCGACCTCGGCGTAGGAGAGGTGCCCGCCGTAGGGGATCGCCGCGGTCTTGCGCAGCACGCGCCGCGCGAACGGCGTGATCAGCGCCCAGTCGAGCGCGAGGTCGAACGCGCGCCGGCGTCCGGAGAAGTACTCGTCGAGCTCACGCCGGACGGAATCGAGCGAGGCGGGGGCGGCGACGATGCGCGGAGAGAGCTTGCGCGCGAGCCGCTCCAGGAACTCGTCGAGCGACTCCTCGGGGAAGGCCAATCGCACAAGGCCGCGGTGGGTGCTCGCGGCGTAGAGCGTTCCGAACGGAGACTCCACGGGCGCATAATCGATATCGGCGAGGCCGTCGGCGACGATGCGCTCGGTCAGGCGTCGTGCGGCCGCCGCGGCCTGCTCGGGCGTATCTCCCGATCCGGTCATGAGGGCTTGTTCGATCGAGACGTTCATGCGATGACCTCCTGTCGAAGCCTGGTCAGCCCCTCGTGCAGCGAACGCCGCGCCGCGTCCTCCGAGCAGCCGATCGTGGCGGCGATGTCGCGGTGGGGGAGATCGCCGAGGAAACGCAGCACGACCGCAGAGCGCTGGCGCGCGGGCAGCGCATGGACCGCATGCCACAGCGTCTCGTCCCGAGTGGCCGCGGGAGAGGAGCGCAGGTCGGCGCCGTCGGCTACATCCGCGATCTCAGCGACGGGCAGTGCGTTACGCGCGCGGGCGCGATGGACGTCGAGGGTCTTGCGATGCGCGATCGTCAGCACCCATGCCTTCAAGTTCGAGTCTCCACGCAGACGAGGATACGCACGCAGCGCCGAGACGAATGTCTCCTGGAAGCAGTCGTCGGCGTCCTCGCGTCCGACGGAGGCGACGAGAAACCGCCAGACGTCATCGCGGTGAGCGTCGAGAAAGCGTTGAAATGGCGGTGGTCCGGAGCTCACGTAGATGAAACGCGGGTGCGGGCTAAAACGTGAGGTCGTGGTAGTGGGGGGCGAGCCGGTGTCGCGGCGCCGGCCCGCGCGAGCCGGCCGCGCTGGACTGGGTGGTGGGTAGGGAGCGCTCGCAACATCAATCCTGCTGAGCGGATGCGACCCCGTTCGATCCGTGCTCGAGGAAGCCCGCGCCTGACGCGCGGCCAAGCCGACCTTCGCGTACCAGGCGCCGCAACACAGGGGCTGCACGGTAGCGCTCCTCGCGGTACTCCTCCCACAGCGCGTCGAGCGTCGCCAGCACGGCGTCCAGACCGAGCTCATCGCCCCACGCCAGCGGCCCGCGCGGGTGGTTCAGGCCGAGCGTCATGCCGGTATCGATGTCGCGGGCGCTGCCGACCCCGTCGCTCAGCGCGAAAGCGGACTCGTTGACGAGCTGGCAGGCGATTCGCCCGAGCACGCCGCCGGGCGCGGGCCGGACGCGGGCGGTGTGCAGGCCCAGCCCCTGAAACGCCGTCTCGCCGGCGGCGCCGGTGACCTCGACGAGGCCGAGGGGGACGAGCGCGTAGAACGGCTCGCCCGCGACGGTCCCGCCGAGGCCCTGGACGACGATCGTCGGGCCGGTGTCTCCCCGGGCGAGCTCGCGCAGCGCCGTCGCGAGCGGACCGTCGCCCTGCACGAGCGCGTCCGCGCCGCCCGGCGGAGGGTCCGGGTCCGCGGGACGGTAGGGGTCGCTGGAGTAGTCGTAGTAGCCGCGCCCGGTCTTGCGCCCGTGCAACCCGGCGGCGACCCGCTGGGCCTGAATCGGGGACGGGCGCCAGCGCGGCTCGCCGAAGCTGAGCTCGTAAAAGCTCAGCGAGACGTCGAACCCGGTGTCCACGCCGACGAGGTCCGAGAGCTCGAACGGGCCCATGCGAAAACCTCCGCCGAGACGCACGATGCGATCGATCGTCTCGATGTCGGCGATCTGCTCACCCAGCAGGCGCAGCGCCTCCAATCCGAACGGGCGGTTGCAGCGGTTGACCAGGAACCCGGGGCCGTCGGCCGCGCGGATCGTGTCCTTGCCCATCGCCGCCCCCGTGGCGTCGGCGAGCGCGAGCGAGCGCTCGTCCGAGAGCGCGCCCGCGACGACCTCGAGCAGGCGCATCAGCGGGGCCGGGTTGAAGAAGTGCATCCCCACCACGCGCTGCGGACAGGGCACGGCTGAGGCGATCGCGGTGATCGGCAGCGATGAGGTGTTGCTGGCCAGGACGCATTCGGCCGAGACGATCGCCGCCAGACGGATGTACAGGTCGTGCTTGAGCTCGAGCCGCTCGGGCGCGGCCTCGATCACCAGCTCGCACCCGGCCATCGCGTCCAGGCTGTCAACCGGCTCGATCCGCCCGGCGGCCGCGTCGGCCTCCTCGAGGCTCAACCGTCCCTTGGTCGCTTCCCTGGCAAGTCCGTCCCGTGCACGCTGGGCGCCGCGCTGGAGCGCATCGGGGAGCGGGTCGTGCAGCAGCGTCCGCGCGCCCGTGCGAGCGGCCAGCTGGGCGATGCCCGAGCCCATCGTGCCGGCTCCCACGACGCCGATCACACGTGCGGGCGTAGTGGGTGTGGCATCGTCAGCCGCGGGCATCTGGCGCGATCACCGGACGTCCGTAGGGTGTTGTTGTCGTTTTAAAACTCAGTATCACGATGGTTATACGCGGAAAAAAAGAGTTGATAAACCCCCGCAGCCGCAGTGCTCCACTCAGCTCGGCACGAGTGCGTTGACGCCCGTCATGCCGCGCCCGATGATCAGCTTTTGGATCTGGGACGTTCCCTCATACAGCGTCGTGACGCGGGCGTCTCGGAAGTAGCGCTCGACGGGATGATCGTCGACATAGCCGGCGCCGCCGTGGATCTGGATCGCGAGATTGGCGCACTCCAGCGACGCTTCGGTCGCATGCAGCTTGGCGATCGAGGTCTCCAGTGTGTTCGGGCGCCCCTTGTCCTTGAGGAATCCGGCGCGCCAGACGAGCATGCGCGAGGCGTCGGTCTTGAGCACCATGTCGGCGATCATCGCCTGCACGAGCTGAAATGAGGCGATCGGACGGCCGAACTGCTCGCGCTCCTTGGCGTAGGCGACCGACTCCTCCACGCACCCCTGACAGATGCCCACGCAACCGGCCGCGACCGAGTAGCGCCCGGAGTCAAGCGCCGACATCGCGACCTTGAAGCCCTCGCCAATGTCTCCGAGCATCTGGTCGTCTGAGACCTCGACGTCTTCCAGCGCGATCGAAGCGGTGTCGGAAGCGTGCAGGCCCATCTTGTGCTCGATCGTCGAGGGCTTGAAGCCGTCCTGCTCGGTGTCCACAAGAAAGCACGCCAAGCCCTTGTGGCCGAGGTCCGGGTCGGTCTGGGCGAAGATCAGCGCGACCCGCGCGTAGTTGCCCATCGAGATCCACATCTTCGCGCCGTTGATCACCCAGCCGCCGTCGGCCTTGCGCGCGCGCGTCTTCTGATTGGCGGCGTCCGAGCCGGTGTCGGGCTCGGTCAGGCCGAAGCACCCGAGCCACTCTCCGGAGCAGAGCTTGGGCAGGTAGGAGCGCTTCTGCTCCTCGGTGCCCCATTTGAGGATCGCCGAGCACACGAGCGAGGTCTGCACCGAGATGACCGTGCGGATCGCCGAGTCGCCGCGCCCGATCTCCTCGACGATCAGCCCGTAGCCGAGGTAGTCCAGGCCCGCGCCCCCGTACTCCTGGGGGACGATCGCGCCGAGGTAGCCCTGGTCGGCGATCTTGCGCACGAGCTCCAGGTCGAAGTGGTGGTGGCGCGCGTTTTCGCGCGTCTGCAGGACGATCTCGCGATCGGTGAACTCACGTGCCGTCTCACGGATCAGGCGCTGCTCGTCGGTCAGGTCGAAATCCATGTGTGTCTATCTCCTCGTGCCCGCGCGCGGGCGGTCGTGGTCAACTCGCGGCGCCCGTCGTGGCCGCGGTCAGCTTTGGCGTGCTCCACGGCGCATCCACGCGCCGCTCGATCTCCTGTGCGATGCCCTCGATCGGCAGTCGCTCCTGCGCGAGCGAGTCCCGGTCGCGCAGCGTCACGGTGTCGTCCTCGGTGCTCTGGTGGTCGATCGTCAGGCAGAACGGCGTGCCGATCTCGTCCTGGCGGCGGTAGCGCTTGCCGATCGAGCCGCCCTCGTCGTACTCAGCCTGAACTTTGCCGCGCAGACCCTCGTAAACCTGGTGAGCGAGCTCCGGCTGGCCGTCCTTGCGGACCAGCGGCAGCACCGCGGCCTTGACGGGCGCCAGACGGGGATGCAGGCGCAGCACGGTCCTGGTCTCGCCCTCGATCGCCTCCTCGTCGTAGGCGTCCACGAGAAACGCGAGCGTGGCCCGGTCGGCGCCCGCGGCCGGCTCGATCACGTGAGGCACGTACCGTGCGCCGGTGGCCTGGTCGAAGTACTCGAGCTTCTGGCCGGAGAACTCCGCGTGCTGGGTCAGGTCGAAGCCGCCGCGGTTGGCGATTCCCTCGAGCTCCGACCAGCCGATGGGGAACAGATACTCGACGTCGCTCGTGCCGGAGGAGTAGTGCGAGAGCTCATCCTGCTCGTGTGGGCGCAGGCGCAGGTGATCGGGACGGAGACCCAGCTCCAGATACCAGCGTTCGCGCTCTGAAAGCCAGTGCTCGAACCATCGCGGCGCCTCATCGGGTGGGACGAAGAACTCCATCTCCATCTGCTCGAACTCGCGGGTGCGGAAGATGAAGTTGCCGGGGGTGATCTCGTTGCGGAAGCTCTTGCCGGTCTGGGCGATGCCGAACGGGGGCTTCTTGCGTGAGGT
>Ga0210408_10003262_pt1 | contig 15102 bp, 20 predicted proteins | sample IncBWH4MmetaG_FD_155471 | JGI IMG/M metagenome (GOLD analysis project Ga0210408, IMG submission 155471) | Forest soil microbial communities from Barre Woods Harvard Forest LTER site, Petersham, Massachusetts, United States - Inc-BW-H-4-M | ecosystem: Environmental > Terrestrial > Soil >...
AACCCAATTGCGCTCAAGCGCGCGCCGGCTGGCCGCGTCGATGAGCGCCCGCCGCCGCTCCGGACAAGCGTCCTGGAGGCGCTTCAGCCTGCGGCACCCAACGAGGCTCGAATACGCGACCATTCCCGCCCGACAGTAACCGGCGCAGGTCACGCCGGCTGTGAGAGGTCCAACGATGAGCGGGATCGAAACTCAAAGCAAGCACGCCTGTCAGCTCTAGCGGCCCCACGGCGGTATGAAGGCTGAACCGTAGAATCGCGACCAATGCCGTTCACGCTCAGAAACCTCAGAGAGGATCTGGCGGATGTGGGGTCCAACTTCGACGGCGCGCCGGACCTGGAGTTCCGTCTCGCAGGCAGGGCGCTCGAGCTCGAGCAGTCCGGCCTGAGCTATCAGCGCATCCCGCCCGAGTACCGGTTCCCGTACGGCCACACGCACAAGGAGCAGGAGGAGGTGTTCGTGGTCGTCGGCGGGAGCGGGCGGATGAAGCTGGACGCCGAGATCGTCGAGGTCAAGAAGTGGGATGTCGTGCGCGTTCCGCCCGGTACATGGCGAGGGTACGAGGCCGGGCCGGAGGGTCTCGAGATCCTCGTCTTCGGCGCGCCCAACCTCGGCGAGAACCCGCGGCAAGACGTGGAGGGTCAGCGAGACTGGTGGGCTGACTGAACCTCGCTCGGTGGATGGTCAGCGGTTCCTTTCGCGGTACGCGTGTCCCACACTGGCCCGTAGCCGTGCAGCCACCCACCGCTGGCGAGCCGGCCGTCGGATGCAGCCGGCTCCGCCTACCTGACCAGTCGCACTTCCGCCGACGTTCGCTTTCGGAGGCTTCTCGCGAAGAAATTGCCGCCTGGTGTCAGCCGATGGTGGGGGAGCAGGACAAGCCCAAACCCGTGCTGGGCTACCCACGATGCCAGCGGCGGCTGGGGGCTACCGGCTAGCACCTCGAACGTCGCGCGGCCGGCGACGGATCCGAGCATGTCGCGGGCCTCCCGCAGTTCCAGCTCCGCTTCCTCTCTGATCGCGATGTTGTACGGGCCTGTCCCGCCGGCACGGCCCCAGCTTGGAGGGCGCGCCTGCGGCGCGAGCGTCACAACCGACAACTCGCGCCCTGCGTTGGCCAGTTCGGCCGCCTCACGCAGAGCCGCGGTTCCTGCGTTGCTGCGCTCGAACACGACCGCGACCCTCTGCGATACACCGGAGGTGGAATCGCCGTGAACCGAGCCTTCGACTGGAGTGGTGCCAAGCCCGGACATACCAAACAACGTTAGCGGCGCGCGCGCGGGTCCGCCAGAGCGCGCACCCGACACCGCTCGCGGCGCCTCGCTCGACACGGGCGCGCCTTCTGTGTAAACCGCGGGGCGTCTACTGCTCCTCGACGATCATCAGCTGGTTGCCATCGTGGTCACGGAAGAAGAACAGGAGGGGCACCGTGCCATCGCCCCCCATCAGCTCTCGGTCGACATCGACTTTCTTCGCCTGCATCTCGGCGTGGGCGGCACGCGGGTCGGGCGAGACGAGGGCGATGCCCGTCATGCGCCCCGGCTGGTAGTCGCCCTGCGGGGGCACCAGCGCGATCGCAGCCCCGCCGCCCTTGGGTGCGACCTCAACCCAGCGATCGCCCTCGCCGAACGGGACGTCGGCGACGAGCGAGAAGCCGAGCGTGTCCTTGTAGAACGCGATCGCCTCGTCCTGGTCGCTCACCGGCACCAGCACCCTGCCTACCTGTGTGATCTGGGGCATGTCCTCTCCTTTTGACGGTCAAAAGCTATGACCGCCGGGTCGGCGAAAACTCAGCGGCGTCCTCGGTCGCAGCATGCCGCGACGCCTCGACGCCCGCGGTGAGCTCGGAGGAACGCGCATGGGCGGCGTCGCGGGCCGCCTTTAGTCGAACGGTGTGAGCCGACGGCGGCGCGGCGAGGATCGCGCCCACGAGGTCGACCAGGTGGCTCACGAACAGCCGGTCGTCGGTGTGAGGGGCTCCGTCGGCGCGCCGCGCGAGCTCGACGACCGCGAAACGGTAGGCGACGAAGCGCCGATGGAGGCGCACCGCGTCCTCTGAGAGAAGCGGCGCCACGAGCGCTCGCCAGCGGAACATGCTGTCCTCAGGGTCGTCGAAGGTTGCGGGGTCGAGCGCGGGCGTCGGCCGGTTCATGAGCTCGGCGAGGATCTGGAGATACGCGGGGCCGCCGCCAGCGTCTGCGAGCTTCGCTGCGAGCGGCTGGACGAGTGCGCTCGCGAGCGCATGCAGGTCGCTCTCGCCGGCGGCTTCGTAGCCGTCCAGCATCGCGTGCCGGCGCGTGTCGACGTCGAGGTGATGCTTTTCGAGCACGGCGCGGACTAGCCCTGCGCGGTCGCCGAAGTGATACTGCAGCGCCGCGGTGTTGCGAGCGCCCGAGGCGCGAACGATCTCGCGCAGGCTCACCGCCTGGATGCCGTTGGCGGCGAAGAGCTCCTCTGCTGCGGCGATGAGGCGGTCTCTGGTGCCCGCGACGCGACTCATTCACGAGATCGTACCAACTGCCTTGACAAATAAGGCGTGTGACTTATAATCGGGGCCTCGTAAACGAGGCAACGGAGCGGAGGTGCGAGATGGCGTGGGATTTCTCCACGGAGCCCGAGTTCGAGCAGCAGCTCGACTGGATGCGTCAGTTCGTCCGCGAGGAGATCTGGCCCCTGGAGACGGTGGTGGGCGAGCTGGACCAGACCGGACTCGAGCGCATCTATGCGCCGCTTCAGGAGCGGGTGAAGGAGCGCGGCCTGTGGGCGGCGCACCTCGACCCCGAGCTCGGCGGCCAGGGGTTCGGGCAGCTCAAGCTCGGCCTGATGCATGAGGTCCTCGGAACCTCGCCCTTCGCTCCGAACGCGTTCGGCTGCCAGGCTCCCGACTCGGGCAACTCGGAGATCCTGGCCATCGCCGGAACTGACGAACAGAAGGACCGCTTCCTGCACCCGCTGCTCGCGGGTGATCTGAAATCGGCCTTCTCGATGACAGAGCCGCAGACAGCCGGCAGCGATCCGACACAGCTTCAGACCCGCGCCGTGCGCGACGGCGACGACTACGTCATCAGCGGCCGCAAGTGGTTCTCCTCAAATGGCTCGATCGCGGACTTCCTGATCGTCATGGCGGTCACCGACCCGCAGGCGCGACCGCACCAGCGCGCGACGATGTTCATCGTCCCCGCCGACACCCCCGGCCTGAACATCCTCCGCGACGTGCCTACGATGGAGCACCCGCAGGAGGAGTTCGGCAAACTCGGTGGGCACGCGGAAATCGTCTATGACCAGGCGCGCGTTCCAGCGGCCAACCGGCTCGGAGCCGAGGGGGAGGGTTTTTTGATCTCCCAGCAGCGGCTGTACCCGGGACGGATCCATCACTGCATGCGCTGGTTGGGCGTGGCGCAGCGTGCGTTCGACATGCTGTGCGAGCGCTCCACCTATCGCTTCGCGCATGGCAGCGTCCTCGGCCAGCATCAGACGGTGCAGAACTGGATCGCGGACTCGGCGGCGGAGATGCAGGCCGCCCGCCTAATGACCCTGCACGCCGCCTGGGTGATGGACACGCAGGGCACGGCCGCGGCGCGAGGAGACATCTCGCTGATCAAGTTTTACAGCGCGGGCGTCCTGCACGACGTGATCGACCGAGCGGTGCAGGCGCACGGCTCGCTCGGCTACTCGACCGATCTGCCGCTGGAGGCGATGTACAGATATGCGCGCGCCTGGCGTCTCTATGACGGCCCGGACGAGGTGCACCGCCAGTCGGTCGCTCGGCAGATCCTTCGCCGCTACACGCCACCGCCCGACGACGTGCCCAGTGAACACGTCCCGACGCGCCGCGTGGCCGCGCGCGAGAAGTTCGCTGAGATTCTCGAGGCGGTCACCGCAAACGACTGACGTCGCGCGGACTGCACTCAAATCAATCCTTCGTCCTGCCAGTGGCGGCCCGCCGGCAGCGTGAGCCCATACCGCACGACCCGTCCGTTGCTCACGGCGACGCAGCCCTGCCGCTCGATCCGCACGGGATCGTCCGCCGCGGCGGCGTAGTGAAAGTAGATCACCTCAGATCGACCGCCGAGTGCCGGACAGGACGGAGCGGGATGGGTCGGGAAAGGGGGCAGTGCGTCCATGCGGCCGACGAGGCGGTCGAGTGAGCCGCCGCCATTGACCGACCTCGCTCCGGCGAGTGCTGCGGGACGGTGGCCACGGTCGTCTATCCCCCAGTAGCGGCAGATGAGCGCACCAGTGGGGTGCGGCGGCACGAGTACGCGCGCGGTCCTCGGATCGGGGCTCGCTTTCAACAGCGCGTCGCGAACCGGGCATCGGCCGTGAAAGGCCACCGACTCAAGCGGCGCGTTATAGGGCCCGGGCGACGTGCTCACGCCCGCTTGCCCGCCGCATCCGCCCCCCATCGAGCCTGCCACGATCAGAGATCCGATTACCCGCCACGATCTCGTCGGGCCGAGGCGTTCCACCTCCCAAACCTACCGTGGATCACGCACCCTGCTCGAGTCGATATGCCACGATGGCCCGGTGCGGCGAGACGGCAAGGGAGGCGGGGTCGTCGGCCGGCTGGTGGGCAGCGGGCGCATTGCCGCGCTGCCCCCCATCGTCGCCGTTGGCTTGGCGCTGAACCTCGCGATTGCAGCCGCGACGCCGGTGAGATCCGCGCACCGCGCGTCCCGTATGGGGGGCGCTCGCGGCGCGAACTCCGGCGGCGGGCAGGAAACGAAGCCGCCAGCGCCGAGTGCTGTGCCGCAGCCGCAGCCGCCGCCGTCGTTCGCGGTCGGGGTGCGCGTGCTGCGCCTCATCGATACCAGTCGCACGATCCAGCTGCCGAACGGGACCAGCACGCCACGAACGCTCCTCACGTACGTTCGCTACCCCGCGCTCGGGCCGCCGCGCCAGGCCGACCTGCTGGATGCGCCAGCCGCACGCGCGGCCGGCCCGTTTCCGCTCGTCATCTTTGGACATGGCTTCGGAGTGACGCCGCGCCTTTACGGACACCTCATGCAGAGCTGGGTGCGCGCGGGATATGTCGTCGCCGCCCCCGTGTTTCCCCTCGGGAACGCCTACGCGCCCGGCGGGCCGGACGAGTCCGACATCGTCAATCAGCCCGGCGACATGAGCTTCGTCATCTCGCGGCTGCTCGAAGCGAGCCGCGCCGGGTCGGGACCCCTGACGGGTCTGATCGACTCCTCACACATCGCCGTCAGCGGACAGTCAGACGGCGCCGTGACGGCACTCGCGGTGGCCTACAGCCGCCGCTTCCACGACCCGCGGGTCGGCGCCGCCGTGATCATGTCCGGGGCCGAGATGTCGGGTGTCGGCGGATTCACCTTTCCGCGCGCGGGCCCGCCGCTCCTTGCCACGCAGGGCAGCGCCGACCGGATCAATGAACCCAGGTTCACCTACCAGTTCTTCAACTCGGCGCGGGGGCCGAAGTACCTTCTGCGCCTGCTCGGCGCCGGGCACCTGCCGCCTTACACACGCCAGCAGCCTCAGCTTTCGATCGTCGAGCGGGTGACGCTCGCCTTCCTCGACGGCTACCTGAAGCACAGGCCGCAAACGCTGCAGCAGCTTGCCTCGCTGGGCAGCGCGCCCGGGATCGCGGCGGTCGCGGCCGATCCCTAGCGCGGCGAACCGCACAAGGACACAGTCGCCCGTCCTTACAGCAGTCCCACCTGCCGCAGGATCGAGACCGAGTCCGAGTAGACGTCCTTGCGCTTCACCTCGCCCCGCTCGAAGGGAATGATGTCCATGCCCTTCCATTCGATCCGCTTGCCCGACGGCTTCGCGACGATGTCTCCGCGGCTCAGCGGCTTGACGTGGGTCGCGCTGGCCGTCCACTCCTGCACGACAAGATCCTCGCGCACATAGAGGCTGCGAGTCTCGAAGCGGATGTCGGGCCACGACTCGAAGATGGCGGCGATATGCGTCAGCGCCTCGTCCCCTTCGGCCCGCTCGCCGGCCGTGTGATTCTCGAACACCATCCCGGGCGCATGCATCGAGCCGATCCGCTCCACGTCGTGAGCGTTCCACGCATCGTTGTATGCGTCGATCGTTTCCCGCAGCGAGTCGGTGCCGGCAGTCATGCCCAATCCACCGGCGCGTATCCGCTCGACCGCGGAGCGGACACGATAAGCACGGTCGCGGACCCCTCGCCGTCGTTGCGTACGGTGCGTGGGTGCTCCGGATCGAGCCGCGCGAAGGTCCCGGCGCGCGCGCGGTGGTCCTCGCCGTCGACGACCAACGTCGGGCTGCCGCTGACGATGAAGAACAGCTCCTCCTGGTCGCGTTCGGTCTCGTCGTGCTCGGGAATCTGCTCGCCTGGCGCGAGGTCCACGAGGTTGACGCCGAACGACCGTACCTCGAGTGTGCGACGCACGAGCGTCCAGTTCCCAGCCTTCTCGCAGTCGTCACAGTGAATGAGTGTGAAGCTCATCGCGACCCCCTCGCTTGCGCGGCCCGATCCGACCGGTCGCGGCTACTGTAGCTCGCCCGTCCAGAGCGTGTTTGATCACAGTGTCCCCGTTCTGCTCGAGCTCACCGAGATTGAGCTAGCGTAGATCGAGCGCGATGAGCGAGCGGCCGAGCGAGCGTCCCACGCGGGGGATCGGATCCCCCGGCAGCGGGCCCATGCCGCATGCGCGCGCAATTCGCTTCAAGGACCGCCACGACGCCGGACGGCGGCTCGCGGAGCTGCTCGAGCCCTATCGCCGCGAGCAGCCCGTCGTCGTCGCGCTACCGCGAGGCGGCGTGCCCGTTGCGGCCGAGGTGGCACGCGCGCTTGACGCACCCCTCGATGTCGCCGTCGTGCGCAAGATCGGCGCACCCCAGAACTCCGAGTATGCGATAGGCGCGGTCGCCGAGGGCGGGGTGCACGTGCTGGGCCGGAGGGTGGGACGCGCGGCAGATCTCAGCGGCGCCGAGCTCGACGCCCTGATCACCCAAGCGGAGCACGAGCTCGAGGAGCGGCTGCGCCGCTACCGCGGCACACGCCCGCCGGTCGCTCTGGACGGTCGCACCGTGATCGTCGTCGACGACGGCCTGGCGACGGGCCGCTCGGCGCTGGCGGCGGTCCGTTCGCTGCGCAGGCGGGGCGCTGCTCGCGTGATCCTGGCGGCGCCGGTCGCCTCGCGCGAGGCCGCGGGCCTGCTCAGCGAAGCGGCCGACGAGGTGGTATGCGTGGAGATACCCGCCGACCTGTGGGCGGTAGGAGCGTGGTACGACGACTTCCGGGCGACCACCGATGAGGAAGTCGCGGCGCTGCTGATCGAGAACGCGGAGGCCGCGGCCACCTCGCAGCGGCAATCGTCACAGTAACCCCGCGGCTCTACGCTTGCGCGATGACGGTGGAGCAGCCGAGCCCGCCGGGCCGCGGGCGGACGTTCGACGAGGAGCTGTTTCTGTGGCTGGGCAACGAGCCGCCCTCGATGCGCGCGGAGGACGCCGCGCGCATTCACGCGATCGCCGCGGAGCTCGCGCACGGTTTCGACGCGCTCGCGGGAATCGGACGCGCGGTGACGATCTTCGGGTCGGCACGTACGCCCGCCGATCATCCGGTCTACGCGATGGTGCGTGAGGTTGCTGCATGTGTCGGCTCCGCTGGCTACGCGGTGATCACCGGCGGCGGCGGTGGTCTCATGGAGGCCGCCAACCGCGGTGCGCGCGAGGTCGGGGCGCTGTCGGTCGGCTGCAACATCGAGCTGCCGCACCAGCAGCAGCTGAACCGCTATGTGGACCTTGGCCTCTGTTTCCGGCACTTCTTCGCGCGCAAGATCATGTTCGTGCGCTACGCGAGCGCGTTCGTGATCGCGCCGGGCGGCTTCGGAACCCTGGACGAGCTGTTCGAGGCGTTGACGCTGATCCAGACCGAGACGATTCGCCACTTCCCGGTGATCCTGCTCGGCGACGGCGAGTGGGATGGGCTGTTGCAGTGGCTTCGCGAGCGGGCGCTCGCGGACCGGCGGATCGACGAGCGCGATCTCGACCGTTTCCGTCTCGTCGCGCGCCCGGATGAGGTGCGCGAGATCATCGACCGTGCCTACGAGAGCCAGGAGGCGCATGCACGGCGCGTTCGCGGCGAGGATTGAGCGCCCCCGACCTAATATTGGGCCATACCTGCGAGTGATCTCAGCGGCAGACGGGCGGCCGAGGGTGAACCGCCCGCCCCCTTCCGTCTCTCCGTCCTGGACCAGTCGCCCATCTCGGAGGGCTCATCCGGAGCTCGGGCGCTGCAGAACACGCTCGAGCTTGCGCAGCTGGCGGACCGGCTGGGATACCACCGCTACTGGGTCGCGGAGCACCACGGCGGGCCGATGCTGGCCGGTCCGAGCCCGGAGGCGCTGATCGGGCCGATAGCCGCGGCCACTGACCGTATCCGCGTGGGCAGCGGCGGGGTGATGCTGCCCTACTACAGCCCGCTCAAGGTTGCGGAGACGTTCAGCATGCTCGCGGGCCTGTTCCCCGGTCGCATAGACCTCGGACTCGGTCGCGCCCCCGGCACCGATCCGATCACGGCGTTCGCACTGCAGCGAGACCGGCGGCAGCTGCTCCCCGATGATTTTCCGCAGCAGCTCGCCGAGCTGCTCGGCTATCTCGATGACAGCCTGCCACCGGACCATCCCTTCGGTCGGCTTGCGAGCATGCTGCCCGGACGGCCCGACGGCCCGCAGCCATGGCTGCTCGGCTCCTCCCGGGACAGTGCACTATGGGCCGCCGAGTTGGGGTTGCCCTACGCCTTCGCCGACTTCATCAACCCCCGCGGAGCCGAGATCGCCGCGCTCTACCGCGAGCGCTTCGCCGCACACGAACATTCCGCGCGCCGAGCGACGACCGCGGTCGCCGTATGGGTCATCTGCGCAGACAGCGACGACGAGGCTCAGCGTCTCGCCTCGAGCGCCCGCATGACCTTCACCCTCCTACGCCGCGGCCAGCTGATCGCCGTCCCGCCGCCCGAGAAGGCGATGCGCTTCCTGAAGGCCGATGATCGCACGCAATCTCACTCACGCCCCGAGCGGCGAGCCGTGCTTGGGGCGCCCGCGACGGTGAAGGAGCAGCTTCAGGAGGTGGTCTCCAGCTACGGCGCGGATGAGGCGATCGTGGTGAGCATCACCTACGACCACGACGCTCGGCTGCGCTCCTATGAGCTGCTCGCCGAAGCCTGGCGGTGATCCGCTTGCGCCGCTCACGCGTATCAAGGGCTACCACTGCCCGACGGGGTCGCCGGCCGGGACACCGACCTTCTCAGGAGGAACACACGCCATGGGTCTTGACAATCCGATCCACATCGCCTTTCTGCTGATCCTGCTGCTGCTCGTGTTCGGAGCAAGGCGACTGCCCGAGATGGGCAGATCGCTCGGAAGCGGCATGCGCGGCTTCAAGGACGCACTCACCGGCGAGAGCTCGCAGCCGGCGATCCCGGCCGCGCCGGAGGAGACCGTGCCCGCCGCGGTCGTCGCCCAGCCGGCCCACCAGAAGACGCCGCAGGACCTGCCGGCCTGAGCGTGCTCCGCCATCAGAATCGGGCCGCAGGCGCAACGAGGACCTCAGCGCGGCGGCTCCGGCCGAGCCGCGGCGATGATCAGCAGCTCGTGCTCGCCGACGCGGATGCGGTCGCCGGGATGGAGCTGTCGCCCGCGGCGCGTCTCGGGCTCGCCGTTGACCGACACGAATTGCGTCGCCAGCAACGTCTTGACCGCGCTGCCGCTGTCGATGATCCCGGTGAGCTTCAGCAGCTGGCCGAGTCTGATCGTCGCGCCCTCGATCTGTATCTCGCGGGACATGGCGCTCGAAGCAGCATATGGCCTCGCCTTCGGGCGTGCGAACGGATCGCTTGCGCGCTGTAGGGTGCGCGCCATGCGCTTCGAGGAGCTCGAGCCGGGGGATCCGCGACTCGCGGAGCATGTGCTGCCGGTCCTCAAAGAGCTGCGCGAGCACCTGACGCCGGCTCTGCTCGAAGCCGTCTATGCGGAGGGCCATCCGCAGGGACTACGCTTCACCGCGGCATATGACGAGCAGGGCGAGTGCCTTGCCGTGGCCGGCTGGCGCATCATCGCGACGACAGTCGTGATGCGCAAGCTGTACGTCGACGACCTCGTGACCGCGGCCGGCCATCGCGGCCACGGCATCGGCGCCGCGCTGCTTTCAGAGCTCGAGCGACGCGCGCGTGAGGCGGGCTGCCGGGCCATCGACCTGGACTCCGGCGTCAGCCGCGCCGACGCGCACCGCTTTTACATGCGCGAGCGGATGCCGATCACGAGCTTTCACTTCGCGCGCTCGCTCGCGTAGTCCCGCCGTCGAGCCCGTCTCAGGCGCTGCTGGATGCGGCCCACAGGTTGATATTCCCCTCCTGGGCGTAGCGGTCGATCTCCGCGAGTTCCTCGGCGTCGAAATCCAACCGCTGCAGGGCGGACGCATTCTGCTCCAGCTGCTGAACGCTGCTGGCCCCCAGCAGCGCCGATGTCACGCGCGGGTCGCGCAGCACCCAGGCGATCGCGAGCTGTGCGAGCGTCTGACCGCGCCGCCCGGCGATCTCGTTGAGCGCGCGAACACGGGCGAGGTTCTCCTCGCTGATCAGGTCGGCCGAGAAGGCGAGGCCGCGACGGACGCGCGAGTCGTCCTGAATGCCGTGGAGGTACTTGTCGGTCAGCAGGCCCTGGGCGAGCGGCGAGAACACGATCGCTCCGATCCCCAAGCGCTCGAGCACGTCGAGTAGCTCGTCCTCGATCCAGCGGTTCAGCATCGAATATGACGGCTGATGGATCAGGAGCGGCGTGCCGAGATCCTGCAGGATCCGTGCCGCTTCCTCGGTGCGCCCAGGCCCGTAGGAGGAGATCCCGACGTAGCGCGCCTTGCCCTGGCGCACGGCGGTGTGCAGCGCCCCCATCGTCTCCTCGAGCGGCGTGTCTGGGTCGAATCGGTGCGAGTAGAAGATGTCGACGTACTGGAGTCCCATGCGCCTCAGGCTCTGATCGAGGCTCGCCAGCAGGTACTTGCGCGAGCCAAACTCGCCGTAGGGGCCCGGCCACATGTCCCAGCCCGCCTTCGTCGAGATGATGAGCTCGTCGCGGTAGGGCCGGAAGTCCTCGGCGAAGATGCGCCCGAAGTTGATCTCGGCGCTGCCGTACGGCGGCCCGTAGTTGTTGGCCAGGTCGAAGTGCGTGATCCCAAGGTCGAACGCTCGCCGCAGCATCGCGCGGCTGTTCGCGAGCGGGAAGTCGTCGCCGAAGTTCTGCCACAGCCCGAGCGAGATCGCGGGCAGCTTCAGGCCGCTGCGCCCGCAGCGGCGGTACGGCATCTGCTCGTAGCGATCGGAGGCTGGGACGTAGAGCGACCGACCCAGCTCGGCAACGTACGTCACCGTACGAGTATCCCACCGGTCACCGTTTGACGCCGGCAGCGCTCGCGCTAGGCTCCCGCGATGGGCGAGCGCTCGCGCTACGCGGCCGGCAGCTTCTGCTGGGTCGACCTGACGACCACCGACCAGGCGGCCGCGAAGGCGTTCTACGGTGGCCTCTTCGGTTGGGAGGCGGAGGACCTGCCCGTCGGCGAGGGCGCCTTCTACTCGATGCAGCGCCTGCGCGGGAAAGACGTCGCCGCGATCTCGCCGCAGCCGCAGCAGCAACGTGAGGCGGGTGTCCCGCCGGCGTGGAACTCGTACGTGTCGGTCGAGAGCGCAGACGCAGCCGCCGAGCGGGCTAAAGAGCTCGGCGGTAACGTGCACGCCCCGGCGTTCGACGTCCTTCAGGCGGGCCGGATGGCGGTGATCGGGGATCCGCAGGGAGCGTTCTTCATGGTCTGGGAGCCGCGCCAGAATTTCGGCGCAGCGCTCGTCAACGAGGCGGGCGCGTTCTGCTGGAACGAGCTCAACACGCCCGACCCAGTCGCTGCGATCCCCTTCTACAGTGGCCTCTTCGGCTGGACCGTCGAGCCGTTCGAGGGAAGCCCGGAACCGTATTTCTCGATCAAGAGCGGTGACGCCAACAACGGCGGCATCCGCGAGCAGGGCCAGCCCGCCGTCCCGCCCCGCTGGCTTGTCTACTTCGCAGTCGAGGACATCGATGCTGCGCTCGTCAAGGTCGAGGAGCTCGGCGGCATCAAGATGGCGGGCCCGATCGACATCCAGATCGCGAAGATCGCCGTCGTACAGGACCCGCAGGGGGCGCTCTTCGCGCTTTACGCGGGCGAGCTGGCACCGTAGAGCCTCGCGTTCGGCTGGCGTTCGCGCCCGGCGCGGGCCGGCGCCCGATGCGGTTAGCCTTCACCTCGGCGAGACGATGAGCGGGCCCGCAACCAGCGACGCCGGGGGCGTCGCGTACACCGATCGAGGATCGGCACGCAAGCGCGAGGCGCTCGAGCTGTTCAGGGGCCTGCCACGCCGCTATGACCAGTTGTCGGCGGCGCTCAGCTTCGGGCAGGACCCACGCTGGCGGCGGGCGCTCGTCGATGCGCTGGCCCCGCAGGCCGGAGACTGCGTGCTCGATGTTGCCACCGGCACCGGGATGGTCGCGGCCGAGCTGCTCACGCGCGCCGACTGCACGGTCGTGGGAATCGACCAGAGCGCGGAGATGCTCGCAGCGGCCCGCGCCCGGTTCGCGCGCCAGGACGGCGATCGAGTGCAGCTGCTCGAGGGAGCGGCGGAGGCGCTGCCGTTCGGAGACGAAACCTTCGATGCGCTCGCCTTCACGTATCTGCTGCGCTACGTCGACGATCCTCCGGCGACGCTGCGCGAGCTCGCCCGCGTCGTGCGCCCGGGAGGCCGGATCGCCTCGCTGGAGTTCGGCGTGCCACCCGCATGGCCGGCGAGGGCAGCGTGGCGGCTGTATACCGCGATCGGGCTGCCGGCGCTGGGGCGGCTGTTCTCGCGCGAATGGTATGAGGTCGGCCGCTTCCTCGGTCCGAGCATCCGCGGCTTCTACGAGCGCCATCCGCTCGAGCAGCTCGCGGGCTATTGGCGGGATGCGGGGCTCGAGGAAGTGCTGGTGCGGCGCATGAGCCTCGGCGGGGGGATCGTCATCTCGGCGAGGCGCTCGCCCGGGCGAGGGTCACGCGGCGAGGCCCGCGCGGGTTGACCGCACGGGTACCGGTGAGGACCGACCGCCCGGCGTTCTACGCGCTCGGCCGCGGCCGGCTGGGGGACCTGCTGACGCTTCTGCATCTGCCCTACACGGCCTGGCACCTCAGCTACGTTGCGCTCGGCGCGGCTGCCGCGCCGCAGCTGCACCTCGATCGCCTGCTGTGGGCGCTCGCCGCCTTCGGGCTGGCTGTCGGGGTCGCCGCGCACGCGCTCGACGAGCTCCACGACCGCCCGCTGGGTACCCGCCTCTCCGACCGGACGCTGATCGCGCTTGCCGTCATGAGCCTGCTCGGAGCGTTGGCGATCGGGGTCGCGGGCGTCATCACGGTGTCGGCCTGGCTGGCGCCGTTCGTGATCGCCGGAGCACTGTTCCTGCCCGCTTACAACCTGGAGCTCTTCGGCGGGCGGCTCCACAACGACCTCTCCTTCGCCATCGGATGGGGCGCCTTTCCCGCCCTCACGGGCTACTTCGTGAACGCCGAGAAGATCGCCGTCGAGGGCGTCCTGATCGCCGCCGGATGCCTCGCGATGAGCGTGGCGCAGCGGCGTCTGAGCGCGCCGGCGCGGGAGCTGCGCCGGCGCACGCGCTCGGTTGAGGGGGTGCGGACGCTGCCCGACGGCGGCGTCGAGGAGCTATCCCGAGAGGGCCTGCTGGCGCCGTTGGACGGTGCGCTGGCGGCGATGTCGCTGGCAATTGTCCTGACGGCGTGTGCGCTGGTGGCGGCACGTGTCTGAGAGGCCGGGTTGCTACTCGCCGATCACGTGGGCGCCCGGGCCGGGACGCACCTCGCGGGCGCCGGCGGGGAGGGGGACCGACGGCCCGAACAGGCCGAGCACGCTGCCACCGAAGCCGCCGCCGATCAGGCGCGCGCCCGCCGCACCGCTCGCCAGTGCGCGCTCGACGGCCGCCTCGAGCGCGGGCGTAGAGACCGCATACTGATCGCGCAGGCTCGCGTGTGACGCGTTCAGGAGCTCCCCTAGACCTGGCAGGTCATTGGCGCGCAGCGCCGTGACGGCGTCCTGCACCCGCTGGTTCTCGCTGAGCACATGGCGCGCGCGCAGGCGCAGCGGCCCGGGCAAGCGCTCGACGTCCCGCGCGTCGGCCTCGCGCAGCGACGCGACCCCTAACAGCTCGCACGCCCGAGCGCATTCGGCACGGCGCTCGTTGTAGCCCGAGCTCGCGAGTGAATGGCGTTCGCCGGAGTCAAGCACCGCCAGTCGCCAGTCTCCCAGCGGCAAAGCCTCCGGCTCGATCTCTAGCGTCGTGAAGTCGATGCGGAGCGCCGTGTCGGCCGCGCCGAAGAGCGAGGCAAGCTGGTCGAGCAGCCCGGTCCTGGCGCCGACCCACTCGTTCTCGACACGTGCGCACAAGCGCGCGAGGTCGGTGCGCTCGGCGTCCGTGCGCGGGGCGCTCCCGCCCCGCGGGGATCCGAGTTCGATCAGCGCCAGGCACAGCGCGACCTCGAGCGCGGCCGAGGACGAGAGGCCCGCGCCTGGCGGCACGTCGCCGCTGATGCGCAGGCTCGCGGCGAGGAGCGGGTATCCGGCGCGCTCGAGCTCGGCGACCGTCCCGCGTACGAATGCGCGCCAACCCCGCGCGGGGCGCGGCTCGGCGAGCGCGAACTCGTCGCTCTCGCCGAGGTCGGCCGCGTGCGCCTCGACCAGTCGCCGGCCGTCCGCCTGCGGTGCGAGCGCGTGCGCGCGCACGGTCACGCCCTCGGTGATCGCGAACGGCAGCGCGAGGCCCTGGTTGTAGTCGGTGTGCTCGCCGATCAGGTTGACGCGCCCGGGTGCGAAGGCCCGGACATGCTCATGAGGCACGGGCAATTGCCTCGCGCAGCGTGACGGCCGACTCCTCCGGGAGCGTGTCGGAGATGAACGTCCCGGCCCCCTGCTCGGAGCCCGCGAGGTACTTGAGCTTGTCGGCGGTCCGCAGCGGCGGATAGAACTCGACGTGCAGATGCCCGCCGCCGCGACGCGGCGGCGCCGCGAGCGGCGCGCGGGCATCCGCGCCTGAGCTCTGGCTG
>Ga0210408_10003265_pt1 | contig 15096 bp, 12 predicted proteins | sample IncBWH4MmetaG_FD_155471 | JGI IMG/M metagenome (GOLD analysis project Ga0210408, IMG submission 155471) | Forest soil microbial communities from Barre Woods Harvard Forest LTER site, Petersham, Massachusetts, United States - Inc-BW-H-4-M | ecosystem: Environmental > Terrestrial > Soil >...
CTGTGATTGTGGGCGCAGTGACCATCGTTAGTTTGCCCGTAGCGCAGTTTCCCAACATCGTTCCACCGGAGATTCAACTGCAGGCTAGCTATGTAGGTGCGGACGCTCAGACCCTGGAGCAATCCGTCGCCACGCCTATCGAACAGCAAATCAATGGCGTGGACAACGTGAACTACATGTACTCCCTAAACGCCACCGCCAACTCGCAGACCACCATGGTCGTGGACTTCGACCTGAAGACGGACCCGAACACCGATCTCATCCTCACGCAGTCGCGCGAGCAACTGGCTGCCGGTCAGCTTCCGCCGGACGTTAACACCTACGGCGTCACCATTCGAAAGTCCGTGACCGCTCCGCTCATGCTGGTCGGAATATTTTCCCCAAAAGGCACTTACGATACCAAGTTCCTTGGCAACTACGCGTATATCAACCTCAACGACCCCATCGCCCGCTTGTACGGTGTGGGCCAGACGCAGGTTTTCGGCGCAGGGCAGTATGCGATGAGGCTGTGGGTACAGCCGGACAAACTGGCGAAGCTGGGCATCACGGTCACGGACATCGTCAGTGCGGTGCAGGCGCAGAACACGGTCAATCCCGCTGGTCAGGTGGGCGGCGAGCCAGCTCTTGCGAACCAGCAATTCACTTATTCCGTGCTTGCGCAGGGCCGCCTAACGTCCCCGGAACAGTTCGAAAACGTAATCGTGCGCGAGGCGCCAGATGGCGGGATTGTCCGCGTGAAAGACGTCGCCCGCGTCGAGCTGGGCGCACAGGACTACAGCATTGTCAGCCGCTTGAATGGCAAGCCCGCCATCGTCATTCCCGTCTACCAGTTGCCCGGTTCCAATGCCGTGCAAACGGCCGCAGGCGTCCGAAAACTGATGGCCGAGATGAAGCAGCGCTTCCCGCAAGATATGGATTACGCCATATCGCTCGACCAGACAAGCGCAGTTACAGAAGGCATGAAGGAGATCATTGTCACGCTCTTGATTGCCATCGTTCTGGTGATCTTGGTGGTCTTTCTTTTTTTGCAGGACTGGCGGGCAACGCTGATCCCGATGCTGGCCGTGCCTGTTTCGCTGGTGGGCACGTTTATTCTCTTCCCGCTGTTCGGCTTCTCCATCAATACGCTTTCAATGTTCGGGTTGGTCCTGGCGATCGGCCTCGTCGTAGATGACGCCATCGTCGTCGTCGAAGGCGTTCAGCGCCATATCGAGGAGGGTCTTGCTCCGAAAGATGCCGCTCGGAAGGCGATGGAAGAACTCTCCGGTCCCGTTGTGGCTATTGCCCTGGTTCTCTCCTCTGTGTTTGTGCCGACAGCCTTCATCCCCGGCATCACCGGAAGGCTCTACCAGCAATTTGCTGTCACCATCGCCATCTCGGTGGTCATCTCCGCCTTTAACGCTCTTACGCTGAGCCCCGCACTTGCCGCCCTTCTGCTCCGGCCAAAGAAGGAAAGCCGCGGACCGCTCGCAAGATTCTTTGCGTGGTTCAATCGCTTGTTCGAGCGCGGCACAGGGATCTATGTCCGACTCTGCGGCGGGGTTCTGCGCAAGGGTGTGCTGGCTTTGGTGGTGATTGCGGCCTTCGGCATCGGTGCGGGTTTCTTTAGCAGCCGTCTGCCCTCGAGCTTCCTGCCCGATGAAGACCAGGGCTACGTGTACATCAATATGGATCTTCCTAACGCGGCTTCGCTGGAGCGCACGAGCGCAGCGGCGAGACAGGTTGAGGAAATCCTCGCCAATACGCCTGGCGTCCAATACACCACGAGTATTGTTGGCTTCAGCTTGCTCAGCTTTGTGCGGACTACTTACAACGGCTTCTTTTTCGTTACGCTCAAGCCCTGGAGCGATCGTCAAACCAGAGCGGAACAATATCAGGAAATCAAGGTGCGCTTGAACAAGGAGCTTAGCAAGCTTCCGCAAGGAACCGCTTTCAGCTTCTCGCCTCCGGCAATTCCTGGAGTCGGCACATCCGGCGGATTTCAGTTCGTGCTCGAAGACCGTGCCGGTCGGGACATCCCGTTTCTAGCAGCCAACTTGGAGAAGTTCCTGGCGGCCGCTCGCAAGCGCCCCGAAATTGGCTCGATATCCACCTCCTTCCTGCCGGGCGTGCCGCAAAAGTTCTTGGAAGTCGACCGGGAGAAAGTGCTGAAGCAAGGTGTGGCGCTCAACGACGTTTACAGAACGATTCAGGCTTTCATGGGCGGACTGTTTATCAATTACTTCAACGATTTCGGCCGTACCTGGCAGGTGTACGTCGAGGCCGAAGCGCCTTACCGGTCAAATATGGAGAATCTCGGGCAGTTCTACGTTCGCAACAGCGGGGGTGAGAGAGTTCCGCTATCCGCGCTGACGAGATTCGAATCGCGTTCCGGTCCAGAATTCACGATGCGCTACAACGAGTATCGCTCCGCGCAAATCAACGGCAGTGCTGCGCCCGGACATAGCTCCGACCAGGCCACCGCGGCCCTGGAAGAGGTCTTCCGGCAGACCATGCCCAGCGAAATGGGTTTTGATTATATGGGCATGTCCTATCAAGAGCAGAAGGCGCGGGAAGGACTCCCTGCTTCGGTTATCTTCGGTTTCTCGCTGGTGTTCGTGTTTCTAGTCTTGGCGGCGCTCTACGAGAGCTGGTCGTTGCCGTTCAGCGTGCTCCTGGGCACGTCAGGGGCGGTATGCGGGGCGTTTGCTATGTTGTGGCTGCGCCGGGTGGTGCTCCAGGCCTTCTATCCGGCTTACATGGTGCAAATCGAAAACGATGTCTACTCGCAAATCGGTTTGGTGATGCTGATTGGTCTGGCCGCCAAAAACGCGATTCTGATCGTCGAATTTGCCAAGGAACAGGTCGAAAAGGGGGGGAAGCCTCTGGTGGAAGCGGTGCTCGAAGGGGCAAGGCTTCGCCTGCGTCCCGTTCTGATGACCTCGTTTGCGTTCATTCTCGGTTGCCTACCGCTGTGGACGGCATCCGGCGCCGGTTCAGTGGCACGCCAAGTCATGGGCACGGCCGTAATCGGCGGCATGCTGGCCGCGAGCAGCGTCGACATCCTCCTCGTCCCAGCACTCTTCTATCTTGTGGAGAAGTGGTCAGGCGTTGGCAAGAGGCACGCTCCCAGGCCTGCTCTCGCGCAGCCGAGCCCTTCGGAGGCGGACTGACGTGAGAAGACTTATCGCTTTTTCCCTGGTTATGCTCCTAATTTCGGGCTGCGCTGTAGGACCAAACTATAAAAGACCGAGCGCAGACGTTCCCGGCGCGTACCGTGGAGCTACGCCGCAAGAGGCGCCGCAGCCCGCGGCGGAATCGCTCGGAGACCAAAAATGGTGGGAGGTGTTTCAGGACAAGCAGCTTCAAGACCTGATCCACACTGCCCTCCAGCAGAATTATGATGTTCGCATTGCGGCAACGCGAATCCTGGAAGCCCAGGCGCAAGTCGGCATCACGCGCGCCGATGGGTTGCCGACGATCAGTGCCGGAGCTCAGTCTGTCGATCAACGTTCTGCGCGTACAAAATTCTTCCCTGCATTCGACACTAGCGCTCACCAGGTAGATCTTTCATTGGCTTGGGATCTCGATTTCTGGGGAAAGTATCGCCGCGCCAACGAGTCTGCGCGGGCAAGTCTGTTAGCGACGGAATGGGCCCGTGAAGCGGTCATCAGCACACTGGTGAGTGACGTTGCTTCAGCCTATTTCCAGCTTCGTGAACTCGACCTGCAGCTCGAAATCTCGCGGCGAACGCTCGTTTCGCGCCAGGACTCGTTGCGGCTCACGCAAATGTTAGCAAATGGCGGGGCTACATCCATGCTCGACGTCCGGCAGGCAGAACAGTTGGTATTTACTGCCGCCGAAACAATTCCCGATCTGGAACGCCGCATTGAGCAGCAGGAAAACTTCATAAGCACGCTTTTGGGAAACAATCCCGGTCCCATCGCGCGCGGAGCAAAGTTGACGGAGCAACCGCATGCGCCAGAGGTCCCGCCAGGCCTTCCGTCCGATCTGCTGGAGCGGCGGCCCGACATCCGTCAGGCCGAAGCACAATTGATCGCTGCCAACGCTCAGATCGGAGTTGCGAAAGCCGCCTACTTCCCGCAAATCTCCTTGACCGCGAGCGGCGGATTTCAGAGTTCAGCGCTTACCAGCTTGTTTACTGGTCCAGCTGGGTTGTGGAATTTCGGAGGATCACTGGTGCAACCCATCTTCGCCGGGGGAAGAATTCGTTCCGGCGTGAGGTTCTCCGAAGCTCGGCAACAGGAAGCACTGCTGACCTACCAGCAGACCATCCAGCAGGCTTTTCGTGGGGTTTCGGACGCGCTAGTCGAGTACCGCAAAGACCGGGAGTTCCGAGAGCAGCAGGAGCAACTTGCGTTTTCCGCTCAAGACGCGGCCCGGCTTTCGGAGACCCGCTATCGGGGCGGCGCCACCAGCTACTTGGAGGTGCTGACAAACGAAACCAACTATTTTGATGCTGAGTTGGGACTCGCTCAGGCTCAATTGAATGAGCTTTTAGGCCTGGTCAGCGTTTACCGAAATCTTGGTGGAGGCTGGCAACAAAGATGAGTACCGGGCCCCAACTGTCTACGGCCTGGGCTTATGAGGATTGCCATACAGGGCCCCGACGAACTCGAAGACAAAGCACTTTCGGCCGCGATGAGGTGAGCCGATGATCTTTGTGCGCGAAGCCAGCGCCGCGGTCGTTCTGATAACGCTTACGCTATCGTTGCAGTGCGCTGGGATGGCCGCGGTGATTGCTTGGGCAAGACCCAATTTTGCTCCCCACATTCTCAGGCTAGGGGCGATCCGTTCCGCCATGTTCGTGATGCGATTGATGACTGCGTTTATTGGTTTGCACGTATTGGAGATTCTGCTTTGGGCGGGCTTTTATCGCTGCCTTTGTTTTCCATTATGGGAATCTGCCTTTTACTTCTCGACAAGCAGTTATGCCACCGTTGGCTATGGCGATATCGTTCTCCCGCAAATGTGGCGGAACTTAGGCCCGGTAGAAAGTATCATCGGCGTACTGATGTGCGGGCTGTCGGCGAGTTTCCTGTTCGCCATCGTGAGCAGGCTAGTCGACCGTGAGGCCCGGATCTCAGACACTCCCGTCACAGACACGGGACATACTAGTCCAAGCGGCTCACGCCAGCGATGGCCGCACTTCGAGTAATTCTCGGACGCGCTTGAGATCAAAGTGCGCGGCGCTGACCATTTCGTGTACCAACTCAGCGGGCTGAGCAGGAAACAGATTCTCGTCTCAAAATAAGCTCCGAAGAATGAGGTTTAGTGAAAAGATATTCCGTACACAGCTTGCCCGGATCAATGGCGCAAGACCCGGGCAGGATCAGTTCGCGTAGCGCGCCAGGCAGGCAAGACACAAGCAGCGATTGCGGTAATCGTCATCACCGCAAAAGCCGACCCGAACGCCAAAGGATCGTGGGGGCTGACTTTATAGAGCAGGTTCCCGAGCAGCCGCGTCAATCCAAACGCCACCGCCGCACCGATAATCACGCCGGCGGCCATCATAGCCAAGCCACGTGACATGACGAGGCGCAGGAGGTTGGATGCGCCTGCGCCCAGGGCCATGCGCAGGCCCAGCTCGCGCGTGCTCTGGGAGACCGCGTAAGACATCACTCCATACAGGCCGATGCTTGCGAGGAGAAGCGCCAAACCTCCCAAGATCGTGACCAAAGTTACGGCCACAAGCTGCGGGGAAGTCGAGCGATCGACCTGTTCCTGAAGGGTGATCATCTCGTAGAGGGCGAGATTGGAGTCGATCGCGCGCACTTCACGGGTCACGGCGGCTTGAATGGTCTGGAGAGGTTGCGTCGTGCGAATATTCAAGCCCGGTCCTCGCGCGAAGTCCTGGCGGAGTGGCACGTAGAAAAAGGGTTTGGGATTCTCGCGCATGCTCTCGTACTTGGAATCCGCAGAAACACCGGCGACTTGCACCCATTTGCCTTTGACTTGAAGACGCTGGCCGATGGGATTCTGGCCGCGCCAGTAGCGCGCCACCATGGTTTCGTTCACGATAGCGACAAGAGGAGCGTTTTCGTCGTCGGCGCGGGTGAACTCGCGACCGGAAATCAGAGGGATACCCAAGGTGGCGAAGTAGGCGGGACTGACTTGGTTGTACTCGGCGGTAGGTTGCTCGTTCGGTGGAGGCTCGTAGCCGTCGACGGCAATCGGCGTCGAAGAATAGGAGCCATAGCCGAGCGGAGCGAGGCGGGCGTAGGCGGCTGACTCAACGCCAGGAAGCGAGCGGACACGCTCGATCAATTCGTCCTGAAAAATTTTGGCGCGCGGCACGTCATATCCCGCGGCAACCACCGACACGCCGGTTTCCAAAACACCTGTGGTGGTAAAGCCGGGGCTGGTGGTTCGAATCTTCTGCAGGCTTTGCATCAGCAGAGCCGCCCCGACCAGCAAAATGAAGCTAAGACAAACTTGCAGCACAACCAGGCTCGAGCGGACCCAGGCTCTTCCGCGGCCGCCAACAACACCGGAGGACTCTGCTTTCAGGGCGCCCGCAAGATCGAGGTTGCGCGTCTGGAACGCGGGAACAAGGCCGACGATGAGCGTAGCAATCAAGCAAACGCCCGCGCTGAGCGCGAGCACGCGCCCGTCGATTTCGCCAGGCAGGTGCATGGCTATTCCGGAGCGGGCAGGGAGCAGCAGCACCAGCGCGTGACGGCACCAGTAGGCAACCAGCATTCCCCCGGCGGCGCCAAGGGCCGAGACGATCAGGCCTTCGGTCAAGAGTTGTTTCAGCAGGCGGCCGCGGCCGGCACCGATCGCGAGGCGAACGGTCATTTCGTGGCGACGCGCGAAGGAGCGGACTAGCAGGAGATTGCCGACATTCGCGCAGGCGATGAGGAGGACAAAGGCCACGACGGCAAGCATGATCTCGAGTGTGGGGAGCAGAGTGCCGGCGTTATTGAAAGGCGTTTGCCATAAAGGCCAGACCTTGATGCCGCGGCCGCGGTTCGTCTCCGGATAATCCGCCTCCAAGCGGCTGGCGATGACAGAAATTTCCTGCTGCGCTTGGTCGCGGGTCACGCCCGGCTTGAGACGCACATAAGCTTCGGCCCAGCGCGCGCCACGGTCTTCGAGTTTGTATCCCTCGGCTTCAAAGGCTTCCTCCATGGAAGCGGGAACCCAGAAGTTCATAGCCCAGCCCACGAATGTTCCGTAAAAGCCCTGCGGGGCGACACCGACGATGGTGTGCAGGACGTTATTGAAGCGTTGCGTCTTACCAATGACTTGCTGATCGCCTTTGAAGCGGCTCTGCCAAAGTTGATAGCTGATGACCGCGACGGGATGGGCGTTGCGCCCGGCGTCTTCGCCTGGTTCGAATCCGCGGCCCAAAATTGGGTGGACGCCAATAGCGTCAAAATAGTTCGCGGACACGATGCTGCCAGTAGTGATGTCGGCGCGCTCACCGATACTTAGGGTGGCGCCGGTGATCTTGCTCACGAACAGGGCATCGAGGAACTTGCAGTTTCTCTGCAAGTCGAGGAGATCCGGCCAAGAAGTTTCCGTGGATTTTTCTTCACGCGCCGTGCCGGCCAGGGCGAGCAGGCGCTCCTGGTGCGAAACGAGAGGGTAAGGACGGAAAAGGATACCCTCGACCCAACTGAACACTGCGGCGTTGGCGCCAATACCCAGCGTCAGGCAAAGAATCGCCAGGATGGAGAATTCGGGACTGCGCCGCAGAACGCGCAAGCCGAAACGGAGATCTTGCAAGGTGGTCTCGATCATGGGGAGCCCTCGCTGGTCGCGGTAGATTTCCTTCGTTTGTTCGACGCCGCCGAAGCTGCGCAGCGCTTCGCGGCGGGCGTCGGCGGGAGACATGCCTCTTCGTAGGTTGCGTTCGATGGACATCTCCAAATGCGAACGCAGTTCGTCGTCCAGGTCGTCCTCGAGACGACGGCGGCGGAAGAATGCGGCGAGACGCTGGACCATGCTGCGGAGGGTCGCGCGCATAAGCTAGGTAGTCCTTAACACGCGGTTGATCATGGTGGACATACGGTCCCAGCTTTCCGCTTCCTGCTCAAGCTGCCTGCGTCCGGCACGCGTCAGGGAGTAGAACTTCGCCTTGCGGTTATTTTCCGAAGCGCCCCATTTGGAGACGATCCAGCCGCGCTGCTCGAGGCGCAGCAGGGCGGGATAGAGCGTGCCCTGGTTCAATCGAAGCAGATCTTCGGAAACTTGCTGAATGCGCAGGGCGATTCCAAAGCCGTGTATCGGACCCATGGAATCGAGGGTCTTGAGCACCAGCAAATCGAGAGTTCCTTGCAAGACTTCGGATTGGGGAGAAGTCATACGCTCCTTTAGACGGTCAACAGAAGGAAAGGCGAGTTTAACACAGTTCTGTTGGCGGTCAACAGGAGCTTGGGAGACGTTGGACGCGGACGTTTTGAGCCGAACTGCGCGAGCCTTTGCAAATCGGAAGGCGGGTCAGATTTGCCGAAGACACGGCCAGCGGATCTCCCCCGAATATACCTTGACACGTATATGCTCCGTGAAGTATATAAAGAGCATGGAATCGGTGTTCGAAATCATTGCGGAGCCGAACCGCCGCGCGATACTCAGCCTGCTGGTCTCGTCACAACAGTCGGTTGGAGAGATCGAGCGTCAGCTTCGTATGACGCAGCCGACCGTGTCCAAGCACCTGCGCGTGCTTCGCGAGGCCGGTTTCGTGGAGTCCACCGTGGACGCACAGCGCCGTCTCTACCGGCTGAAACCTGAACAACTTCAGGAGGTGGAAGCCTGGCTGGCTCCGTTCCGCCGGCTCTGGTCCGCTCACCTGGATGCTTTGGAACTCCACCTCGACCGCATGGAGCAAGTAACGCGGGCGAAAAGGAAGCCAAGGAGAAGACGACGCGGCCCAAACCGCGAACGTGACAAAGGAGAAACGAAATGAAAATCAAAGTGACCAGCGTACACGTGGACGACCAGGACAAGGCCCTGCGCTTTTATACGGAGGTACTGGGCTTTGCAAAGAAGACTGATTTCAGCCAAGGCCCGTATCGCTGGCTGACCGTGGCCTCGCCTGAGGAGCCGGACGGCACCGAGCTGCAACTGGCGCTGAACAACAACCCCGCGGCCAAAGCGTATCAGCAGGCGCTATTTCAACAGAGCCAGCCCGCGGCCATGTTCTTCACCGACGACATCAAGGCCGACTACGAGCGAATCAAGGGCCGCGGCGCCGAGTTCACGATGCCGCCCACCGATGTGACCGGCTCGACCATTGCGATGCTGAAGGACACGTGCGGCAACCTGATTCAGCTGACCCAACTGGCACGCTATTCACGCTGAGGAGAAAAAAGTGGGCGATCGCGAGCAGTACACACCGGGTCCGGCCAGCGGGGCGCAGATACGAAAGGACGGAGAGAAGTGGACGCTCATTCTCGTCAGAGAACTGCGCCACTCTCCGGAAAAAGTCTGGCAGGCGCTTACCGACCCAGCGCATCTGCGTGAGTGGGCGCCTTTCGACGCCGATGGGAACCTGGGCACGGTTGGAGCCACGGTGAAGCTCACCACAGTGGGAGCGCCTGCGCCGCGCGTTACCGAAACAAGAGTGACGCGAGCCGACGCTCCCAAGGCGCTTGAGTACAAGTGGGGTGGCTTCGATATGCGGTGGGAACTCGAAGCCTTGGGTGGCGGCACGCGCCTGACGCTGTGGACCAACATCGGTCACCGCTTCATCGCAATGGGTGCTGCCGGGTGGCACATTTGTTTCGATGTTCTGGATCACCTTCTCAGTGGAAGTCCGATTGGGCGCATGGTTGGCCCCGAGGCCATGAAGTACGGCGGCTGGCAGCGACTGAACGCGGAGTACGCCAAGCAGTTCGGTATCGAGACGCCGGACGGGCCGTCTCAGAAAGGGAGGACAAATTAATCATGAAAGAGGCCACTAAACGTTCGATTTTTCGATGGATTCACATTATCTTTAGCATTCCGATACTCGGTTATATTTATGATTCACCTTCGGACACTCCAAACTACGCCTCCACTGTTCGGTATGTCTTTCTTCCTGTTTTGCTCCTTTCGGGGCTGTGGATGTGGAAAGGCCATGTCGTTCGACGACTTCTTTCGAAGAGAACGAAAACGGCACAAGAATTGGAGGCTTAAAGATCCAATGAATCCATCGGAACGTGTTGACCAGCTGATCGCAGGACTCACAGACTGGCGCGGCAAAACGCTCGCCAGCATCCGCAAGACCATCCTTGAGGCCGACCGGGAGATCATCGAGGAATGGAAGTGGATGGGAAGCCCAGTGTGGTCTCACGACGGAATGATCGCGGTCGGCAACGCGCACAAAGACAAGGTGAAGCTTACCTTTTCCCATGGGGCGAGCCTCCAAGATCCTGACAAGGTCTTCAACGCGGGCCTCGGAGGCAACGCCTGGCGAGCGATCGATCTTTTCGAGGGCGATAAGATTAATGAGCGTGCTCTAAAAAATCTCGTCCGTGCCGCCGTTGAATACAATCAGATGAAATTGAACAGGAAAGCGCCTGCGCGTACTCGAGCGAAAGTACATAAAAGCAAAAAGTGATGCCTGACAATGGTGCTTGACCCTGCTGGATTGTCTTCACAGTCACGGACAAGAGTGTTGAAGTGGAAAGGAGTTGGCTCCCCGGGCTAGATTCGAACTAGCAACCCTTCGGTTAACAGCCGAATGCTCTACCATTGAGCTACCGGGGAACACTTCCATTTTGCGATAGATATGCCGCGTTTTCAAGCAAGGGCTTGGAGACCTGACTGAATCCAATCCAAAGTTTTTCACTCTCTCTTCCGGGGACATCAACGCGGCACAACTGTCGTCCGAACTTCCGCGTCTGTGCTAAAATAAGAGTTCCCGCAAGGCTACAGGGAGCTGCCACCGCATGAAATTTGGAGTCGTTGTTTTTCCCGGGTCCAATTGCGATCACGACGCGTTTTACGCCATCGGCAACATCCTGCGGAAGCCGGTCGAATTCCTCTGGCACCAATCTGAAAATCTGGCGAACTGCGATGCCGTCATCCTGCCCGGCGGTTTTGCCTTCGGCGATTACCTGCGCACCGGCGCCATCGCGCGTTTTTCGCCAGTGATGAAGTCCGTCGAGAGATTCGCCAAGAGCGGCGGCATGGTCCTGGGAATTTGCAACGGCTTCCAGATTCTCTGCGAAGCGGGCCTTCTCCCCGGCGCAATGATGCGCAACAGCGGCCTGCGATATATCTGCCGCCACGTTCACATTCGCGTCGAGCAGACGGACACACCGTTTACGAACGCCGCGCAAAAGGGCCAAGTCCTGAAAATGCCTATCGCGCACAACGATGGCAACTACACCTGCGACGAAGCCACGCTGGCGGAGCTCGAGAAGAACCGCCAGGTGATTTTCCGCTATACCACGCCGGACGGAACAAGCGACACGGACGGGAATCCGAACGGTTCCATGCACAATATCGCCGGAGTCTGCAACCGCGAGCGCAACGTCGCCGGCCTCATGCCTCATCCCGAGCGCGCTGTCGAATCCGCTCTCGGCTCCTCAGATGGCATCGTGATTTTGCGCTCCATGGTCGAAGCGCTCGTGGGCGCGGCCAAGGCCACAGCATGACCGATCGCCGCCCAGGCCGAGCCGGGCGCCTTACAGAATTATATGAGTGAAGCAATCCCTGAGTTGGCCAACGAGGAATTCGTTCGTGCGCGCAACCTGTATTGGAAACATGGGGCGAAGAGCCTCGGCGACGGTGCAGTCCCGCCTGAGTTCAAGAAGGTTGGAATTGGAGAGGACGGCAGCAATTTTATTTTGTACTCACCCGGGCCAGGCGGGGTTTTCGCGGTCTTTGAAGACAGCGCCGAAACAGGCTGGTTCTACCTCTATGCCCAGGCGCAAAAAAAGATCCTGCGGAGCGCGCATATTTATAATCGCCGCAGCGTCGCCGTTGGGGAAGATGAAGTCGATATTGGCTGGGCTGCTGACGACTCCGTTTGCGGGATTGCCGTTTTCGGGCAGTTTCGAGCATTTCTTGGAATCGCCAGTGATTTGGAAATCCGAAAGCCGATCGTGAGCGTCGACGAAGACGGCATTTCCACGCAGGATTGGCCTCCCGGGTTTGAGCACTATCTCGAGAATCGGCCGGAGTAAGGATTAACGAACGAAGTATGGCTACCGCTAGCACAGAAATTCGAGTTACTCCCGAGATCGCCGCCGAACACGGCGTAACGCGCGAGGAATACGCGCGCATTCAGCAAATCCTCGGCCGCGACCCCAACATCACCGAACTGGGCATTTTCAGCGTGATGTGGAGCGAGCACTGTTCCTACAAATCGAGCAAAGTCCACCTGAAGCGGCTCCCTACGCGCGGCAAACTCGTCGTGCAAGGTCCTGGCGAAAATGCCGGCGTCGTGGACATCGGCGATGGCTTGGTTGCCGCGTTCAAAATCGAATCGCACAATCATCCGAGTTACGTGGAACCGTTCCAGGGCGCGACAACTGGAGTTGGCGGCATCCTGCGCGATATTTTCACCATGGGCGCGCGCCCCATCGCTGTCCTGGATTCACTGCGATTCGGCGAGATCACTGCAAGCAACCACACCAGCGAGGCGGACGCCGCGAAAAACCGGCGCATCCTCGACGGCGTCATCCGCGGAATTGGCAGCTATGGAAATTGTTTCGGTGTGCCCACCGTCGGCGGCGAAGTCGCCTTCGAGCCGTGCTATTCGCAGAATCCGCTCGTCAACGCCCTCGCGCTTGGTATCGCCAAAAAAGAAGAAATCTTCCTCGCCAAGGCTAAAGGCATCGGCAATCCCGTGATCTACGTCGGCGCAAAAACCGGCCGAGACGGAATTCACGGCGCATCCCTGCTCGCCTCCGCCGAATTCACCGAAGAGTCCAAGCAGAAGCGCCCGAACGTGCAAGTAGGCGATCCGTTCATGGAAAAGCTGCTGCTCGAAGCCTGCCTCGAAGCCATGCAGACCGGCGCAGTCGTCGCGATTCAGGACATGGGCGCCGCCGGCCTCACCTGCTCGACCATGGAAATGGCTTCGCGCGGCGGCATGGGCATCGAAATCGATCTCGCCAAAGTTCCCCAGCGCGAAACCGGCATGACGCCCTACGAAATCATGCTCAGCGAATCCCAGGAGCGCATGCTCCTCGTCGCCGAAAAAGGCCGCGAGCACGAAGTCCTCGCCGTCTTCAGGAAGTGGGGACTCGACGCTGTCGTCGTCGGCCAGGTCACCGAGGGTGGCATCGCCCGCATCAACAACAACGGACGCGTCGCAGCGGAAATCCCCGCGCATCCGCTTGCCGAAGAAGGGCCCGTCTACCATCGCCCCATCGCCGCACCGGCGCCGCGCGTCGCCCGCTTTGCGGGCGCAGGTAAAGAAGTCGACGGAAAAGATTGGTTCGCATTCGCTCCCGAAGGCACGAATCTCACGGCGAATTTCCTGAAGCTGCTGGCCTCGCCCGCGATTGCCTCCAAGCGCTGGATCACCGAGCAGTACGACACCAGCGTGCGCACGAATACTTTGGCGGGCCCCGGCGCGAGCGATGCCGCCGTCGTGCGCATCAAGGATCCGAAGACAGGCGTAGTGAAGCGCGCCCTTGCCCTCTCTACAGACGGCAACGGCCGTTGGTGCCAATTAAATCCGCGCGTTGGCGCGATGCACGCCGTCGCCGAAGCCGCCCGCAACGTGGCTTGCAGCGGCGCGCGGCCCATTGCCGCCACCAACTGTCTCAACTTCGGCAGCCCTGAAAAACCGGAAGTGATGTGGCAGTTCAGCGAAACCATCGATGGCCTTGCCGAAGCCTGCACCGCCCTCGACACGCCCATCACCGGTGGCAACGTCAGCTTTTACAACGAGACTCTCGGCAAATCCATCTACCCCACGCCGGTCATCGGCGTGCTCGGCGTCCTCGAGGACGCCTCCAAGGTTTTGAAAATCGCCTTCCGCCAAGAAGGTGACGTCATCCTTCTCCTTGACGGCTCCCCCGACGCCGTCATTTCGAGCGAAGCGAGAAATCTCTCTTCTCTTGCCGCGGTCGCCCCCGAATTCTCCTCCTCCGAATACTCGAAGACGATTGCAAGCATCGTCGCCGGCAAACCACCCGCCATCGACCTCGCCGCCGAGAAGCACCTCCAAGACTGCCTAGTCGCTCTCGCGGCCGAAGGCGCCCTCCAATCCGCCCACGACCTCTCCGACGGCGGCCTCGCCGTCGCCCTTGCCGAATCCTGCTTCGCCTCTACCGGCAATAGACTCAACGATTGTCATTCCGAGCGTAGCGAGGAATCTGCTTTTTCCGTCCTCGGCGCGATCGCAAGTCTAGGCGATGAACCATCGGCCACCGAAGCCGCCCTCTTCAACGAGCGCGGCGCCCGCGCCATCACCTCCGTCACTCCATCAAAACTTGCCGCCGTTCTCAATACTGCGAGACAATACAACGTGGCGGCGCGCGAACTCGGCCAGGTCACCCGCGACGGTTCGTTCCGCATCGAACATAAGGGGCGCACGGTGATCGATGCTTCCGTTGAATCGCTGAGCGACGCCTGGGCCCATTCGCTGGAACAAAAGATCTTTGGAAAGTAACTGCGTTGCAAGAGATTATTCATGCCTTCGTCGTGACGCTCTTTGGCCTGAACGGCATTTCGTTTTGGCTATCAGGAGTTTTATCGGCTTTGCATGTGAAATCCTTGACCGGGCTGAACTTTGAAGCTGAGTTCGATTTCCTGGCTGGGATTGCATGTTTTCTTGCCGCAGTTGGTCTTTACCGCTTCGACGAGCGTGCTCGCCGCTTCGCGATCCTTCTCACCGCGTTGTTTTTTCTTGTCGCCGCGGTTGCGCTCTTCGCTGGCGCGAGCAAGTTATCGGCAATTTGGTTGACTAGTTCGCTGTCCGTCTTGTCGTGGTTGTTATCGGACTCGGTCAGACATCAGTTTATCTCGGCGAAGGAGCATTCTCAGGTTTCCTGAATGAGACTGGATAACCACATCCAACTCTTCGACGATCACTTCCACGACCACTGTGGTGTCTTCGGCGTCTTCGGCCATCCCGAAGCCGCCAACCTCGCCTATCTCGGCCTCTACGCCCTCCAGCACCGCGGTCAGGAATCCGCCGGCATC
>Ga0210408_10003267_pt1 | contig 15093 bp, 10 predicted proteins | sample IncBWH4MmetaG_FD_155471 | JGI IMG/M metagenome (GOLD analysis project Ga0210408, IMG submission 155471) | Forest soil microbial communities from Barre Woods Harvard Forest LTER site, Petersham, Massachusetts, United States - Inc-BW-H-4-M | ecosystem: Environmental > Terrestrial > Soil >...
GAAGGAGCTTCCGGCCAGGTGCATCAACCGGACCGTGCGCCGGCTGCGGTGAACGCGGAGGGTATCGCCCATCGCCAATTTGCTCACCACCTGCCCATCCGCGCTGAGGATGGTTTCGACCTTGGGACTGATGACCTTCACCTCAATTTCAGAGGTCAGCGGCAACACCAGCGAACGGTTCGAAAGCGTGTGCGGGCAGATGGGGGTTAACTCGAGCACCTGGGCGGTCGGAAAAACCACCGCGCCGCCGGCGGCGAGCGAATAGGCCGTTGAACCGGTCGGCGAGCTGACGATCAAGCCGTCGCACCGATATTGTGTCAGTGGCTCCCCATCGACGCGCACGGCCAACTCGATGAGCCGTGAGGCGATGCCACGGCTGATGACGATGTCATTGAGGGCGGTTTGTTCCACCAACCGCCCGCAGCACGGGCCGGCGGCCTGGAGCAGCGCCCGCGATTCAAAAGAGAATTCTCCTCTCCAGACTTGTCGCAACGCCTGTGCCAGCCCGGCAGAAGGGACCGCAGTGAGAAAGCCGAGGCTGCCGATGTTGATGCCCAGGATGGGGGTCTGAGAGCCGGCAATCTCGCGTGCGACCCGCAGCATGGTGCCATCTCCGCCAAAGACCAGCAGCAGATCCACCTGTCTGGTGAGCGTAGCGGCATCGGAGCAAACGACGGTCTTAATGCCGGCGGTTTCGGCCGTGGCCGGTTCACTGTAAACCTTTCGACCGGCTGCGGCGAGCAGCCGCGCGGCTTGTTTGACCACCGTGGCGCACGAAGGCTTCTCGGTGTTGCCGAGTACACCCACGCGCCTGATCTTGTCAGCCAATTTTTTCAAGCAACACCAGAAATTCCTTATTGCCGGCTGGCCCGAGCACCGGCGATTCCGTCACTCCACGCCAGGCCAACGCCGGTTGGCCGGCGACGAATGTCTCAAGCTCGCGCAGCACACGCTGATGAATCTCCGGGTCGCGGATTACGCCGGCACCCCGGTCTGCTTCCGCTTTGCCGGCCTCAAATTGCGGCTTGATTAACGCGATGATTCTACCGGATGGCCGCAGCAATGCAATCGCCGGCGGCACTATTTTGCGCAGTGAGATGAAGGAGCAATCAATCACTGCCAGGTCCAGCGGTGTGAAGGGCGCGGGGAATTTCGCCGGGGTCAATTCCCGGGCGTTGGTCTTTTCCATCACTACCACCTGCGGGTGGCGCCGCAGCTTCCACGCAAGCTGGCCCTGGCCCACATCGACGGCGTACACCTTCGCCGCCCCGCGTTGCAACAGGCAATCGGTGAACCCGCCCGTCGAAGCCCCCAAATCGGCGGCCGTCAGGCCGGCCACGTCAATGCCGAAATGAGCCAGCGCGTGCTCGAGTTTCAAGCCTCCGCGGCTGACGAACTTCTCCGGCACGGCCAGCACCAACTCATCTTGCTCCTGAACCGACTCGCTTGGTTTGCGCGCGACCTGTCCATTGACGCGGACCTGTCCGGCCATGACCGCCCGCTTGGCCTTTTCCCGGCTTTCGCACAAGCCGCGCTCCACCAAGGCTTGGTCCAGACGCCCCACTTCCAGACTCAACCAAAAAGGTCCAGGATGGGCTTTCCCTCCCCGTCGCGGGTGATGTAGAACGGCCGCTTTTCGATTTCGTAGGAAAGGCGCGGTGACATGCCCAGCGCGCGGAAAATGGAGGCGTGAAGGTCCTCAATCACCACGCGCTTTTCGAGGGTTTTGCAGGGGCGCTCCTCAGCGGTTTGGCCATGGAGGTAGCCGTGCTTGATCCCGCCGCCAAACAGCAGCACGCAGCCGGCGTCGGTGAAATGACGATGCATGCCATAGAACTTCAAGTCCTCGATTTTATCCGGCACTTCGACCTGGTTTTTCACTTGTTTGTCGGGCTTGCCTTCAATGAGGGCGTCGCGGCTGAATTCGCTGGCCAGGACGATGAGCGTGCGGTTGAGCAGTCCGCGGGCTTCCAGGTCCAATACCAGTTGAGCGATGGGGGCATCGATTTGCCTCTTCATAGCTGCAGTGCGCGTGTGGCCGTTTTCGTGAGTGTCCCAGTTAAGAAAGGGGATGTATTCGGTGGTGACCTCGATATAGCGGGCGCCGACCTCGGCGAGGCGGCGAGCCAGCAAACAGCCCAGGCCAAAGCGCCCCAGCATCTGCTCTTCGTACTTGGCGCCGAAGCGGTCCTGGGCGGCATTGTAGCGCCGGCCCGGCTCATAGTCGGGCACATATTTGCGGATGCTATCCAGCGGCTCCAGCGCGAGGTCAAAGGCCTTGGCCGCTGGCGAACTGAGGAGCCGATAGGCGTTGTCCAGCGAGCGCAACAGCGACTCCTTCTGGTAACCGCTGCCATTTTCGCCAATCGGGCTGGCGCTCAACAGTTTTTGAAAGAATTTCGCTCGATTCTCGAACCGGCCCGGCGTCATTCCGCCCGGCGGACGCACTGTATCAGCGGCCTCGTCCGGAAAAGGAATGTTGAAGGGCCCGTATTCGCTGCCGAGAAAGCCGGCAGTGGTGAAGGCCTTTAGTTCCTCGCTTTCACCAACATCGAAACGTTGGCCGATGTTGATGAAGGCAGGCACGACGGGATTGAGCGGGCCCAGGGTCCGAGCTATGACCGCACCGAGGTGAGGTGCGGCAACGGTTTGGGGCGGCGCGTAACCGGTATGCCATTGGTACTGGTGACGGGAGTGGAGGATAAAGCCGAGGTCGCCCGCCGTGTAAGAGCGGATGAGGGTGCCACGGTCCATTATCCGGGCGAGGTTTTCGAGGCCCTTGGAGAATTTGATGTGATCGACGGAGGTATCGATGATGGGAAAGGTGCTGAGAAACGCGCTGGAGGGGAGCCCTTTTTCGAAAGCAGTGTAGCGTTTGGGATCGAAGGTTTCCGTGTGGGCCATGCCACCTGCCATCCACAGCACAATCACGGTGTCAGCGGTGGGTTTGAGTTTCGCTTCGGCCGGTTCGGCGCAAAAGAGCTGCCGCGGGTACCCGGCGGCGAGGGCCGAGAGAGTGGCTGCGCTCGCCGTGCGCAGAAAATCGCGGCGATTATAAGTGATACGATTCATGGCGAACAGCTAAAGCAATGATTCACGCGAGACAGGCTGCGATTCTCCCTCTCCCTCCGGGAGAGGGCACGGGAGAGGGGAATTGGCCGATGGTTTTTCACAGCTCAGTATATCAACTGAAACTCCGGCAGCATTATCATCGCCCAGAGCAGGTCCTCCACGCCTTCCTTTTTGACGGGCTGACCGAGAAGGCCGCTGGCCAAGGCTGTTTCGGGGCTCGTGGGATTCCGGCCTAGTGCCTTGTGGTAAAGTCGCTGAATCAATTCGTCAGTAGGCGGGGCGGCAGAGACCAATTTTTCGGAACCCGTTTGCAGGAGCTTTGCCAGCGTGTCTCCGTTGGTTAGTTCAAGGGCCTGGAGCGTCGTAGCGGCACTCGCTCTCGAGGTGACCACCTGTTCTCGATTGGGCCTGCCCATGGCGCTGGCCAGCGGGTCCGCGGCGACGAGGCTGGCCCGAATTTCATTGGTGACGGCTGGGAATTCGGCTTTCGAGAACCAGACACCTGTGATTTGGCCGAACGCATCGCGGAACTCTTCCGCCGAAAGGCGCCGCACGCTGGGGCCATGGAAAACAAAATCCTTGCGGTCCCCTTCGCCCAGGTTGACTGCCGGCAACTGGTAACCGCGCGAGGTGAGGATACGCTCGATGGTTTGCTTCAGATCGTAGTGGTGGGCTACGAGGTCTTCCGCCAGCCAGTCGAGCAGGTCCTGGTCCCAGGCCGATTGCTCCATGTCATCGACAGATTCGACCAGGCCCCGGCCGAAAAAGCGCGCCCAGAGGCGATTAACGATCGTCCGCGAGAGCCGGCCGTCTTTGGGGCCGGTGATGATTTCGGCCAGGCGTTTTAGCCGCGCGGACCGGTCCACCTTCGGATCCAGGTCGCCCAATTGAGGGTAGATGAACCGTGCGCCGGCTGTCTGGCCAGTGGGCTTGTCGCATTGAAACATTTCGAGAGGCGCGTCGCTATAGACCCCGGCCAGGCCATAGGAATCCGCCAGGCGCCAGTCATTGATCAAGCTGTCGTGGCAGGAGGCGCACTTGAGGTTCACGCCCATGAAGACCTGCGAAACGTTCTGGGCCACCTGCATCTGCGGGGATTGACTGGCGTTGACGACCCCGCGCCAGATAATGCCCTTGGCAAACCCTTCGCATTCGGGTTTGGGATTGATGAGCTGGGCCACAAACTGATCGTAAGGGAGATTGGTGGCTAAAGCTGAAAAGAGCCAGGCCGTAATCTGTTTGCGACCGCCATCAATGAATCCAGTCCCGCGATAATCGTTCCGAAGCAAGTCGTTCCAAAATGAGAGCCAATGTTCGGCATAGCTCTGGTTGTCCGCCAGCAGCAGCCGCACCAGCCGCTCGCGTTTATCCGGTTTGGTATCCGCCAGGAACGCAGCCAGGTCATCGGGAGGCGGCAAAAGACCGAGGATGTCGAGATGCACCCGCCGGGCAAAGAGCCGCTCGTCCACGACCTGTGGCGGTTTGAATTGATAGGTCGCAAAATAGCCGGCCAGGATTTGATCGATGGGATTGCCGGAATCCGAAATCTTGAGGTTGGGCGAGTGGGGCGTCAGATTCAGCGGCGCGGGCCGGGCAAAACTGACGGTTGGGTCCCAGGGTAAGCCTTGGTCAATCCAGGCGCGTAGCAGCCCGATTTGTTCCACGGTCAGCCGCGAGCCCTTTTTGGGCATCACGTTGTCCGGGTCCACCCCAGCCACCAACTCGATGAGGAGGCTTTCCTGACTTTTGCCGGGGCTGACGGCGGGCCCGGAGTCGCCGCCCTGGAGGAGCGTGTCGCGCGTATCGATTTGGAACCCGCCCTTAGTGCGCCCGCGCGCGTGGCACTTGATACAACTGCCCTCAAAAATAGGTTTGATGTCGCGAGTGAAATCGATCTTGCGCGGGGCCGGCAGCGGCAGGGAGCGCGCCTGCTCGGGGGACATCGCGCCGGGGGCCTTTGGGGCGAACGTCACCCAAAGCAGGAGGGAAAGCGCATGGCAGAAGTGCTTCACTAAACAACAAATTTAAGGCAGCTAATTTGTTTTGCAAGAGTTGGTTGGAACTTAACCGCAGCGCTTCAGTACAAGAATTTCAGGATTTTGCCTGTGTCATCCAAAGCGACTCCCTGCCGCCGGTAGGCCCAGCACATATAGCTGATGCTGACAAAGTAAGATGCCGGCAGCCGGTTGAGCACGCCGATCTTGGCGCCCAACAACGTGGTCTTGCCGCCAAAACCCATCGGCCCGATGCCGAGCTTGTTTGCGGTCTCGACGATGTCCTGTTCGAGTTTGTCGAGTTCCGGACTGGGGTTGCGGTCGTCGAGTTTGCGCAGGAGCTGTTGCTTCGAAAAATCGTAACCCGTCGCGCGATCGCCGCCGATGCACACGCCCAGGATGCCAGGCCCGCAGCCTTTGCCCTGGGCTTGGAGCACCGCGTCCAGGATGGCCTTGCGGCAGCCATCCAGGTCCCGGTTGGCTTTCAGTTGCTCGTTCGGCAAAGAGTATTGCGCGCCGACGTTCTCGCAGCCGCCGCCTTTGAGCACCAGACGGACCGTAACCTCCGGCGAGCGGTGTTGGTGAAAATGAACCGTCGGCGAACCGGGGCCGACGTTGGTGCCGTCATTCTTGCCGGTGACGGAATCAACCGAATTCTGTCGAAGGAATCCCTTTTTGGTGGCGAGCTTGACTGCTTCGTGGGCACTTTCGGTGAAGGCCAGTTGGTCGAAACCGACTGGGCAATCAACAAAGAACAGAATGCTGCCGGTATCCTGGCAAATAGGTTGGGACTTGTTTTTGGCGAGCGCGATGTTCTGCTCGATGATCTTCATCGCGCTTTGGGCAACGGTGCCTTTCTTCTCGCGTTCGAGGGAATCGAGGATGGCGCGATGGACATCATCCGGAATTTCGGCCGAAGTGCGGCGGATGAGTTCCAGTAGCGAATCTGCCAGCAGGTTCATGGGGCGCAGGCTACGGGGAATGAGAAGTTGAGTCAACGGCCTGGTGGAACAGGATCGCATTTGCTAAAGGAAGAGGCGCGCCGATATTAGACTTTGACTTCACGATTCATGCGGAGCTGGTTGCAGAACAAACATTATGAAAACGGACGTTCGCACTGAGACCGACTCGATGGGACCGATGCAGGTGCCTGCCGATTCCTATTACGGCGCGCAGACCGCCCGAGCGGTCGAGAATTTCCCGATTAGCAACCTGCGGTTTTCCCGCGAATTCGTCCACGCCCTCGGCCTCATCAAGAAACACGCCGCCATCACTAACGAAGCGCTTGGCCTGATTCCAAAAGAAATTTCGGCCGCCATCCAAAAAGCCGCGGAAGAAGTGGTTGACGGCAAGCTGGATGGCGAGTTTGTCGTCGATATTTTCCAAACTGGCTCGGGCACCTCGACCAACATGAATGCCAATGAGGTCATTGCGAACCGCGCGATCGAGCTCCGCGGCGGCGCCCGTGGCGACAAATCGGTGCATCCCAACGACCACGTCAACCGCGGCCAGTCCAGCAACGATGTCATCCCAACGGCGATTCATCTGGCGGCCTTGGAGGGAATAGCCCACCGCCTGGTGCCGGCCCTTAGCGAGCTGCACGCGGCCTTGCTGAGAAAGGCGCTGGAATTCAAGGACGTGCTGAAAATTGGCCGCACGCATTTGCAGGATGCGACACCGATGCGCCTGGGACAGGAGTTCGGCGGCTACGCCAGCCAGCTCGAACACGACATCAAGCGACTGCAGCGGCTGGAAGAGTCTTTGGGCGAACTGGCCCTGGGCGGGACGGCAGTAGGGACCGGCATCAACACGCATCCGGAGTTTGCGCGCCGGACCATCGCGGGTTTGGCGCGAGAAACCGGACTGAAATTGCGAGAGGCTTCGAACCATTTCGCGGCGCAGGCCGCCATCGATGCGTGCGTGGAAGCGAGTGGCGCTTTGAAAACCGTTGCGGTGAGCTTGCTCAAGATTGCCAATGACATTCGGTGGCTCGGCTCGGGCCCGCGTTGCGGTCTGGGGGAAATCAAACTGCCGGCGACACAGCCCGGCTCTTCGATCATGCCTGGGAAAGTCAACCCGGTTATGTGCGAAATGGTCGTCCAGGTCGGCGCGCAGGTCATCGGCAACGAGGCCACCATCGCGTTTAGCGGCACCTACGGAGCGTTTGAATTGAATACGATGCTGCCGGTGGTCGCTTACAATTTATTGCAGTCCATCGAACTGCTGGCGAGTGCCAGCCGAGTGTTCACGAAACGGTGTGTCGCGGGTCTGGAAGCCGACGCGGAGAAATGCGCCGCCAACGTCGAGCGCAGCCTGGCGATGTGTACCGCGCTGGCGCCGGTGATTGGTTATGATAAGGCGGCGAAAATCGCCAAAGTGGCCTACGAAACCGGCCGCACCGTGCGGGAAGTGGCATTGGAGATGAGCGGACTTGAGAAGGCGAAGGTGGACGAGTTACTGGACCCGGGCAGACAGACGTGAAATGTAAAACGTAAAGAAACTTCAGTTCAGTCCGCTGGTATTCCCATCTCAGAATCTTTGTGGTCTTTGTGATCTTTCGTGGCCATTTCACACAGCGCGTTTCACGTTTTACGTTTCACGGATCAGATGTGTATTGCTCGACCGGCCACGCCGAGCGCGGCCTCGCGCAGCGCTTCACCCAAGGTCGGATGAACATGGCATGTTCGGGCGAGGTCTTCACTGCTCGCTCCAAACGCAATCGCGGTGGCGGCCTCGTTAATCAAATCTCCGGCGTGCGGACCTAGAATATGAACGCCTAGAATGCGGTCGGTTTTGCCATGGGCCAGCATTTTGATCGTGCCCTCGACCTGGCCCAGCGTTCGTACCCGGGCATTTCCTCGAAACGGGAATACTCCCTTGCGATATTCCGTCCCCGCTTCCTTCAGTTGCTCCTCAGTTTTGCCCACCGACGCGATCTCCGGTTGAGTGTAAACGACACCAGCAATCGCGTCATAATTCACGTGGCCGTGTCCGGTGGCCATGTATTCAACGCAGGCAATGCCTTCCTCTTCCGCTTTGTGCGCCAGCATCGGCCCGGTGATAACGTCGCCGATGGCATAGACACCCTCGGCGCCCGTGGCAAAATGCTCGTTCACGGGAATGAAACCCTTTTTGTGCAGCTCGATCCCGACACTCTCCAACCCGAGATGCGCCGTATGGGGCACCCGGCCTACCGCCACAAGCACCCGGTCGCAGGTGAGCGGCTCCTGGCCTTCGCTCTCGACCACACATTGGCCGCCCTCCAGGCGCGCGCCAGTCACTTTGCACCCGAGCCGGAATTCCAGGCCCTGTTTAACAAACAGTTTTTGCGCCTCCCCCGCGATTTCCGTGTCCATCCCGAACAAGATACGGTCGAGGAACTCAAGGACGGTGACCCTGGCGCCGAGCCGCCGCCAGACCGACCCCAATTCAAGCCCAATATAACCTCCGCCAATGACCACCAGGTGCTTTGGCACCTCGGGATAAGAGAGCGCCTCGGTGCTCGTGCCGATGCGGTCTCCCTCCAGGACTATGCCGGGCAAGGTAGCGGGCCGGCTGCCGGTGGCGATAAGAATGAATTTGGCGTTCAGGGTGATGGTTTCGTTGGCGTTTTGGACCTGGACCTGTCCCGGCCCGCCAAGTTTGCCGTGGCCGAGATAGCGGGTGATTTTGTTCTTCTTGAACAGGGCTTCCACGCCCCGCGTGAGCGTCGTGACAACCTGGTCCTTGCGGCGAAGCATGGCTGCCAAATCGAGCTTGAGTTCGCCCACCTGGATGCCGTGGATCGCAAACCTTTCCTTCGCCTCGGCGAACCGTTCGCTGGATTCCAGCAGCGCTTTGCTCGGGATGCAGCCGATGCGCAGGCAGGTGCCACCCAGTGCGGGCGCCTCCTCCACGCAAGCGACATTCATCCCGAGCTGTGCGGCCCGGATCGCGGCCACATAACCGCCCGGCCCGGACCCAATGATGACTAGATCGTGTTGCTGCGTTGGCATAGTCAGCTTGTCCTTCCTCTTCGTTCCTTACCTCCGATTGGGGCTGAAGGAAAGGCTAGAAAGAGGACGGGTACAAATCCAAGTCCTCCACGTAGTAATTCGGCGCCTCCTTGTTTGCCAGGCACCTCCCGAGCTGCCCTTGGGGCCCCTTATCTTTTCCGCAAGCCCGCGAGAGTCCTGTGGGCGTAGGAAAGCCACAGCAGCGTGAGCAGCCCGATAATCACGGCCTGGCTAAGCACGGGGAAATTATAAATCAGAAAAGCACTACCCCCGCACGTCACGGTGGCCTTGATTAGATCCAACACATTCATAAACACTGCACTCATTCGGCCAAATTGTGCCGTGGCGCCAAGCTGTTTGCCGGCGCGTCCTCGTTGCCTGGAGGTGCACCCATCGGCTGTAATGCTTTCTTACCCCTTCCTCGGCCATTTGCCAAGTCAAAACTGCACCATTTTACCATTTTGCAAACAATTCGCCGCAGACAAAGGACAGAATCATCTAAATAAACACCAAACAGCAAACACCAAGCTCCAAACTCCAAAAAGCGTACAGAGGGTGTAATGGAGCCTAACCTACCAGCGCCTACCAGCGCCTACCAGGACCTACCGTACGGCTACCGCCACCTACCGTAGAGGTGCCACCACCGGTCGTGCGGCTACCGGCGGCAGTTGGTCCACGGTCCACAGTCCACCGTCCAAAGCCTCGGGAAATCGATTTTGCTCCCGGTAGCTCTCGGTAGCTCACGTTTTTGAGTGGGGTGAGCGTGAGCTACCGAGTAAGCTACCGGGAGTTGTTGTCGGGGCGATCGGGCCGAGGTTTTTGAATTTCTACCCGTGCCAGAGCCGTGCACAGCCCTACCGCCGGGCGATGGTGGTGGATTCATCCGAAAAAAGTTTTTGGTTACCACAGGTTACCACAGGTTACCACAGGTTACCAAAACGGGGGGATGGGTTACCGGACGGAACGCCGTCTCGACCTGCGAATTGTTGATTTTTGATTTTCGATTGTGGCGTTGGCCGCTAAAAGCGGGTCCAGGAAAAATGGGTTGATGCGCCGGGGGGATGCTGCGCGCGCAGACGCATGGTGCAAAAATGTCGTCCCACCGTCCCAAGCCGCTATTTACCGAGGTTTTTGCGCAAAAATACCATCCCAAGTCCGTCCCAAGGGCCTATTTACCGATGTTTTTGCCGTCCCAAAGGAGCCCCAGGCGGTGGCAGAGTCGTATTTACCGAGTGACTGCACGTTTCAGTGGTTTGCGGGGAACGTGATGCGGCTGGTGAGATTGGTGAGATTGTTTTCTTCGGGCGAGGGGAGTACAGGGGTTGACACATTGACAACGTGCTGTTTACCGAGGGATCGTGCGTTTCAGGAGTTGCCAAGGGCTGATCCCTGAGGGTTGACTGAAACGTGATGAGTAATGCGTGCTGCGTGATCGGAACCGAAACAGGACCGCAGACCACAGACCATACGCTCCCGGCCTTGGAAGCACGCGCGCGCGCACCTATGTGTAAATTAGCCGTACCTGTCGTGCCAAGCCCACGTTTACCGATGTTTTTTGAATTTTTAGTCGTGCCAGACCCGTACCGGAGTTGTGCCAAGCCGCTGTTTACCGAGGGAGTGAGTCCGCCTGCGGCCCAAAGAAACCTCAAATTCCAAACTCCAACCCCCAAACTTCAGGAAAATTCCTATTCGTCAAAATCGGTCAGGCCGGGGGCCGGGGGCTGGAGGAGGGGTGTGAGCTTAACTGGCGGACTCCGTCCCAGACGTAAAGGAGGCCGGAGCCGCCGGTGCATATCGCTGCTGCCAGAGTCAGACTTTGCAGCCATTTCTCGGGCCATTTGAGGAGAATCCAGACGATGACCACCATCTGCAATACGGTGGCGATTTTGCCCAGAATGCGCGGTTTGATCCTGACTTTGCCGACGGTGATCTGGATGACGATGAGGCCCGTCAGCAACAGGATGTCGCGTCCGATAATGGTGCCGGTGAGCCAGAGGGGAATGCTCTGGAGATTGGGGCGGTGGTCGAAGCTCAAGACGACGATGCCTGACACGAGCAATAGTTTGTCGGCGAGCGGGTCCAGGATGGCGCCCAACTCGCTGCGCTGGTTGTAGCGCCGGGCGATATAGCCGTCCACGCCGTCGCAAATGGCGGCGACCGCAAAGGAGAGAAAGGCGAGCAGGCGGTTGAGCTCGCTGCCGCCTTTGGCGTAATAGAGGACTTCGACGACGAAGAAAGGGATGAGGAGGATGCGAAATATGGTGATTTTGTTGGCCGTCGTCATGGCGGAAGACGCCTATTTCGGGCCTGTGGCTCCAAGCCAGCGTTCGTGGAGATTTTTCAAAAGCCGGACCAGCTCCTGAAAATCGGCCGGTTTGGCATGGTAATCGACGGCTCCCATGGTTCGGGCCCGAGCCTGGTCGGCGGCCTGGGAAGACGAGGAAAAGACGACCACAGGTAGCTGGCGGAGTTGGGGCCGGCGTTCCTTCCAGGCCAGGACGTCAAAGCCGTTGACCCGGGGCATTTTGAGGTCCAGCAGGAGCAATGCGGGCAGGGGATACTGTCCTCGGTCGCTATAGGGAGCAGCCCCGGCCAGGTAATCGATGGCTTCCTGGCCGTCGCGCGCGACAAAGAGGGGGTTGTGCACGCCGGCTTTGGTCAGAGCCCGGCGCAGAAGAAATACGTCATTATCATCATCATCCACGACTAAAATGGGCGCCTGTTGGTCCATGACAGATTCGTTTTAGATTCGATTAAATTCGGCTAAACGCAACCACGAACCACCAATGGACACATGCTCCTGGTCCACTTCTTCGTCGTCGAAATCCTTTACTACGCTAAAACCGGCAACGAACTGAACCACGCTGCTCGCCTTTCCGTCGCCACGATTTGCGACGGCGTGGACGGCTATATCGCCTGGCGCTACAACCAGCGCAGCGAGTTGGGCGCCATCCTGGACCCGCCGGCCGACAAACTATTGCACGTCTCAGGCATCGTCGTGCTGAGCCTCGACCATCGCCCCCATCTCCAGAGCGTCCCCTCTGGCTTACCGGCACCATTATCGGGCGCGACATCGTCTTGCTGACCGGCCTCGTTGTCATCCAATTCACCGTCGGCAAGGTCAAAATCAAACCCCGCATTCTCGGCAAAATCGCGACCGTATTGCAAATCGCCGGTATTCAAAAGACTGACCGGATTGGTGCTCGTCAAAATCTGCGGTTCATCCTGGAATGAGCGTTGGACCGTTACCGAGCCAGCGGGCGCAAAGCTGTGGGTGAGGGTTCCGCCGGATTGGACCAGGAGACTCAAGAAGCCGCGCGGACCATCAACCGCCAGAGTGCAATTCGTGACGACGATATCCTGTCCGTCATAGCTTTGGTCGTAGGAGTTAATGACGGTATCATTGGTAAAAACGACGGCCGCACCTGTGGCGGAGTGAAGTGCGCAGAACAGGGCGGTCGCGCTTCCGCTCAACAGTCCTTTTGCCCGCATAAATCTATCAAGGTTTTAAGCCGATTTTCCCTGACGGATAACAGCAAAAGCAGGGTTAAATGTGAAGGTTACTTTTCCTTGGACGCGGCGGAGCGGCCGGCTTAATACCGGCCGCAATCCGCCCACCCGTCAGAATCGTGACCCAGTCAGATCAGAGCGTCTATCAGGCTATTGGCAAACCAGCCGGAAGAACCGCTGCGGCGCGTTCGGCGCCAGCGTTACTGGCGAGGTGACACCCAGTTCAAGCCAAGGACCGCCCAGAGTTTCAGCTCCCAGCAGCCGATAGCCGTCACCGGACCAAGTAAAGGTGGCGCCAGTCGGACTATTGGCCACACTCAAAGCGGCGGGCGCACATGCCGGCACGCTCTGGAGATCGTAGAGCAGACTCTCCACACCGGACGGTGTGCGGCAGTCAAGGCCGGAGGCGAAATCGAACGGCGGCGAGTCGGCAGTCAGTGCCGGCACGAACCGGATTTCGTCGCCCTGGAATCCGTCCACGTTGAACAGTTCGCTCGACGTAAGTCGCACGATGGCGTTGCTGCCCATGAGGCCGAGGCGCTCGGGCCAGCGGTCAAGGACGAGGGGATCGTCAGGCAGGATCGCCCCAGCCGGCACGTCGCCAAAGGCAATATAGACGCCGTTGCTATAGACCTGGACCTGGATGCCGCTGGCCGCCAGCGCGCTGTAGTCGATGGATATGCCGATGCTGTTCGGCGCTTGCTGGCTGAGCCGCAGTTCAATGGGCAGCGGCGGCGGACGATTGGTCAGGCCAATGGGGAACTTCGGACCGCTGATGCGGAAGAGCTGTTCCTCTGTCGGGATATCGCCGTTTTCGAAATGGTGAATGCCAATGTCGAAGCTTGCGCTGCGGCCGAGATCGAGCGTGACCCCGGTGAAGTCATCCAGCGAGGCAAAACTGGCGCCGTCGCCCTGCGCGGTGCTTTGGAGGGTAACGGGGCCATCATCGACAGCGGTGACTTCGTGGCCGCCCATGGTGTAGAGATGTTCGCCGGCGAGGACCATCTCGCTCAGCCCGGTCGAACTGAGAACCAGAGAAGCGCGCGGCGGCACGCCTGTACCGCCCATCGGCGTGAAGACGACCCGGCTGGAGCTGTCGTCAACGCACGGGCATTTGATGGTGCCATCCCAGCCTCTGGGTCCTCCCGCCACCCGGCCTTTGATTGTCCCATCCCACCCTCGCGGGCAAGGCAGGCCGTTGCAAAGGCGGCGCGCGACGCTGCCAGGGAAGGTGACGGTAACCTCGCCCGTGGTTGAATCGAACAGGAAGGAGACGGGGAACTGGTCCACTCCGACCTCCGGAATGACGGTGAGCAAGGAGTCGGTTTCGGCGTCCGCTTCGGTCGCGGTAAACGAGTCAAGCACGTCGCCGTTGGTGTTGACGGCCGAGACGCGGCAAACCGGCCCGCCGTCATCGAAGAATCTCTTGATAACGACGACGTCCCAGCCGCACCTGGGCTTGCAGCCTTTGACCAGCGCGAACAAAGGCGCGTTGGTGCCGGCGTCGGTTGGGATGCTGATGACAACCTGGGCGCCTTCGGGTGCGCTCATGTCGAGGATGGTGGTGAAGCCGAAGGCCTGGCCGCCGCCGATTCCGATTTGGACATCATTGGGCGAGGTCGGCTGGCCGTCGCCCGGGCTGACGCTGAGGGCGGCACCGGGGCCGATGGGACCGAACGAGGCCAATTGTGGCTGCGCCGTGACGGTGAGGTTGGCCGGCGCGGCCAGATTGGGGCTCCAGTGGGGGATGCCGCCGTTGGGATTGATCGGCGGAGGACACAGCCAGAGGCGCAGTTGCATGTAATCCACAGTGGTGTCATCGGCGATCATCACATCGAGGTGTAAGGTGCTGTTCATCTGAGCGATGATGGCGGCCGAAAGGTTATTGGTAAACGTCGTGGCCGGATGTCCCGGGAACCAGTTTCCGCCTGCGCCCGGCAGCGTTTTGATCGAGGCGATGTAAGACCAGCCGGTGGGAGTGCAGTTGGTCAGGCAGACGAACAGCCCGTCATTATCGGAGCCGACGCCAACGCCGATGCCGTCGTTCTCGGGCCGCATCCGGACGACGAGCTGGGCCTGGACGATGTTATTGGGCAGCCCGGTGAAGCGGTCCCCGAACAGGGTATTGACCGGGGTAGCGTCATATTTTTTCCAGTACGGAAAACCGGACTCAGCAGCGACCATGCACGCGTTGGTGTTAGCCGGATCGACCGGCAGCACGAAGTTGTCGGGCAAACCCCTGGTGAAAGTCATATTAGGCGGTCCCGCAAGGGTGGAGATGACCACGACCCTGAAGGTGCAAGAGGCAATGCCGCAGGCGTTGGTGGCGGTGCAGGCGACGAAGTTCGTGCCGAGGGGGAAGGCCGTTCCGGAAGGCGGCGTGTAGGTGATAGGGCCGATGTTGCCGGTGGCGGTCGCGGCGTAATAAACGATGGCGCTCGAGGTGCAGGTGTAGCGGATTTGGTTCGGCGGGCAGTGAATAATGGGAGGCGCGCCGGCATGGACGACAGTGACGGTGAAGG
>Ga0210408_10003268_pt1 | contig 15089 bp, 15 predicted proteins | sample IncBWH4MmetaG_FD_155471 | JGI IMG/M metagenome (GOLD analysis project Ga0210408, IMG submission 155471) | Forest soil microbial communities from Barre Woods Harvard Forest LTER site, Petersham, Massachusetts, United States - Inc-BW-H-4-M | ecosystem: Environmental > Terrestrial > Soil >...
ATAGCCGGCGAACAGCATGATCTGGAACACCGACGGGCCCCAGGCGCCGAGATACATGTCGCCGACCGACTTGCCGAGTTGGTCGGCGAGCACGATCAGGACGAGCGATGGCGGAACGAGCTGCGTGATGGTGCCGGAGGCCGCCAGCACGCCCGTGATGTAGCGCATGTTGTAGCCGTAGCGGATCATCACCGGCATCGAGATCAGCGCCATGGCGATCACCTGCGCCGCCACCGTGCCGGTGATGGCGCCCAGGATGAAGCCGACGATGATCACGGAATAGCCGAGACCGCCGCGGATCGGCCCGAACAGCTGGCCCATGGAATCCAGCATGTCCTCGGCGAGCCCGCATCTTTCCAATACCGCGCCCATGAAGGTGAAGAAGGGGATCGCGAGCAGGAGCTCGTTCGACAGCACGCTGCCGAACACGCGGCCGGGAATGGCCTGCAGGAAGTTCAGGTCGAAGAAGCCGAGATGGATGGCGAGGAAGCCGAAGGAAAGGCCGACGGCGGCGAGCGTGAACGCCACCGGAAAGCCGATCAGCATCGCCAGAACCAGGCCGCCGAACATCATCGGCGGCATCATCTGGAGCGTAATCATTGCGTCGGCCTCTCGTATTTCGCATCGATCGTGACGTAGCCCCGGAGAGCCGCGGCGCGCTTGATGACTTCAGAGACGCCTTGCAATGCCAGCATGACGAAGCCGGCCGGGATCACGAATTTGATGGGCCAGCGGAGCAGGCCGCCGGCATTACCGCTATACTCGCCGACCGAATAGGACTGCATGAAGAACGGCCAGGACAGATAGGCGAGCAGGAGGCAGGACGGGATCAGGAAGAACAGCGTGCCGATCGTGTCGAGCCAGAGCTGACCGCGCTCGGAGAGGAAGAGATAGAATATCTCGACGCGGACGTGCTCGTTGCGCTTGAAGGTGTAGGAGGAGCCGAACATCACGATGATCGCGAACATGTACCACTGCGCCTCGAGCCAGCCGTTCGAGGAGTAGCTGAAGGCGTAACGGATCATCGCGTTGCCGGCGCTGACGAGGCAAGCGATCAGGATGAGCAGGTTACAGATGTAACCAATCCTCTCGTTGAGTTGGTCGATGGCCGTACTCAGAGCCAGCAGTGGACGCATCATGTTCTCCGCGGCGCAGACCTCGGCGCGCCGATAGCTTGATCAGGACATTGCTTCACCGCGGCGCGTTACGAAACGCGCGCAAGCAAAGCTTTGGCTTCAAGGAGCGATTGCACAGCCAGTCCTCCCCGCCGATGCTTCTGCCGTCTTGGCTGCGCGAAGCGGTAGCGCAGCGGCCTTATCCGGCCGCGCAGGCATAAAAGCAGGCGCACCATTAACGCGCGCTCTGTTCCCGTCAATCGGAAAATGGGCATAGGGAGGCAAGTTCAAGCCGTTGCCGCGGCTTGGTAAATCTAGACGGGTAGATCGTCTCGCGCGGGAGCTGCGCTCCCTCCCCCGCAAGCGGGAGAGGTGAGAAACTACCCGCCCGTCACGCTCATATGGCGGCTGACGCTCGGGCGATTGTGGCGGCGGTCGATGATGAAGTCGTGGCCCTTCGGCTTGAGGCCGATGGCGCGGTCGATCGCGGCCGAGAGCAGCTCGTCGCTCTGGGAGGCGCGCAAGGGTTTGCGCAAATCGGACGCATCCTCATGGCCGAGACAGGTGTGCAGCGTGCCGGTGCAGGTGATGCGCACGCGGTTGCAGGATTCGCAGAAATTATGGGTCATCGGCGTGATGAAGCCGAGCTTGCCGCCGGTCTCGGCGACCCGCACATAGCGCGCCGGCCCGCCGGTATCGTCGGGCAGGTCCGTCAGCGTGTAATGCTTGGCGAGCCGCGCGCGCACCAGCGACAGCGGCACATACTGGTCGATACGGCCTTCGCCGATTTCGCCCATCGGCATCACCTCGATCAAGGTCAGCGCCATGCCATTGCCGTGCGCCCATTGCAGCAGCGAGGGGATTTCCTCCTCATTCATGTTCTTCAGCGCCACCGCGTTGATCTTCACCGCAAGCCCCGCCTTGCGCGCGGCTTCGATGCCGGCGAGCACCTTGTCGAGCTCGCCCCAGCGGGTGACGGAACGGAATTTTGCCGGATCCAGCGTATCGAGCGAGACGTTGATGCGGCGCATGCCGCAGTCATAAAGCTCCTGCGCAAAGCGCGCGAGCTGGGTGCCGTTGGTGGTCATGGTCAGCTCGCGCAAGCTTCCGCTGTCCAGATGCCGCGACAGCGAGCGCACCAGCGACATCACATTGCGGCGGACCAGCGGTTCGCCGCCGGTGAGCCGCAGCTTCTTCACGCCCTTGGCGATGAAGGCCGAGCAGAGCCGGTCGAGCTCTTCCAAGGTGAGCAGGTCGGCCTTGGGCAGGAATGTCATGTCTTCCGACATGCAATAGAAGCAGCGCAGGTCGCAGCGGTCGGTGACCGACACACGCAGATAGCTGATGGTCCGCCCGAACGGGTCGGTCATCGGACGATACAATGAGGGCAGGGGACCCGGTCCGTTCATTCAAGCAAGCCTTGCGCGAAGCCTTGATACACGAGCCAACGCTTACGGCGAGCCCGTAGGCGCAATGTAAGCACGATGCATGCGCGCGACAATCCGCTAATCCGCGGCTGGGCTTGCGGTTTCAGGCTTTTGGTGCGCTGCGAAGAACTACTGTTTGGGTGCGTTCGGATCAGGGAACGGCGTATCTCCGGGCGCAGCCGCTGCGGGCTTCTTGATCTTCTTCGGCTTCATGCCCTTGTGCCCCTTTGGCGGCGGGCCGGCCGGTTGCAGTTCCGCAAACACCGGATTGGGATCGGTGGTCGTCGTTCCGTCGCCGGGATTTTTGATCACCTGCACGGGCACGTTGGCCGGCTGATACTTGTTCAGCGTGTAACTGACGGAGAAGCCGGTATCGGGCGCGGCAACAGAGACGGAGCAGGGCGTCTTGCAGCCCGGTCCGAGTGAGGTCTTCGCATCTGCGCCGGGCGGATTCGACTCGAGCTGGACCTGGATCGTCGGCGGCGTGGACTTGAAATAGTCGCTAATAGAGGCAGCAGAGAAAGACGAACACCCGCCGAGGCTCGCTCCCGCTACAGCAATCGCGATGACACGACGCATGCTTATCCCGTCACTTCGCCCTGCGGCCAACGGCCACATTCCCAACGTAAACCATAAGAGCCTCGGCACCCCCACGCAACGGGGCGAGGCCATATCGTTAATTAATGGTTAACGCGATAAGCGATAGAATAAGATACGGTATTTCAAAGTCTTATGTGGGGTTCCGCGGCAAATTCAGCGCGCTCACGGCGGCCGGCAGGTCACGCATGTGATGGATCAGTCGGTCCGGTTTCAGCTCGGCCATCGGCACATCCGTATAGCCGAAGCTGACCCCGATCACGGGAACCCCGGCCCTGCGGGCAACCCCGATATCGGTACCGGCATCGCCGACCATGATGGTCGAGGCGAGTTGTCCGCCGGCGCGCGCGACCGTCTGTTGCAGGATCGCGGGATCCGGTTTGGCCACGCCGAACGTATCGGCGCCGCAGATCGCGGCAAAGCGAGGCGTCAGTCCGAGTTGATCAAGCAGCCGCTTGGACAGCCATTCCAGCTTGTTGGTGCAGACGGCGAGACGGCAGCCGCTTGCTGTGAGATCGTCGAGGGCGCGTTCCAGCCCCTCGAACGGGCGCGAAGCGTCCGCGATATGCTCGGCATAATAATCGATGAAGTCCGCGGTCATGCGGTCGAGCTCTTTCACCGTCATGTTGCGGCCTTCCGCCTCGAGCCCGCGTTCGATCAGCTTGCGGGCGCCGGCACCGATCATGTTCCGCGCGGCGTGGAGAGGGACCGGGGCCAAGCCTTCGCGGTCGAGCACGAAGTTGAGCGCGCTGATCAGGTCGGGTGCCGTCTCGACGAGCGTGCCGTCGAGATCGAAGACGATGGTGGCGGATTTGGTCATGGTGCAGCGCTATCGATCTCCGCGACATCATGCAAGACGGATGTGCTTCATGGCCGGACCATCAAACTGCTGCCACCCATCGCAGTGCAGCTAGTGCTCTGAATTCACTTCCGCTTTTCAGGGCAAGACCGGAAGTCACCGGCTAGGGATCAGAACGACGCGAATGAGCCCCAGCGGACATGCCGACCCTTACGATTGGTGTCTGCTTCCGGAGGTAGACCGGACATGGCGAGGTAAACAGCCACTTCCACCAATTGGCCATAGCCAGAAATCTTCGAACCCAGCCGGCCGCACCGGCGTTCGAAAATTGCTGGCACGCAACAAATCCGCACGCCTTGAACATAAAACATTTGACGCGCTGAATTTCTCTGCGTTTAGATCATGACATTCGTCGCGGGTGAAATTGCCTGCACTCTTGAGGACCGTAATGCGTAACGCACGCACACACATCGCAGAGACCGCCGCCCGCGTCCGGCCGCTTATTCGGCTGGTCGATTGGTCGTGCATGTCCGTGATGACACGCGGTCCGAATTTTCAGCTCGAAGCGGGGCTGATCCACAAAGCAAGAGTGTAACTCTCGGCGCAGGGCCGCTCCCTCCGCCGAACCGGCAGGAGGGCAAGATGAACGCCCACAACGACGTCAAGAGACCATCCGATCAGAGCTTGGACGCGAGGCTTGTGCTGGCAGCGGCTCAACTGCGATTTGCCGCGCGGGTTGATTTTCTCGTGGCTCGCTGGCTCGAGCGCTGCGCCACGAACGCCGAGGCCGGACAACGGTTGTTCAAGACCGATCGGAAGCCCACACGTGAGTTCGGGATGGGCGTGGACGTTGTCGTTTCATCTCCACGTTGGGATGAGTCCCCATGACGGGGGCCGGCGGCGGGGTAGGGATAGCATCAAGGTATGGAGAGAGGCTGCCCAAATGGCAGCCTCCCTTACTCTATTGCAGATCACCCAGCGTTCACCTGATGAATGCTCAATCTGACGATGCCTGCTTATGCGCGCAAAGCTGATCTCCCCGCGGTGCACCTCCGGACTTCCGAGTTTGCCCCAAGTCGGTCATCAACGCTCACCCGACAGGCTATGACATGACGGCGCTCCGGGAGCCGCTTCCCATACATCTGCGCAGTCGATTTCAAAAATTTGATCCGCTGATGTGAGCCACTCCACATCGACTCCGCAGGTTGAGTCCCACCCTCGGCGAGGGGCACTTCAAGTGGGAGAGCGAAATGCGTACCTTCCTCCTTGTCCTCGCGACGTCCGCCACCACCTTCGCAGCTGGCCTAAGCCCGGTTGCAGCTAGCGAGCAACGGTATTGCCTGGAAGGCGATGACTATGCTCGCTTGGGCGATTGTGGTTTTGTCAGTTACCAGCAATGTCAGGCTACTGCATCGGGCCGCATGGCCTACTGCGTTCCCAATCCTGGTCTCGCAACCGTTCTAATAAATCGTGCCGGGCCGCGTCGTCACTGACGCGGCGTGCTTCATCAATAAATCAGACGGCTTGGTCCGCTGTGTGCCTATCGTAAGGCGAAACGATCGTGTGGCCGCAGCGGCCAAGTCCGGTATTGATGGCACATCACGTCATTTCGTTACCTGCAGGATTAAGTTGCTATCCTGACATAGCAGACATCGAGCAAGCATCACCATCAAGCTCGATTTACGAGTATGCTCCCTGGACAGAGCAGCCAGATTTTTGCGAGAAAAATTACAAGAAAATACAAGGGGGAGTTCATGCGCGAGTTCAAGGGAAAAACGGCCTTCGTGACCGGCGGTGCCTCCGGCATTGGGCTCGCGATGGTCAAAGCCTTCGCGGAAAACGGCATGAATGTGATGCTTGCCGACGTCGAGCCAAACGCGCTCGATGCCGCGCTGAAGGACTTGAACCAATACGGCAATCATGTCCGCGGCGTCGCCTGCGATGTCGCTGATCCCGACAGTGTGGAACGCGCCGCGCAGGCGAGCTTTGCGGCCTTCGGCAAGGTGCACATCCTCTGCAACAATGCAGGTGTTGCAGCCGGCAGCGGCATCGACACGATTTCAGTCGAGAGCTGGCGCTGGGTGCTCGACGTCAATTTGATGGGCGTGGTGTACGGGGTCCGCTCCTTTCTGCCGCACATCCGCGCGCACGGCGAGGGCGGTCACATCGTCAACACCGCCTCCATGGCCGGCATGGTCAGCGGCTGGTTCAGCCCCTATGACGCCACCAAATTCGCGGTCGTTGCGATGTCGGAAGGGCTGAGACCTCAGCTTCAACCGCTGGGCATCGGTGTCAGCGTCCTCTGTCCTTTCTTCGTGCGCACCAAAATCGGCGAGAGCGGGCGCAACCGGCAGGAGCGCTATGGGCAGACGTCGACGCTCGATCCGGGCAGCCCGGCCGCGGCCGTGGTGGAAGAGATCAGAAAGCAGATCGCGGCCGGACTTGATCCTGCTGATGTCGCCGCGCGCGTCCTGGCCGCGATCGAGAACGAGGAACTCTACATCTTTACCCATCCGAACATGCGTCGGTTCGTGGAGGCCCGTTTTGCCGCGATCGAGGCCGCCATGGATCGGGTGACGCCGAGTTAATCAAAAAGGTACCGGATCGGTCCCGTTTGCGGCTGTTCCCCGTCCGAAAACGAGGCTAGAACCCCCGGCAAATCGGGGTGGCCTACACGTGAACATGGAAGACCTGAAACGGCAGGCGGCGGCGCGCGCGCTGGAAGAAGTGCGCGACGGCATGAGGCTTGGCCTGGGCACCGGCTCGACCGCCAAGCACTTCGTCGACCTCTTGGGCGAAAAGGTCCGGGCCGGACTCAGGGTCGTGGGCGTGCCGACCTCGGAGGCGACGCGCGTCCAGGCCGAGCAGTGCGGCATTGCGCTGACCACCCTCGACGATATCGATCGGCTGGATCTGACGGTTGATGGCGCCGACGAGGTCGACCACGCGCTCAATCTGATCAAGGGCGGCGGCGGCGCGCTGCTGCGGGAAAAGATCGTGGCGGCCGCCTCGGATCGCATGATCGTGATCGCCGATGACAGCAAATGGGTCGAGGTGCTCGGCCGTTTTCCGCTGCCGATCGAGGTCATCCCGTTCGGGCTCGCTGCGACGCGGCGGGGAATAGAAAAGGCGTTTACCGAGGCCGGTGTCTCCGGCGAAATGGTGCTGCGCCAGGGCAAGGATGGCCACGTTTTCGTCACCGATGGCGGCCACTGGATTGTCGATGCCCATCTCGGCCGGATCAAGGATGTGCCACGTCTGGCGGGTCTGTTGGCTGCTATCCCGGGCGTCGTCGAGCACGGGCTATTCACGAATTTTGCGAGTGCGGTCGTACTGGCGGGCGGCGGCGGAATTCGCGTTGTTGAGCGGCGCTAGCGCCGCAAATTCCAGGGAGAAGTGGAATGAAGAGCGTTTTTAAGATCTTGCCGGCTGCTTGCCTGGCGCTTGGACTGGCCTTGTCCTGCGGACCCGCTGAGGCACAGCAACAGGGCGCGCCGCCTCAGTCGCAGCCTTTAAAGCCCGGTACGCCGGCCTGCATGGCGGCGGCACGCGAGATTTTGGGCATGAAAAACGCGGCTGCGATGTACGCCAACGCCGTGCCCAATATCGTGGCCCAGACCAAGGACCAGCTCCTCTCGACCAACCTCAACTATCAGAAGGATCTCAATGAAGTTGCTGTCATTGTCGTCCAGAAGATGGCCGGCAAGGAAAAGGAGATCGGCGAAGGCATGGCGCAGATCTACTGCAACGAGTTCACCGAAAAGGAACTGGTCGACCTCCTCGCCTTCTACAAATCGACGCTTGGCCAGAAACTGCTCGCCAGCGAGCCCCGGGCGATTCAGTTCAGCATGTCCTATATGAACAGCTGGGCCCAGAATTTTGCCGAGATGGTCAACGGCGAGTTCCGTGCCGAAATGCGCAAGCGGGGCAAGCAGATCTGAGGACAGTCTGCAAATGAGGTCGAGGTGAGAAATGGCTGAATTCGACGTCGACCTGTTTGTCATCGGAGGAGGTTCGGGCGGGGTACGCGCCGCCCGGATCGCGGCTGGTTACGGCGCCCGCGTCATGGTTGCCGAAGAATACCGGATGGGCGGCACCTGCGTGATCCGCGGCTGCGTGCCCAAAAAGCTGTTCGTGATGGGCTCGCACGTCCAGCAGGAGATCGAGGACGCCGCCGGCTTCGGCTGGACCATACCTGAAGCGAGCTTCGACTGGCCGACGCTGATCAAGAACAAGGACAAGGAGATCGCGCGGCTGGAGGCGGCCTATACCATCAATGTCGAGAAATCAGGGGCGGAGATCGTCAAGACCCGCGCGGTGATCGAGGATGCTCATACGCTCCGCCTCGCCGACGGCAAGAGGATCACAGCCCGCACCATCCTGATCGCGACCGGCGGCGCGCCCAACCATGGCGCTGTGATCCCCGGCATCGAGCATGTGATCTCCTCCAACGAGGCGTTCCATCTGGAGACCTTGCCCAGGCGCGTCCTGATCCAGGGCGGCGGCTACATCGCACTGGAATTTGCCTGCATTTTCGCGGGCTTCGGCTCCGACGTTACAGTCGTTTATCGCGGCGACAATATTCTGCGCGGTTTCGATGAGGACGTCCGCACCCATCTTCGCGCCGAGATGGAAAAGCGCGGCATCACCATCCTGACCGGCTGCACGGTCACCAAGGTCGACAGGCATGGCGAGGGCTACACCTCGCACCTGTCGAACGGATCGAGCATCGCCTCCGAGCAGGTAATGTTTGCGATCGGCCGGCATCCGAACGTCGGCAAGCTCGGCCTGGAAAGGGCCGGTGTCGCCATCAATCCGCACAATGGCGGCATTGCGGTCGACGGCTGGTCGAAGACCTCGGTACCGAACATCTATGCGATCGGCGACGTCACCCATCGCTATAACTTGACGCCGGTTGCGATCCGCGAGGGCCATGCCTTTGCCGACACGGTGTTCGGCAAACGGTCCGTGCAGGTCGACCATGCCTCCATCCCGACGGCGGTGTTCACGCAACCCGAAGTCGGCACCGTCGGGCTGACGGAAGCGGAAGCCCGGGCGCAGTTCAGTCATGTCGACATCTACAAGACGACGTTCCGGCCGATCAAGGCGACCATGTCGGGGCGCGATACCCGCGTGTTGATGAAGCTTGTCGTCGACGGCCTGACCGATCGCGTGCTCGGCTGTCACATCGTCGGTGATGCCGCGGCCGAACTCACCCAGGTGGTGGCGATTGCCATCAAGATGAAGGCAACCAAGGCTGACTTCGACGCGACCGTGGCGCTGCATCCGACGGCGGCCGAAGAGCTGGTGACCATGCGCACGCCGACCGCGCGCCACGTGCGCGAGGCCGCCGCGGAATAGGACGTCTCCCGGCCGAAGGGGACGGCGATTTTTTCTGCCGTCACGCTCCGGTGTTCTTCAGCCGTCTCTCGGCCACTGGCCGAGATGCGCCTTCAGGTCAGCGGCAACAGATTGTCAGGTATCAGGATGGGCGATGCCGGGACCAGGCTGGCGACGGAAACGTGCGGCCAGCTCAGTCCATTGAAATTCAGCATCACCTTTTGCGAATATTGAATCTGTGTCGTGGCGACCGTCACGGTGCCGCCGGCAAAGCCCTTGTTGGGAACGAAGGGAATGGCGGCAACGAAGCTCGGCTGCAGCGGTATAGCCGGGCTGGTCGAGACCGGTTGCAGGACGATCGGAGCCGAGCCCGGCGGCAGAGCCGGTACGTTCACCTTGTAGATCACGGTTTCGATCCAGAATATCGCGTCCATCTGGACGCTCTGCGCGTTGGGACCCTGGCCGGTCGGTGGCGGATTGGGAAGGCCCATCAGGAACGCGATGTTTTCCGGGCCGCCGCCAAAGGAGGGCTTGATCACCGGCGGCGGGGTTGTCGCTGTGGCGCCACCTGGCAATGGTCCGCCGAACAGCGGCGCTGCCGGATTGGTCGAGATGCCGATCGCGACGGTCTCCGTGATGGTCTGGTGGAGGATCTGGTTTCGCAGCACCGTATTCGGATCGGTCAGCATCGCCTGCGTGATGGTGCCGGCGGCGATGAAACTCGTCAGGTTCTGCGGGATGCGCGGCGTCGTCTGATTGGTCGCGGTTTGACTTGCAAACGGGATCTTGTCCTGCGGTTGGCCGCCAGCGAACGGGGTAATGTCAACGGCGGCAATCGTGGGCTTGCCGGCGACGGTGGCAAGGACGACCCCCTGCGAAACGATGGCCGTTCCATGTGGAATCGAAGCCATTCTCGCGACGGTGAACGGCTCGTTCGGATTGGTGGTCGAGGGCACGGCGAGCCACATGCCCGGCTCGAAATGGATACCGGTCGCGGGCGAGGTCGTGACGTCGCTGATGGTCTGGAGATAAGGCACGCCGTTGAGGAAGATGTCTCCTTGCGCTCCTGAGCCGCGGTTCGGAATCGACCCAAGGCTGCTCGAGAATGACAGCGTCTCCTCGGTCAGGTTCAATTCGAGAACGTTGTCGGAATTGATCGGCGGCGTGAAAGGCGTTGGCGTCTTGGTATTGTCCGGTCGAAAGATCGTGTTGAAGCCCCGGCCTGCCCAGTTTCCGCTGAAAGCCGCAAGCGGCCCGAGATTGGGAGCGAGTTTGGGAGGAAGCAGTGGCAGCCGCTCGAGGTGCAGCTCCGCCGAGGGTTGGCGTACCTCATGGATCTTGAAATTCGGCTGGGTGGAAAGCGCGCTGGATAAAACGGTTTCTTCGGCCATTTTGCAGTTTCCTTTCTGAAAATCAGATGGTGGACTTTCGAGCAGGCAAGACCGCGCTGGATTTCGTTTGGGAAATGGCAGGCCGACGCCGTTATCGGCGCCGTCCCGTCTCGTTCCCGAATCTGTGTTTCTGTTCAGTCGATGCCGACGCGTGTCGCGCCGGTCTGGCGGATCAGCTCAATACTGTCGGAGGCCGCCGTCCGGCGACAGATAGATCACTGCAACGTTTCGTAACGGGCAGAACGACGCAAAGGCTCTGTTGAAATACAGTCGGCTGAAATCAGTTTACGGCAATGATAGGCTTACGAAAGTGTTGTACTTCACTATTGCAATTGAAAATTGTACTGCGCAAGCGGACAGAGACAAGGCATTTCGTCACAGCTCAAGATGAAGTGACTGGCGCCGCGCAGCACGAGTCCGCGCGAGCAGAGGCGTCGCGTCGCTACGCGGGTAAGGGCGGTGCGGGAAGCTGACTGGCGCGCGCGTCAGTAGGGCATGCAGGCGCCGTGCTGGAACCTGTTGTCACGCGGGCAGGGCGGACGCGGATGGTTGCCGGCCGGGCATTCGTTGCGCACTCTGCCCCAGCCATCCACGACGCACGCGCCGGAGGCCGAGGCGTGGCAGCCAACGCCGCATCCGTCCCACGCACGCGCGGAGCCGAAAAACAAAATGCTGCCTGCAATCACGATGGCCGTCAGAACGCTGCGCATGGTTTACCTCTTCGACCAGACAAATACTCGAGGGGCAGTCTAGCCGAGATGCGGCCAAGTGACGAGCCCCGACAATGCGACACTGTTGTGAAGCCAAATCCCTATTTCGACGCCGCACCAGCGCGGTCGGCGTCGCCGGCGCCAAGCAAGACCGAGATTTGATGCCCGGCTTTGCGGACCAGCTTTGAAAATTCGAGCATCTTCTGATCGCTGACGCGTGCGTTCGGGCCGTAGAGGCCGACAGAGCCCGTGATCTGGCCGCGATGATCGAAATAGGGGGCGGAGACCGCGACCGTGCCGACAAAGATTTCGCCGCGGCTGGTGGCATAGCCGTGGCGCTGGGCGAATTTCACGCCTTCTTCCAGTCGCGCGCGCTGCGCGCCCGCCGTGGTTGCGAGGATCTCGGCCCTGCGCTCCCCGTCCATGAAAGCGAGCATGGCCTTGCCCGTCGCGCCTTGGGTGACGCGCAGGCTGTCCCCGACGCCGCGGCTGGTCGAGAGCACATGCCGGCTTTCATATTCGAGCACACAGATGCCGCGATCATCCTGCAACTTGAACAGCGCTGCGGTCTCGCCGGTCGCCTCGCGCAGGCCTTCGACGATCGAACCGGCGACCGTGACGACGTCGAGGCCCTTCAGCCACACATGCGACAACTTCATCACGCCGTGCGAAAGCCGAAAGCGTTGCGGCTCGCCCTCGGCCAGAATGAGGTCGCGCTGTGCCAGCGTTTGCAGCAATCGATACAGCGTCGGCCGGCTGAGGCCAACGCGCTTCTGGATCTCAATCACGCTGAGCGCCGGCTGATCTGATGTGAAGCATTGCAGGATCGCGATCGCGCGATCGACGGCGCGCACGCCGGCCGCCCCTCCATCACTTGCTGATTCAGCTTTCGGTTTCCTCGGCATCGGCGGCACTCGCTTTTCGTTTTCCGCATGGCGCGCTGCGTGCGCCGCGCTTGACGGGTTGGCTCGGCGGGATATTATCAAGAAAATGAAAACGATGTCCATCAGATGGACACAACAAACTCAAGTGAGGAAGCAGGGAGGAACGGCATTGCCTGGGTATCGCGGTTACGGCACTTCGCTCGCAGCAGCATCGATCGCAGCACTGATGCTCACGGCTTGCCTCGCGCGCGCCGAGGGCGACGGCTCGGCCATCTCGGATGGCGTGGTGCGGATCGCGGTGCTCGGTGATTACGGTAGCGGCCGCGATCTCGGTGGCCCCGGCTCGGTGACGGCGGCAAAACTCGCGGCCGAGGATTTTCACAACAAGGTGTTGGGCAAGCCGATCGAGATCATCTCGGCCGACCACCAGAACAAGCCGGACATCGCCGTCGGCATCGCGCGGCAATGGTTCGATATCGAGCATGTTGATGCGGTGACCGATCTCGCGGTGAGCTCGGTGGGACTCGCGGTCGCGGGCCTTGCCACCCAGAAGAACCGCACTGCGCTGGTATCTGGCGCGGCGACATCCGATCTGACTGGCGACAAATGCTCGCCCGTGATCACGCATTGGGCCGACGACACCTACGCGCTGTCGGCCGGCCTTGTCGGCGAGCTGAGCCGCCGCGTCGGCAAGGACTGGTTCTTTGTCGCGGTCGATTATTCCTTCGGCACGGCGATGGTGAAGGACGCCTCAAAAGCCGTGACGGATGCCGGCGGCAAGGTGCTCGGCGTCGTGCGCTACCCCTTCAACACCACCGACTTCTCCTCGTTCCTGCTCGCAGCCCAGAACTCCGGCGCCAAGGTCGTCGCGCTCGCCGGCACCGGCGCGGATACGGTCAACGCGGTGAAGCAGACCCATGAATTCGGCCTGCAGCAGAACGGGCAGACCGTGGTCGGCATGCTCACCTTCATCTCGGACGTGCATTCGATCGGGCTAAGGGACGCCCAGGGCATGTACATCGCCGCACAATATTACTGGGATGACGACGACCACACGCGGGTCTTCGCCAAGCGCTTCTTCGAGATCGAGAAACGCGAGCCGACCAAGCTGCAGGCGGCGACCTATGCCGCCGTACTGCATTATCTGAAAGCTGTCGAAGCTGGTGGCACCGATGAAGCCAAGGCCGTCAATGCCGAGATGAAGAAGCTCCCGGTCGATTTCTTCGGCAGGCCTGCGCATATCCGCGCTGACGGGCGCGTCATCTACGATCTCTCAGTCTATCGGGTGAAGAAGCCGGAGGCGAGCAAATATGCTTGGGATTACTACGAGAAGATTGCGGTGATCCCCGGCGACAAGGCGTTCCGCCCCGAAGGCGAGGGCGGATGCAAGCTGACCCAATAGCCGCAATCCCCGAGGAGGCAGCCCAATGAGCGTGCGAAACGATTTCGAAGAGCTCGTCGACGTCAAGAACGGCTTCATCAGCCGCGAAATCTTCGTGGACGCCGATATCTACCGGCAGGAGCTCGACAAGGTCTTCACGCGCGCGTGGCTGCTCGTCGGCCATGAAAGCCTGCTGCCGAACCCCGGTGATTTCTACACCTCGCGGATGGGCGAGGAGTCCGTGATCCTCTGCCGCGACAAGAAAAGCGAGATCCACGTCTTCCTCAATTCGTGCCGACATCGCGGCATGAAGGTCTGCCGCTACGAGCAGGGCAACACCTCGCTGTTCACCTGTCCGTATCATAGCTGGACCTACACCACCGACGGCAAGCTGCAGGGTGTGCCCTTGCATCGCACGCTCTACGACGGTGTACTCGATCGCGAGGCAAATTCGCTGGTGTCGGTCGCCAGGATGCACAATTACAAAGGCTCGATCTGGGCGACCTGGGACAAGGACGCGCCGGATTTCATCACCTATCTCGGCGATGCCCGCATCCACCTCGACCAGGCGCTCGATTGCCGCGACGGTCGCGAGGGCGGCTCAGAGGTGATCGGCGTACACAAATGGGTGTTTCCGGCCAACTGGAAGTTCGCCGCGGAGAATTTCCTCGGTGACACCTACCACAATCCGAGCCATCGCTCGGTCGACCTGATCGGGATCGGCCCGAGTGCGGCCGCCGGCAAGAAAGGCCGCCGCGACGACGAGCTGGAGAAGGCCCAGCACGTCTGGATCAGCTTTCCGGAAGGCCATGGCGTGCACAGCGCGATCCAGCCGGACGCCAATGAATATGTCGAGTCCTTCCTCGACAATCCGATTCTGGAAAAATACTTCCGCCACTGCTTCGAGGAGCGCAAGCGGCGCCTCGGCGAAAAGGCGAAGCTGTTGCCGTTCGTCGGCACGATCTTCCCCAACACCTCCTATCACGGCCGTCAGCCGCGCGGTCTCTGCGCCTGGCATCCACACAGCCCGACCTCGACCGAGGGCTGGCGCTTCTTCCTCGTCGACAAGGACGCGCCGAGCGAGGCGAAGGATTATCTCCGCCGCTACTACATGCGTTACTCGGGGCCTGCCGGGATGACGGAGCAGGACGATCTGGAGAACTGGCTCTACGCGACGGCGGCCAGCACCGGCACCGTGGCGCGGCGCTATCCCTTCAACTATCAGCAGTCGATGGGCGCCTATGTCAGCGATCATCCGGTACTCGGCGGCGATGTGAGCACGCAGGTCACCGAGCAGATCGCGCGCGGCTTCTACAGGCGCTGGAGGAGCTTTATGCAGGGCGGCGACTGGAACGAACTGCTCGGCTCGCCCTCCGGCAGCCGGCAGGCGGCCGAGTGAGCGCGCAAATGAGTACGGCTGCAAAAACCGTCCTCGTCAGCGGGGG
>Ga0210408_10003269_pt1 | contig 15087 bp, 12 predicted proteins | sample IncBWH4MmetaG_FD_155471 | JGI IMG/M metagenome (GOLD analysis project Ga0210408, IMG submission 155471) | Forest soil microbial communities from Barre Woods Harvard Forest LTER site, Petersham, Massachusetts, United States - Inc-BW-H-4-M | ecosystem: Environmental > Terrestrial > Soil >...
ATTCGCCGGATCGCGCATATTGATGTGCAGCAGGATGTCATTGGGAGGGCCGCCGGGCTGCAACTGAAACCGAAGCCCGACCCAGCCGTGCGGGTCGTTCGTTCCGGCGAAGTTACGCGCGGAGACGGTATCTACGAAGGAGAAGAAGCGCGTTTGCGGCCCACGAGTTTTGCTTAACTGGTCAAGAAGCTGGGCCCATTCCTTGTCCAGCATGGCCTCGAGTCGCTGCTTGGATACGTAGCGCGATCCGGAGCCGTAAAGATCGTCGCTGACTTCCTTGTCATAGGCAGAAATAGTTTTGGCAACCGTGCCAGACGCGCCTCCTACTAAAAGGAACCAGTGTGCGACTTCCTGTCCTGCGCCGATTTCGGCGAACGAACCGAAGGTGGATGGATCGAGATTCAGGGTCAGCGCTTTGTGGTGAGTGTCGAGCCTTTCGGCAACTGACATAAAAACAAGCCTCCCTTCGTAGCAAACCTCGGAACGAGCCTTGCGTTCGGTTCACCCCAACTAGTCGAGTGAGATTCGAACCTGCTGCAAATACCCTTCAAACTATGTCCTGTCGGTGCGACTGAACCGTTGGCTCGCGGTCCAGGCGCGGACGCCGTGGCTAGGCATGGCTTTGTCCCCTCGAATTCGTCGATCCTCAAGTAGGGGCGGGCGACAGATTGCCCCTCTGCTCCTTTCCACCCAAGGACTGTGTGTCGCCGTCGAGCAGCCGAGTGACGAGAGCAAACAGAACACTTATTGATATTCCGCACACCAACACACCGGTGACGCTTTCCAGAGGGCCTAAGAGTCGCCAGGTCGACGGGAGAACCACATCCCCATAACCCACAGTGGAATAACTTCTTGCAGAGAAGTAAAAGGCGAGCTCCCATGACGGGAAGCAACGCGTCCGGTAGAAAGTGGCCCATAGAAGGATCGCCAGCCCGTGCAGAATTACAATTGCGACCGTCGATTTCACTACTAGGGTGGCCGAGTAAATTGGCCCGCGCTTGTGAATGTCCCTGGTCAGAACACGTTTTAGCCACTCGATAATCATTGTGACCCCGGAAACTTGCAAGAAGAGCGTAAGGCTTACCAGAAGAACAGCCGCGCCAATTTGATTGAAGAGAATCATCGCGAATAACCTTAACGCCATCAATTGGTTTTCAGCACTCTTTCCCCAGCTATGCCCACTCCCGTCGCTTCCGCAGGCTGTTTCGACTCCCAGCGGATGATTTTCAGATCCAGCACAAAGATGCTGTAGAAAACGGGCACCAGAAGCAAGGTGATAAACGTTGCTACGGCAAGGCCGCCTATCTGTGCATAACAGAGAGGCTGCCAGAGGGGCCCTCCTTCCAGCGCCAGTGGGAAGAGGGCCAAGATGGTCGCTAGCACGGTGATCATTACCGGCCGAATACGCTGGATTCCCGCATCCGGAAGGGCCTGCTCCAAGGGTTTCCCTTTCGCATGCATTTCCTCGATAAAGTCGAACAGCACGATCACGTGGCTAACGATCACGCCGATCAAGGTGGCGATGCCCAGGAAAGGCGGGTGGCCCGGCCCTACTCATGTCTGTTTCTGAGAATTGAACCCACCGGGAAATCGCCGATGGCACTGCGGCAGTTTCCTGCAGTGGATTTGAAGTTGCTCTGAAGTTCGGGGTGCCCCATCCCTTCGAATTCTGAAGGGGTGGGAGGCCTTTGAATTTCTCTTCGGGCTCTTCAGGTACCCTGAAGTCCATTTAGCCGCTGCAAACTTATAAGCAACCGTTTTTTCCTGATAACGCCGCCCCGCCGGGGCTAAAGGGGGGCGGTTAGCCCCTAAAGGCCTGGCCGGAGGCCTACCGCCAAACGCGCCAGGGAACGCCAGGGCGGGCGCGGCTGATCTGCCCCCCATTTTTCCGCGCACAGGATCACACGACGACCTCCAGCTAATTGGATGACATTGGGCTTCCCACAAGTAGATTCCAGCATTGCGAACGGTTTCAGTAATGGCCCCTAACTTTTGGAGAATCATACAGCGACCATTCGGGACTTGGATCGGACCTGTGCCTTATAGAGTCAAGAATCGACTGAATATCGAGAGTTCCGCAGGGATCAGACTAGTCACAAGAGTTCTGAAATCGTCCTCTAGGGCGAGCCATTCTTCTCTCCCTGCTAATTTGGTTTTTGTCGGTGGGTTATTCCTCACCCGATTACATTGGATGCCTCACCGCATGGTTCGTAGGATTGATCCCCATTTTGATTTCGAAATGCCCCGAAGATGTGAGTTTTTTTCCGCCGCTATGACGGTTTTTCCATTCTCCTTGCGCAATGTGAACTGGAGGGGCATTCTTGGGTCGCCCGCAACTGTATATTGGACAGAATTTTGGAGCACCGGCTGGAATTTTTTCGAAATGCGAAAAATGAATTGCGTGCTAAGGAGAGTGTGATGAACTGCTCATGGATCCGCAAGGCGCTGCTTGTTTCCGTTCTGGCTGGAGCTTGTCTGGCGATCGGCTGTGGCGGCGGAGTCGAAGGAAAGTACCGCGATCCCTCCGGTGGGATCAACGTCGAATTCAAAGGCGGTAAGGCGTACATAGCGCTCGGTGCCTACGCCGTGGACGGCACCTACAAAGTTGAGGGCAATAAAATCGTCGCCCGGGGCGACTTTGGGTTGATGCTCCACAGTCCGCTGGTTTTCACAATCAATAGTGACGGCACGCTTGATGGCCCCCGGGACAGCATGATTCCACGGCTCGAGAAAGTGAAATGAAGTCATCTCATAAATAATTGCACGGAAGGGCGGGGCTTCAGCCCCTGAAGCCACATCTCCCAGGGGCCACAGCGTATTTATGAGATGGACTCATGTGAGGAAGCCAATGAAAAAATTTCTCTGCATCACGCCACTTGTCGCACTTGTTTTGGCGATGGTGTTCGCACCACTCGGCTGCGGCCATTCGAGCTCGGGCGACTCCACGGGGTCCAATGAGGGCGTGCCGGGCTTCACGAAAGCGGATAAGGAGGCGCAGAAAGCCGGCATAGCGGAACTCCAAAAACACTGGTCGAAAGGGTCGGATGGCTGGACCACCGCCATCGTTTCCGGCAGCCCTTATGCGCCGGATCATTTTTTGAGGCAATGCCGCGCGTTAACCGTGGACGAAGCGAAGCCGGACGACTTGCGCGAGGCGGACAAACTGAACGGATTCGAATGGACAGGAGAGTTGACCTTCAAGTCCACCTCGTGCCGTGAAGGTGGAGGCCAGGAAGGGCTGGCCTTCGAGGGCATGTCCAACGTCATGGTCAATAAGTACCCGGGCCGATGGAGCCAGTGGGTCGACTTTACGCCCGGGCCCCTGCGATTGCAGAAGCAACGGGGCCGTTGGCAATTCCAGTGGGATGGTTCCTATCTGCGCGGAACGCTTCCCGGCCCGCAGGACTTCGCGAACGCCGGTGTGCATTAGGTGCAATGAAGCTGCTTCCCGTCATCTGCGCATTTTGCATCCCGATGATTTTTATCGGGACCGCCTGCCCACCGCAGGAGGGAACCCAGTCGCGCCCTTTGCGAATGGGAGTGAGGGACCTGTTTTTCGTCCTACTCTGCCGCGCTCTTCCTCTTGGTAGTTGAAGCGCTGGCGTCCCGCCGGCTCTTTCTTTGTCCGTGGCTCCGCCCACTCCACGTGGTGTCTGCGTCCTGAGCCCGCCGCGGCGGGAAGGGCCGACTAGGTTCGTCATTTCCGCCCGACCGCATCTCTGAGCACGGGGAGTCCTGCACCGCCGGCTTCCCCGCACAAAAATGAAAAGCGAGCTCTGCAGTCAATGTCCGCGGGGTGACGAAATGCGTGCCGCTGAAGGTGGAGAGGAAATTGTAGAGCGCCACCTTGTTGGTCAGATTGATGGCCGTGAATCGCACGCTCCATTTGTAGCGGTCGCCATGGAACAGGTTGTCGTCGCCGACGCTGGCGTCAAACAGGTTGCGCGGGTTGATGCGCTTCGGATTGTGGTCATCGCTCTCCGTTCCCGGCGCGGGGAGTTTGATTCGCGTGGAGCCGAATTGCGACGCGGGGCAAAAAACCAGCGGATTCGCCAGCGTCGGAAAATTGCTGCCGCAGAAAAGACCCGCTTGCAACTGTTGGTCGGCGGAGAACCCCGTCAGGTCCACCACCTGCGTTCCGTTCGAGGTGATTGTAGTGCCCGGGCAATTTTCCCCACCGAAGCAGGGCGCACCGCCGGCCACTAGGCCACTGTCGTAGCGCCAGTTCATGGCGATCCACGGCCAGTTTTTTCGCGGCTGATATTGCACGTGCGTGGTCTGCTGGAAGGCCTGGTCGTGATCAATGCGGAAAGGATTGCCGCCGGCGCCCAGGTTGGTCCCCAGGCCGCCGACCTGCGGCGGGAAGAAACGGGCATTCACGTGGCCCATCATTACGAACGCAGTGAACCCACGATGATTCGGTACGCTGAAGCGCACCGAGGCTCCGTCAATTTTGGAGTTGTGCCAGGCAATGGGGAAAAAGATGGGCGTGTTCAGCAGCGTGCTGAAGTCGTAGCCGTTGTGCGTGTACTTCCACAGGTAGTCGCCATCCACGACCAGGAATTTCCCGAAGGCCTGCTGAAGACCGGCATGAAATTCATTGCGCTGGCCGGCGCGGATGGCCGCCGCGGAATTCGCGCCGAACAGGTCGCTAATCACCGGGTTGGAAATAGTCTGGCTGGCGAAAATCAGGTTTTCGTTGAACGGCGTTTCCATGACACGCGCATAGGAAACGCGCAGCACGGAGTTGGTCCGCTTCACGTGATAGGCGATGCCGGCGCGCGGCTGGGGCTGCGCATCGTGCGTGATGCCGCGGTAGATGTCGCCGCGAATGCCGATGCTGAACGACCAGTTTCCCTTGGTGATGGAGTCCTGGACGTACAGCGCCAGCTCGCGAATATCCGCGTGGCCGCGGAAGGGAAACAGCATGCTCTGCGGATTGGCGCATCCGCTGCTGGCCGCCGGCGTCGCGCGAGTCAGGTCAATGCACGCGAGGGCCGTGGAGAATGGCGCGGTGGCATTGGGATTCGCGGCGGTGTTCGGCTGGAATCCGGCGCCGGCACACTGCGTGGGATCGGTCAGCGTAGTAACGGCGACCGGGAAAAAGTCAGTGAATGTGCCGACCTGAGCGTTGCCGAACGAGACCGGCTGAATGCACGGGGAATTCACGGTCGGGTCGGTGATGCCGAAGTTGAAATTTTCAGTCAGCAGCGTGTGTTCGAAAGTAACGCCCGCTTTGACGTTGTGAATGCCCTTGACGTAAGAAAGATCGGAGCGCAGGCCGAGATTGGTGAGTTTGCGCCGCTGCGTGAGCGTCTCGGTGAGGTCGTTGAGAGGATTGGCGCTCGGGTAGTAATTAAAGGCGTCGTGTCTGGCGAAGGCGCCGACGGTGAGGAGCGTGCTGGCGCTGAAGAGATGCGTCCAGCTGGGCGCAAAATTGTAGGTCTGAATTTGCGCGCGCTGGTCCTGGTTGATGGCTGCCGCGTCGAACGAATTGGGCTGCTGGAACCAGGAGCGCGTGTAGCCCGCGTTCACATGCAGGGAATCCGCGTTCGTCAATTGATAGTCCACGCGGTCGAATACGTTTTCCTCGTTGCCCTTCGAATGGCTCACTTGAAATTCCGGGGGGTCCAGAAACCGGCCGGTGTTCAGGCCATTTATGGCGATGAAGTTGCCCCACTTTTGCCCGCCGTAGGCGAGATCGAAACCGGCGCTCGGCGTGCCGAACGTGCCGTAGGAGCCATACACTCTGCCGTGAGGCGTGGTGACGCCCTGGCCCGAGCGCGTGGTGACTTTGATCACCAGGCTGGTCTTGTCGCCGTATTCGGCCGGGGGCGCGCCGGAAATCACCTCCAGCGATTGAATGGAGTCCGCGGGAATCTGGTTGGAGAAAACTTTGCTCTGCTGATCGGTGATGGGTTGGCCGTCCACGGAGAAGGAATTTTCCGCGTGGTCCCCCAGGCCGTGGAAGAGGCCGTTGGAATCAGCCACCACGCCGGGCGACGCTAGCGTGACCAGCGAGCTGACCGACGAGGATTGACTCTCAAGCGGAAGTTTGTCGAACAGGCCGCGATCCACATCGGTGTGAAAGTTCGGATCGGTCTCCAGCAAATCCTCGCCGCCTTCGACAGTCACCGTGCTGGTGGTGCCGGAAAGGCTCAAGACCACTTTCACGCTTACAGGCACGGAAGAGCGGACATCAACGTCTTGAGCGAACGGCGCGAAGCCCTGCGTCGTGACGCTCAGGTGATACGGATTGTAGGGCACGTTGGGAAAACTGAAGTTTCCGGAGCTGTCCGTCTGGCTGGTGCGTTCATAGCCGCTGACCAAATTATGAATCTGCACGGTCGCATTGGCGACCACGGCCTGCGATGGATCCAGCACCGTGCCGGAGAGCGATCCCGAATTTCCGGAAGCCTGCGCAAACACCGCCCCGGGCAAAAGCAGTGCGCCGAATACAAATTGCAAGAACACCAAAGAAAAATCACGAACTCGCATGAATCCTCCTCGCGCGACGAGTAGAAAAATGATTGGAAAAAATGGATGAGCGCGCATGCAGGCCGCGAAGGACTGCAGCGCAAGGAAACGCGCGGATGCTTTTGTGGAATTAAGCGGGAGGAGCGCGGGAAGAAAGCGGATGAGAAATCAGGTCGAGCGTCGGGTCAACCGAGGAAGCCAGGACCAGCCGCGCGACCGCCACGGGCGGAGGCACGGTGCCCGCGTGCGTGAGGCCGGCCGCAACCGAGTTCGCAACGTGGCAGACGCGGCACTGATGCTCGTCGAAAGACCGGGCATGGAAGTGCGCGACAGCCTGGAAGGCGAAAGACACCACCACGGCGGCCAAAATGATGGCCAGAAATCTGCGGGTTGCCGTGCGCCTCAAGTCCAAATCTGGATTCCCCAGTTCCAATGGTACTTTGACGTTGGTCGGCATGCAATCGTTGCTAGCCGTTTCTGCGCGAAATTAGAAACATCCGCAGGGAGTAAGGGCGCGCCCTTGACATTACTATACTCCCCTATAGTATAGTTCCCGTCCATGGCACACACCGCAAAAGACAAAGAAAAGCTGCTCCTCCGCGTCCGCAAAATCCGCGGCCAAATTGACGCAGTTGAGCGCGCGCTGGGTGATGAGTCCCAGTGCGCGGATGTTCTGCAACTGCTGGCGGCCTGCCGCGGGGCGCTGAACGGGTTGATGGCCGAAGTGATCGAGGGGCATGTGCGTTTCCACGTGCTTTCACCGCACACGACCACAAATTCTCCGCAAGCCGAAGCAGCCGAAGAGTTGATTGAGGTGGTCAACGCGTATTTGAAGTAAACGGCCATCCATGCGGCAGCGGTCCAAACGGGGGTTGCGGCATGCACGAATCGAGAGTCGGCAATCATGGCGGCAATGCGGTTCGCGTGGACGACGATGGCGCCCGGGCGGGCTCTGGCACTCACGCAGGTGAGCAAGTGCACGGGCAGCACGTGAGCTTGAGGGACCTCAACCGCGTGTTCTTCGTGGCTGCGGCGGCTGCGGGCATCTGGTTTCAGGGGACAGCGCCGAATAACCTAGTGACTGGGATCGGCGTGATCTGCACAGTTGTCGGCGGCTATCCGATCTTTGCCGAGGCCTACGAAAACATAAAGCAGTGCCGCATGACGATGGAGCTTTCTATGGCCATCGCCATTGTCGCCGCGCTGGCGATCCGCGAAGTTTTCACCGCGCTAGTCATCACGCTCTTCGTACTCGCCGCCGAAATTCTCGAGGGGCTGACAGTCGGGCGCGGCCGGCGCGCCATCCAGCGGCTGATTGACATGCTGCCGAAGGCGGCGACGGTGCGGACGGCATCAGGATGGAGCGACATCGGAATCGAACAGGTGCACGCCGGAGACGTCGTGCTGGTGCGGCCCGGCAGCCGGATTCCGGTGGATGGAGACGTCACCGCCGGGCATTCGTTTGTGGATCAGGCGGCCATCACCGGCGAGTCCATGGCCGTCGAAAAACTGCCGGGCTCCGGCGTTTTTGCCGGCACCATCAATCAGGCCGGGGCTCTGGAGATTCGCGTCCGCCAATTGGGCCGCGACACGACCTTCGGAAAGATCATTGAAGAGGTGGAGCACGCCGAGAAGTCGCGCGCGCCGATCCAGAAAACAGCAGACCGCCTGGCGGGCTACCTGGTGTATTTCGCGCTTGGGGCCGCGGCGCTGACTTTTCTGATTACACATAACGTGCGGTCGACGATATCCGTCGTGATTGTTGCCGGAGCATGCGGGATTGCCGCGGGAACGCCGCTGGCAATTCTCGGCGGCATCGGCCAAGCGGCGCGGCGAGGGGTGATCATCAAGGGCGGGTTGCATTTGGAAACCCTCGCGCGCATTGACACTGTGTTGCTCGACAAGACCGGAACGCTCAGTTACGGGACTCCGGAGATCCTGGAAATTTGTCCGGCTGCCGGCGCGAGTGACAGGGCGCTGCTGGAAACTGCCGCCATCGCCGAATCGAGGTCGGAGCACCCGGTGGCAAAGGCAATTCTGAAAACAGTGCGAGGCCGCGGATATGTTTGCGAGGAAGTGCACGCATTTGATTACAAACCGGGGAAGGGCGTGGTGGCCGAGCATGCCGGAGAAGAAATCATTGTCGGAACCAAAGCGCTTCTCCTGGAGAACGGCGTTGATCTGGCCGAATGGGGCGCGAAGGAATCGAACGGCGAAGTGGGAGTCACGCGTGGCGGACGCTTTCTAGGGACGTTGCGCGTGGGCGACACACTGCGTCCGGAATCGCGAGATGCCGTTGCCGCGCTGAAGGCCATGGGCCTGAAAACAATCCTGCTCACCGGTGACGCACGCAGCATCGCGAATGAAGTTGGCAAGGCGCTGGGAGTAGATGAAACCGCGGCGGAATTGCTCCCGTCGCAGAAGGTGGAACGCGTAAAGGAACTGGTCGCGCAGGGCCATACCGTGGCGATGGTCGGAGACGGCATCAACGACGCTCCGGCGTTGATGCAGGCGAATGTGGGTGTGGCGATGGGCTCGGGAACTGACGTGGCCCGGGAGAGCGCCAGCATTCTCCTGATTGGCAACGACCTCTCGAAATTTGTTGAGACTGTCAGGGTGGCCAGGCGCTGCCACGGGATCATCCTGCAGAATTTCACCGGCACGCTGGTCGTGGATGGAATCGGCATTGGCCTGGCTGCCGCCGGACTGCTGAATCCACTGCTCGCGGCATTTATCCACGTTTCCTCGGAACTCACCTTCATTCTGAATTCCGCGCGGCTGCTGCCGCCCAGCACGAAGGCCAGCGTCAACTGACGGCAGGGAGGAAGAACGCGGCGGAGTACTATTGCTCTCTGCATTTCCGCGTGCCATGCTACCGCCGGAGCGTTCTGGGGAGATGGCCGCGAGTCCATTCGTGCGGGGGGCATACGGAGGGGCGGGGTTTAAACCCCGCCAAAAGCAGTACCAGAGATCCCTTACCGCTTGCGCCTGTTCACCTGCGCAACCCCTGCCTTACGGTGTTGAAGTCCGCATTTGCCGTTCAGCCTTCCTTTCCTGCCGGCATCCTTGCTTCCCACCCTCAGTGTCTTGGCTCCAGCTTCCAGTTTCTAGCCTCCAGCATCCAAAATCTAATCGTTACACCCCGCGATTAGAACCACCCGTAACCCACTCAAAACAAACGACGGTAGTACTTTCTAATCGTTACAAATTCGTCCCCTCGGGGGGAGTGGCGTCCTGGTTAATACATCGCCCGAGTCCGCATTTCTACCCGGTACAGCGTGAAAGTAGAAATCGCTGTAAACCCTTCCCGGTCAACAACATGATTTTTTCTACCCGGTACAAAAAGCCCTCCCCCCGGGGAGTACCCAACTCGCCAACAGAAAACTCGATTCCAAAATGGGAAAGGAGCGTCCCATCGCGCAGGCTCATGTGGATAAAAGCAAGGACGGCGAGTGACTCAGAGCAATCGCAATTGCCTGCTTTCAAGCGCCAGGAGCTTCTCTTTGAACGGCAGGCCGCCTCCATATCCTGTCAGCTTTCCGTTGCTCCCGATGACCCGGTGGCAGGGAATAATGATGGGAAGTGGATTTTGGCCGTTGGCCAAACCCACCGCACGGACCGCCTTCGGCCGCCCGATGCGATCGGCGAGCTGGCCGTAGGAGATCGTCTTTCCGTAAGGGATGGCGAGCAAATTCTTCCAGACGCTCCGTTGGAACGGCGTGCCCTCGAGCGCGAGAGGCAGATTGAACTCCTTCAACTCCCCGCGGAAGTAGGCCTGAAGCTGGCGAATGGTTTCCTTGAACGGGGCCTGGTCCCGTTTCCATGTTCGTTCTGCATGTACGGCTCGTCTGTTGCCGGAAAAGCTGACGAAGCACAAGCCGCGATCATCCGCTGCCAGCAGCAGCGGCCCTACCGGGCTTTGAAAATTCGTGTAGTACATTTGAGTCACCCGATTCGAAACGGCTCCGGCCGAACAGCCAACATCCCCGGAGAATCTGCCTGGAATATACCAGAACGCGGAGAATGCTTCGGAGACAAGGTCCGAAATCGTCCGGCTTCGCCATCCGGAGGAAATTCAAATAACGCCAGCCTAATTTTTCTCAATCCTGTAAAATCCCGTCGGCGAAGTTTTCCGCACCGGGTGAAACCGCAAATGATCAGCCTGCTTTCCGTCGTGGCGTTGGGATTTTTTCTCGGCATGCGCCATGCCACGGACCCCGATCATGTCATTGCCGTCACCACCATTGTCGCGCGCCATCGAAAGATCGCTCATGCCGCTTTGATCGGCGCGCTCTGGGGCCTCGGTCACACGCTTACCATTTTCATTGTGGGCGGAGGGATCATCTTATTTGGCTGGGTCATTCCCGAACGCGTCGGGCTCTCGATGGAGCTTTCTGTGGGGCTGATGTTGGTACTGCTCGGCGTCCTGAACCTTACCGGCTTCTTCAACTGGATTTCGCAAGCGTTCACACCCATTCGCGCCGGTGACGGCGCGATTCATTCTCACTCACACGATCTGGCAAACGCTGCATCCACTCATTCGCATGAGCGGAATCTGCATCCGGATTCGCCCGATGCTGGGCACGCGTCGCTCGGCTGGTTGGATCGCCACTTCAGTCAGATGGGATTCTACCAGGTGGTGCGGCCGCTGGTCGTGGGACTGGTTCACGGCCTGGCCGGTTCTGCCGCCGTGGCGCTGCTGGTTCTGACCACCATTGGCAACCCCCGATGGGCCATGGTCTATCTGCTCATCTTCGGAGTCGGGACCATCGCGGGGATGACGCTGATCACCGGCTCACTCATTCTGCCGTTTGCTTACGCGGACAAGCGATATTTGAGGCTCAATCGGGGACTGCGGGTTGCTTCCGGCCTGATCAGCGTGACGTTTGGCCTGTACTTGGTCTATCAAATCGGATTCGTTGCCGGATTGTTCACCGGCCATCCCCATTGGACGCCGCGCTAACTTATGTGTAACTTTCGCCTGGATGGATTGGAGTCTCGCGCCTTACGCCGCGGTAGGGGCTCGCAACGTAATCAAAGTAATTTCCGGAGGTACGCCGAGCCGCACGGGCACTCCTATCGTTCCCAATCCACGGTTCACGTAAAGCGATGCGTGCTTCGCCGCGACTCCCGTGGCCCCGGCGCCGTTCCCCATCGGAAGCTGATACATTCCGGCAATGAATTTCGTCATGAAACGCGCTGGACTGAAGGAGTGATCCACTATCTCCACCTGTACTTGCCCCCCGTGCGTATGGCCTGCGAGACTCAACTGAATTCCCAGCTCGGCCGCGCGCTGGAACGAATTCGGATTGTGGGACAGCAGGATATTGGTGATGTCCCGCCGGACCAGCGGCGCGACGTCTTGCAGCATGGGCAGCCGGGCGCCCGATGGTTTGCGCTCGCGCTGGTAGTCCACGCCGATCAAATTAAATTTCTCGCCGCGCCATGCCAGCTCCCGATTTTCCTGGCGCAGCAGGCGCATTCCGAACCGTTCGAAAAGTTGCTGAGCGCGCTCCTCGGCTCCGGCGTAAATTTCGTGGTTGCCGTTGCAGCCCCACACTCCCAGCGGCGCGCGCAACCGGGCCAACTCCGTGATGCAATCTTCCAACGGATCATTCGCGCTGGTAATGAAGTCTCCTGTCACTACCGCGAGGTCGGCGCCCAGCGCGTTGGCCATTTCCACGGCGCGCCGGATCTCGCTTCGCGGCATGAAGTCGCCGGCGTGAATGTCGCTCAATTGCGCGATGCGCAGCCCGTCGAGTCCCGCGGGCAGATCCGCCACGGGAATCTCGATCCTCTGGATTTGATAGCTGAGCCGCTCCTTAAAAAATCCGTACGCGCCGGCGACGAACGGAATTCCGCCCGCCAGATACGCCGCGCGGGTGAAGAACGCGCGCCGTCCCCGGTCGATGCGTTCGTGGTTTGCCGGCGCGGCCGCCGCCAGGGCAAGTTTCGAAATCCAGTTGAAGGCGCCAGTCAACCCGACTGCTGCCAATGCCAGAAACGAAACGGCGAGCCACAGCCGCGACATCAGCGTCACAGCGGCGATCCAGCCAGTGCGCGGCAGAAAATGGCCGAGCGCCGAATCCAGAACCGTGATGGATATCACCGCGACGGCAGTAATGCAGGCGATGCGCAGCCCTTCCCGAATCGCCGGCCGCCCTACTCGTCCGCAAATCCGCCACGCGCGAACGAACCAGAACCGCTGCACCAAATATGTGATCAGCAGAAAAACGGTGCTGAACAGAACCTGGAAAGGGATAGAAGCTGATGGGCCCCGTAACACAATTGCCTCCGGATTATGATCGAACTGAAAATCATATGAATTGCTTGAAACCAAGCTCTAATAGATCGCATCGGAAACCGCAACTTATCGATAGTACCGCCGGTGCGTTTGCTTTGCATCTTTAGCTTAGATGCGCGTTCCAGCTTCAACGGTTTTTGGGCTGGCCGTGGACAGGTGGGCCAGAAACGCGTCCTGCACGCGGGTAAGAGATCTTCCCTTGAGCGTGACTGCCCCGATGGTCCGCGCGGCGCGCTCGTCAGACACCGGGACAAATCGGCATCCGACCTGCTTCACGATGGCCATCTCGGGAACAATCGAAACCCCCAGGCCTGCATTCACCATGCTCAGGATGCTGCTGAACTGGCCGCTCTCAAAAATCACCTGCGGGTTCACCCTTGCGCGCTTGCACGCTTGCACTGCAGTTTCGCGGAAGCAGTGGCCGTCCCGGAGAAGCAGGAAAGGCTCGTGGCGAAGTTCGGCGAGTGAAATGGCAGGACGGCGCGCGAGCGCATGCAACTCGGGAAGCACGGCAAAAAATTTTTCTGTCATCAGCGGGGCAGATTTGAAATCGTGGCCGCGCACCGGCAATGGCAGCGCGATCACTGCTACGTCCACGCTTCCGGCACGAAGATTTTCAAGGAGGAGCGGTGTAATTTCTTCCACCACGGTGACGCGGGCCTGCGGGTACTTGCGTGAGAACTCCGCCAGGCGCGGAGGAAGGAAGTAAGGCGCGATCGTTGGAATCACACCGACCGCGATCGGCCCGCCCACGGAGGCCTTCCGCTCCACCACATCGCCGCGTGCCGCCTCCAGTTCGCGAAGCACCGACCGGGCGCGCGGCAGGAACGCGCGGCCCAATTCGGTCAGGCGGACAGTGCGGCCCAAGCGGTCGAACAAACGGGCCCCGAGCTCGTCCTCGAGCTTGCGTATCTGCTGTGAGAGCGAGGGTTGGGAGACGTGCGTCAGTTCAGCGGCGCGGCTGAAGCTGTTGGTTTCCGCGATGGCGCAGAAATAACGGAGCTGGTGGAGTTCCATAGGCGTCTCCTATTCATTGTATGCGAACTATATATTGGAAGTATAGCTCCCGGGAGCCTATGGTGGCTTGGAAAGGAGAATTCATGCCCCAAGATCCCAAGAAGCTGACCACTGACGCCGGCCGTCCCGTGGGCGACAACCAGAACTCGCTCACTGTGGGCCCGCGCGGCCCTGTCGTCTTTGAAGACTATCTGCTCTTCGAAAAAATGGCGCAATTCAACCGCGAGAGAATTCCCGAACGCGTGGTGCACGCCAAGGGTTCCGGCGCGTACGGGTATTTTGTCTGCACGAATCTAGAGATGGCCAAGTACACCACCGCGGAGCTTTTTAACGCGGCGGGAAAACGGACGCCAACGTTTCTTCGCTTCTCCACCGTCGGGGGAGAAAAAGGCTCGGCCGATACGGAGCGCGATCCGCGCGGGTTTGCGCTGAAGTTCTACACCGAGGAAGGAAACTGGGACATGGTGGGCAATAACACGCCCATCTTCTTCATTCGCGATCCGCTGAAATTCGGCGATTTCATTCATACGCAGAAGCGCGACCCCGAGACCAACTTGAAGTCCCCTACAATGATGTGGGATTTCTGGTCGCTCTCCCCGGAATCCCTCCACCAGGTAACCATTCTCTTTTCCGACCGCGGTACTCCCGACGGGTACCGGCACATGAACGGTTATAGCAGCCACACCTTTAGCCTGATCAACGACAAGAACGAACTCTTCTACGTGAAATGGCACTTCAAGACCAAGCAGGGAATCAAGAATTTCACCCGGGAAGCCGCGGATGAAATGCGCGGCAAAGACCCGGATTACGCGCAGCGCGATCTTTTCAATGCCATCGCTCGAGGCGATTTTCCCAAGTGGCGCGTCTGCGTGCAGATCATGCCAGAAAAAGAAGCGCAGACTTACCGCATCAATCCGTTCGATCTCACCAAGGTCTGGCCTCATGGCGACTATCCCCTTGTCGAAGTGGGCGAATTGGTGCTCGACCGCAATCCCGAAAACTATTTTGCGGAGGTCGAGCAAGCCGCGTTTGAACCGAAGAACATCGTTCCCGGCATGGGCTATTCGCCGGACAAAATGCTTCAGGCCCGGCTGATCTCCTACCCGGATGCTCACCGTTATCGCCTGGGCACGAATTACAACGCCCTCCCGGTGAACAAACCGCAATGCCCGGTCCATACCTACACACGCGATGGTGCGATGCGGTTCGACGGAAACTTCGGCGCAGCGCCAAACTACGAGCCGAATAGCTTCCAGGGCCCGACGGAGAATCCGGAATATCGGGAACGC
>Ga0210408_10003272_pt1 | contig 15083 bp, 17 predicted proteins | sample IncBWH4MmetaG_FD_155471 | JGI IMG/M metagenome (GOLD analysis project Ga0210408, IMG submission 155471) | Forest soil microbial communities from Barre Woods Harvard Forest LTER site, Petersham, Massachusetts, United States - Inc-BW-H-4-M | ecosystem: Environmental > Terrestrial > Soil >...
CGGGCTTGCGGGGGGGGGGGCGGGCGGGCTATTCGCCGCTAGCGTCGTTATCCCGATGACCTGACGGGCCTCGACTAAACACCCCATAGTTGCTGGATTTCATGCCGTTAGCAGGGGCCGTCCCGTTCGCCGCGAGGCCGAGCTTAAGCAGCTCGCGAACAGCGGCGGCTCGGGTTGGCATACGATGCTGAAATCTGAAGTCGTCAATCACCGAGAGTTCTTCCGGCGAAAGCATGATCTGCAATCGCTCACCACGGAGATCGTTCATGGCGGTGTCCTCCGACGAGTATTTTCAGCCTTTCACAGGGAATTAGTAAAATACTCAATTCACTCAGTCAATCCAAGTTCCTTGGAATACTCAAAAATCCCAAAGTTAGTGAAATATTTAATAATATCAATAACTTAGATGTTTACAGCCCGCCTTCCGGAGCATACGCTACCGCGCAACGTCGACAAAATGTCCGGACCATGAACGCCTCAAAGCCCCCGATCTGCCCGAGATGCCACAAGCCGATGAGGTTCGCGCTCGTAAAGGGGATACGAGGTCGCAGATATCGGTGCATCGATTGTGAGGGTGAGGATCCTTTTAACTCGCCCGACATCAGCAGGCTGCTGGAACAACTGCGACCACCCGAATAGTCGCCAACATCATGCGCCAATGGAGATAAGAGCATGCAGCTCAGCTTGACTCGCCATCGCCCGGAAATTGGCGCTTAGGGTTCGTCATGGATAAACCAGAGCCGCCGGGCGTACCGTTCGCTCCGCTTATGCTGTGTCCGACCTGTGCCACCGAAATGCGATTGCTTGGAATCGAGTCCGAAAATCCGGCGCGCGATCTGTATACTTTCGAATGTCCGAAATGCGAACGACTCGAGGTCCGCGGCGTGAGCACGGTTTAGGAGTGCCCAACAGCATCCTTCAGGAAAAGCCGTTGGCGCCGGCGCAACTTGTCAGGGCGGTTTCTCAGCTTCTCAATGCCGGCGCGTCTCCGGGCAGTCCGTTGGGTTAGACCGCTTTCAGGATCGGCGGGGACGATCGCGTCAGTCAGTTCGTTCGAACCTGAGGGGCTGGACCCTCCGCGTGCCCGCAGCCTTATCCCATTCGGCATATATCAGCCGGTCAATTGCGATAATCATGCCCCACGCCATCAGGCAGCTCGTGATTGCGAGCGCGACCAAAAACAGAGCGATATTACGCCAGGTGAAGTTATCGAACATGCCAGACCCCGCGGAAACCCGGGGCGGATAACCGTCAACCGTCGGCTTGGTTCCACTGCCGGTTATGTCTGCCGGCCAGACACGCATCCCCGGATGCCTCGAAGGCGGCGTGGCTGTGGCAGCCGGGGCACTGTGCGCGCCGAAATCGACGCCGCTAGTTGCAACTGGGGACAATTGGTTTTGCTGCGCGCGGGACTCGACGTATTCTTGTGACTGCTGGGCTGGGGGGCTGATGGCGATGACAGAGGTTGAGAAGTCTTCCCGCTCCATTATGGAGCGGACGTTTTACACGAAGCTTGGCCCGACGCCGGCTTTCCCGCCGAGCCCGGCGGAGACCGGGCAGGTCAAGCCGGCGCAAAGGTAATGCTGGCTTCATAGGGCTCGGGTCTTCCGGGCTACATGGGTAGCGGCCACCCTTTTCTATTTTTTCTAGGGCCTCGGCGGCGCAGACGCAGCGCACCGGCAAGGACCGTGCGGAAAATGCTGAGCCGATTGCGGGGATTCAGTCGGTTGTCATCGACGATGCATCAAGGACTGTTCACGTAAGTGGCTATGATAGGCCGCTGAGGATTAGGCGTCCGGACATCGACCGGGTCGATTTTTCGGATAAGCAGATTTTGGACTCCGTCAACCGGCCTATTCTCCGCGGCTGAACACGTCGGCTCCCGTCCGCATTCCAAAGCCCAACAAAGAACCAAACGAACAGCGCGACGAAGTAGGCCCACGCCAATATCGCGCCAACGATTGAGAGCTTCGCGCCCATGATGTCGCCTCCTTCAAATGAAGCCGCACGATGTATAGAGCGCGTGGAAGCTATGCGAGAGCCCCAGGAAGGTTGCGAGGTTCTTCCTAGGGCCCCACCGGACTAATGGAACAGATCGGTAATGAAATTACGCCCCGGTGTTCCTTTAGCAGAACACCCCTGTCCAAATTTGAAAATCCGGGAATCTACGGTACCAGCCGCCGCGCGCAGGCGACGGGCGTGGAGGTCGCTAAGCTCTCCAGCCGGCGCTTTGGCTCGGTTGCGACACCGTGCCCTGCTTTAGGAGTTCCGCTGCCGGCTGGCGGGGCCGTTCTCCATCGGGAATATGCTCTCATATATCGCCCGTGCCTCTCGAATTAGACGCGCCCGCTCGAGTGCAGACTTCGGGATAAACTGTATGACTTCGCCCATGACGTGCGCTCCTATTTCATCGCCTGGCGAACCAGTAGCGTATCGGTGTGCATGTCAAAGCGCGCGAGCTTGCCATCGTCGACCTGCCACACATGCGCGAAGGGCGCGCGCATCGCCTTGCCGGTCGCCTTGTTGACCCCGGCATAGGTGCCGAGGCTCACGACACGGTTACCCTCGGCGATGAAGTCGTCGGCGACGGCGGAGAAATTGTCCCAATCGCTCATCAGCGGCACCAGCAGTTTGTCGACGACGTCCTGCGGGTGGCGCCAGGTGCCGCTGTGATACGGAAAGCCCTCGGCCTCGGTCCAGTGCAGGTTGGGATGCAACAAGGCGACCACCGCGGGCACATCGGCCCGGGCGACGGCGGCATAGAAGGCGCGAACAAGTTCGGTAGCTTTAGTCATGATCTGTACTCCTGATGTTGGGTTCAGACTTTGAGCGTCGCGAGATGGCCGAGGCCGAGCGCTTCGATCACATGCGCCTGCACTGGCGCGGTCTGCCCGTTCACGGTATCGGCGCCGAACGGCTGGCCGACAACGGTGCGGGCTGGCCGCAAACCCTTGGGCAGCGCCACGAGTTTTGCGATTGCCTCGGCGACGTCGTGCGGGTTCGGGGCGCCGGGGGCAGAGAACATCTCGGTGAAGTTCGCAAACATCTTGGCGGGGATTTCGCCGGTTGCGCCGTAAGCTGCCGCGCGCGTCGCGTCGGCAGGCTGCTGCGTGCTGGCATACATGTTGGTCGGGTAAGCGCTGGGCTGCACCAGCACGACGTCGACGCCGAGCTGCGACAGCTCGTAGCGGAGGCTGTCGGTCAGTGCCTCGACTGCGAATTTCGATGCGCCGTAAATGCCGAAGAACGGGAACGTGACGCGTCCAACCACCGAGCCGATGTTGATGATCAGCCCATCACCTTGTGCGCGCATTGATGGCAATACCGCGCGCGTCGTGCGGAGCAGGCCAACAACGTTGGTGTTGAACACCACCTTCGCCTGGTCCGGCGTAAAGGCCTCGGTCACCCCGACCGATAAGGTTCCAGCGTTGTTGATGAGCACATCGATGCGCTTGAGCGCCAGCACGTCATTGACGGCTTGGATGACGGAAGCGTCGTCGCTGATATCGAGCGCGACGACCTCGATACCTTGCTTGCGCAGCGCCGCCGCATGTTCGCGGTTCTTCGCTTTCGGATCGCGCATTGAAGCGAACACGGTATGGCCGGCGCGAGCCAAGGTTTCCGCGGTGTCACGGCCGAAGCCGGTGCTGGCGCCAGTGATCAGGATTGTCTTGGACATGATCTTGCTCCTTCTGGAGGGCTGTGAGGTGAGGGCTTAGGCGGCGCGAGCTTTCGCAAGCTTGCGGGCGAGGAAGTCGCGGATGAGCACCGCGATCTCAGGTCCCTGGCTTTCCAGCGCGAAGTGGCCGGCGTCGAGCAGATGTATCTCGGCATCCGGATTGTCGCGTCTGAACGCCTCGGCACCGGCCGGCAGGAAGAACGGGTCGTTCTTGCCCCAGACCGCGAGCAGCGGCGGGCGATGGGTGCGGATATATTCCTGGAATTTGGGATAGAGCGCGACGTTGCTCGCATAGTCGAGGAACAGGTCGAGTTGAATCTCGTCGTTGCCCGGCCGCGCGAGCAGCGCGCTGTCGAGCGTATAGCTTTCAGGTGCGACGAGGCTCTCGTCGCCGACGCCGTGGACGTACTGCCACTTCGTCGTTTCAGGCTTGAGAAAATCCCGTAGCGCGGCTCGGTTCTTCGCGGTCGGCTCGCGCCAGTAGGTCTGGATCGGATTCCATCCCTCGCTCAGGCCCACCTCATAGGCGTTGCCGTTCTGCGAGATCAGCGCGGTGATGCGCTCGGGGTGCTTGAGTGCGATGCGGAAGCCGACCGGCGCGCCGTAGTCGAAGACGAGCAGGGCGAAGCGCTTCAGGTCGAGCACTTCGGTGAAGCGGTCGATCACCTCGGCCAAGCCCGCGAAGCTGTAGGGGAAACTCGCGCGCTCGGGTGCGTGCGTGAAACCGAAGCCCGGCAGGTCCGGAGCAATGACGTGGTAGCGATCCGCAAGCTGCGGGATCAGGTTGCGGAACATGTGACTGGAGGTCGGAAAGCCGTGCAGCAGCAGGACGGTAGGTCGGCTGCGGTCGCCCGCTTGGCGGTAGAAAATCTCGGTGCCGTCGACATCGACGGTCCTGAAATGCGTCGTCATGGAAAGTCTCCGTTCACTGTGGGTTCGGAAGGTGAGGGCGTTCACGCCCGGTGGCAGTGAAGTAGGAGCTTTCGCTTTCGCGCAGTATCCGCTAGTTTCAGTAGTCAGACTTTCAAAAAATGGAAGTATGACATGGACCGGTTCGACGCGATCCGGACGCTACTCGCGGCGGTCGATGGTGGCAGCCTGACGGCGGCGTCCCGCAAGCTCGGCACGCCGCTTCCGTCCGTCAGCCGGAAGGTATCTGAGCTAGAGGCACATCTCGGCACGCAGCTCGTGATCCGGACCAATCGCAAATTGCTGCTGACCGACGCTGGCAGCGCCTTCGTTGCGGCGGGCCGGCGTCTGCTTGAGGATTTGAATGAGGCCGAACGCGTGGCGGCCGGCGAATATCGCACGCCGCGCGGCGACCTCTTGGTCACCGCCTCGATCATGTTCGGCAAACTGCAGGTGACGCCGATCGTGCTCGCGTTCCTCGCCGCCTATCCGGAAGTCAACGTGCGCGTTGTGCTCTTCGATCACGTCATCGATCTCGTCGAGAACCATGTCGACGTGGCGGTTCGCATCGGCCGCCTGCCCGACAGTGGGCTGGTCGCCACGCGGATTGGCGAGATTCGCTGGGTGATCTGCGCGAGCCCCGCCTATCTCGCGACGCGGGGCACGCCGGTCACACCGGACGATCTCGCGGAACACGATTGCATCGGCTTCGAGGGCCTGCAGATGGTACGCACCTGGCCGTTCGGGCGCGGGAGAGATGCGCAGACCGTTCCGATACGGCCCCGCTTCGCGGCCAACACGGCCGACGCGGTCATCGAAGCGGCCATCGCCGGCATCGGGATTGCGCGCCTGACGTCCTACCAGGCAGCCAGCGCGATCCGCGAGGGCCGACTGATCAGCCTGTTGCACGGATATGCGCCGGAGTCATTGCCCGTCCACCTCGTCCACACGGGGCCGCCGCTGCTGCCGTTGAAGATGCGCGCCTTTCTCGATTTCGCTGGTCCCCGGCTGAAGGCGAGCCTGGCCGAGTGAGCGGCCCGGGCGGGTCTTACTACTTTCAGGGTTGCTTGCAACCGGATCACCTCTGTCTGGCCGAGAACATCGGCAAACCTTTCGTTCCGCAGAACACTGGTTTCGGCGGGGGTTTACCGGAAGTGAACCCTCGAGCCCGCGAGCAAGAGGTAGGCGGCGATCACGAACCAGAAGGCGTAATTGCTGACAATCGGGATCTCGATGAACACGCTAGGGACCGCAAGGATCGCCACTAGAGCGATCGAGATTATAACCCAAATATTCACTGCGCATATCTCCTCGCGTTGCGACGAAGCGCCCAAAACCTTGCTTCAATGATCGCACCCCGCAACGAGATATTGTCGCAACCTCGAAGGCCGCGTCTGAGATACGCTGCCTGACAAGCATGCTTCATCACTCGCAATGCGCGTGCGTTTAGGATTTTGGTGCTAGAGTGACTATAAATGCTAGCATTCTGCCCCGTGCGTCCGCGGCAATCCATTGCGCGTTGCTCTTAAAATGACGCCCGATTCGGGTATTTTTGAGGGCATTAGTTGGAGCGTTTCAAGGCTGCCATGCCTTCTCGAAGTCGGCGCGTGCCTGGTCGAAGGTCCACGCGGTGCCGGAGGTGCACTCACCCGGTTCCGATCCCGGATAGAAGCCGCAGCGCCACTCCCATCGCTCGGTGTCGTGCGGATTGCCGACGCGCTCGGTGATCGTACCGGCATGGATGTCGCCTAGTAGATCAGCCAGCATTCTTGCCGGTGGTCTGGTGATCGGCGGCGGATGAGGGCGGGCATGCGCCATTGATGCGCGCCGGGGTAGTGTCCTAATTTGAATTTTCATTCATTGATGGGGGCTTAGTGCCCATCTCGTTCGCCTGCAGGCACACAAACCCATACCAAGGCGGCGACACCCGCGGGAAAGGATTTACTAGAGCTGCTTGTCTTGCCGCCGTTTGGCAGGAGGTCAATGTTGCATAGTTCCCAACATGTACCGGCGAACCGCTCACGAAATACATCATAAGCCAAAATGTCATTTCGTTTCCTTTCGCGCTTCGTTCTGAAATCCGTGCTCTGCCACGATAGCAGCAGCCCTAACCGCATCCAAAGGCGATTTAACCGGCCATTGCCCGCTACCCGTCCCCAAACACCTTTAGATAGACGCACGCATTCAAATTTGGACACTACCGCCCCAGGGACGCGGCCAAGCGGCTCGACGCCTTCATCGCCAGTTTGCGCGCGCGCGGCGCGATGCGCGAATTCACCAAGATGTTCAAGAGACGGCGGCTGCGGCCGGGCTGGGCGGCGAGGTCCTCATGTCCTACGCGGTCGCCGAGCTGCGGCTGCGGCGGGCGCTGATCCCGCCGCCAGGGCGGCCGCAACGTGCACACCGCGACGCTGTTCGCGGACGTTTTTGGAAGCTGATCGGGAAACTGCCCTGCAATCTAATTGCAATCTGATCGATATTTCAGGTTGTGACGACGGATCGAAGCACTTTCGATCCTTCGATAAATGGCTGTATTTATTTTGGTTTTTTGGTGAGCGCGGCGGGACTCGAACCCGCGACCCCATGATTAAAAGTCACGTGCTCTACCGCCTGAGCTACGCGCTCACTCTTTCGTTCGAGCATATTCTCCCGCACCAACGCGTTTTCGCGTTGGTCGCGAGAAAAACCGGTTGCCACCCCCGCTATCGAGGTGCGGGACAGGCTTTTTCCGGATCATGCTCCAGCCCGCGCTGTGTAGGGGGCGTACCCTTGCGGGTCAATAGCACAAGGTTGCCGCGAACGGGCGGCCGGACCGGCCCGAATTCCCTTTGCTACGAAAGCTGTTAACCGGCCTTTTTCAAGCTATCCGAAGCCGGCTATCCACGCCCGCATCGGCAACGCTGCGCCGATGGAAGCGGAACAAATCACTGAAGTAGATGTTCTTTGGGAGGGACAGATCGAAACGGAAATCACCCATGCCCTATACAAGGCCGATCAGGCGATTTTACCTGACGCCGCCCGCGCTCCCGACATTCGTCATTTCAGTTTTGCTCGCCGTGCTGGCGCTGCTCGCGGTTTATGGCCACATCCCGCAACTTCACAGCATCGGCGGTTTCACGCTTCTCTTGATCGCCTACGTGGTTCTGCTCTTGGGAACGCTGTTGCGGGGGATTTGAGCGGGGTCCAAACACGCTAAAGGCGCGCCGCTTCTCCGTGCCCATCAATGACTTCGCGGCGCACTTCAGTCACGACCGGCTGTGAGGGGCCCGCTATCGTCGGCATCGCCACCGGGCGCAGGCCGATCAGCTCGGCGGTGCGAACTCCGGTACTGCGCCAGAACGAAAACGAGTTGATCCGCGAGCTCTCGAGGATGGCGATTGCGACGGCTGAAAGGAACGGCAGGCTTTCGAGCACCAGCACAGCCGCGAACACGTAGATTTCATGGATCTGCTTGAAACTGTTGGAGGCGATCAGCACGCCGGCACCGATCAGCAGCAGCACGCCGATGACGGCTTCCCAGAACGCCTGGAATTCGATCGACATTCTGGAGAGGCCGCCCTTGGAGGTGCGGGCGAACGGCAGGTGATCCTTGATCAGGCCGTTGGCGACCGCCCGCGACACCGTCCATTGCACCGACATCGCCGCCACCATGGCGCCCAGCATTTGCCCGGTCTTGATCGGCACCCTCAAGCGGTACATCGCCACGAAATGCAACAGCGAGACCACGAAGGCTGCGATGATCGGCAGCGTCAGGATCTTGTCGGGGATCGCGATGTCGGCAAAGGCCACGATCGGCACCCAGATCAAATTGAGGATCGCCACCAGGACGCCGAGGCTTTCGGCGCCAAGCCAGTTGAGCCAGCCCAGCGAAAATTCGCGCTTCTGGTCGCGCGATAGCCGGCTCGCGCCGGGCAGGAAACGCCGCCAGTGTTTTTTCACGATCTGAAAGCCGCCATAGGCCCAGCGATGGCGCTGTTTCTTGAAGGCCTCGTAAGTGTCGGGCAACAGGCCGTGACCGTAGCGGTGGTTGGTGTAATGCGTCAGCCAGCCGTGCTCGATGATGGCTAGCCCAAGGTCGGTATCCTCGCAAATGGTGTCGCCGGCCCAGCCCCCCGCCATGTCCATCGCCGCCCGCCTGATCAGGCACATGGTGCCGTGAACGATGATGGCGTTTTCCTCGTTGCGCTGGATCATGCCGATATCGAAGAAGCCGGCATATTCGCCGTTCATCATGTAATGCATCAGCGAGCGGTCGCCGTCGCGGTGGTCCTGCGGCGCCTGCACCAGGCCTACGCGCGGATCGGCGAAAACCGGCACCAGATCCTTCAGCCAATCCGGCTGCACGACATAGTCGGCATCGATGATGCCGATGATCTCGGCATCGGCTGCGGTGCGCTCCATGGCGATGCGCAGCGCGCCCGCCTTGAAACCTTTCACCTTCTCCACGTTGATGAACTTGAAGCGCTCGCCGAGCGCGCGGCAATGATCCTGGATCGGCTGCCAGAATTCGGGGTCCGGGGTGTTGTTGATGATCACCACGCATTCGAAATTCGGATAATCCAGCCGCGACACCGCGTCCAACGTCGCTTTGAGCATCTCCGGCGGCTCGAAATAGGCGGGCACGTGGATCGAGACTTTTGGGAAGCTGACAGTGTCGCCGATCGTGGCCGGTACGACAGCCGCGCTTTTCACGATCAGCCGGTGCGGCGCGTGGCCGAAGGCGATCGCCGCAATTTCCTCGATCCGCGCCATCGCGATCAAGACCAGTGGCACCAAGAGGATCAAGCCCAGCGTCAGCGCGAAGGCCGATCCGAACACGAAATAATGCCCGTTCCAGTAGGCGAACACGGTTGCGAGCCAGGCGCCGACGCCGTTTGCCGACGCCGATAATAGCACCGCCTGCGGCACGGTCGGCCCGGGGAGCTTGAGGATCGGCAGCGACATCAGGACACCGACCAGGAGCGCGATGGTCGCGAGCTTCCAATAGTCCGGGCTTACGATTGGCCCGGTCCAGGCGAATTTCGGCTCGCGCGCGGCGTTGAGGATTCCCCAATACGGACCGACGCCGCCTTCGAAGAATTTCCAGGGCTGATCGATCGCCTCGACGATGTTGTATTCCATGCCGATGGCTTCGGCGCGGCTGACGAAATTGCGCAGCGTCACCGCCTGTTCGAACGGGCCGGGGTTGGCGCCTTTCAGATTATAACCCGCGCTCGGCCAGCCGAATTCAGCGATCACGATACGCTTGCCCGGAAAGGCGTCGCGCAGCTTCTGGTAGATGATCAGCGCCTGATCGACGGCCTGCTTGTCGGAAAAGCCTTCCCAATAGGGCAGGATGTGGGCCGCGATGAAATCGACCGACGAGGCGAGTTCGGGGTGCTCGAGCCAGATGTTCCAGATTTCACCTGTGGTGACGGGAACGTTGACCGCGCCTTTGACGCGCTGGATCAGCTTGATCAGGTCCTCGATCTTCTGCTCGCCGCGGTAGATGGTTTCGTTACCAACGACGATGCCGTTGACGTTGCTGTTGCGCTTGGCAAGCTCGATCGCGGAGAGCATTTCGCGTTCGTTGCGGTCACTATTCTTGTCGATCCAGGCGCCGAGCGTGACCTTGAGGCCGGCTTCGTTGGCGATCGGTGGCACCAGCTCGACGCCACCGGTCGACGAGTAAAGCCGGATCGCGCGCGTTAGCGGCGCCAGCGTCTTCATGTCGGCGCGGATTTTCTCGGCGTTGGGGATGTTGTCGACGTCGGGATGGGCAGTTCCCTCGAACGGCGCATACGACACGCTCGGCAGGATACCCCCGAAGTCCGGAGCCTGCTCCTTGTCTCGCAAAAGCCCCCAGATGCCTGCGTGGATCGCAGACACGAAAACGAGAACGGCGACGACGGCGCGCATCGCGACTAAACCATGTGGGGCCAAAATGGCTGGGAAGCGGACCTGTCCCCGAGATCCGACCGAGTCAGCGGCAAATCGAGCATATCTCTGCCACGCGTTTTAACAACTGGTATGACGCCAAGGCTTTTTCAGGGCGGCTTTTTTCAGGGCAACGTTTTCATGGTGCGCAGATTGCCAACCGCAAGAAACCGCGATCGTCCCTTCAGCTAGGCATTGCATCCCGCCTCGGGGAGTTTCTTACAAAGAATTTAGGAAACGCCCGGACGACGCTACTTGGCAGCCGGGGCAGCGGCGGGAGCGGGCGCCGGCGGTGCCGCGGCAGGCGCGGGTGGTGACGCAGTGGCTCCGGTCGTCGGTGCGGTCGGCTGCGCCGCGGCCGCCGCTTGCGGCTGGGCGGCCGGGTTGATCCAGCAGCCATGAACCCGCCCGGAAAGGCTATCCGGCACCTTGGGATCGATCTGGTTGAAGAAACGCACCAGGCAACGGAACGTCGCCTGGACATGGCCGCCTGGGCAGCCGAACCGGTCGTAAAGGTCGAGATGGCGGAAGGCGGTATCGAGGTCGTCGCGCCACATCAAGACCACGACCCGGCGGCCGAGCCAGACGCATTCGGGGTTGCCGGCCGGGCCGTTGATGGCCTGCTGGGCTTCAACGAATTCGTCGGTCTTGCGCTGGTTGTCCTTGGAAGTGTCTGCAGGGCTGGAATTGGAGGGTTTTTGTGACTGGTCCTGCGCGCGGAGATCGCCGCTTTGGGCAAAGGCGCCGCCGATACCGAACAGAAATGCGAAGGCGGGGACCCCAAGGTGACGCAGTACCGAATTTCCAGACTTGAGCACACCTCGACGCATAAATTCCCCGGTTGGTTGGCTGTCCACAGCCAAAGTCCTGCGGACGCGCCGGTTTGATGACGTTGAAATGGGTCCCCAATGCGGCAAAGGCAGCATTCGAATTCACCCCCACTTAGCCAAGTTTGATGACGGGTATTTCGGATTTTGTCCAGCAAAGGCGCAACTTTATCGCCTCTTGGTAAAGCGGAAGGGAGACAAACGGCGATCCCTCCGGCTTTGCGCTCCTGTTAGACCTCTCATTAGTCCTCTTGGCAGACGGCCGGTGACCGGTTAATCGACGCTTCCCCGCCCGAAAGGATGGAACCGATTTCAGTTCGTACGCCACTGGCGCTTCTGCTCATATGCCTGGGGGCGATCGCTGCCGTGTGGTGGTGGCTGGCCACGCCCATTACGCTTGCGCGCGCGCCGATCGATCCCAACGCCAAGCTCTTATGCGTTTCCTACGCGCCGTTCCGCGACGCGCAGACGCCGCTGATGCTCACCACCCGTATCGCGCCCGAGCAGATCGCCCAGGATCTCGCGCAGCTCGCCAAAATATCCGATTGCGTGCGCACCTATTCGATCGAGAACGGCCTCGATCAGGTGCCCGCGCAGGCAGCGAAGGTGGGATTGAAGGTCATCCTGGGCATCTGGCTTGGCAGCGACCGGCTGAAAAACCTGACGCAGATTTCGACCGCGGTGAGCCTGACCAAGCAATATCCCGGCGTGATCACCTCGCTCGTGGTCGGCAACGAGGTCCTGCTTCGCGGGGAGATGACGACAAACGATCTTGCCCTCACCATCCGCTCGGTGAAAGCGCAGGTGAGCGTGCCCATCACCTATGCGGACGTGTGGGAATATTGGCTGCGCTATCGGGAGATCTATGACGCCGTCGATTTCGTCACCATCCACATCCTGCCGTACTGGGAGGATTTTCCGATCCGCGCGAAATTTGCCGCCTCTCATGTCGACTCGATCCGCAGGCGGATGGCGGTGGCGTTTCCGGCTAAGGAAATCCTGATCGGCGAGACGGGCTGGCCGAGCCAGGGGCGGATGCGCGAGGGCGCGTTGCCGTCGCGGACCAACCAGGCCCGCGTGGTCTCGGAAATCCTGCTCCTGGCAAAGCAGGAAAACTTTCGCGTCAATCTGATCGAGGCCTACGACCAGCCCTGGAAGCGCCAGCTCGAGGGTACCGTCGGCGGCTACTGGGGCCTGCTCGATTCCGTGCACCGCGCCCTGAAATACCCGCCGGGCGAGGCGATCAGCAACTTTCCGCTGTGGAAATGGCAGATGGGAGGCGGCATGGGCTTGAGCGTTCTGGTGTTCGGCGCCGCCACGCTGACACTGCGGCGCAGGCCATGGACGCCGCGGCTGGCATCCTGGATCGCGGTCGCCATCTGCGCGGCAACGGGAGGCATCCTGCTCGGCGTCGCCGCCGACAAGATGTTCTATGAGGGCTACGGCTTTGGCGGCTGGCTGCAATGGGGCGCGCTGTTTGCCGCCGGCACCGCCTCGCCCCTGCTTTGCGCCCAAGCGCTGATGTCAGGACGCGCGCTGCCGACCTTTCTGGAGTTGCTTGGACCGCGCGAAGGCAGGAACCGATCGGCCCTCGCCTGGTTGCTGGGATTGGCCGTGACAGTGACCGCGCTGATCGGTGCCGAGACCGCGCTCGGCTTCGTGTTCGACCCGCGCTACAAGGATTTTCCTTATGCGGCGCTGACCATGGCGGTGGTGCCGTTCGCAACGCTTGTGCTCAATCGCCCGCAGCAGGGCGCGCGCCCGATCGCGGAGGCGACATTCGCAGGGCTGCTGGCGCTGTCTGCGATCTATATCGGATTCAACGAAGGCCGCGACAATTGGCAGTCCCTGTGGACCTGCGCGATCTATTTGCTGTTCGCCGTCACGCTGTGGCAGGCGCGGGCCGCGCAAATCCCAAAATAAGCAATCCGATCGCAATGCCCGACAGTGCGATGTTGTAGAGCACGATCCCGAGACCCGCGGCGATCAGGCCGAGGGTCAGCAGCACGATCGATGGCCGGATCACATGCAGCGCCGCGATGACGAGCGCGACCGAGCCGAACACCGAATTCTTGAACAGATAGGTCGCAACCGAGCGGCTCTTGCACAGCACCGTCTGCAGGCCGGCGTCGCAGGCCAGCGCGACCTGCGCGAACTCGACCGCGAGATAGCGCAAATAAAGCGCGTAGCCGACGGTGACGAAGCCGACGACCAGCAGAAATTGCACTTGATAAGGGGTCAGCCGGAAAGGTTTCTTGTTCATGTGCGCGACTATGGTCGGGAATGGGCGAAGCGACAACCCGCTTTGCAAAAGCCTTCCGAAAATGGCTGAGCGGTGTGCCTCAATATCCTGATATTGCTTGCGTTATGGTCCTCGTATTCAGTGGCCGAATAGCCGCGACAGGTTGGAAGGCTCTGACCTTGGCGACGGATCGTCCTTCCTCGACCGCTTTTGGGAGTAGGTTCGTCGATGCGGTTGCGGTGGGACCGGCTTGAGGGTGGGAGCCTGCTCATCGGCCTTCATCGCGAGGCGCTGGCCATCGAATACGGTCGTCTCGCACGTCCGCCCGCTTTCGATCAGGGCAGCGCAGATTTTCGCGGCCGCCCCAGCGTCGGTGAGAGGACCCGCAGCCAGACGAAGCTGCATGCCGAGCCCCGTCGCGCTCTCTTTCACCATGATGATCGGCCGCAATCCGGCGAGTTCAGCATTCGATTTGGTCAGCCCGCCCCAGAGCGCGCGCAAACCGCCGATTGAATTGGCAGTACCGACATCGACCGCGAATTCGGTTCGCAGCACGGCGGCGTGGGCTGCGGCTGCTTCGGATACGTCGGGCTCTTTCGAGGCGACGGATGCAACCATTTCGGGCGCGGGCGGCTCGCCCGCATGGGCGGAGGCCGGCTTGTCCGGTTCGATCAGTTTCAGCGCGCCGGGATCGGGCGGGGCCAGGATCGATTTGGTCGCCATGAGCGGCGTTGCCGGGGTTGGCTGCGTCGCCGCCGGCGTATTTGCAGCCGCTGGCGAGGCAGGTGGGGCGGGCGCCGGGTTTTGCTCCTTCGCTGCGGCCTCGGTACGCGGCCTATCGGCTTTCGGCGCTGGATCCGATTTGGCCAACACCGTCGTTGCCGCCGGCGCAACCGTCGCGGTCGGCGGTGCAACCGTCGCTGTCGCCGGTGCAACCGTCGCTGTCGCCGGTGCAACCGTCGTTGCCGGCGGTGCAACCGTCGTTGTCGCCGGTGCAACCGTCGTTGTCGCCGGTGCAACCGTCGTTGTCGCCGGTGCAACCGTCGTTGTCGCCGGTGCAACCGTTGTTGTCACCGGTGCAACCGCGGGCGCCGCGGCCTGATTTTGCGCAGGCAGTTGTGCTTCCGTCACGGCCGCTTGCTTCGGAGCCACCGCTGGTGTTTGCGCCGTAACCGTGCCCTGCCGCGCAATCGCGCCGGTCACGGAGTCCAACCCCTGCTCCAGAACGGTGACACGCGAATAGAGCCGGTCGCGATCGCTGTTGAGCGTGTCGATCGCGGACGCGAGCCGCCGCGTCTCGTTCTGGCTTTCCTTGGTCAGCGCCTGAAGTTGCTGAGCCTGACGCGTCAGGTCGGCCGCCGCAAGCTGGTCGCGGCGCCATCCGAGCGAGGTCTGGTTGGCCATGACGGCAACGACAAGCGCGGCAATGCCGGCAACGCCCCATGATCCGATCCGCCACAGCGCGCGGCGGTCGAATTCGTCCTCCTCGGCCAGAAGTCCGGACAGCACG
>Ga0210408_10003275_pt1 | contig 15077 bp, 11 predicted proteins | sample IncBWH4MmetaG_FD_155471 | JGI IMG/M metagenome (GOLD analysis project Ga0210408, IMG submission 155471) | Forest soil microbial communities from Barre Woods Harvard Forest LTER site, Petersham, Massachusetts, United States - Inc-BW-H-4-M | ecosystem: Environmental > Terrestrial > Soil >...
GGCGTTAACCGGCGACCGCATAGTACGCGGGGAGCATTATCGCCGGGCCGGGCGGGCCGCGTCGAGTCCGTAACGCAGGGAAGGACGTTTTGAGAGCGCCTACGCGCCGATGCCGTCGCGATGGCGCATCAGGCCGATGCGGTCGAGTTCAGCCTGCTCGCGCATTTGCTCGCCGGCCCGTTCGCGCATCTGGTCCCGCTCGTCGAGCAGCTCGACTTTCTTGAGCTCCTCGAAGGCTTCGGCAAGCGCGCCGCGCGCGTCTTCCAGCTGGCCCTTGAGGTCATCGGCAGAGCGCTTGAGGTTGTCGCGCCGGTTCAAGGCCGCCTTGGCGTAGGTCGGATAAGCAAAATGCGCGGGATCGTGGATGCCGGCGCGCTCCTGCTCGGCCAAGATCTCGCGATCGAGATCTGCGGCCATGCGGTCGAACTCGGCGATCATGCCTTCGATCTGCATGACCTTGCGGCGTTTCTCATCGACCTGAAACTTTTTCAGGCGGATGAGCGTGTCACGCGACTTCATCGACTCGTACTCCCCGAAGCCTTGGTGGCCTGGTGCTTCGCCCTACCGAAACGGCACTGGTAATATCGCACCGCCGCACCATGGTCGATCCTGCCATGACAACGTTAGTTTTCGGTTTCCACGGCAGTGAGGATTTGCTCGAGCCACGCATATCCCTGCGCGAGCCCAGTCGCTTCATCCTTGCCTTGGGCGAGAAACCGCTCGAGCGGTTCGTGCAACCGGATCGCTTCGTCGACCTCAGGGCTCGAGCCGGCGCGATAAGCCCCGAGCCGGATCAACTCCTCCATGTCGGCGTAGGTCGCCATGATGCGGCGGGCGCGGTTGATGGTTGCAAGATGCGCCGGATCGGCCGCCCGCGGCATGGTGCGCGAGACCGACTTGAGAATATTGATCGCCGGGTAACGGCCGCGCTCGGCGATCGACCGCTCCATGACGATGTGACCATCGAGCGTGCTCCGCACGGCGTCCGCCACCGGCTCGTTGTGGTCGTCGCCGTCGACCAGTACGGTGAAGATGCCGGTGATCGTGCCTTGCTGGGTACCGGGGCCGGCACGCTCCAACAGCCGCGGCAGCTCGGTGAATACGGTCGGGGTATAGCCCTTGGCGGTAGGCGGCTCGCCGGCGGAGAGACCGATCTCGCGTTGCGCCATGGCAAAGCGCGTGATCGAATCCATCAGCACCAGCACGTCCTTTCCTTCGTCGCGAAAAGATTCGGCGATCGCGAGCGTCACATAGGCAGCTTGCCGGCGCATCAACGCCGGCTCGTCGGAGGTCGACACGACGACGACGGAGCGCGCGAGGCCGGCCGGACCGAGATCGTCCTGCAAAAACTCCTGCACTTCGCGGCCGCGCTCGCCCACCAGGCCGATGATCGAGACGTCGGCCATGACGTTGCGCGCGAGCATTGAGAGCAACACCGATTTGCCGACGCCCGAGCCGGCGAAGATGCCCATGCGCTGGCCGCGGCAGCAGGTGAGAAACGTGTTGAGCGCGCGCACGCCGAGATCGAGCGGCGCGCCGACGCGGCGGCGGGCATGGGCGGGCGGTGGCGGGTTGCGGAACGGCGCCGGCGACGGACCCGGCGGCAGCGGGCCCTTGCCGTCGATCGGCTCGCCCATGGCGTTGACGACCCGGCCGAGCCACCCGGCCGACGGGCGGACCGCCGCCGGCACCGCGGTGACGACGGCACGGCAGCCGCGCCGCACGCCTTCGAGCGCCGCAAACGGCATCAGCAGCGCATTCGCGCCGGTGAAGCCGACGACCTCGCAGGGAATGATCGGACCGGCGCCGGTCTCGATGAGCACGCGCGCGCCGACCGACATGGCATGGATCGGGCCGGCCACTTCGACCAGCAATCCGCGCACGCCCACCACTCGCCCGTAAACCTCGACGGCGTCAAGTTCGGAAATCTGCTCGGCGAGCGCCTTCATGTTCGCCGGCCCACGCCTGAATTATTACCGGAGCGTTTGCCCTTAACCCGACATTTACCCGTCTCATTAATCATTGGCGCTCGGTCCTTGGGGGAAAAGCCGCCGTGCCCTATCTGGTCGGATAGGACAGGGCAGCGAGAGTCGGCTCCGACCGACTCTTAACGTGACGCATGAACCGGAACGTGGCGAAAAACCCGATCTCGCGCAATATTTTACGGCGATTCGCGCGGAATCGCCCAGAGAATGCTTGCGCATCGGAATCAGGTTTTGTTAACCATTGCTCGGTAGCGTGCCGAATCAAAGTGTCCCAAGGCGTTAACCGGGGCCGCCGCTACGGCGTGCCGACCTGAGCCCCCAAGCGGCGAGGAAGGGGACTGGCATGCGCGTCTTATTGATCGAGGACGACAGCGCGACGGCGCAATCCATCGAGCTGATGCTCAAATCCGAGAGCTTCAACGTCTACACGACAGACCTCGGCGAAGAGGGTGTCGACCTCGGCAAGCTCTACGACTACGACATCATCCTGCTCGACCTGAACCTGCCCGACATGTCGGGTTTCGAGGTGCTCCGGTCGCTCCGGGTCTCGAAGGTCAAGACCCCGATCCTCATCCTCTCCGGCCTGGCCGGCATCGAGGACAAGGTCAAAGGCCTCGGCTTCGGCGCCGACGACTACATGACCAAGCCGTTCCACAAGGACGAGCTGGTGGCGCGCATCCACGCGATCGTGCGCCGCTCGAAGGGCCATGCCCAGTCGGTGATCCAGACCGGCGACCTCGTCGTCAATCTCGACACCAAGACCGTCGAGGTTTCCGCCCAGCGCGTGCATCTGACCGGCAAGGAATATCAGATGCTGGAGCTGTTGAGCCTGCGCAAGGGCACGACGCTGACGAAGGAAATGTTCCTCAACCACCTCTACGGCGGGATGGACGAGCCGGAACTCAAGATCATCGACGTGTTCATCTGCAAGCTGCGCAAGAAGCTCGCCAACGCCTCGAGCGGGAAGAACTACATCGAGACGGTCTGGGGCCGCGGCTACGTGCTGCGCGAGCCGACCGAGGACGAGGCGCGGATACCCGCCTGACCCACCGCAAATTTCTAAGGTTACCTAACCCCGCCGCGAGGCGGGGTTTTGCTTTGAGATAAACGATTACTTCGCGCCGACCAGCGTGGCGGCACGCGGGGCCATTGCGGCGAGCCGGGCGGCAAGCCCGGGCGAGCTCGCCGGCGCCGCCGGGGCATAAAGTCCCCGCCGGTCGGGCACCGGCTTGAAGGCATCGCTCAGCCCGACCACGGTCTCGGCGGCGCCGAGCACGAGGTAGCCGTGCGGTGCGGTCACGCGCGCCAGGCGGTTGAGCACGTCGACCTTGGTGTTCTGATCGAAGTAGATCAGGACGTTGCGGCAGAACACCAGATCGAACGCGCCGAGATGGGCGAAGTCGGAGAGCAAATTGAGCGGGCGATACTGCACCATGGCGCGGATATCCGCCCCGATCTGCCACATTTCGCCGACCTGGGCGAAATACTTCATCAGCAACTGGATCGCCAGCCCGCGCTGCACCTCGAACTGCGTGTAGATCCCGGCCTTGGCCTTCTCCAGCACGCCGGTCGCGAGATCGGTGGCGAGGATCTCGATGCGCCAGTCGGCGATCTTGTCCTTCATCTCCTTGAGACAGATGGCGAGCGAATAGGGCTCCTGCCCGGTTGCCGCGGCCGCGCACCAGATGCGGATGCGGCCGAGCGCGGCCTTAAGGTCGACTATCGTTCGGTCTGGGAGTTCGTCCACGCGGAGAAGGTCAGCTTCAAAAAAAAGCGTGGTGGCCGCCGAACGCGACCGTCCCGACGTGGCGCGACGGCGCGCGCAGTGGGCAAAGTATCAAGATCGCATCGAGCCTGAGCGCCTGGTTTTCATCGACGAGACCTGGACCAAGACCAACATGGCCCGCTACGCGGCTGGGCCGTGCGCGGCAAGTGCTTGCCCGGATCGATGCGCCGTGGCTTCTGGAGGGGCCGATCGACTGCGAGACCTTTCGGACCTATGTCGCCAGAGAGCTTGTGCCAACGCTGCGCCCAGGTGACATCGTCATCATGGACAATCGCGGCAGCCACAAGGGCAAAGCCGTGCGCGATCTCATCCGCGCGGCCGTTGCCAAACTGTTCTACCTCCGAAATACTTGCCCGACCTCAACCCGATCGAGCAGGCCTTCGCCAAGCTCAAGCACCTGCTGCGCAAGGCTGCAGCACGCACAGTCCAGCAGACCGTCTGTGTCGCAATCGGCGAAATCCTCGGGACCTTCAGCGCCGAGGAGTGCGCCAACTACTTTAGAAACTCAGGCTACCAAACCTAAACTCATCATGCTTTAGCCAACAACATGGGCTATGGTGCATCAGGCTACAGGATGAGTTCGCACTCGATTGCTCCGAGAAACGCCGTCGCGGTTAGCGCGGGACGTCGTGTGCTCCGATGCTTGTCGGGACGACCGCCGCGCGCAAAAATGTGCGGATCTGTGCATGCGACTTTGGACCAGCAGCACGCGATCAGCTTAGACCTTTCTCGCGCTAAATTCAGTTCGGGCTGCACTTACGCGGGCGTCAAAAACTTTGCGCGAGGAGTTGTTTAACACGATGCTCCCAGGTCTTTTTGGACAGGGCAGCTCGAATTCGCTCAACACCATCCGCCAGAGAGTCGTAACTTTGGATCGATTCGACGATTCGATCCGCCCAAGTACTCGATCGTGAGTTGCTGTACGCATTCGCAATTCGACTAGGCTCGTTAACGATCATGGCCTCTACGAATTTACCCAATTCAGTTTCGGCAAATTGCTCGCGCAAAAACTCTGCGAAGCCACTATTGCTGGTAGCTAGAACGGGTCGATTAGCCTCAAGCGCTTCCAGCGCTACCAACCCAAAACCTTCCTCGTACGAGGGCATAAGCACAAGGTGCGCCCTGCGAAACTCCTCAGCAATCTTACCTCTCTCCACAACATATGAACTAATTCGACCTTCGTTGCCAAGACGTCTGGCTAGTTTAGCCATTTCTGGTTCTGAGACTCCACATATGCCGAGATGTATTCGTTCAGCAGACGGCAGTAAAGTACTTTGCGTTGTTAAGCCTTTTTTGGCCAATAGCGCCGCATCGATCGCTATCTCCCTCCCCTTCAATTCCACATCATTCGGTCGCGCAATCAGAAGGAGCCTGAAGTCGGCCGTATGCGCGACTTGCCGCATCTCGTCCCTTGAACAAAAACCAGGATCCAGACGAAATACCGCCGGACCCGGCGCAAAACCACTCACACGCTCCAACACGTGACGATACAACCGCGGCCCAACGGCAATGGCCCATCCTGTTTGACGTAACAAGTCATCTTGCAACGTCAATTTCCTATTAAGATTTGTCCCCGCAAAGCGATCATCTGAATCCCCATATGCCTCGATTCGCGGATCGGTGTGAATGAACAAAAATCTTTTTGCGCTCATCATGAACTGCTGTGCTTCATGAAGCATTGCCTTTCCAGATACACGGTCGTGGCCCACGATAACATCGGGATTAATCATTCCTAGTCGCCCAGTATATGGCTGAGGGCGCCAAGAACCCGAGTGCTCCAATCGGAACAACATATTCGACTGCGACTCGATCGTCCCACCTGTAACTATCCTGAGGTAAACCTCATGCCCGAGCTGTGCGAGCGCTAAACAAAATTCCCGATTGAACGTGCTAAGTCCTCCGTGACCAGATTCCCATTCTGTGCAATAGATCAAAAACTTCATTCGCGGGGCATTCTTAGTCTCGATTCCGGATTGATCTCCCGGTGCCTTTGCACCCGTGTCCCCTGAAGCCGACGGCCGCCCCGCACGACATGCCAATCTAAGCGAGCCCCAGTTACTTGATGTCGCCGCTGTTGTAAGTTCGTCGACCCCAGGCCTAACGATTGTAAAGCTCCTAGAGCGAGTATCAGGAAATGCTACGGGGCGCTCCGGGTGCGGCTCCTCCGCTTTCAATTCCATGTTTGACACGGACCCATCGCGTACGTGCGACTCCCCATCGTCACTAAATGTGAAGCGCTTGTCGCGGAACACCGCGCTAAGATGAATCTTCGTCTTTCTTGTAAGAGCCACCAAACGCCAAACCGCCTCGCCCGCTTGGTGATGCTCGTAGGCGGGTCTACGGTTGGCATCAAGCATTGCAGAAATAAGTATACTACCATTGTGCCAAGTGACAACTGCGCCTGTATTGGGGTAGCTCGCCTTATCCAACCAATCGATCGTCTCTGGGTCGAGTCTGTTTGACGAATCGCCTGACGCCATTATCTGGATTCCTCTTTAGGCCCCGCACCGACTACCCTCAGACATTCTAATAGTAAACTAAATGCAATCTTCTTTGGTATCATCGTTGCACTTGTCAACTCGATGGTCGACGCGATTCGATCTAAGATCGGGTAAGTCGCGGCCGAATCTGAGATTGTAAGCGAAATATGCAATTCGATGCCGTCGAGCTCCTCAAGATCAACAAAAGCTCTGAAAAAGCCCCGGTGGTATTCGACGAGTTGCGCGTCCATAATTTCATCCGCGGCGAACAGGCCGTCCCACTCTTTACTAATCGGCAATCGCTTGATCGTCGAATCAAAGTAAACGATAGCAGTTGTTTCATCGGACTCGTCGAGCGAATTAAATACCTCCCAACACCTGCGAATAGCGTCCGCCGGCGGCAGCGCGTGAAGCCACGATAGTCGTAGGTAGCGTCTTGGAGAAACATTGAGGTCTCTAAACGAGATCAATCTCAAGATCGCGCCAGAACTCAGAACCGTAGGTATTACATTTATCTCAAGCGAGTGCGAGCCTTCGAGGGTTAGAGTATCAAGTGAATCCGGGGGGCTCCCTATCACGGTCTTTGCAAAAAGCTCGCCGCTAGAATGCGTCCAACTGATTGCAAAAAGGACGTTTGTAAGGGCGCCACGGATTATCTGACTTTGTGTCTCGGGGGCGTTTTTAGCTTCAACTATTAGACCCCAAATCTGATCACTAATTGGTTCAGCCGATTTAAGCCTGGACAGCAAAGTTTGCATACCCTCGTGGGTTCCAATTTCCGAAGACAGGTAATGACGCGTCGAGGGTTGTTGAGCTTTCAAGAGTTCGGCAGCCTGAACCAAGTCACGCTTTGTGGCCAATTGCATAGGCGCAAACAAAGGCCACCAGCGCTTGGACCATGTTTCATGACTGAAGAGCATCATTTCCCATTTCGCATTTGGAATCTTTGATAAGGATTCTATCGGAGTATTTTTATCTTCCTGTTCCTTACAGTATCGAAGAAGAGATTCAATCGCTCCAGCAAAGTATTCAGAATCAATCATTAGTTGGTGCGCATGGTCTGCTGCCGAAAAATAGCGATGTTCGGTACGTGATAGGAGCGTTTCAAAAACCAGAAGAAAAAGAGGTCTGTTAAACACAATGAAGCTGGGGTCCATTAATTGCTTCGGCAACAATTCGGGAATACCAAAGTCATTAGAGGACAAGATACTTGGGCTTTGGGTTACCAGAATCGGGGCTGTTATCGTAGAGCTTGTCAAAACAGTTGCGACAGCCGCAGCATTCATCGCGTCGTAAAAATTAGACTTGTCGTTCCATGGCCGCTTGCCCTTCAGTAGCGAATATGAGTCGCGCAATATCTTGATCGGCGAGTCACTTAATTTGTATGAGTCGCCAATATAGTCTCGAATCGGCTGGGCACGTTCAAGAACTCGTTCAAGAAACGCGCCACCCTGCAGATCATCTACGAAGTTTGTAGCATCCTCTTTCAGCAATTCATAAACCTTTTCACGATGAATAGCCCCTCGTCCCTGAAGACTTGAAGGGTCGGTCCGTAACTTGTCTGCGTGTTCTAAGAAACGAGTGGCGGCTCCAGAGAGTGAATGACGGAGTCGTTGCTGATGTTGGAGTAGTTCCGCAGTCGAACCAGGAGGCAAGACGTACTCCGGAGTGACGCGAAGAAGATAACTGGTCGCGGCATCCCCCAGGAGTTCCATAGGAGTCGGAGGGAAACCTTCAATAACCTCGGGTTGGGTTGATTGTTTATCGCGCATTTTGGACAGCGCGCCATACACGACGTCAAAATCGAGCAACACGACATGTTTGCGCCTGGTCGCACTTAGCCACCGAAAGTTATCATTGCACGCAGATGCGGCGGATCTAAGAGCTCTCGCGTGTTGAAGGGCCGTCTCAAGCGTAAAACTAAGCTTGGCGTGGAACGATTCGGTTGAGATTCCAGAAACCGCGCTAGTCATTCTTCAGTCCATCCAAACCACTTTCGAGCCTCCCGACGCTTTCTTCAACGTTCCGGATGATTTCTTGCGGGGGCAGCGAATTGGCCTGTTCGCTTGACAGCCCAAGAGCGAGCAGTAGCGCCCCACAAGCCGGTCGCAAAGCGCCCCGAGCACACGGAGTGACAAACTGAAGTTCTTCTCCAAATTTATGACGCAATTTATTTTGCAGTCGAGAGCGGAAGTCGGAATGATGGTTCAATACGCCACCGTAAAGCACGATCGGCGACACGGGCTTCCCGCCGTTAGCTACCTCGCAGCACTCGACATACCGATCGATTAGGTATTTCATACCACGATCAAGGATATGCTGGGCGACATTCGTACCATTAGCGGCCGCAGCCATTACAGGTTGCGACAGCGTGCTTACCATAAACCTCCAAGCATGGTGGTGTTCGACGGAAGTTCGATTAATGAATGCGAGAAAGAGTGAGCGCGGATCAGCCTGCCGAGCGCAACTAAGATGCCGTTCAAGATATTCCATCCAGCAAATGCGGAGCTGTTTCAGCTCAGGATAGTCGCTTCCAGACGGAGCCTTAAGCCACTTGTCGATTTGGGTCCACAGCTCCGAAAGAGGGCTTCCTTTAAAGCATTCCTGTGCAATGGCAGAAATCGCCTGTCGGCCAATCCAGTAACCGGAACCAGTTTCGCCGACAGCCGGCCCCCACCCTCCACTTCGTGTCAGACGTCCATCCTGAGAAATCAGAACAGCGGCCCCAGAGCCGCACGTTATAAGGCTGCCATCCAGGGATCTGAGATGTGATGCGAGCACGATATCAGTGTCAGTCCGGCAGATCAGTCTTCCAACTTGAACTTCCAGACGATTAAACTCTTCTTGAAGATCAGACAGTTCAGAGGGAAATGCGGTTCCGGCGATGCCGATGCACACGGTGCTGTCTCTAAGATCGTCAAGCATAAGCCCCGTACCAGCACATACGTCCTTCAGAAGGTTGAATAGTCGCTGCCTGATTAGCGCTCTGTCGGTCGAGTGCAAGATGATCGGCTCGCCCACCCGTCTAGCACCATAGTTCACCCTGCCGTGCTCGTCGGACGCAGCAACAGCACAGTGTCGTAATCCAACTGCTTCAATCCCGACAAATAGAGACACCAGCGGCGCCCTTGGAATCAGTCGCGAGGGAGCCGGAATATAGAGGTACCATTCTAGGTAGCCAAGGGGTACGGCGTACCCTCGCCAAAATCCACCCTCAGAAATGACTTGGCGGGGGACACCATTTATCCATCTCCTTCGTTAGCCGATTACGACGAGATAGGCTAGTACTATATTACCGTTAGCGGATCGCTGACTCTCTCCGTACCGCGCCCAGACTCGCCACGCCGCCGGGAATCGCGCCGGCCACCCTAGGGGGTTGTGCAGCTCTCGTGCCGCTTCGATTACCGAACCCCGCCGCAAGGCGGGGTTTTGCTTTGAGATGAACGGTTATTTCGCGCCGACCAGCGTGGCGGCACGCGGGGCCATTGCGGCGAGCCGGGCGGCGAGCCCGGGCGAGCTCGCCGGCGCCGCCGGGGCATAAAGTCCCCGCCGGTCGGGCACCGGCTTGAAGGCATCGCTCAGCCCGACCACGGTCTCGGCCGCGCCAAGCACGAGATAGCCGCGCGGCGCGGTCACGCGCGCGAGGCGACTGAGCACGTCGACCTTGGTGTCCTGATCGAAGTAGATCAGGACGTTGCGGCAGAACACCAGATCGAACGAGCCGAGATAGGAGAAGTCGGAGAGCAGATTGAGCGGGCGATATTGCACCATCGCCCGGATGTCCGCCGCAATCTTCCACATCTCGCCGAGCTGGGCGAAATACTTTACCAGCAATTGGATCGGCAGCCCGCGCTGCACCTCGAACTGGGTGTAGAGACCTTCCTTCGCCTTCTCCAACACGGCGGTGGACAAATCCGTCCCGATGATCTCGATGCGCCAGTCGGCGATCTTCTCCTTCATCTCTTTGAGACAGATGGCGAGCGAATAGGGCTCCTGTCCGGTCGAGGCGGCCGCGCACCAGATGCGGATGCGCCGCTCGGCCGCGCGCGCCTGGAGGAGCGCCGGCATGATCGTGTCGCGGAAGTGATCGAACGGTATCTTGTCGCGAAAGAAGAACGACTCGTTCGTCGTCATTGCGTGGACCACTTCGACGGCCAGTCGATCGCCGCCCGCTTTCAGCTTCGCCACCAGCTCGCCGAGGCTCGCAATGCCGGCCTTGCGGGCGAGCGGCAACAGCCGGCTTTCCACCAAATATTGCTTGTCGCCGGCGAGCGCGAGGCCCGACTGGTCCTTGAGCAATTTGCACAGAAAATCGTAATCGTGCGGGCTCACGTCCGCTCTCCTGCGAAAATCCGCAACAGCTTGGGCGCAATTTCATCGAGCGGCAGCACCGCGGAGCACACCCCCGCGTGCGCGGCCGAACCGGGCATGCCCCAGACGACGCTCGTCGCCTCGTCCTGGGCGATCACGCTGCCGCCGGCCGCGGCGATGTCCCCGGCGCCAAGCGCCCCGTCGGTGCCCATCCCGGTGAGGATCACGGCGAGCGCGCCGCAGCCGTAGACATGGGCCGCCGATTCAAACAACGGATCGACCGCGGGCCGGCAAAAATTCACGAGCGGCCCGTCGTCGAGAGCGATCACGGCCGCGCCGTTGTGCTGGGCAACGCGCATGTGGCGTCCGCCCGGCGCCACGTAGACGGTGCCGGCGCGAATGGGTTCGCCGTCGACGGCTTCGCGCGCCGGCCGCTCCGCCGAGCGGCCGAGATGCTCGGCGAGGATCGTCGTGAACATCGGCGGCATGTGCTGCGTGACCAGCACCGGGACCGTGTCGATGATCGGGCCGATGCGCGACATGATCGAGTTGAGCGCCTGCGGGCCGCCGGTCGATGAGCCGATCAGCAACACGCGCGGAAACAGCGCCGAGAACGGGCGCAGCTTGATGAGCCCGGCTTGCCCGGACGGCGGGCGTTCGACCACGAGGCCGACCGGGCGGATCGGCGCACCCGGGGCCCGCGCCGACGGCGTCGCTTGGCCCCTGCGGCGCCCGCCGAGATGGCGAATTTTCGCGATCAGTTCGCGGCGGAACTCGGGTGACGTGGTGACGCCGCGGTTCGACTCCGGCTTGGGCACGTAGTCGGCCGCGCCGAGCGCCAGCGCGCGCAAGCTGATCTCGGCGTTGCGGCGCGTGACCGTCGAGGCCATGATCACCACGAGATCGCGCTTCTTCTCGAGCAGCAGCGGCAGCGCCGAGATGCCGTCGAGTTCCGGCATCTCCACGTCGAGAATGACGACGTCGGGATTGGCGCGCTCGATCTGGTTGACCGCATCGCGGCCGGTGCGCAGCGATGCGACGACCTGGAAGCCTTCCTCCTCGACCCAGCGCGATACGAGGCCGCGCACGACCACCGCGTCATCGACGATCATGACGCGCAGCGGCGGCTGGCCGGTGACGGGGGCGGCCGAAAAGGGAGGCGCGGCGACGGCTACGCTCATGAAACGCGGTACTTGTTACGCGACGCAACTGACGAGAGGAGGCCGGCCGATCAGATCAGCCCGACTTCGTGAAACTTGGCTTCGACAATGTCCTTGTCGAACGGTTTCATGATGTATTCGTTGGCGCCGGCATGGAGCGCGCGCGCGATGTGCACCACGTCATTTTCGGTGGTGCAGAACACCACCTTGGGCGCGTCGCCTCCCGGCAGCCGGCGCAGCGCCTTGAGGAACTCGTAGCCGTCCATCACCGGCATGTTCCAATCGAGCAGCACCGCGTCGGGCAGTTGGCGCTGGCATTGCGCCAACGCCTGCTGGCCGTCCTCGGCCTCGGTGATCTGAAAGTCCAGCCCTTCGAGAATGCGCCGCGCCACCTTGCGAATCACGCTCGAGTCGTCGACGACCAAACACGTTTTCATTTCCATCACCCGTTGCTTCGGCCATCGCGGCCGATGTTCACTTCAGAAAAGAACCTCACGCGGCGAGCGGATCCGCAGCCGACATGTCCAGCACCCGGTCGACGTCGAGGATCACCAACAATTGGCCCTCGAGCCGATGCACCCCGGCGGAAACACGCGCCAGCCGGGCATCGAGGTTGACCGGATTGGGCTCGCGGGTGCCGTTCGAAAGCTTCATCACTTCTCCGACCGAGTCGATCAGCAACCCGTACGACTCGCCCTTGAGCTCGATGCCGACCGCCATCGGCGGGCGGCCGCCGGTGCGCGGCGCCAAGCCGAGGCGCAGGCGCAGATCGACCGCGGTGACGATGCGGCCGCGCAGATTGAGGACGCCGGCAATTTCCGGCGGCGCGAGCGGAACCCGCGTCAGCCGGTCGGGCATGAACACGTCCTGCACCCGCGAGATCGGCAGCCCGAACAGCTGACCGTCCAGCATCACGGTCACGTATTCGATGACGGTCTCGTCGAATTTGCCGCTGGGTTTCATGACTTCAGCTCACGCCGCCTCGCCCCATTCGATCGTCGATTCTTTGAGCGCGGCGATCAGGCCGGGGCGATCGAACTTGGCGACGAACTCATGGAAGCCGGCCTGGCGACCGCGCTCGACCGTGGCCGGCGAGGCGACCGCGGAGAGCGCGATGATCGGCACCCGCGCGGTGCGCGCGTCGCGCCGCACCGCCTCGGCGAACTCGAATCCGTTCATGCCGGGCATCTCGATGTCGGAGACGATCACGTCGAAACGCTCGCCCGCCTTGAGCCGCGCGAGCGCCTCGTCGGCGCCGTTCGCGGTCGTGACCTCGTAGCCCGCCGCCTTGAGCACGGGGGCGAGCATGTTGCGGAAGAAATGCGAGTCATCGACGAGAAGCAGGGTGCGCGTAAGCGCGTCGGGGCGCAGCTCCTTGCGGGTGAACCAGTCATCGAACGCGAGCGGCAGGAAATGGCCGACATCGATGATCTCGGTGGCGTGGCCTTTGACCACGGCCGAACCGAGCACGCCCGGCACGCTGCTCACCACTTCGATGTCGAGCTTGTCTTCGACGATGTCGACGATCTCGTCGACCGCCAGCCCCATCGAGCGGCCGCCCTCGGAGAAGACGAGCAAGGGCTGCGTGCCTTCGCCGCGCATGCGCGCCGTCTCGTCGACCCGCACGAGCGGCATCAACTGCCCGCGATACTGAACCAGATGGCGGCCGTTCGAGAACTCGATCTTGGTGCAGTCGATCTCCTCGAGCCGCGTCACGAGCGACAGTGGAACCGCCTTCAGCTCGGGCGAGCCGGCGCGGAACACCAGCATCGAGACCATCTTGTCGGCGGCCCCGCTGCGCGCCTCGGCTTCGTCCTCGCTCTCTTCGCTCTCGAGCGTGCCGATCGCCTCGGCGATGCCATTGGGGTCGATGATCATGATCACCGAGCCGTCGCCCAGGATCGTATTGCCGGAAAACATCGCGATGTGGCGCAGCTTGGTCGACATCGGCTTGACGACGATTTCCTCGGTGTGAAACACGCTGTCGACCACGATGCCGAAGGTCTGGCTGCCGACCTGGGTCACGACGATGAATCCGTCGGCGGCCTCGTCGGCGCCGCTCTCGCTCATGCGCAGCAGCTTTTTCAGGTGCACCAGCGGCAGCAGCTTATTGCGCAGGCGCAGCACCGGGGTGTCCTTGATCCGTTCGATGCGGTGCTCGGAATTGCTCTGCGCCCGCACCAGTTCGACCACGGAAAGCTGCGGGATGGCAAAGCGCTCGCCCGCCGCCTCGACGATCAACGCCGATACGATCGCCAGCGTGAGCGGGATTTTGATGGTGAAGCTCGAGCCCTCGCCGATCGCCGATTTTACGTCGATCGTGCCGCCGATCTGGTCGATGTTGTTGCGCACCACGTCCATTCCGACGCCGCGGCCGGAGACGCTGGTGACCTTCGCGGCGGTCGAGAAGCCGGGCGCGAAGATGAATTTTTGAATCTGCGCCTCGCTCATCTTCTCGACGTCGGCTTCGCCGGCGAGCCCGTTGGCCACCGCCGTCGCCTTGATGCGCTCCACGTCGAGGCCGCGGCCGTCGTCGGCAATTTCGATGATGATGTAGCCGCCCTGGTGGTAGGCCGAGAGCCGGATCGTGCCCTTCTCGGGCTTGCCGGCCCGCCGACGCTCTTCCGGATTCTCGAGACCATGGTCGGCCGAGTTGCGCACCATGTGCGTGAGCGGATCCTTGATCAGCTCGAGCACCTGGCGGTCGAGTTCGGTCTCGGCGCCGTGCATCTCGAGCTCGATCTCTTTGCCCAACTCGGTCGCGAGATCGCGCACCACCCGCGGCAACTTCTGCCAGGCGTTGCCGATCGGCTGCATGCGCGTCTTCATGACGCCTTCCTGCAGCTCGGCGGTCACGTTGGAGAGGCGTTGCAGCGGCACCTTGAACTCGGAATCCTCGTGACGCCGGACGATTTCCAAGAGCTGATTGCGGCTGAGCACCAGCTCGGAAACCATCGTCATGAGGTGCTCGAGCGTTTCGACGTTGACGCGGATCGATTGACTGGCGACTTTGCCGTCCGCCTTGCCGCCGTCCTCGCCCGCCTCCTCCTTGCTCTCGCGCCGCGTGGCAGAAGGCGCGGGCTTGGCTGCAGGCGGCGCCATCGCTTGCGGACCGGGCGTCTCCCTGAAGGCGCGCTCCAGTTCATCGAGCGACACTTCGCCCGGCCGCAGCGGACGCTCCAGCACCTGATAAACGAGTGAACCGGTCGTGACGGCCGGCTTGCCCTCGACCATGCCCTGCATGGCCATGCGCTCGAGCTGCGCGATCAGGTCCCGGTCGTCGCCGGCGGGCTCGTGTTGATCGCGCTCGAGGTCGCCGAGAATTTGCTTGATCCGGTCGATGGTGGACAGGACC
>Ga0210408_10003277_pt1 | contig 15074 bp, 7 predicted proteins | sample IncBWH4MmetaG_FD_155471 | JGI IMG/M metagenome (GOLD analysis project Ga0210408, IMG submission 155471) | Forest soil microbial communities from Barre Woods Harvard Forest LTER site, Petersham, Massachusetts, United States - Inc-BW-H-4-M | ecosystem: Environmental > Terrestrial > Soil >...
TCATTTTTCACATGGTGAGCACCGGACGAGCCTATAACGAAAGCATTTTTGCCGCCGCAGAGCAACGCCAGCGCAAGCATCTGGAAAGCAGCCTCAGGCGCAAGGCCGCTAAGTTGGGATACCAATTGATTCCCTTACCCCAAACGGCGTAAGAGGCGTTGCAGGCAGCATCGATGTTGTTCATTAGGAGCGCAGAGAGGCGAAAGCCGAACGAAGGCGAAGGACCTCATACCCGCGTGCGCCCCCCAAGCCTCACAGATTTTCCACCTCGGCTCAATTCCGCACCCGAGCACCGATCGCGACGACAGCTCCAGCGCCCCTAAAACGTAACCTTCACCCCGAACTCCATTTGCCGCGGCGCGCCATTGTTGTAAACGCCGGACCCCGAGCCGATACGCAGCACATCGCGCGACGGGCCTGAAGGCGTGCCATTCGCCGAACCGGCACCCCCCGATACCGGCTGTCCTGGCCCCGGATAGTAGTACGTCAGCTGCCCCGATACCGGCTGGAAGTTCGCAAAATTGAAAACGTTGAGAAAGCGCGCGCTGGGCTCGATTGTCAATCGCTCACCCACCTTCAGCGGCCAACTGATCGCGGCATCCAGCGACTTGAAGATCTCGTTGCTGAACTGCCCCGCAGGCGGCACCACAACGTACGGAGCATTTCCGTGCAAAGTCGCTAGCTGCGGTTGCGTGAACAGGCCTCCCGAGACCAGCGCTTGTCCAGCTGGAGTCAAGCCACCCGCCTGCGAACTGTTGTAGTTGCTGATCTCGCTCGCCAGGGTGCTGCTGGAAAGGGTGTTGAACGGACCAGGCAGCTTGGCCGGAAACAAATCCCCGGGCGTGCCGTCTCCGCTGAAGTCGGTCCGAAAGATTTCCCCCGGCGTGGCTTGCGGATGGCCGGAGATCACCTGCATCGAGGGTAGCAGCGGTGCGGGGGACGCAATTCGTCCAATGAAAGCCAGCCGCCCGCCCCAATGCGAGTCCAGGGTCCAGGCGGCCGTGAACTGGTGCCGCCGGTCCAGTGGAGAGGGCCCCTTGAACACGGCCGGGTTCACCGAGTCGTGACCGAAAATGCTTTGCGTGGGATTGTCGCCGCCGTTCGTGACGAACTTCGACAACGTGTACGCCAATTGCAGGTCACCGCCGTCGAATATGAAGAACTGGTGGTGGACACGCTGCTTCAGCCCCAGTTGCGCGCCGTTGTACACTGCCTGCCCGGCCGAAATCTGAAAATCTCCCTGCCCGACTAAGGAGTTGACGCCCGAGAACGCCGCTCCGAAATCTCTAGGATCCTGTCCGCCCGCCGGTTGCACGGCTACTGTGGCCGGTAGACCTCCCAGGAAAGCAATTCCCGAGTCCAGCCCGTTGACCGCGAAATCATTGATGTTGGCGGTCGGGACGGTCGAGATGTAACAGGAAATCGCGTTCTGCACGATGGCGCCCACCGACAGCGGCACCCCCGGCAGGCAACTGGGCGCTTTCTGCGCCACGGTGTTGGTGATCGCGTTCAGCGCGGCGGTGGGAATTCCAGTGGGGTTCTTGTACAGGTAACTGGCATCGCCCAGGTGATTGGTGTCGCTGATCAGCCCGAAGCGCTGGCTTACGTTGCGCACATAGTCCAGAGTGAACGTCCCGCCGTTCCACGCTTCCCGCGTCAACCCCAGGTTCATCTGGTAGGAGCGGGGCGTGCGGTAGTCTGCGCCAAACGCGGCCAATCCGTTCGCCGGCAAACTCATCGACAGCGTGTTCCCCACGAAGCCCGGGTTCCCCGCCGCTCCCGCCGCTGCTACCGCGGCCTGGTACGCCGCCTGCAAATCCGCAACCGCGCCGCCCGCCACTCCCACCGGCTGCCCGCAAACTTGCGTAGCCAGATCTTTGCCATCGATCGACCGCACGGCCGTCGGCAGTCCGCCGGCGTTCGGGAAATACACCGCCACCGTCCCGGCCGCGGCTCCCGGAGAGCACGTCAGCACATTGGTCCCCGAATACAGCCCCTGGCTCAACCGCGCCGGGCGATCCATGTAGATGTTGCTGATCGCCGAGTTGTCGTAGAACACCCCGCCGCCGCCGCGGATGATCGTTCGCCCATTCCGCACGGGATCCCACGCAAAACCAAATTGCGGCCCAAAGTTGTAGTTCGGCTGCGTAACCCGCTGTCCCTGCCCTGGCACGTTGTCGAACTGGTCCAGCAGCCGCGTCGTACCGCTGCACGGTAGGAACGCCGCCGGAATGCTCGCGTTCGCCGAAGAGCACGGGATCTTCGCTAGATCGCTGTCGACGCGCCCGTCTTCGCGCACGTAGTGCACCCCAAACGTGAACGTTAGATTCGGGCTGAACCGGTAAGAATCCCCGATGTAGCCTTGCAGCCGCGTATCGACGAGTCCCCCATGCGACAGGCCAAATCCGGATTTCTCCGTCCCGAAGCCCTGTCCATTGCTCAGCGTCGCAAACAGCACGGGATAGTCCAGCGGATTGCCGTCCGTCCCCGTCCCCAATGCCGTCGCCACCTGGGGCGCCACACCGTACGCTTTCGCGTAACCACCTGAGTTGATCCGGTTCACGCTGCCGCCGAAATGAAACGTGTGGTCGCCCGCCGCCCACTGCCCGTCATAGCGCAGTTCCAGGTTCCGCTGGAATGTCTCTTGCGGCGCAAACGCACTGGCTCCAAACTGCGCCCGCCCTCCCGCAATATCGTTGAACTGAATATTTACCGGAACCGCTGTCCCCAACGGCCGAAACCCGCTGGTCGCATCCTGCAGTGAGTTGTGGTACTGCAAAAACCCGAAGCGCAGGCTGTGAATGTACTGCCCGCGCGTGAAGTCCAGGCCGATCGCATGTTGGGGAGAATTGGAATGGTTCTGGTAAATCGAGTAGTCGTCCCCGAAGTTGTCTACTGACTTGTTCAGGTTGTAAGCAAAGCGGTAAAACGCGTGCGCCGTCTTCGAGAGATTCCAGTCCAGCTTTCCGCTTGCCGAGGTATTGCGGAAGGGCGACGAAAACGATCCCGTGAACGACTGCAACGGCGCTGGCATCACCACCGCCCGATGCCCATCCTGGTTCACGTGTTCAACGTCCAGAAAGAAAAACCACTTGTCCTTGATCAGAGCCCCGCCTACCCGGCCGCCAAAATCCTCGCGCTGAAACTGCAGGTCCTGTCCGCCGGGAGCCTTCGCGAATCCGAGGCTTTTGAAGCGAAATAGACCGTAGCCTTCTCCGTGCAGGTTCTCGGTGCCCGAGCGAGTGCTCATCCGCACCACGCCCGACGAAGTCAGCCCGGAAGAAAGGTCGAACTGCGCCCGGCTGACGTCGAGTTCCCCCACCGAACTCAGGGCCACGCTCTGCGCGGCGGCGCCGTGGGTCTCGTCGGTCAGCTCGACGCCATCGAGGGTGTAGTCAGAAGCCTGTCCGCTAGCCTTGCTGATCGAAAGGGCGAAGTTGGCCGCCTTGGTCGGATCCAGCCGTCCTCCGTCCTGCACCAGCACGCCCGGCTGAAATTGTGCCGTGTTGAGCGCATCCCGCCCGTCGATAGGAAACTCGGTGTTCTCCTCCGGCGAGATTCTTGCGGTCACCGTCGCCAATCCCGGATTGATCGGCACCAGCTTGCGATCACCGTTTGCCGTCTCCCCGTTGCGGACGGTCACATTAAAGAGGCCGACCCGGAAGTTTCGCACCTCGATTCGAATGGTATAAAGCGCAGCCGCGAGTGGGCCGGAGTCGTACTTCCCATCCTTGTCGGTGGTCAGCGCCAGCAGGGTGTCGTTGAACTTGGACGTGACGGCCACCGTCGCACCCACCACCGGAGCGCCCGAGGCATCGATCACCACTCCCTGGATCGAGCCCCGCCCCGGTTCCTCCTGCGCGAGCCCCGCCGCGCTCGCCAGCAGCACGATCCCCAATGTCCACAGAAGACTTATGAATGCCCAATGAACGGTGCTTTCCCCAAGGCCAGCCGCAGCGCGCAATTTCGACAAACGTTTCTCCTTCCCATTCCTGAACATGCGGGTACTGCCACATGGAGTCACACCCCGTAGGAATGGTTGCTTCCGCTTTACCAAGTCGAATTGCTTATCTTACTAAACAAGCTGGGAATCTGCGCGGAGGGAGGCCAGAAACCGTCCTGATCAGAAAATCGCCTTGGTCACCGGAGGCGGCCACGAAAAAAGGGGCCGGTCGCCCGGCCCCTCCAAGCACCTGCAAAACTGCAATCTAGAACGTGTAGCGTACTCCCAACCGGATGTTGCGACCCAGCTGGTACAGCAATGGCTTGCCGTACTGGCTGTTGCCGATGACGGGGGTCACCGCCTGACCGCTTAGAGCACTGTTGCGGCTGTCTGCGAGCAGAGCCTTCCAGTCGTACGGGTTCTCAAACGACGAGTAGTTGAAGTGCCCGTTCGGCCGGATGAAGCTCGTGAAGTTAGCCGTGTCCAGTTGCGAGTAGAAAGCTTCCACTCTCTGCTGGTTGAACAGGTTGAGGAAATCAGCCGTAAAGGTGAGCACCTGGGCCTCATTCTGTTTGTTGACTTTGAATTCCTGCCGGAAACTCGCATCCGACTGCAGGAACCACGGCGTCCGGCAACTGCACACACCGGTCACCGTAGGGATCAGGACTCCAGCAGAGTTTGGCACCAAAGATACCTTGGCAAACCTGCCGCGATTTTCCGGATAGACCGGGAATCCACCCGAGTACGGAGACTGGCTAAAGGAGAAACCGACGTCCGTGTACGTACTGAGCGGCGTTCCGCTGTACATCGTCTGGAACCATCCGACGTTTGTGGACATCCGACCACCCATCCAGGGGATCCGGTAGTAGGAATATCCCTTGAAGGCGTGCGGACGGTCGGTGCCGAGCGGGCCGCTGGAAGACCGCCCGTAGGCATCCCACTGGAAGAAGGACTCGTCGAACGAGCGGCTGTTGTTGGGCGCATTGCGGCCCCCTCCACCATCCGCCAGATCGGTGCTGGTCAGTCCGGAATAGTTCCCGCGCAGCTTGCTGTAGGTGTAGGAGAACATTCCGAACCAATTCTTGTTCGCCGCCTTGGTAAGACGGAATTCCACACCATCATAGCTGCGTGCAGCTTTGATGTTATGCGGACAGCCAAGAGGAGCTACCGTCGGATCGGTGCATGTTGTTGACAGGTTGGTGGCGTTCGGACCGAATCCCGGATTGACGATGAGGAAGGTTTCGCTTCCGGTGGCATCAAAAATGGCCGCGTCCTCAATCACGCGATCCAGTCGTCGGCGATCCCAACGAGCCTCGAGCGCTACGTTCTTCGTAATCGCATAGTCAGTTCCAAGTACCGACTCGTGTTGTCGGTAGGGCTTTAGTCCGTTCACCACTCCTTCGGTCCCTCGGAAGTTCTGATTTTCGAGGAACGTCAGCCCCGCCGGTACTGTGCCCCCGGCAAAGTTGGCTCCGCCCGTACTATCGCCAGTACAGTAGCGCGATCCGGCGCCAAACTGGACGTTGATTGAGTTCAAATCGGGCGTGTCCAGCGCGTAGAAGCAATTCTGCCAATACTGACCACCGAACGAACTGATGGCCAGGTTCAGCTTCATGAGGTCGTTGAACACCCCATAACTGCCGAACACCTTCATCCGGCCATCGCGGAACACATCCCAGGCAGCACCCAGGCGCGGAGCGATTTTGTCGCCCCAGCCGAAGCTGATCGGAGTGCTCGGGAAGCCTCCAGCCTGCGTCTCGCTGGGCACAGATTCTTTCTCGATACGCAGACCCGCGTTTATGGTCAGCCCTCGGCCCACCGTCCATGAATCCTGCGCATAGAAGCTGTGGTTGTAGCTCGATGCTTTCCCGAAGGAGCCGTAGTCCTGGATGGTCACATAGCCATACTTGCCGGCACAGTTGCCTGCGCCATAGAGCGCTTCAAACGGCGCGCAGTTGGTGGTGCCGGTGCTGCCACCGGGCGAGAAGAAGTTACCCGCTCCCACTTGAAGTTGCACTGCCGGCGCGTTCCAGTGTTGGAAAATATCGTTGGAAACGTGGTTGAGCTGGTACCCAAATTTCAAATTGTGGGTTCCAAAGCGACCACCCTTGAACCAGGCCATGTCTTGCGAGAACTGGTGATGCTTGTTGGCATCACGAATGGTGAAGTTCTGGTCATTGCCGGCCGAGAAGTAGCCGCCGGGTTGCTGGAGAGTAAGCGGGAGCGTGGCGCCCGTGTTGTCAAAGACTCCCCCTGAGCCGGGTGCACCGGTCGTACCGGGCGTCAGCCAGAAGAAAATCGAGCCGGCGCTCGGGAATCCAAAGTCGTGATAGTTTTCAAAAAAATACCCGAAACGCGTTGTCGCAACCAGTTTGGGAGTTACGGCGAAGTCCAGTCCGAGGTTCACCGTCTGATTGGGAGCCACGTAACCGTAGCCATGTTCATAGCCGAATAGCGGAACCGACGAACTCGGGTTGAATTGTGCCGTCGTCGAATCCCCCACCGGCAGGACAGCGCCGCTTTCTCGCTGTAACTGGTACAACCAGGAAGCGTGGACGCGCACTTTTTGTGTAAGGGCCGCATCTACAGTCGCGGTCGTGAAGTACGTCTGCTGGTCCTGGTTGAACGTCTGCAGACCGGCGTTGTTGTTACTGGCACCGAAGTTGATCGTCCGGCCCGTAGAAAGGTACTTTGGCTCTACCCCCAGGAACATCCACAAGCGGTCCTTCAGGATCGGACCTCCGATTGTGAATCCGGGCTGAACGAAGCGCGTGTGATCGCGATTTTGCTGGTAGGTTTGAGCCGCCGGATCCTCTCCCAACGCCGAGTTCCCCCCATCCTGCGGGTTGTAGCGGATAAATGGAGTGTTCTGATTCGAGTTGAGGCTGTCGGAGTTGTAGTCGACGCCTAACGATCCATGCCAGTTATTGCTGCCGTGCTTCATGATCACGTTGACTACGCCGCCCAGCGCGCCGCCATGTTCCGCCTCAATGCCGGAACTCTTAACTTCGACCTGGTCGATGAAACTGAAAGGCACATCCGAGTGGGAGTAGCCGCCGATCACATTCGCTGTGTCTTGTCCCTCCACCAGGTAGCGGTTTTCAGAATCGGCGCCGCCCCCCACTGAATAGCCAAAACCATTTCCATTCGAAGTGCTGCCTGGGGAACCGCCACCGGTCCCAGGCCTGGTCATGGCACCTGCGCCTGTCCCCGCGATGGTGTTGTTGCCCGCCAGTGGCTCATTTCGCGCTGCTGGCGCGAACTGAATCACCGATTGAAAAGAAATACCATGCGGAACGTCCGCCACCACGTCCGGCGTGATGTTCGTGATGGTTCTCGAGGTCGTGGTATCGATGAGCGGGGCCTCGCCCGTAACTTCAACAACTGTGCTGCTAGCGCCTACCTGCAACTGGAGGTCAAGCGTGGGAAGGTGACCGACTTGAATGTCGATGCCAGCCCGTTTGAGCGCTGTAAATCCCTGGGCAGTAACTTTGATTGTGTAGCTGCCGGGCAGCAGATTGGTGAAGCGGAAATAGCCGCTGCCATCCGTCTCCAGGCTCTTGGCTCCGACGAGCGACGTACCACTAAGCTCGACGAGCGCCTTCGATACCACGGCCCCCGTGGCATCTTTTACTGTCCCTTGCAGTCCGCCCGTCGTCTCTTGTGCAAAGGCGGTTGACATCAGTAGAGAAACAAAGAGAACAACCAGGACAGGAACCACTCTCCATGCCCTGCGCGTTAGGTCCGCACCGAATCGCTGATTCATGCGATTGTCTCCTCACAAAAAGTTTGGCGTTCTGCTCACAAACTCAACAAAAACAGTTCACTCTTGTGAAACGAGCCGAATGCTGTGCCAGCCGGGCGTTCTGCTCGAATCAGAAAACCAATGCCACCTGCTGCTTGTTCGTGATCAACCCCAGGAAAATCAAGACGCGCCCGACCGCCTCATGACGAGGGGAGCAATGGACAGTCCATAACACTCTCCGTGGACAATGCCTTTCCACTAAGAGCTTTGAAGAGCGCTCAACTGCGACTTACATTTTGTCTACCCCTAGACACCCCTCCTGAAATTCGGAAGACACTCCGTGAAATGGTAGGAAGACATCGCGCCCACAAATCACCTAACGAGACACAACCGGTTGTCTTGTCTTAGCTGGGAAGGATTTGTGGGTCTTGGAAGAAGAACGCGGATCGCGAACTTGCACGCGGAAATTCCCACTGCCCGTCGCGACTGAGGCTCCAACTTCAGCTGCTCCGCCGCGACCGTTTCCCCTCCACTTTGTCATTCCGACGCGCGAACGCAGCGAGGCAGGAGCAATCTGCTGTTCGTCGCCCCATGCAAGACGCGGTGCGACGCCGGGGAAGGACACGCATTCACTCGTGCCGCGAAGACTTGAAAATACACGGCGCTTTGGCGCCTGAAGTTTGCTTTTCTACCGCCGCAAGGATCAATTCGCAGCGACTTAGATCACGGAATAAGTGTGGGCAAGGGGCGTGCTGAATCCGCAATCAGAAATTCGATTTTGCCGAGTAATATCCCGTTCGGTTCCGCACCCGGTAGTCCCCACCATCGGGCACTCCCTCGAGGTGTACGTCGATCCGCCGGAACTCGTGGTCCGACGTGCGTTGCGAAGGATAGTACGCCAGCAGGTACTGCGTGCGCAGTTCGTCGCTGATCTGGCGGAAGGCGCTGTCCAGCTGCGGCAGCGAGCTCGCGTAGTAGTATTTCCCGCCCGTATCCTCGGAGAGCTGGATGAGCGCGTGCTCTCCCCCGGTGTCGCGTCCCGCGCTCGCCTCCACCGGGACCACGATAATGCTGTAGACGATCGCCTCGGCTTCCTGCGCGGCCCGCACCGCGTCGCGATAGTCCACCTTGCTCACCGTGTCGCCTCCGTCGGTGATCACGACCATCACTTTCCGTCCACGCCGGCGGTCCAGCGCCCGCGAGCCCAGGTACAGCGCGTCGTAAAGCGCGGTCGCAGACCCGACACGAATCCGGTCGATACCGTGATCGATCGCCTTAACATCCGCCGTGAACGGAACCACCTCGTCCACGATCTCGCTGAACTGGTACAGCGAAATCGCGTCCACCGGACGCAGAATGGTGTGCGCGAAGTGCCGGGCCGACGCCAGCTCCAGTGGCAGATCTCTTTTCGTGCTCAGGCTGGTATCGACGGCAACAATAATGGAAAGGGGCAGCGCCGATTCTTTGTCGAACACGGCAATCTTCTGCTCCGTGCCGTCCTCGCTCAGATGAAAGTTGTCTTTGGTCAGCTTGGCTACCGGCGCCCCGTGCGGATCGGTTACGGTCACAAAAACGTTGACCAGCCGGACGTCGATCTTAACGGTGGCGGCGGGATCCTCCTGCGCAAGACACCCGCAGGCGGAAAACACACAGACCATTAGCACAGTGGCGGGTCGCGTCATCGTCGGTCGATTCACTTAGATGCAGGCTGCCCGCTCGGGCTGCCTTGGGCGCGCGGAATCTCAGCCGGGAACGGCTCCCCATCGGCCCACACCGCCCCATCCACAAAATACTCCTTCTTCCAGATCGGAACCGTCCGCTTCAGCGTGTCAATGAGCCAGCGACAAGCATCAAACGCGGCTCCCCGGTGGGCTGAAGCCACGACGATCAACACGCTGGTTTCCCCGATCTCCAGCCGGCCCAGCCGGTGCGCCAGCGCTACGTCCCGTACCGGAAACTGGGTCAGCGCCCGCTCGGCTAACTCCTCCATCTGCTTGAGGGCCATCTCCTCGTAAGCTTCGTAGTTCAGGTACAGGGTTTGCCGTCCCCGGGTGTGATTTCGTACCACGCCCTCGAACAGCACCACCGCCCCGTCCTCAGGACGCTTGATCCCATCCAGCATCGTCTGAGTATCGATCCCCTCGCGCACGATCGCCGCATGCGCCGTGCGCGAGGCTCCTCCGCTCACCGGCGGCAGCAAAGCAACTTCATCGTCGTTCCCGAGAACAGCCCCAGGCCCGGCGTAGTGCTGATTCACTGACAGCGCGATTGTCGGTAAGACCTCCCGGATCTTCGGCACGCGAGCTTCGTAGTGGTCGAGTACATCGGCCACGGTCGATCCTTCACGGAGTTCGAGGAACTCACTCGGTCCACCCACTAGATCCCTCAAAACTCCGAAAAATAATACCTGCACGCGCATTAGGGGTAGTGTATCTGTTCGCCGAGGCAGCAGAGAAGCGAGGTTAGGAATTGAACCAAAACAAAACTGCCAGCCCCTCAAGAGACTGGCAGTTCAATCTTGCCAACGACGGACGGCCGAAGACCGACGACTTTGTTACCGACTGGCGGCTGCTCCGCTGAGCTCCTTCTCGGCCACCAGTTCCTTTTTTTCACGCCTTGAACCCGGCAGAGCCAGCTCCAGCACTTCCTCGATGTTCTTTACGTAGTGCACCTGCAGGTTCTCCAACTGCTCCGGCGTCAGGTCTTCCTCCACGTTCGTCTTGTTTTCCGCCGGGAGGATGACATCGCGAACGCCAGCGCGCTTGGCCGCCAGCACCTTCTCTTTGATTCCGCCCACCGGCAGCACATTTCCGCTCAGCGTGATCTCCCCGGTCATCGCCGTGTAAGGACGAACCGGATGGTCCGTCAGCAACGACACCAGGGTCGTCGCCATGGTCACCCCCGCCGAAGGCCCGTCTTTCGGAATCGCGCCCGCCGGCACGTGCATGTGAATATCGTGATCCGAGAAGAAGCTTTCCTGGATCCCGAGCCGGGTCGCGTTCGACCGCACCCAGGTCAGCGCCGCCTGCATCGACTCCTGCATCACCTGCCCGATCTGTCCGGTCATGGTGAAGCCGCCCTTGCCCTTCATCGTGTTCGCTTCCACGAACAGTACGTCGCCTCCCGTCGGAGTCCAGGCCAGGCCAACCGAAACTCCCGCCCGCTTGGTACGTTCCTCAATCTCGCCCTCGCTCCGCACTTTGATCCCGCCCAGGAATTCCTGAACGACCTCCGGAGTCACGATCAGCTTGTCCGTCTTGCCTTCCGCCAGCCGGCGCGCCTGCTTGCGGCAGATCGTGCCGATCGTGCGCTCCAGGTTGCGCACACCCGCTTCCCGCGTGTAGTGCCGGATGATATGGCTCACGGCCTCTTGCGGAAATTCAATCTGCTCCGCCGTAACCCCATTCTCTTCTTCCTGCCGCGGAATCAGATATTGGAACGCAATGTGGACCTTCTCCTCTTCCGTGTAGCCCTGCAGTTCAATGATTTCCATGCGATCGCGCAACGGCTCCGCAATCGGATCGAGCATGTTGGCCGTCGTGATGAACAGCACCTTCGATAGGTCGAACGGCACGTCGAGGTAGTTGTCCCGGAATGTGCTGTTCTGCTCGGGATCCAATGCTTCGAGCAATGCCGAACCCGGATCTCCGCGGAAGTCCCGCCCAACTTTGTCGATTTCGTCCAGCATGAAAACCGGGTCCTTCGTCTCCGCGCGGCGAATTCCCTGGATGATCTGCCCCGGCAAAGCTCCGATATAAGTCCGCCGGTGCCCGCGAATCTCCGCCTCGTCATGCACCCCGCCCAGCGAAATCCGCACAAACTTCCGTCCCAGCGAGCGCGCAATCGACTTTCCCAGCGACGTCTTGCCTACCCCCGGAGGTCCGACGAAACACAAGATCGGCCCCTTCATGTTCGGCTTCAAACGCCGCACCGACAAGTAATCCAGAATGCGGTCTTTCACCTTCTTCAGGTCGTAGTGATCCGCGTCCAGAATTTCTTTCGCCTTCGGGATGTCCACTTCTCCGCCCGACGCCTTCGCCCAGGGCAGCACCGCCAGCCACTCGATGTAGTTGCGCGTCACGCCATAATCGGCCGCCATCGGCGACATGCGCGCAAGCCGTCCCAGTTCCTTCAGGGCTTCTTTCTTCACCTCATCGGGCATTCCGGCGGCTTCGATCTTCTGCTTCAGTTCATCGATATCCCGCGCACCTTCGTCCTGCTCACCCAATTCCTTCTGGATCGCCTTCATCTGCTCGCGCAGGTAGTACTCCCGCTGCGTCTGCTGGACTTTGTCCTGCACCTCCGACTGGATCTTGTTGCGCAGCTGCTGGACTTCCAGTTCTTTCGCCAAGTGCTGGTTGATCTTCTCCAACCGCACGTTGACGTCGGTCGTCTCGAGCGTGTCCTGCTTGTCCGAGGTCGAAAGCGATGGCAACGACGAAGCAATAAAGTCCACCAGCCGCCCGGGCTCTTCAATATTCATCGCCACCGTGGACAGCTCGTCCGACAGGGTCGGCGATCCCGCGACGATCTGCTGAAACAACGTCAGCACGTTGCGCTGCAACGCTTCAATCTCAGAACTCTTCGGCGGCACCGTCTCCGCAATCGTCGTGAAGCTCGCCCGCATAAATGGCGTTAGCTGCGAGAACTCCGCCAGCTTCACCCGCTCCAGGCCTTCAGCAAACACGAACAGGCTCTGGTTCGGCATCTTCACTACCTTGTGGACCACCGCCAGCGTGCCCACGGTATACAGATCTGTAGGCTGAGGACTATCCACCCGCGCTTCGCGCTGGGCCACGACCACAATGGTCTTGTCCTCGCCCAGAGAATTGATTAACTGCACAGAACTTTCCCGCCCCACCGTGAGTGGCAGCACGGCATGCGGAAACAGGACTGTATCCCGCACCGGCAGAACCGGCAGGGACCGTCCGTCCTGCTCTTCCTTCTCTTTCTCTTCTTTGGCTTTTGTAGGGCGCTCTGCGCGCGACTGCTGTGCCATGTTTCTCCTTGAGTGTATCTCGCTCAACTTTTGATGTTGCTGATGCTCAAAAAGATGCAGGCCGGACGGGACCTTCCCCGTAGAGTGTTGGATTGTAAACCCCTTCTCGCGAGTTTTGCACGCTGCCAATGGTACAGGTTACCCTCGCAGTCACGGATCGAAACCTCGCCTCTTGGACACCGCCAGCACCGGCTGCCGGCGTCCGCGTCGGTTTCCCTGACTTTCCCTACCTATGAGAAACGTCGCTTCTTAAAAAACGTGCTTGAGTGCTTTCGCCGCGGAACACGAGCGATACCAGACCCCGCTCATTGGCAGCATTGACCCCAAACACCTGCTGGCTCTGCACTGCTTTTTCGGGCAGCGGTTTCAGCGAGCACTTCACCCTTACATCCACAGCCTTGCCACTCGATTGTGGGGGACCATCACGTGATCTTTCCCGTCCATCACGTGCCGGATCTCGTAATCCCCGAACTCGTCGGAGAACGTAACCGTTCGCGCATCACCTACGCCAAACTTATTGTTGCCGGCCTGCGCCACAACCGCCAGAGCCATCACGCCCACCATCGCCAGCAGCAGGACTTTCGATAATTGCATAGGATCTGCCTTCGGATGTGTTCTTCCCTGGGAAGGGTCTCTTCTTCTCACTAGCCTTTGTGACCTTGCGCCGCCGGGTACACCCCCAGCACTTTCACCAGGTCCGCCACCTCGCCCAGGTGCCGTAACGCGTTACGCGCTGCCTCGTCCTCTCCGCGCAAGATATCCACGTAGAACACGTACTCCCACGGCCGCCCCCGCACCGGACGCGACTCGATCTTGCTCAGGCTGATTTCCCGCAGGGCAAACACGCTCAAGGCCTTGAACAACGCGCCCGGAATGTTCTTCACGCTGAACGCCAGCGACGTCTTGTTCGCCCCCGGCCGCACCTGCCGAAGCTTGCGGATGAAGAAGAAGCGCGTGAAATTCTGCTTGTTGTCTTCGATGCCCGCCTTCAGAATCGTTCCGCCGTACACGCTGGCGGCGTGCTTCGCTGCGATGCCGGCCGCATCCCGCAGCCCCTGCTCCACCACGTGTTTCACGCTCCCCGCAGTGTCATAAAACGCCACCGGCTCAATCTTCGGGTGGCGCCTGAAAAACTCCCGGCATTGGTCGAGCGCCACCGGATGTGAGAATACCCGCCGCAGGTCGCGAAACTTCACCCCGGGCGCGGCAATCACGTTGTGCACAATGCGCAGCGGAAACTCGCTCTGGATGAACACGTCCCGGCTGAGCAGCAAGTCAAAATGCTCCGCCACCGACCCGGCCAGCGAATTCTCGATCGGGATCACGGCCCCGCCTACCGTGCTGCGTCCCACCCGATCAAACACCTCCGCCGACCTCGCGCATGGCACGACGGTGCACCGCGGCACCATCCGCAAAGCCGCCTCATGGCTGAACGCGCCCAACTCCCCCTGAATCGCAATTTTCATAATGTCGGTGCTTCGTGTGGCACAAGAACGCGGCTCGCCCCGTCTAGCTCCTTCTCAAACCTGTCATCCTAGAGCGAAGTGAGGCGAAAGCCGAACGCGGTCGAAGGACCCCGCGCCTGCATGCGCCACTCCCGGCTCCGAGAGATTTTTCACCACCCCGCGATTTTGCCGGGAACTCAACGCTTGCGCACCGATTCCGCTGCCGCCCTTCCCTGCGTCCCCGCTCGCCCTCCGCGCCCTCTGCGGTTTAAGATTTTCCGCCCCCGTCCCCTAACTCTCTCCGCAGCACAAACGCATCCACTCCCGTCGCATAGTACCCGCGCTCGGTCCTCACCAGGAAATATTCGTGTCGCTTGTAAAACGCGAGCGCCGCCGCATTGTCGACCGCGGTTTCCAGCACGACCGCCCGGCAACCCAACTCGCGCAACCGCTCTTCGGCTGCGGCCAGCAGCCGCGACCCCAGCCCGCTCCGCCGCGCCTCTGCCAGCACGTCAATCGTGATGATGTGCCCGGTCTGCCGCCCCGCCTCGGCCACGATAAAGCCCACCGTATTGGCGCCATCGGCCGCCGCCCAGGCCTCCCGATCGTCCCCCGGAACCCGCTCCGCCACCAGCGTAAACGCCCGCGGCCGCCGCATGTAGGTCAACAGCTCAAACTGCGAATAGGAAATCCCCCGCGGAAAGCAGGTCTGGTCAATCTCCCACAGCCGGTGAAAGTCGCTCCGCCGGAACCCCCGGATCGTAAACTCCGCGGCCGGATTTTTCTTCGAGTCCACCTTCCATTCCCCGGCCCACATTCTAGTAGAGACGGGGCTTGCCCCGTCGTGCATGCGCTCGCCCACTAGCCCTTCGATCTGCCCTGTCGGATGTGCAAGCCGCATCCAGCGCGGCAATTCGCGTCGAGGACGCTGGCTGGCCCCCG
>Ga0210408_10003281_pt1 | contig 15060 bp, 28 predicted proteins | sample IncBWH4MmetaG_FD_155471 | JGI IMG/M metagenome (GOLD analysis project Ga0210408, IMG submission 155471) | Forest soil microbial communities from Barre Woods Harvard Forest LTER site, Petersham, Massachusetts, United States - Inc-BW-H-4-M | ecosystem: Environmental > Terrestrial > Soil >...
CTGATCGAGATGGACGAGCCGGAGGCGCTGTTGGAGACGATCCGGCGCGAGGCGCAGCGCAAGAGCGGCCCGCGCTGGCAGGCGTTGTCCAGGGTCCTCGACGAGGCCAGCCTCCAGCTCGACCTGATCCTCAACGCCAAGCCCGCAGGCCCAGACTTCCGGCCCGACGCGCCGGGTGCTAAAGGAAACAGTCAGCCCCAGCCCACAGGAGCTGACCATGACAAACCCGCCGACCCCGCAGCGCCCTCCCCCGCAACCGGCCCGGCCGCAAGCCCCGCCACCGCCGCCTCCTAAGCCTGCCGCAGACCCACAGGCCGCCAAGGTCGAGGCGCACGCCAAGGAGCGCCCCGCCTTCACCCCCAAGGCGGCCATCGATCCGCGCGCCGAAAAGCCGCCCGAAGGCGCCTACGCCGACGGCATGACCATCGCCGACGAGCAGCGCGCCCGCTCGGCCTGGATCGAGCAGCATGGCGATGCGGCCTATCGCGAGGCCATCGAGGAGCGGCCCGCCGAGGAGCGCGTCAACCAGCAGGTGCCCGGCGTCGTCCCGCCGACCAAGCGGGAGTGACGGCGATGACCTTCCAAGTCTCCGACTTCGCGGGCCAAGTCACCCTGAACGCCAAGATCCATTCCGCCAACCCCAACGTGATCGCGGAGCTGAACGCCATCGCCACGGCGCTGGGGACCGATCCCACCCTCCACGACACGACCATCCAGACCGCGCCCGCAGGCTTGCAGCCGGGCAATCCGGCCAACTCGCATTTCACCAACGATGTCCTCTTGGTGGTCAACGCGGGCAAGGGCGGCAACCTCACACCGACGCAGATGGCCAACGCCATCACCAGCGGCATCGCCCAATTCGTGCCGCCGCAAAACACCGCCGCGCCGGTCGCCAGCGGCACAGGGATCGTCGGCAATACGCTCTCGGTCACCACCGGAACATGGACCGGGGCGCAAACCTACACCTACCAGTGGCTACGCGGCGGCGCGAACATCGCGGGCGCGATCAGCGCGACCTACGTCCTGCAAACGGCGGACGGCGGCGCGAGCGTGAGCTGCAGGGTGACGGGGATGAACGCCGTGGGCGAGACCTCGGCGCTCTCCAACGCCATCGCGGTCCAGGGCGTGCCGGTCAATACGGTTGCGCCGGTCGCCAGCGGCACGGGCACGGTCGCCTCGACGTTGAGCGTCACCACCGGAACCTGGAGCAACACGCCCACCACCTACGCCTACCAATGGCTGCGCGGCGGCGCGAACATCGCCGGGGCGACGGCGGCGAGCTATGTCCTGGCCGCCGCCGACAGCGGCACCAACGTCAGTTGCCGGGTCACCGCGAGCAATGCATCCGGCGCTGGAACGCCGGTCGTCAGCAACGCCATCGCGGTGGCGTGAACGGAGGCGAACATGGCGGTGACCGATCTGACCGACAGCCTGCCCTACTGGGCGAGGCAGGGCGTTGGCTATCCTGGCGGGCCTGGACCCACAGGCGGACCTGGATCCGCGCCGATGGGGGCTGGCAATAGCGCCTCCTGGCTCCAGTACCTGCAGCAGATGTTCAACCCGATTTCCTCGGCGAACGCGGCCGAGAACAACCCCGTGGCGGCGCTCGCTTCCCTAAGCGACGGCAATGACGGCAACAACCCCTATCAGGCGGCGGCTAGGGCGAACGTCGCACAGCCGCCCGCCGGGCCTTCCATCCTGCCGCAGGCCAGAGGCGTCGCCGTTCCTCCAAACATTATAGGGTCGCAACCAAGCATCCATGACGTAAGCCCGCCTTCGATCCTGCCGCAGGCGAGAGGCCTCGCGGTCCCGCCAGGGCCGATGGCGGCGGGATCGACGACCATGCCTGCGGGCGCCGCGCCTGGAGCCGCGAACCCGCTGGCCGTCGCTGGACCGGGCGGCGCGACCGGAGCGGGCGCGACCTCGAACCCGCGCTTCATCGGCATCAGCGCCCCCAACATGAGCCCACAGAACAGCATGCGCGGCGGCCCGCAGGGGACCGCGCTCAATCTCGCTGGCCTGTTCGGCGGTGGAGCGCCTGGCGCTCCGCGCGGCGTGAACCCGGCCAACCTGCCTGCGCCCGCCGCCCAGACGGTCAGCGGCCCGCTCGCCCAAGGCGGCATCGCCAACGCGCCGCTGCCGCCCACCATGCCTGACGACCTTCGCCGTCAGCGCGCCATCCAGCTCGCCGCCGCGCGCAGCGGGTTTGCTTAAGAAGGGCTGACCATGCCAAAAATTCTCGACCGGGCGGTGAGCAAGATCAAGGCGCGCGGCGGCGTCGACAACCCCTACGCCGTCGCCGTCTCCGCGATGCAGAAGGCGGGCAACCTGAAGAAGGGCACGCTCTCCGCGACCAAGCAGGGCGTCCGCCGGGGCGCCATGACCGAAGCCCAGCGGCAAAAGACGCCGCCGCGCTCGCGCTAGGAGCTTTGCGTGATGCTGATGTTTGCGCTCGGTTTTATCGCTTGCTTGGTCGTGATCCGCCTCGATCGCTGGCTGATGGCCGACGATGACCGGATCGATAACGGACATCACGGCTCTTAGTCGGCGCTCTCCTTCGACTGCAATATCCCAAGCGCGGATATCAGCGCCGCCGAGGCTTGCAAGAGATAGAGCTTGATCTTCGCCTTCTGGTAGGCTTTTCCGACCTCACAAAGTTCGCGAGCGGATGTGGCGTGATCGACCACCAAGTCGAGCGCGTCTGACATAGCCTCGCGCGCCGCAACATCCCGGTCCTCATCGGCCATCATGCGCTCTCCTTCGCCCGCCGCGTGACCGCCTTGAAAACGCAGTGGACGAGAAAGTCCACGACCGAGCGCATCAGCGCGATCTCCTTCTCAGCCTTCTTCTCGCTCATCGTTCCCTTGGCCACCCACTTCGGGTAGACGCGCTGCCGCAATTCCAGCTCGCGACGGCAGCAGCCCAGGAGGTCGTTGAGGTCGACGTCATGCCACGACATCGCCGGATCGCTGATCCTCACGATGGGCGTGCGATGGTCCTGCTGCTTCGGCCACTCCTTGGTCATGCGGCTGCGTCCTCAAAAAATGGTTGAAGGTCTGGATCATCGCCATCGTGCAAAGCCGCAACTGCTGCAGCCGCCCGGCGACCGCCATCAGATCGCCCCGCTCGGTGGCGTCGAACAGTTTCAGCGCATAGTCCTCGGCGACCATCGCCACGCGCCCCAGCTCGTCGAACGCATCGCGGCGCAACAGCTCGATCACTGACGGGTCGGGCGCGTCAGGCATTCTTCAGCGCCTGAGCCAGCCGGTAGATCCGCCATCCAGGCGCGTTAGGCCCGTCCGTCCATCGGCGAATGTCCTCAGCGTCGCGCATGGCTTCCGAGAAAGCCGCGTCCTTCGCGGGCGATTGCGCCTGCTGCCGCGCCTGGGCCAGCATTCTGACGGCCCATGGATTGCCCGCCTCGGCCATCGCCTTGAGCTTCGACCTCTGCCTGGGCATCAGGCGAGCCTTCGTCCCGCATTGAGCAAAATCGCTTCCGCGCAATGAGGATGCTTCAGTACCCGCCTTGCGATCACTCCAGCCCGCCAAAGGCTTTTCCCCCTCGCCCTATGCACCTTATGGGTCAGTTCGTGACAATGACGGCAAACCGGAAGTAAATCCGTCAGTCGCTCACAGCCCAATCGCTTGTAGGTCCTATGGTGTAGGTCCAAGGGCTGCTGGTCAGTCCCGCAAACAAAACACGTCTTTGGCAATTTCGATTTCCAATACCGCGCCCTCACCTCCTGCCACGCAATCGAATTGATGTAGGCTCTATACCCGGCCCTACTCACTGTTCGCACGGTACAATCTCCGCGTTTCACACCCTAATTTGCTACGGTATAGTGCACTATAAAGCTAATGATTAGGGTCTTATCTACTTCATGAACTGTCTTTAAGGGCATTCGAAGAAGTGTGCCTACTGAACTCCAGTAGGGATTACTTCATCTCCGCGCGCGACCACGGCAGCATCGCGCGCAAGCCTTCTCGTTCTCCAAACTCGCGTCTTGGAGTTGTAGTGATCTTCTGTTAAAGGCTGGGAAGAGGTGTCGACTACTCCTCACCAACCTGGGCCTGGGCGGTGTTCGGCCAAATGCGCCGCCCAGGTTCTTACTTCAGCACCTCCCTGGCGAAGGCCATCATCTCTTCGATGGCGGCTTCATTGTTGGCGTTGAAGGCGATGGCGCTCTCAATGGACGGCAGCTCGTCCATCGGCTCCAATTTCTCGCGCGGCACGTAGAAGCATGGCGGGCGGTCTGGGTCGCCGGGCCCCAGCCATTCGTCGCGCTTGCCGAGGGGGCCGTAAATCCAGCCGATCAGCTCAAAGTCGGGGCAGAAGCTCAACACGCCAATGTAGATGCGGTTTGGCTTGTCGCGCGGGCGCAGGCAGGTGTCCTCCCACCTGCGGCTCTTGTTCGTTCGAACTTGGTAGGGGCCGACATCGTTGGCCTGAAAATTGCCGATGATCGGCTCGTAATAGATGCCGAGCGCCTTGGCGGTGGCGATCTCCCCCATCGAGCCCTCGATGTTCGGCGTCCATGTGTCATCGAGGCCCATGCCTGCGACCGGCGTGTAGCCGCGCGTGAGGCATTGCACGTTGCGGCCGGAGCCGACGTAGGCGGCGACCATCATCTCGGTCTGGGTCAGGCGCACTCTCCACTTATTCATTCGGCCGCCCTCGCCCATCGCGCCATCGCCTGCTTGAGGGCGACGCTGCTCGCCGCGCGCCGGTTCATCTTTGCGAGCTTCTGCTTCATGGAGATCTGTTCGCGCCTCTCCGGCGTCATCGACGCCCACCACGCGCGCATGTGCGCCGACATCTCGGTCGCACGGCGAGCCTTCTCTTCTGCGAGCGCCCCGCTCGCGACTTCATCCCGCGCGATCTTCCTGACCGCGCGCCATCTCTCAAGCACGTCGATGGGCTCGTCGCGGCCGAAGGTCATCGCGTAGGGGATGTCGCGCGCCTCCATGAGCGCGCGGATGTCGAGCTGGGGGCCCGATGGCGTGCCGTCATCAGCCTTGAGCTCGATAAAGCCGGTACGCCGCCCCAAAAACGGAGAAATAACCAGAAGGTCAGGCAGGCCGCATGTCAGGCCCGGCTGGCCGTGCGCGTAGGCGTTAGGGATGGCGGCGACGAGGGAGCCGGGCACGCCGAGGAGTTTCCAGTGATCGATCACGGCCGACTGGATGAGGCCCTCGCGCGGCGCAAAAATATTTCGTCGACGCAGAGCCATTGCACGCCTCAGGCTGCTTTGAAGATTTCCGGCGAGACTTTCTGGAGTTGTTTGATCAGGCGCACGCGCTCCTCGACCACCGGCAACGGGCCGAACATTTCGAGCCGGGCGTGAGGCGCGAGCAGCGCCAGCCAGCGCAGGGCCAATTCGATTGACGGCCTACGGCGGCCCTTCTCAATCGAGGTCATGTGCAGCCGGGTGATGCCGAGGAGCTTGGCGAAGTCCCGCTGCATCATATCGGGGTGGAGCTTCTGGCGCAGGGCGACCAGCTCGACCAGCGGCGGCTGTTCCGGCGGACGTTTGTGGGGCTGGCGCATCGGGGCAAGATGGACCCCATTTTATTCTTTCGTCAATCCAATATTCGCGCTGTCCACAAGGTAACGCGAAGTAACCTTTGTCTGGGGGCCAACTTGTTTGCCACGACACAAGGGGTAAAACGTTTAACAGGTGAGTGTTAAACGTCTAACATCTTGTTAAACGTCTAACAGATGGTGCGAATACTTGTGGAAGAAAGTCATGTTAAACGTTGACGGCCAGATGGCGCGGGGACAACCTTCGGGCTTTCCGGGAGCCTCAAGATGAGCGATAATCAGCCAGCGGCCGGGGTCCCTTACCAGTCGGTCGCTGCGCCGCTCCCGGAACCAGTACCCCCTACGGCCACCGGGGGCGGCGGCCTGCTCGTCATGATCGAGCGGCTCGCCACCAATCCCGCTCTCAATGTCGAAGTGTTCGACCGGTTGCTCACCGCGCGGCGCGAGGAAGAGGACCGCGCCGCCGAGCGCGCCTTCAACCTCGCGATGAGCATCGCCAAGGGCGAGCTGCAGCCGGTCCTCAAGACGCGCGATGTCGACTACCCGTCGAAGAAGGAAGGCGGCGGGCGCACCAAGTACAAGTACGAGAGCTTCGCCGACGTCGCCAAGGTCGTCGACCCGGTGTTCGCCGCGCACGGCCTCGCCTACCGCTTCGCCGTCGAGCAGCAGGGCGACATGGCCAAGGTCACCTGCATCGTCAGCCATTCCGACGGCTACAGCGACCGCGTCAGGCTTGAGAGCAAGGTCGACCCAGGCAATACCGGCATGTCGTGGGTGCAGGCGTTGGGAACGGTCCTGACCTACCTGCAACGCTATTCGCTGCGCGCGGCCATCGGCCTCGCCGCTGGGATCGACGACGACGGGCGCACGGGCGGGGCCTCGCCCAAGATCAGCATCGAGCAGGCCAACGAGCTGCAGAAGCTCATCGACGACACGGGCCGCAGCCAAGCGACGCTGCTCAGGCTCGTCGGCGTCGACGAGGTCGTCGAGATGAACGTCGATCAGTTCACGCGAGCGAAGGAAGTCCTGGGCCTCGCGAAGGCAGAGAAGGCGCGCAAGAATGCTCCAGGGCAGTGAGGAGTGGCGCCAAGCGCGCTGCGGTTCGATAGGCGCGTCGGACGCGCCGCGCGTCGTGCGCCGCATCAAGTCGGGGGGCTTCAGCGCGGATCGCGACAGCCTGATGGCCGAAAAGGTGCTTGAGCGCCTGACCAACACGCCGTTCGAGAAGTTCAAGAGCGCCGCCATGCTGAGGGGGATCGAGCGTGAGCCTGAAGCGCGCCTGCTCTACCAGATGGTGCGCGGCGTCGAGGTCGAGCAGGTGGGCCTCGTCCCGCACCTGTTCATCAAGGGCTCGCACGCCTCGCCCGATGGCTACGTCTTGCAGCCGGGCGGCACCGCGTTCGATGGCCTGATCGAGATCAAATGCCCAGAGCCCGCAGCGCACCTCGACACGCTGCTCACCGAGACGATCAGCAACGACTACACCGTGCAGATGCAGTGGCAGATGGCCTGCGCCCGCATGCCCTGGTGTGATTACGTCTCGTTCAATCCCGACTTCCCGCCCGCGATGCAGCTCTGGATCAAGCGCGTCCATCGCGACGCCGCGCTCAACGCGGAATTGGAGCGCGAGATCACAACCTTCATCAGGGAGCTGGAGGCGAAGGTCGACAAGCTCTCACGCCGCTACGCGATGGCTGCATGATGCCGACCGATCACGACGCCTGGGACGAATATCGCGAAGCCCAAAAAAGCGATCTCGCCGCTCGCTACGGCGGCTTCAAATGCCCCGACTGCATCTATTGGTATGTCGAGAACTGGCGGGTCGAAAAAGCGGTCCTCAACGATGAGGATTTCAATCACGAAACACCACGCGGCGAATGCCGCCGCAAGGCCCCAATCCCGCAGCCGCTGATGGCTTTGAGGGTGGGCCAATTGGCCGGGTCAATCGCCTGGGCGGCCGAGACGACCGCCCGCATCCCCCACAGCGACGACGATGACGGACTGACCGACTACAACCTTGAGGGGAACGACGTATACGAGATCGACACATGGCCGCTGACGACTGTCAACGACTGGTGCGGCGAAGGTAAACCAGGCCGCAAGCCGATGAGCGCCGAAACCATCGCCATGCTTGAGGCGCTGCACGCCAAGGCCTTTCCCCCAGATGAGGAGGACGCCACAGCCGCCCCAGATGACCAGCCAGAACCCGATAACTCCGGCTCAAGCCCATGATGGCCTTTGTCTGGAACGGCGAAGCGATGGTCCCGGCGAGGCCGAAGGCCGCCGACAAGGCGTACGTGATCGGTCGCCGCTACTGGCTCGACGAGGTCAGCGAGCGGAGCTGGGCGTCGCATCAGCAGCAGTTCGCCTGGATCGCCGAGGCGTGGGCCAACCTGCCCGAAGCCATGGCCGAGACATTCCCGACGTCGGAGCATCTGCGCAAGGCGGCGCTGATCGCCACCGGCTGGCATCGAGAGGCGATCATCGATTGCGGGAGCCGGGCGGCGGCGGCGCGCGTGGCGGCCTACGCCAGGGGCGAGGATGAGTTCGCCCGCGTCGTCGTGCGGGGCTCGACCGTCATCGTGCAGAAGGCGCGCAGCCAGCGCATGCATGGCCTCGACCGGATGCTCAAGGCCGAGTTCGAGGCCTCCAAGGCCGACATCCTGGGCTGGATCGCGAACCTGATCGGCGTCGAGCCTGAGCGGCTCCGGGGGGCGGCGTGATGGAGGAGAACTACACCGAGCTGCTGCGGCGGAAGGTTGATCAGTTCAGCCGCGACCGTCATCCATTTGGCCAAGGCCAGGGTGAGATCATCGAATGGCTGTCTCTTTTGCCGGTCAAAGTCCGCGAGGCGATCTTTCTGATCCTCGACGGCCATCATGCTCAGGATCATCGGGCGCACCTTAAGGGCGCCGAGACAGCGCGAGCGCGGCGCAAGGGGGCGGCATGATGCGCAAGAAAGTGACGGACGACATTGGTCTGGCGCGGGACGCCATCCAAAGGGCCTACTGGGACGTGGGCTATCACGAAAAGGAGCTTGAAAAGGCTCATCACAAGCTCAGCCTCGTCACGGCCCTGCTGGTCAGGGCGGGGCTGGAGTTCGACCCAAAAAGGGCGCTGGCGGCCTATGACAATGACCAAGATGGCGATGACGTGGACCTGTGGTCCTCCGAGGGCTTCGCAATGAACCTACTCGGCCAAGCCCTTGGCGGCGTCGCGTATCATGAAGAGGAACTTGCCGACGCGCATCGCATGGTGGCGGCGGCGAAGGAGTTGATCATGCGGGCTGGCCTTGAGAGCGAAATCCCTTTCGCCGCCGAAGAGGAGCTGGCGAAGAAAAGGCTGGCGAAGAAATGATCCGCATCTCGTTCTCGGCCGCCAGCCAGCGCGCCATCGAGCGCCGCGCCACCGACATGACCGGCCGGAGGTGGTGCGAGCAGTGCGGCGCCGAATGCCCGACGCGGGCCGACTACGAGATCGACCATTGCGTCCCCGAAGGCGTGCAGCCGGTCAACGACAACCGGGCCGCGCTGTCCGCCGAGGACGGCAAATTGCTCTGCCTCAAGTGCCACGACGTCAAAACGCGGCGCGACGTGTTCGAGATCGCCAAGATGAAGCGGCTCAAGAAGGAGCACCGCGTCGTCGGCCGGGGACCGACCGCGCTGGCCCGGCGCTACGGCATCAAGCAGGAGTTCGACTGATGCTGCGGATCGCGCTTGGCTCTCTTTTGGCTCTTTTGGCTCAGACGCCGGTCGAGGCGCATTGTTTTGCACGCTGGTATTACCCCTGGCCCCAGCATTGCGGCGTGGCGCGTCAAACGGTGCGGGCTGAAAGGGGACACAACCCAACAAGGTTTCGCGAAGTTCTGTCCCCCGCCGACATACCAAATCAGGAACATCCTGGGAACGAAGCCGCCACTCGCGCCACTCGCGCCACTCCCGCCACCGCCCTTCCCCGCCTCGCCCAGGCCGATCTCGACGGCGGCCGGGCGGATGAGCCCACCCGCGCCCGATTGCTGCTACGGGCCGCCCTGGAGGCCGCCAATGGCCGCTAAGGCGCATGGGCCCATTGAGATGGACTACCGGCGCCTGATCCGCGCCTGCCGGAAGGAGGGGGTGCCAAAAGTCGAATATCGGTTTGGTGATGTGAGTATTGTCATTTGGTTGGACGATGCTTACCTGGAGAAGCTGGCACCGGGCCAACCTCCCGCACCGGATTTAACGCCAGGGGGGAAAACGAAAGCAAACTGGTAAGGGATTGATTATGCCGAGACGTAGAGAGAAGGGCGTCGTCCGCGAGCGGAGCTGGCGCAGCAAGAAAGTCATTTGGTACTACCGCGACGATCATGGGAAGCGCACCCGCCTCCCCGACGAATACGGATCGCCTGAGTTCAACGCCGCGCTCAAGGTCGCCAGGGGCTGGGCCCCCGCCGAGGTCGCCAAACCGGGCCTGTCGCATTCGGACCCCAACTCATTCGCATGGCTGGTCGACAAGTTCCTCAGCTCGCCCACCCATCTGGGCAAGGAGGAGCCCACGCAGAAGGCGCGCAAGAACATCTTCATGCGCGTCGTCAAGCGCGAGAACGGCAGGATCGGCGCGACGGCGTTCCGCGACATCGTCGAGAAGGACATCCGCTCGATCCGCGACAAGATCGCCACCGAGGAGTTCACGGTCCCGATGGAGAAGGTCGGCAAAGAGGACGCAGCGGGCAACGTCCTGGGCAAGGTCCCGATGGCCAACGGCACGGTTGCTGCCCTGCGCGTGCTGTTCAAGTGGGCCGTCGACATCGAGAAGGTCCTCGACCGCAACCCCTGCCTCGGTGTCGAGGCCTTCGGCTACGTCAAGGGGACCAACTACGTCTGGACCGACGAGGACATGGCCAAGTTCGAGGCGGCCTATCCGCTGGGCACGCGCGAGCGGCTCGCCTACTCGCTCCTGCTCTACACCGGCCAGCGCAGCAATGACGTGAAGCGCATGGGCCATCAGCACATCGTGAACGACAAGGGCATCGACTGGCTGGTTACGCCCCGCCAGCGCAAGACCGGCAAGAGCGCCCAGGTGCCGATGCTCGATGTCCTCAAGGAGGCCATCGCCGCCGCGCCGACCGGCCTCCACACGTTCCTCGTCGACGACAACGGCGTCCCGTTCGATGACTTCGGCAAGTGGTTCCGCGCTGCGTGCGACCGGGCTGGCGTGCCGGAATGCACGCCGCACGGGCTGCGCCACGCAGGCGCCACGCGCTTGGCCTCGCGCGGCTGTTCGGCTCCGACACTGTGCGGCATCTACGGGTTCACGATCCAGCAGGCCGAGAACTACATCAGGACCGCCGACATGCGGCGCTCAATCGAGCGGGACATCCACCTACTCAACCACGCGGCATGAGGGGCGTCCTCATCATCATCCCGGTAGGCGATGCGGCGGTCACCCGAAAGGAGCTGGCCGCCGCTCCGCGTTTAGAGGAGCTTTCTGCCGGGATCGGCGGCGGCTACATCGAGACGGTGCCCTACTTCACCAAGTACAAGGGCAGGCCCTGCGTCGCCTTCTGCGACGAGGAGGGCAAGCTCCACGGCCTGCCCGTCAACCAGCGCGCCACCGCGCTGTGGTACGCCCTGGAGCCGCGCTTCATCGGGCGCGATATCCTCGTCGGCCCGATTGTGATCGTCAGCGGCGACCGCGCGCTGCTGGACAGCCTTTAGAACGCGAACCGCGCGCTCTTGCCTCGCTTGAGGCCCGCCCAGGCCATCGCCGCCGCGCCGATCAAGAGCATCGCCCAGGTCGAGGGCTCCGGCGTCGACACGGCGGTGATCGTGCCGTCAATCGCGATGTGGATCGGCGAGCCGCCGCTCACACCCGACAGCTCCGCGAAGTAAGACCCGGCAGTCAGCACATCGGGCGACACGGTAGCCTCCTGGCCGCCGATCACGTTGTTGAGCGCCGAGCTTTCGATCAGCGCGCCCAACGGCTGGAAGGGCGATACAGGCGCGCTGGAAGTAAAATCATTGAGCGAAAGCACGCCGCCGACAATCCGCTGGCCGACGCCGTTGGCGCTGTCGCTCATCGAGACGGTGACGGTTTCGCTAGTCGGCAGCGTGAACTCGAAGAACTCCGAGAACCCGATGCCGCTGCCGGGCGTGTCCTGGGCCGGGAGCGCGAGGCTCTCGTTGAGGACCGCGCCGATGTTGTCGACGGTGATCTGGGTGGCGGCGTGGGTGGCGGTCGAGCCGACAGCGAGCGTGAGCGCGGTGGCGAGAAGGATCTTCATGGAAGGGAACCCCGGTTCGAGTAATGGCCAAAAATACCATGTTCGAGGGGATCGTGCGGACCAGGAGCAAAAATTTTATTCCCGCACGGAATTTAGCGTGCGGGATTTTCGCCTCTAAGCCCTTGGGATCGCTGGGGTTGTGGAAGGGCTGCGGTTTTAAATAAAAAATTCTCCAATGGAGCAAAATCAATGACTTAGCAACAAGTGCGGGGGAATAGGCCCTATTGAAGCCATTGGGGTTCTTCGCCGCCATCCCGCACCTTCAGTGTGGCGCGTCCAATCTCCTCAGCCGCCCGGTTTTTGGATCGAACTCATAGCGAACCGTCTCCTCGTCGCTGAGAAGGCGCCTATACTCATCGTCCAAGAAAATTCTGATGGACGAGATTGTGTTCGATCCGATCTCAATGAGCAGGGCTTTCGCGCCTTCCGCCTTGGCGGCTCCCAAAGCCGACAGCACGTGCTGCTCGTCCGTCACGGGTCTGGTTTTCGGCATGTAATATCCTCCGCACCTTTTGGCCCGCAGGTGCAAATCTTTGGCCCGCATTAGCATGGCGCTACGCGCGCGGGGTGTTATATGTTGGCCCAAGGACATCGTAGGTGAGACAACATGGCATTGCAATTAGGTGCGCTCCGCGAGGCGCTGCTCGACGCGGGCGCAAGCCCCGCCAAGGCCGCCGAGGCGGCCGAAGAAGTCGCTGGCTATGACAGCGATCTCAAACTGCTGAAGTGGATGGTGGGCGGCGTCTACGCCGTCCTGGTCATCCTCGGCGCTCCGGCGCTGTGGCTTCTGCTGCGCGTGGCGGCCAAGGTGGGGGCGCTCGGATGATGGACATCCTTCTCGCCTTCTTGGCGTTCATCGTGCTTGCGGCGCTCATTCGCAGCGGGATTGCTGGCGACTATCGCTCGCCCCCGGCGCCCACCCCAAGCGAGCCGCCTGAGCCAGACCCGGCCGTCGAAGCCTTAAAGGCGGACCTCAAGAAGGAGTTCGCCATCGAGGAGATGAGAACCCAGCGGGGCTACTGACCCAGCCCCTGCTGTTGAAGCCATTGCGCATAGTCTGGCGAGCCTCCGACCAGCAGGTTCGTCGCCGCCTGCTGGCCTGTCGGAGGCCTTACTGAGAAAGCGGGGTAGGCGCCGGACGGGGTTCGGTTGAGAGCCCACGCAAGAGCCTCAGGGGCCATCTGCGCGCCCATGAATGCGCCACCCTCCCTTGCCCCCGGCACGTCAAACATGTGCCCCAGCGCCCCGCCTGCCGCGCCGCCAGTAACTCTCGCCACACCCCTCTGCAACGGGGTCAGAGCGTCCGCGCCCCTCGGCGCGTTGGGCGGCCCACCGGCGGCCCAGTAGGCCTCGTTCGCCGCCGCTTGACCTGACCCCGGGGCCCCGCCTGTCGGCGTCCCCTGCGTGACAACGTCGTTGAGCCGCTGCTTCATGATTTGCATGAGCGCGTTCTGGGCCTCTCCCCCTTCCCCCGTCGCCGGGGGCATTCCCTCCATGTCGCGCGCCATATTGGCGAGGTCCTGCGCCGACATGCTGGCCGGGTAACGCGGATCGCGGAACCCCGGCACGCCGCCGAGCGTCGGCGATTGGGCCGGTTGGCCCCCTTGGGCCGTCTGACCCGGCTTGACGTAGGGGTAGACGACGCTCGACGGCGGCCCTGAGCCGAACGGGCCAACCGGATTGTTGCGCACGGCGTTGAGCGCCGGATTGATCACATACTTGCTGAGCGGGATGCTCACCGCGCCCGCAGCGGCCTCCTCTGCCGATTGCGTGACCGCGTCCTTGAAGCCGCCGCCATGGCCAACGGCGTTGAGCCCGCCGCTCACCGCGCCTTGGAGGATCGGATTGCCGAGCCCAACCGCGTTGAACGCTGGCGCCGACATCCCATAGCCGAAGATATCCGCGCTCGCCCGGCCGACCGGGCCCAACGCCGTCTTGGCCGCCTGCGTCTTTGCCCGCTCCTGCGCCAGGAAGTCTGCGGTCGGCATGTCGCCCTTCGCCGGACTGGGCAGTTGCGAGAACAGATAGTCCAATCCCCCACGGGTGAAGCGATCCTCGAACGACCGTTGCCAGTTGGCCATCGGGCTTGCGGTGGCGAGCCAATGAAGATAGCCGCCGGGCGAATTGTCCTGCGCTGGAGGGGGCGCCGCTGGCGCGGCCGGGGCCTGCGAGCCCGTCTGCTGCGTGGGCGCGGCTGGCGTCTCGGTGGGCGTCTGGACGGTCGGTTCCGTCGGGCGGTTGCCCCATCCATGCTTGAGCTTATCGGTGAGAGGCATGGGTCACTCGATTGGCTTGGTGTTGAAACCATGACGACGGTAGAGATCGATCACCGTCGCCTTCGGCGAGGTCTGCATCTCTTGTTTCGCCGCCGCGATTTCATCTGGCGGCATCGGCTTGCCCTGGCCGACGAACGCGCCGCCGCCGGGCAAGTACGCGGAGCCGATGCGCTTGCGCAGATTATCCCCGTCGTCGCCCTCCGGGATGGAGCCGAGCTGACCGCTCGCGCCGTAGTTATTGGCGCGCGCGTTGTCGACGGCTTCGAGCGCGGAGGTGAGCAATCCGCCGTATTGCTTGGGCGCGGTATTGAAGCGGCCGAGCGCGCTGACCGCCGTCGTGATCGGCAGGATGTCGCCCTGCGTGGTCGCCGACGCCTTGCCCTGCAGCGCCTTGATATAATCCGGGTCGGTGAGGTCGAGGATGTCGCCCGCGAGCTGCTTCTGTTCGGGGGTGGCTTTCGCGAATGCGCTTTGCGCCGCCGCCGACAAGGAGCTGACCACGCCCCCTTCGCGATCCGCCTTGACGGCCGAAATGAGAACCGGATTTTGCAGGACGTTCTTGAGTTCTGGGTTCGACTGGATCGCGGTGATCTTGTTGCGCACATCCGTCAGCCCGGTGTTGTACGGCTGGAACGCGGCAGCGGCGGCGTCCACATTGCCCTGCCGCTTCGTCTGATCCTGAGTGTAGAGGCTGTAGGTGAGCGGGTCCTTGAGTTCAGGATGGTCTGGCCATTGCGCAGGCGGAACGAGCGCCCTCGCCTTGAGCCACGACGAAGTCAAGGCGTCGCCGCCTTGCGCGCCGACGAACAGGCCCATCGGCACGGCGGCCTCGACCTCTTCCGGGGTCGCGTCTGGGTGGCTGGTCTTGTAGAGCGCGCGGGCCTGCTGGAGGCTCCGCATCTGCTCCGTCGGCTCCATCGACTTGACGAGATCCGCGCCGCCTCCGGCGGCGATGCGCGCCTGCACCACGGCCACTGGCA
>Ga0210408_10003283_pt1 | contig 15052 bp, 10 predicted proteins | sample IncBWH4MmetaG_FD_155471 | JGI IMG/M metagenome (GOLD analysis project Ga0210408, IMG submission 155471) | Forest soil microbial communities from Barre Woods Harvard Forest LTER site, Petersham, Massachusetts, United States - Inc-BW-H-4-M | ecosystem: Environmental > Terrestrial > Soil >...
GAGCGTAATGGGCGGTGACGTCAAGGTGACCAGCGCGGCCGGTCACGGCTCTACGTTCAAGCTGAAGATCCTGCTCTCGGAGGTCACTAACCCGACGCGCCACGCGCCGGTGGAAGCGCCCGTTTCCGGCTATCATGGGCCGCGCAAGACCATCCTCGTCACCGACGACGATCCCGTGCAACGCGATCTCCTGCGCGAGGTGCTGACTCCGCTCGGCTTCATCCTCCTGAGCGCGCCCGACGGACCCGGCTGTCTCGCGCTGGCGCAGCACTGCCGGCCCGATCTGTTCCTGCTCGACATCTCGATGGCCGGCATGGACGGCTGGAAGGTCGCGGAGACGCTGCGCGCCAGCGGTCATCACCAGGCGCGCATCCTGATGGTCTCGGCCAGCGCGCTGGAGGCGCACGGCACGCCGCTGGCGCAGCCCTATCACGACGGCTATCTGATGAAGCCGATCGACATTCCGCGCCTGCTCGAAACCATCCGCCAGCTGCTGAAGATCGAATGGACCGACGACACCGATCAGGTTGCCGCGCCGTGCTGGCGGCCGGAGACCGACTCGCGACCGTCCGCCAAACATGTCGAGGAGCTGATCGGCCTCGGCCAGATCGGCCATATCAGGGGCATCCAGGTCAAGCTCGATGAGATCGACAGCGGATACCCCGAGCACGCCAACTTCGTTTCGCAGATGCGCACGCTGGTCGATCGATTCGACCTCGACCAGTTCATGGCAACCCTCAAGACGCTGCACTCCTATGATCACTGAGTCGAGAAAGCGCGATGTCGCGCTGGTGGTGGACGACTCGCCGGAGACGTTGCGCCTACTCACCGATGCGCTCGACGGCGCCGGCATGACCGTGATGGTCGCGCTCGACGGTGCGGCAGCCATGCGCATCGTCGACCAGATCACCCCCGACATCATTCTGCTCGATGCGGTCATGCCGGGAATGGATGGCTTCGAAACCTGCCGCCGGCTGAAGCGCGAGGCAGGCCTGAGCAATACCCCGGTCATCTTCATGACGGGCCTCGCCGAGACCGAGCATATCGTGCGCGGGCTGGAAGCGGGCGGCGTCGATTACGTCACCAAGCCGATCGTGATCGAGGAGATGCTGGCACGGATTCGCGTGCATCTTGCCAATGCGCGGCTGACGCAAAGCGCGCGCGCCGCGCTCGACGTCTCCGGACGCTTCCTGCTTGCGGTCAACCGCTCTGGGAAAATCATGTGGGCCACCCCGCAGGCGCAAAAGCTGCTGGCGGACAGCTTAAGTCCCGCGAGCGGCGACGAACTGGCGCTGCCGGAACCGCTGCAGCAGTGGCTCGAGCACGCGCAGAAGGCAAAGAGTGGCGCGAAAACGCCCGCCACACCGCTTCCGGATCATCCGGAATTGAAACTCTATTTCATGGGCAATGCCGGCCCGAGCGAGTTCCTGCTGCGGCTCGCCAAGGACCCGACGCCGAACCTGCCGGCGGAATATTTCAGTGAGCTTGGCCTCACCACGCGCGAGGGCGAGGTCCTGTCCTGGCTCAGCAAGGGCAAGACCAATCGTGACATCGCGCAGATCTTGGGCCTGAGCCCGCGCACCGTCGACAAGCATCTCGAGCAGATCTACGCCAAGCTCGGCGTCGAGAACCGGACTGCAGCGGCCGCGATTGCCGCGAATGCGGCACGCAAGAATGCATAAGTGGACTGGCTTTAGATGACCAGGGACCGCAGCAGAAGTGACTCCATCGAAGTGCACCGAATCCGGTCGGACTCCAGCGAAAGCATCGTTAACGAACGACGCCCACGGTCGCTCATGCGGGCGGCTGTAAAGCATTCCTTAATTCTGTTCACCACCTGCGAGCGTTGATTTCCCCACCTTGAATCCATAATCCTGCACATTGCCGCTATCGCCGTAATATTTGTACGGCAAGACCGCGTCGATCCCGAACGCGGCCGTGCTGGCCACACCGCCGCGCCTATGGCAAGCTCGGTCTGGCCAGCGAGGAAAATGCAGTATCTGCTTACCCGACATTGGGTGTCGTGAGGGCCACGAGTTGAGCCCATTCTCTCGGTTTGGCGCGCAATGGACAGCAGCTTCCAGGTGCTATGGGAGGACGACGACCGCATCTTTTGCCGGACGTCCCGCCATGAGCCCGATGGCAGCTGCCGCACTGTGCTGGCCGTGCTTCCCGCGGTGGAGCACGCCGCGTCCGCCAGCCTCGATCGCCTGGCCCACGAATATGCGCTGAAGGATCAGCTGGACGGGACGTGGGCGCTGCGGCCGCTGGAACTGACGGATCGCGGTCGCCCCGTGCTGTTGCTCGATGATCGGGGCGGTGAACCGCTCGAGCGGCTGATTGGCGCGCCGATGGATGTTGGACGGTTCTTGCAGCTCGCGGTCGGCATCGCGACAGCTCTGAGCAAGGTCCATCAGGGCGGCCTCGTCCACAAGGACGTGAAACCAACGCATATCCTGGTGAATTGTGCGGATGGACAGGTCCGGTTCACCGGTTTTGGTAGCGCCTCGCGGCTGGTCCGCGAGCGACGCGCGCCCGCACCACCCGCGTTCATTGTCGGCACGCTCCCCTACATGGCGCCCGAACAGACCGGGTGGATGAATCGCTCAATCGATTTCCGGAGCGACCTCTATTCGCTCGGCATCACGTTCTACCGGATGCTGACCGGCTCTCTGCCGTTTACGGCGGTGCATCCCATGGAGTGGGTGCATTGCCACATTGCGAGAAAGCCGGCGCTTCTCAGCGAGCGGGTGAACGCTGTACCGGCAGCGGTCTCAGCCATAGTCCTCAAGCTGCTCGCCAAGTCCGCCGAGCAGCGCTACCAAAGCGCCGCAGGCCTCGAGCATGATCTACGCCGCTGCTTGAGCGAATGGGAGACCAGAGGCAGCATCGAAGAGTTTCCACTGGGCCAATATGACACGCCCGATCGACTGCTGATCCCCGAGAAGCTCTACGGAAGAGAGCGCGAGATCAAAACCTTGCTCGCCGCGTTCGATCGGGTGATCAAGAGCGGTGCGCCGGAGCTGGTGCTGGTTTCCGGCTATTCCGGAATTGGCAAGTCCTCGGTGGTCAATGAGCTGCATCGCATGCTTGTTCCGTCCCGCGGGCTGTTCACATCGGGAAAGTTCGACCAGTACAAACGCGATATTCCCTATGCGACGCTGGCGCGGGCCTTTCAGAGCCTTGTGCAATCTCTCTTGAGCAAGGACGACGCCGATTTGGCGAGCTGGCGCCGAACGCTTCAAGAGGCGCTGGGCCCAAATGGACGGCTGGTTGTTGACCTGATCCCCGAGTTGCAGCTGATCATAGGCGAGCAGCCGCCCGTCACCGAGCTTCCTCCGCAGCAGGCACAACGCCGCTTCCATCTCGTGCTCCGACGATTCATCGGTGTATTCGCGGGCGCGGAACATCCGTTGGCGCTGTTCCTCGACGATCTCCAGTGGCTCGATGCGGCCACCCTCGACTTGGTTGAGGACCTGTTGACCGGGTCGGATCTGCAGCACCTGATGCTGATCGGCGCCTATCGGGACAACGAGGTCGATGTCGCCCATCCATTGAAGAGCAAGATTGAGGCCATCAAGAACGCCGGCGCGAAGGTCGAGCAGATTACCCTTGCGCCGCTTGCCAGAGAACACATTGCGCACTTGATTGCCGATGCTCTTCGCTGCGAGTCGGAGCGCGCCGCGCCGCTCGCGCGGCTGATACACGGCAAGACGGCCGGCAACCCATTCTTCGTTGTTCAGTTCCTTTACGCTCTGGCCGAAGAGTGCCTGATCCGCTTCGATCATGATGCAGGGAGCTGGTGCTGGGATCTCGATCGCATTCAGGCCAAGGGCCACACTGATAACGTCGTGGACCTCATGATCGGCAAGCTGACAAGCCTGCCGCCCGACACACAGAATGCCCTGCAGCACCTGGCGTGTGTCGGCAACGTTGCAGAGGTCACGACACTTTCGATGGTCCTCGGGGTGACGGAGCAGCAGGTTCATACGGCTTTGTGGGAGGCCGTCCGTCAAGACTTGGTTGAGCACTTGACGGGGGCCTACCGGTTTGTTCACGACCGAGTGCAGGAAACCACCTACTCTCTGATAGCAGATGAAGACCGCGCGACGGTCCATCTGCGGATCGGACGGCAGCTGCTTGCGCAGACGCCTCCCGAGAGGCGCGAGGAGACGATCTTCGACATTGTCAATCAGCTCAATCGAGTCGCAGCCTTGATCACGTCGCCAGAAGGACGCGAGCAGCTCGCCGAGCTCAACCTCACAGCCGGCCTGCGTGCGAGGGCGTCAGCGGCCTACGCATCGGCGCTGAATTATCTGTCCGCTGGTGCCGCATTACTGCCGGCCGACTGCTGGGAGCGCCGGCATCAGCTTGCCTTTTCTTTAGAGTTGCACTGGGCAGAATGCGAATTTGTGACCGGCGCCGCGGCGCAAGCGGAGCAGCGCTTATCGGCTCTGGCGGAGCGCTCCGCCAATGCCAGTGAGCAGGGCTTCGTCGCGCGCCTGCAGGTGGACTTGTATTTGGCACTCAGTCAGCCCGACCGCGCGGTCGGTGTCGGTCTCGGCTACCTGCGGCGGCTCGGAATCCACTGGTCAGTCCATCCAGCCGAGGACGACGTGCGACGCCAATATGAGAAAGTCTGGTCTCGAATCGGTAGTCGGGCGATCGAGGAACTGTTGGACCTGCCGCTGCTCACCGATGCAGTTGCGCTGGCGACCTTGGATCTTCTCACCGCGCTCATGCCGCCGGCGTTCTACACTGATGCAAACCTTCGTTCGCTGGTGGTCCTCAAAGCTGTGGAGCTCAGTCTCGAGTGGGGCCACAGCGAAGCTTCGTGCGTACATTACGTCATGTTCGGTGCGATTGCCGGCTCGTTTTTCGGCGACTACCAGACGGGGGTTCGATTCAGCAATATCGGCATCGAGCTGGTCGAACGGCGCGGACTTTCCCGCTTTAAGGCGCGGACCTATTTGAACTATGGCAACCTCGTCCTGACATGGACCAAGCATCATCGGCACGCCCGCGATGCGTTTCGTCGTGCGTTCGAGACCGCGAACGGCAGCGGCGAGATCACGTTCGCGGCTTTCAGTTGTTCCAGTCTGAATGCGAATTTCCTTGCTGCGGGCGATCCGCTTCCAGAAGCGCAGCGGGAGGCGGAGCACCGCTTACAATTCGTCGAGAAGGCCAATTTTGCGTTGCTGGTCGACATCATGAGGCCGCAGATCGGCCTGATCCGGACGTTGCGAGGCTTGACGCAACGATTCGGCACATTCGACGACGGACAATTCGACGAGCTTGCGTTCGAGCGGCACCTCGCTGCCGATCCGGGATTCGCGTTGCCCGAGAGCTGGTATTGGATACGCAAGCTGCAAGCCCGATTCTTTGCCGGTGAGTATGCGTCGGCCGTCCACGCGGCATCGAAGGCACGACGGCTGCGGTGGTCACCACCGCAGGTGTTCGAGACGGCAGAATACGAGTTCTACGCTGCGCTGTCCCACGCTGCTGCATGCTGGAGTTCGGCCACGACCGACGAGCGCGAGCAACATGTTGAGGCAATGTTGGCCCACCATAGCCAGCTCGCGGCATGGGCACAGAATTGCCCCGAGAATTTCGCGGACCGCTCCGCGCTCGTCGGCGCCGAAATCGCTCGCCTTCAAGGCCGGGAACTCGATGCCGAACGTCTTTATGAAGAGGCGATCCGATCGGCCCGAGAAAGCGGTTTCATTCATAACGAGGCGATCGCTTACGAACTGGCCTCCCGCTTCTACGCGGCACGTGGCTTCGAGGAGTTTGCCAGTGCCTATCTGCGGCATGCACGCGATAACTATGCTCGTTGGGGAGCCGACGGCAAGGTGCAGCAACTTGAGAACACGTTCCCGCACCTCAGGAGGGAGAGATCAGGGCCCGGCCCGATGAGCACGATTGGGGCCCCGGTGGAGCATCTCGACCTCGCAACCGTCATCAGGGTGTCCGAGGCGGTATCGGGCGAGATGGTGCTGGAAAAGCTCATTGACACGCTGATGCGCACGGCCATTGAACACGCAGGTGCGGAGCGAGGTTTGCTGGTTCTGTCGCACGGCACCGAGCTGCGCATCCAGGCGGAAGCCACGACCAGCGGCGAAACGGTTATCGTGAAATTGCGCGAGGTCCTCGTGACCGCGGCGGTACTTCCGGAATCGGTTCTGCACTACGTGCTGCGAACCCGGGAATGCGCGATTCTCGACGATGCCGCGGTCCAGCCTCCGTTTGCGTCCGACCCCTATGTCAGTCGGCGCCAGGCTCGTTCCATTCTCTGCTTACCTTTGATCAACCACGCTAAACTCGTGGGCGTGCTCTACCTCGAGAATACATTGGCACCCCACGTTTTCGCGCCGGCTCGAATCGCGGTGCTGAAGCTGCTCGCCTCACAGGCGGCAATCGCGCTGGAAAATGCGCGTCTGTACTGGGATCTCAGTGAACGCGAAGCGAAGATCCGGCGCCTCGTCGACGCCAACATCATCGCAATCACAATCTGGCAGCTCGGAGGTCAGATTCTGGAGGCCAATGATGCGTTTCTCCGCATGGTGGGATATGACCGTGGGGACATCATCTCCGGCCGCCTGAGCTGGACCGACCTTACGCCGCCGGAATGGCTCGACCGCCAGGAGCGATTGTGGATCCCGGAGCTGAAGATGATGGGGACGGTGCAGCCGTTCGAGCAGGAGTATTTCCGCAAGGGCGGCAGCCGTGTGCCGGTGTTGATCGGCATGGCTGCCTTCGACGAGCAACGGGAGCAGGGCGTCTCCTTTATCGTCGACCTGACCGAGCGCAAGCGATCGGAAGAAGCACTCCGTGAGAGCGAACAGCGCTTTCGTACGCTCGTTCAATTCTCCTTCGACGTATACTGGGAATCCGATGCGCAGCATCGCTTCACCCGTCAGGAGTTCGGCGAGGGTTTCGTCGACGCGCCGCCGCTTGAAATTGGTAAAGCGCGGTGGGAAGTGCCCTATCTGGAGCCCGACGCGGAGGCTTGGCGCAAGCACCGGGACACGCTCGATGCCCACCTGCCGTTCCGTGATTTCGAGCTGGCGCGGCCTACGCCTGACGGCGGCAAGCGCTACGTGTCCATCTCGGGACTGCCGGTCTTCGACAAAGCAGGGCGCTTCATCGGTTACCGCGGCGTCGGGCGGGACATCACCGAGCGCAAACAGGCCGCAGAGACCTTGCGGGAGGTGCAGAGGGAGCTGGCGCACGCGAACCGCCTGGCCACGATGGGCGAGCTCACGGCCTCGATCGCCCATGAAGTGAGCCAGCCGATCGCCGCAGCATCCATGAATGCCGAGGCCCTCCGGTCATTCTTAGACAGAAACCCGCCGGACCTTGAGAAAGCCAAAGACGCGCTCGGCTCACTTGTAAGCGACAACCAGCGGGCCGGCGCCATCATCGGGCGGATTCGTGATCTCATCAAAAAAGCGCCACCAAAAAAGGACCGCTTGGATATCAACGAGGCGATCCGAGACGTGATTGAACTCGCCCGCGGTGAAGCGATGAAGAACGCCGTCTTGGTGCAGACGGAACTCGCAGACAGTTTGCCACTCGTCGAGGCTGACCGCGTCCAGCTGCAGCAAGTGGTCCTCAACCTGATTGTCAATGCCGTCCAGGCAATGAGCGCGGTCGCGGAGGGAGCCCGAAAGGTGCTCATCACGACGGCGCAGGCCGAACCTGACGGCGTTCTCGTGGCGGTGAAGGACTCCGGACCGGGATTGGCCTCGGACAGTCTCGAGCGCGTCTTCGCCCCATTCTACACGACCAAGTCTGGCGGTCTGGGGATGGGATTGTCGATCTGCCGATCGATCGTCGAAGCGCATGGCGGGCGCCTGTGGGTCACCGCCAACCCGCCCGGTGGCGCGATCTTCCACTTCACAGTGCCCACCCACTCGGGCAACGCGTCCTGACGCGTGACCCACGGGAGCAATGTCGGCACGAGCCGGCGGTTGGTGAAGAGCTGCGGCAACAGGAAGCCCTTATGACCGCCTCATCTTCTTCTTCCTGGTGACCGGCGGTTTCGGTACCTTACCAGTCTCCACCGGAATCTGCTTCAGGCGATCGACAAACCATCGGCCAGCGGGTCCAGGCGGCGATTTCGTCTGCCACACCGCCGCCATTGACAGAATCAAACCATCCGGAGGCACGTCCTCGATCGGCAGCACGGAAAGGCGCCCCTCTTCCAGATCCTTGCGCACGACATGCAACGGCATTCCGCCCCAACCCAGGCCTTTGAGCAGAAAATGATGCTTGGCGAAGAGATCAGCCAGCCGCCAGGTCGCAGACGACATAACGCCGAATTCGCGCCCCGAGGATAGCTCCGACCTGTCGGTGAGAACGATCTGAGTATGTTTTCCAAGAACTTCTTTGGGAATCTTGCCCCGGTAGGAAGCCAGTGCGTGATCACGGGCAGCAACCATGAGAAACGCGATACCGGGCAGTCGCTCGTAGGTCAGCGTATCCGGAATCGCGGGGAGCGATCCGATGACGCCGATGCTGCAACGGCCGTCAAGCACGGGCTGAACGGCTCCGCCGAGCGCCTCGACATAGATGCGGAGCGCCACTCCCGGGTATTTCTGCCGAAACTCCCTGGCCACTTGCGTAATCGCGTCGATCGGATAGAAGACGTCAATCACCACGGACAATTCCGGCTCCAGGCCAACCGACATGCCCTTCGCCCGGGCCTTCAGCAAGTCGACCCCGGTGATGATGCTGCGAGCATCGCCCAGAATGGCCAATCCCGCAGCAGTGAGTTTGGGATAGCGGCCGGAGCGGTCGAACAACTGCACGCCAATCTGTTCCTCGAGATTGCTGATCGTCTCACTCACCACAGACTGCGAGCGCAACAATTTGCGGGAGGCGGCAGAAAAGCTTCCTTCATCAACCGCGGCGATGAACGTGCGCAATTGATCGAGAGAGACGGCGTCGAGCATGGAACCTACCTATCGACCAGACCGATGCTGAAGCGCATGACGTACCGCCCAATCGGCAGTCAGATCAACCATCGAGGTCGCGCCATTCGACCCGTGAGAACCATCTCGCGGCCTCCGGCTGCTCAAAGCGCCCATTGATCCTCCAGGTCGCTCCAATCGCTTTTGTTCAAGCGCCGAGCTATCTCCTCGCTCATCGCAGGATCGGTCGCTACCGCGATGATGACGCCTTGCTGCGTGAGGATCTCGCGGCCTCGTGCCGCGACCGGGAAGTGTTCCGATCGGAGCGGCAAGCGCTGATCGGACCTGTCCCGGCAGTCTCGAGCTCCGGCCATACGTTGAAAAAGCTGAACTCCACCTGATGCAAACATTGTTTCCTCCGTTGGTTGAGTCTGATCTCTCCAGTCCTTCAGCGTCTGGCGGCCAAGACGCCCTGATTGTGCAGCCGGCGCCCGATATCGGCGATGTTGCTCTCCCCAATGCGCAAGGATTCCGCGTTGGTATGCACAGAATAGTGCCCTGTCACCAGATCGTAGGGGTGCTTGGCTGCAGAGCCGAGGATGAAGCCGGCGTCGGTGAGCGCTTCGAACGCGATCGCCTGATCGCCCTCCTCGAACACGGCGGCTTCGCCCATCGATACCTGCTCCGGCGCCGTCACGATCCCCTGATGCGATGCAATCCAGGCAACGTCGTGCCCCTTGGCCGGGTGAAAGGTCCAGCGCTCTCCGGCCTTGAGTCGCACGTCGAGGTAAGTGATGCCACGAGGCGACTCGACAATGCTTTTCACACCGTCGTATTCGCCCGCGATAACCCTCGCGGGACCGGCGGAATGGAAGTCGGTAGCGTCGAGATATTGGCTTTGGGGTTCGGCAAGTTCGAGTTCGGGCGGCATGGCGACCCAGAGCTGAAAGCCCTTGATCCGCTCCTTGCCGAACATTCCGCCGGTATGCCAGACCCCGCTACTGGCACGCATCCACTCGACACCGCCGGTCTCGATGACGCCTTCGCGTCCCGTGGTCTCCTTGTAGAAAGCCTGCCCGGCCAGAATGAGGGTCAGGGTCGCAATGCCCGAATGGGGATGAAAGCCGAATTTCGGGGCCGTCGCCGGATCGGCGTCGAAGTAGTCGAGAAAGACGAACGGCTTGATCCGTTCGCCAATGTCGCCCGGGCTGACCAGCCGGGTCACGCGCCCATGCGAGTGTCCACGCGTGCGCAGAGCAATCTGCCGGGAAATCTTTTCAGCGCGCACTGGACGCGTGAACACTGCATCGGTCGTCATGTTCGTTCTCCTGAAGGTTGGCTGTCGCCAGGGTTCAAAGCTCAGCCCTTGACCCGGTGAAGCAAGGCAACGAGTTCATCGCGCCGCAGATAGACAACCACCGCGTTGAGGACTCCCAGGACGATCGCAGGGACCGGGCTGGTGTGCAGGACGAACACATGGGTTGCCACGGCACCGACCATGGTGCCTCCGAGCCACAGCGCACCGATCGAAGCCAGGCCGGGAACGAGCAGGGCGACGGCGCCAGTCACTTCCACGGCGCCGGTCACGACGCGGAACCACTGACCGAGTCCGATCTGCGCGAACAAGTCGACCATGAAAGGCACGCCGGCCAGTTTGGCGAAGCCGGCGGCAAGGAAAGCCGCCGCGATGATACCCTGCAACGTCCAGGCGCCGATGCGGCGCGCAGGACGAACTGATTGGATGGAAGCTGCACTCATATTGGTCTCCGTTGTGTCTGGGGTTGAAAGTGAGGAGAAGCTAAGCCGCCGACCACGATGGCAACAGCCGATTTATTTCGATGATATCCATCGGCCTGGCCGATATATCGCTTGCGCCATAAAACCAGAGCGATGGAAGTTCGATCACGAGATCCATCGGCGGCGCGATGTTGCAGCGTACTCACACCTGCTCGGGCCCGAATCCGCCTCGGCTGTGCCGAACGCAGGAGCGTTGGCGGAGTGAGTTCGATCGCGATGCCGGCATCTATCGGCGCTTCGAGCTCGCGCACCTGCTTCCGATCGAAGAGTGTGACGGGCTGCCGACCCCAGCCGGGCAAGAGATCGGTTCGGCTCCAGGCCTTCAGGCCGAAGGAGATTTCAGCGCCCCAGCCAGCGCGTCGCGGAGAGGCTTCGGCGGCCGGCCGCCAAGGCGCTCGACGTCGCCGGTCACCATGTCGAATGCACCCGCAGCGAAGTTCGCCTGGATGCTGACGACGGTGTTGACGGCCCCCCGCCGGCAGGCCCGCCTGCGCCAGTCCGGCGCGCAGTTGCTCTTCCGTGATGACACGGAACGCAAGCGGCCGGCCGGTGATTTCGGCGATCAGGGCCGTTCGGGCGTGCGCGTGATAGCTAAGACCTCGTGCCCGCCCGGCCGCTGAAGCAGTTCCGAAACGACGGCTCTGCCCAAATGGCCGCTGGCACCACTCACACCGATTTCATGCCAAACTGCGATGCGACGCCTGCGATAACCGCGAGCAGTGACGACAGAGCCGCACGCCTTACGCGGTCGTGGCCGCCTCAAGCGCGGGATAGTCGGTATAGCCCCGCGTAGCGCCGCCAAAGAAACTGGTGCGATCCGCTTCGTTCATCGGCGCAGCGGCTTTCACCCGTGCGACGAAATCCGGGTTAGCGAGGACCATCTGGCCGTAGGCTTCCAGATCGGCCAGCCCCGAAGCCACGTCAGCGCCGATCTGGTCGCGCGGACGACCGGGCCGGTTCACGATCAGCGCTTGCGTCCACAGCGCGCGGATGTCGCCCGCAAGCTTCTCGTCGCCGGCATGGAGGATGTGCAGGTAGGCAAGGCCAAGCTTGCCGAGTTCGGCGACCAGATAGCGATAGAGGTCTGGGCCTTCCACGCCTTCGTCGATCCCGTTCATGGCCAGGCCGGGGGACAGGCGGATGGCCGTGCGGTCCGCGCCGATCTCCCCGGCAACCGCGCTGACGACCTCGATGGCGAAGCGGGCACGGTTCGCGATGGAGCCGCCATATTCATCGCCGCGCGCGTTGGCGCTCGGGGCGAAGAACTGCTGGATGAGATAGGAGTTCGCGCCGTGAAGCTCGATACCATCGGCGCCCGCATCGATGGCGGCACGCGCCGCAAGGCGGAAGTCGGCGACGGTCCGGCGCACTTCCTTGCTCGTCAGCGCGCGCGGCGCAGGAATGTCCTTCATTCCCGCGGCAGTGAACATCTGTGCCCCCGGCGCGATCGCGGAGGGTGCGACGGCCTGGCGATGATGCGGCGTATTGTCGGGATGCGACATACGTCCCGCGTGCATGATCTGGATGAAGATACGGCCGCCCCGGTCATGCACGGCTGCGGTCACCTTCTTCCACCCGGCGATATGCGCGGGAGTGTAGATGCCTGGCGTGGCGAGGTAGCCTTGTCCATCATCCGAAGGCTGAGTGCCTTCGGTGACGATCAGGCCGACGCTGGCGCGTTGGGCATAATATTCCGCGGCCAGTTCTCCCGGCGTGCCGTCGAGCTTCGCGCGGCTGCGGGTCATCGGGGCCATGACCAGACGGTTTGGCAGAGTGTAGCGTCCGACACGAACGGGCGTGAATGATCGGCTCATAGCATTCTGTTCCAGGCTTGGTTGCTCATGAAGCGAAGCTAGGGAACGCGGCGTAGTTAGATAAGCCAGGTTATTCAGATGGGACCAATCGGCATTTCCAATACAGCGCCGCTGGACTCACCTGCCATCCCGGTACGCCAAAGCGGCTGCGTGGCCCGGACATGCCATCGTGCGCGATAAAAAATGGAGCTGCCCACTCGTCGTAACGACTGAACCCGGCGTTCATCGACCGAGTCCGGTCGGCACGTTACGTGGTGCACAAAGCGAGAGTGGCACCACTATCCGTTCTGACAGAAGGCACCGGCTTTCTGCTCCGCTCCGGCTTGTCGTGGTTCGCCCTGGTGCGGGAACGTCAATATCGAGAAGGATCCGCTTTGTCCAAACCTCTGGTCAAGGCGTCCATCGAGACCCTTGACCAGTTCGTCGATGATCTTGAGCCCTCGCCCTCGCTGAACCTTTGACGGGGCTGAGCCATTGTCGAGGACCCTGCATTCAACGAGCTTGCCAGCGCGCGATAGCTCGACTCGAACTTGTCCATTCGCGTTGCCGAACGCGTGCCGGGCCGCATTCGTCACAAGCTCATACACAATCATCCCCAGTCGCCAACACCGTTCTGATGGCAGCCGCAAAGGCGATGCCGTCAGCACGAGATCTATTTTCAGGCCATCCAGCTTCGACCGGCTCATCGAGAGACAGAGGTTCTCGAGATACGACGCCGCGTCGATGTGTGTGTCGCTTTCTGGCATCTGCAGTGCGTGATGCAGCTCCGCATAATGGGACAGGACCTCGATAATGTGGGCCAGCGCGACTTTGACTTCGTGGTTGACGGAACGGGCGGCGGTCCGAGACACGGCGCCGATGAGAAAAGAAAATTCGTTGTTGATTCTGTGGATCAGCTCGTACAACAGAATGCGTTCAAGGGTGATTTCCCGTTTCAAGGCAATCTCCGCCATGGTGTCCTCCTTTGCAAAGCCTTCTCCGGTCTGTGGTCGTTGACCGAGATCCCGGCGTTGACTGACGGGGTTAGCGCCGATCCCTCCGAATGAGAACCGGTGTTTCATTCCATTCGCTGTTGAGGCAAATTCAGGAATTGAGCGGCGCGCTCAGTCTGTGAAGAAGGGATTCTTGAGTGACCGCGTGCCATGAGCCGATTTGGGGGCGCGGATCATGTCGATGAAGGCCCGCAGTGCGGCCGGGACCTGCCGGTGTCCGGGATAAAACAGGAAGAGCGTCTCCAGCGAGGGTGAGACGCCCTCCAGAACCCGAACCAGTTGGCCAGTGCGCAGGAACGGCGCGGCCAAGGACTCGACAGTGTATGCGATTCCGAGACCGTCGACCGCTGCGCGAACCGCCAGATCTGGAACGTTGACGGTTACCCGGCCCGCCAGCGACATCCGCTTGGTCCTGCCGTTGCGCTCGAAAGTCCAGGGCACCGCGGCGCCGTCGGTGGTGAAACGATATTGAATGCAGCTATGTGAGGCGAGATCGTCGACCGTGCGCGGCGGACGCCGCCGTTCAAAGTATTTCGGAGCACCGACCACCGCGACCTTCATAGGTCCGCTCAATCGGACCGCAATCATGTCAGTGGCCACCCAGTGCTTCGGCCCGATCCCCGCATCGAAGCGGCCCGCCACGACGTCGGTCGGTATCATGTCGACCAAAAGCTCGAGATGGACCTCGGGGTAGGTTGACAGGAATCGTCCCCACATTGGGGCGATTATCGCGGGTGCTGCAAGTGGGGATGCGTGAATCCGCAAGCGGCCGAACGGACGCAGCCGCTGTTGATTCAATGTCTCCAGCGCGCCGGAAATCTGATCGATGGCGGGCCGCAGCTGTTCGAGCAGGCGAAGGCCGGCGTCGGTGAGGGACACGCTGCGCGTCGTGCGATGCAGCAGCCGCACGCCATGACGTTCCTCGAGCTGGCGCATCGAATGGCTGAGGGCCGATGCGGTCACGCCAAGCTGCGTCGACGCCGCGCGAAAGCTCAGTTGATTGGCGACGACGACGAATGCATTCAGGTCCGCGAGGTCGCTACGATTCATTGCTGAATTCCGCTCAGTAGCGAGTGCAACGGATATAGCATTTCCTTTTGGGTCCCTTGTCAATATCTGCCGTCCGGCGAGCGCGCCTCGCATTTGCCTATAGGGCCTGCCGTAGCGGGACGAGGATATCGAGATGAGTATCGTTCGGTTTGCGCTGAAATTTCCGTACACGTTCTACGTTCTGGCTGCCTTCATTCTGTTTCTCGGCGTCTCCGCCATCGCAGTCATGCCGGAGGACATCTTCCCCGAGATCAACATTCCCGTGGTGTCGGTGATCTGGCAGTACACGGGCCTCAGCGTGCCGGAGATGGAGCAGCGCGTCACGACCTACAGCCAGTACTCGATGAGTACCAGCGTGAACGGCATCAAGAACATGGAGGCGCAGACCCTCAACGGCATCTCGGTGCAGAAGATCTACTTCCAGCCCGACGTCAACCTCGACCTCGCCATCGCGCAAATCGTCTCGGCAACGACTACACTCCCC
>Ga0210408_10003284_pt1 | contig 15051 bp, 6 predicted proteins | sample IncBWH4MmetaG_FD_155471 | JGI IMG/M metagenome (GOLD analysis project Ga0210408, IMG submission 155471) | Forest soil microbial communities from Barre Woods Harvard Forest LTER site, Petersham, Massachusetts, United States - Inc-BW-H-4-M | ecosystem: Environmental > Terrestrial > Soil >...
ATCGGGCTATCATCGGCATCATGGGTTGCAACGCTGGCGCCAAGCGTGACCACGCCGCCTTCCTCGCTGGCGCTGGTCGCAACGTCACCGCCGAACACCGGGTTCTCCTGGGTCGGATTGATGGTGAGCGTGGTAGAAGTAGTGCCCGCGACCGAGACCGCGGTGCCGTCATGCGCGACCGCAGATACCCCGATCGAGACATTGCCTTCAAACTCGCTGACCGGGCTGATGGTCAGGCCGGCAAGGTCGGCCGCAGAATGCGCCGTCAACGTGAAGGTGCCGTCGTGATTGTCGGTCACGGCAGGGCCGTTCAGGACCGCGCCCTCCGAGAGCGTCACCGTCACGGTGACACTGTCGTCGGCATTCTCGAACAGGTTGGCCGCGTTGGTCAGCGTAATCGTCAGATCGCTGGTGCCGTCCTCGTCGACCGCCGTCGCCGAGGCGGTCACGACAGGCTGATCCGCAACCGGGTTCACCGTCAGCGTGGTCGAGGTGGTGCCCGCGGCCGAGACGGCCGTGCCGTCATGGGCGATCGCCGATATCCCAATCGAAACGGTGCCCTCGAACTCGAGCGCCGGAGTGATGGTCAGGCCGTTGAGGTCGGCCACCGAAGCCGCGGTCAGCGTAAAGGTACCGTCATCATTGTCGGTGACGCCGCTGCCGTGCAGCGTGGCGCCATGATTGAGCGACACCGTCACCGTGACGCTGTCGTCGGCGTTCTCGAACAGGCCGGCCGCGTTGGTCAGCGAGATCGTGAGCGCGCTGGTGCCGTCCTCGTTGATCGCCGTCGCCGAGGCGGTCACGACAGGCTGATCCGCAACCGGGTTCACCGTCAGGCTGGTCGAGGTGGTGCCCGCGGCCGAGACCGCCGTGCCGTCATGGGCGATCGCCGATATCCCAATCGAAACGGTGCCCTCGAACTCGGGCGCCGGGGTGATGGTCAGGCCGGCGAGATTGGCCGCGGAATGCGCCGTCAGCGTAAAGGTGCCGTCATCATGGTCGGTGACACCGGTGCCGTGAAGCGTTGCGCCGTCCGATAGTGACACCGTCACCGTGACGCTGTCATCGGCATTCTCGAACAGGTCGGCCGCATTGGTCAGCGAGATCGTGAGCGCGCTGGCGCCGTCCTCGTTGATCGTCGCCGCCGAGGCCGTCACCACAGGCCGATCCGCAACCGGATTGACCATTCCGGCCGAGGCTGTCGAGCTCTCGGGTTGTCCGCTGGCGTCGGTAAAGGTCAGAGAAACCCGCAGCGCGTGTCCCTCGTCCTGTTCGCCCGGCGTGTAGCTGGCGCTGGCGACCCCGGTACCGGATCCGTCGACCCATTTATTTTCGGCGTTGAGTATTTGCCAGTCGTAGGTGGCCCCCGTCACGGATTGGCCGCCGTCGGTGATGATGGCCGTAACCGCGCTGCCCTCGGATGCGTTGCCGTGCGAGTCGAGCCCGGAGGCAATCGCTCCGGGCACCTCGCTCACATCGGTGCCGTGCAGGGATGACCCATCGTCGGCGAGCGCCCAATGCACGCCGGTGTAGTCGCCGGACAGATGTATGTTGGAGACATCGATCCCGCCGACGAAGATCGACAGGATGCCTCCGGCCGTGGTGCCGGCGTAGCTCGCCGTTACGTTCGCTCCATAGGCGATATCGCCGAGATCGAGCGTGTTGTCGTCGAGGCCGACAACCGTTCCGCCGAACGTCCCCGCGTGATCAAGCTTGAGGGTGCCGGTCGCTGCCGCCGCGAAGGTGATGCTGGCGGATGAATAGGCGCTTGCGGAACTGGCGCCGAGCTCAAGAAACGACGCACCGATGATCTCGGCGCTGCCCGAGAACGCCGTATTGATGATCAGGTTTCCGCCATTCGCCTCGACCACACCGGTGTTGTGCACGGTGCTGGCCGCGTCGATGGTCAGTGTGCCGCCGGTCGATTCCAGCGTGCCGGCATTGTTGACGATCGCCCCGTCGATGGCATTGGTGCCGCCGGTCGCATTGACGATGCCGTCGGAGATCGTGGCGACGATGCCGCCGTTGATCGTCGCGCTGTGCAAATTGACGGTCGAGATCGCGGACTGCGCGGGATCGACCGCCTCGATGGTGCCCCCGGCATTGTTGACCGTCGTGTTGTTCAGCACAAGCGTGCCGCCGTTGATGGCTTCCAGCGTCCCGCTGTTGGCGAAGCTGAGGGCGGAATCGATCGTCAGCGTGGCATTATTGGCTTCGATGGTGCCGGGATTGGTTATGGTGGTCGCGCCAACAATGAAACTGCTGCCGCCAGTGGCCTCGATAATGTCCGCCAATGCCGCCGTCGATACCGCGCCGCCGCTGATGGTGGCGTTCCGAAGATCGAGCACTCCGCTCGAGCCGCCGCTCAGATCGACGATGACCGAGCCGGTATTGGCCACCGTGGTGTTGATCAGGTCCAGTTCGGCGCCGATCGTCTCCAGCGTCCCGCTATTGGTGAAGCTGGACGTGCCGCTGATCGTGCTGATGCCTGAGGTTGCCTCCATCGTACCGGCATTGCTCAGGATGCCGCCGCTGATCTGGACGCTCTTCAGGTCCAGCGTCGAACTGGCGTCGACCGCAACCGTGCCGGTGCTGGTCACCGTCTCGCTATCGAGCACGAGCGTGCCGCCGTTGATGGCCTCCAGCGTCCCGCCGTTGGAGAAGCTGACCGCTGCGTCGATGCTAAGCGTGCCGCCGTCGGCTTTGATGGTGCCGGGGTTGGTAATGCTCTCGCCATCCAGCGCGTTGCCGGTGCCGGTGGCATCAAGCTGGCCATTATTGACCAGCGTGCCGTTCTTCAGGAAGCTCGTGCCTTCGAGGTCGAGCGTGCCGTTGACGGTGACGGTGCCGCCGTCGATGGTGCCGCCGATGAGCGCCAGCGTCGCGCCGGACTCGACGGTGACCTTGCCGGAATTGGCGACATCGACCAGCACATTGAGCGTGCCGCCCGTGATGTCAATGATTCCAGTGCTGGTGTTCTTGATGCCGCTTTGATCTTTGAAGTCGCCGCCCAGGCCAAGGGTCAGTGTGCCCGAGTTGGTGAGCCGGCTGGCATTTTCGACTTCCATCAGACCGCCGACGCTGATGGTTCCAGAATTTTTGACGATCGCGTCCGTGATGAGATCGAAGGTGCCGCCGATCGTCAGGGTGTTGTTATTGTCCAGCTCCGGCGGGGTATCGCCGAAGTCGTTCATCGTCAGGGTTTTGGCGAATGCCGCAGCATTGATCGTGACCGGATAAAACGGCGTCAGATTTTGCAGCTGATTGGTGATGATGATGGCGTCGTCGTTTGCCGTGGGAACGTTTCCGGTTTCCCAGTGGTTCCCAGCGTTCCAGTCTCCCGGCAAGATACCGTTCGCAATATCCGCCGCGACCGTATCCGTCGTCTCGATCCAGACCACCGCGGGGGAGTTGTTGCCGGTAATCGTGACAATGACGTTCTGCGTGGAAGTCGTGTTCTGCGAATCCGTGACCGTCACAGTATAGGTGAGCGTGAGTGTCTCACCCTTCGGGATGAAATCGGCCAAATAGACTGGAAGATCAGCGAGCGTCCAGTCGATCGTCCCGCTACCGCTTCCCGTGCTGTCGCTCGCCACCTTCGCGGAAAGGGCGTTTTCGAAGATTTGCAACGGACTTGGCGCCAGCGCGAGCCCGGCTTCCGTCAATTTGCCGTCGGTGATCAAGAGCAGGTTCGCCGCCTCAGATCCGGAGAGCGTCGCGGTGGTCAGCGCGGCAGAAACCGTATGGGTGTCGGTCAGATCGACATCGGTAAATGCCAGCGTTCCCGAGGTGGGCGCGTTTCCGGCGGCCTTCAGATCGCCGCCGGGCGTGGTCTTGCCGCCAAAGAACCCGACAGATTGCGGCCCGGTGGTGATGACGGGAACGTCGTTGGTGCCGGTGATGGTGATGGTGAACGGCACCAGCGTCTTCAAGTTATTCGGCGCGTAGTTGCTGTCGACCTCCGCGATGTAGGTCAGCGTCAGCGTTTCGCCGGCGGCCAGGAAGTCGAAAGCCTTGTCGGGGACGAGGTAGGTCCAGCTCGCCTTACCGATGTTGGTGTTGTCGGCGCCCTGCACCACGACCAGGTTCACTTCCGTCGCCTTGACGTCCGCCTTCTGCAGGTCGTTCAGCGTGAGGGCGTTGCCGTGCGCGTCCGTATAGGTGAAATGATCGAAGGTCGTGCTGGCGGTCGGCTGGTCGCCGACGTTGATATCGTTGAAAGTGATTATATTGGACGCTTGATCGAGCGTGCCGCTGTGGGTCGTTTTGAGAATTTCCGCGGTAATACCGGAGAACGCATTGACCGTCGGCGGCAGAGGGATGTGCTGCGTCGCGGGGATCGCAGGGGGCGGCGGTGGAGGCGTCGAACTGCCAGGCGCCGTGCCGGTGACCAGAAATACCGGCGTCGCCGTGGCGCCGCTGGCCGTCTTGATGAGCTGACCATTGAACAGGTCGGGATTGGTCGAGTCGGTGTGTTGCGTCAGCTTGGTGTTGGTGTCATTGGCCGCGAACTTCTGCTGGAACACGTCGGTGATCAGCTTCTGCAAATCCGGCGACAACTGGCTGGCGCTGGTGCTGACGACGCCATTGTTGATGCTGACTTGCTGGCCGGCCTGATTGACCACCGCGATCGGCTGCAGCGTGGTCTTGTCGAACAGAATGTAGGAGCCGGTGGTGCCGTCCGGCTCGACCAGGACCTGGAACTTCGCGTCGGGCTGGGTGGCGCCTTGCGGCACGGTGAAGTCGATCTCGACCAGCACCGCGGTGCCGCGGATGCCCATGGTCGCGACCGGGGTGTCGATCTTCATGTCGCCATGTTTGGCGGTCTCGCCGGCGACAAATGAAATGGTGCCGGCCACCAGGCTCATCAGCGACACATTGTTCGACCCGTTGGGGTCGTAGACCATCTCGTTGAGCACCATTCGCGCATTTGACGACAGACCAAACACGGTGCCGTCGATGAAGGTGATGCCGAGCGTCGAGTCCGCGCCGGACTGGACGACGTCGCCTTTTTCGACGTTGTCGCCCTGGTGCAGAAGGATCGAGACACCATTGCGGATTGCGGTCGCGCTTCCGGCAAGCTTGGTAACGTGGCCGATGACCTGATTTGCGGCCGCAGCACCGCCGGCCTGGCTGTATTGAACATGGCCGGTGAGCGCGTTGACGAGATCGCCGGTCAGATGTGCGCCATCGGGCGAGGCCAGCGGCGCGCGCTTCTCGCCCTTGAAGTAATCGTGAAGCACCAGCTCGGCGTCGTCCTTGGACAGGATCAGGTCGACGCCGGACCGTTTGAAGTCCGCGTTGAAAAGCAGATGCGCGTCGGTAACGATGATCGCGTCTGGCGGAACCTTGGCGTGCGGTGAATCGATATGGACGTACGCGGGAGAATGATGCGTACCGGGGCCATCAGCGGCAATCGTGGCGTCGAATTTGCCAGCGTAATTCAATGGGCCACCGCAATTGGTTAATAACTATATAATTTCAACGGTCTAATCTGGCATATCATCGGTCCGGCGATCGCGAAACCATCTAGTGCTTGTGTCACGTCGCCTCGTAACGACGGCCAATCGCGCGTTATCCGGTCCGATCTGTGCGGTTGGCAAGTATTACGTGCGGGATAATCAAGTAAAAAAACGCCGTCCACGCGTGTTTGGAAGCTTTTTGAAGTTGTCCAGTGTATAGAGCCTGAACACAATACTTCGGTCATCTTTCCCCTGCCTTCCCGGTCAGGATAATACGTCAAAATTTCGGCTGAAATTGTGATCTGGATGACAGAATCCGCGAATCTGACGGAATTAGCCATATCCGGCGGAAATCGGCAGCAATACAACGCTGACAAGTATTTTTCTGCGCTTCGCGGAGCTCCCCGCTCGCAACGGGCCGGCGATCGATAAAATTGTCGGCAAGACATCCGGACGCCTTTCAGCCTGTTTCGCGCTTTTTGGTCCCAAAAGTGCGGCCTTAAGCAGAATAAAAGTCTCCCCGCCCATCATCGCCTGCGAAAGATCCGGTCACGAGCGGGCTTAACGCACGCCTCGCCGATGCCCGGACACGGGGCGTCAGATGGGAACCTTCGGCCACTCGCACGCGTTGCGAGCTATTGCGCTCGCGTGCGGCATTGCCTTGCTTTTGCCGGCAACGAATTTGCGCGCAGCCACACTGGATTCGTCGGGATCGCTGGAGACGGCCAGCCGATCGACGGAGCCGTTTGGGCTCATCGCATATCCGCTCTCCTTTGGAGGCTTGCGCGAAAAGTGGCTCGGCGTTGAGCGCAAGCTCGACGACGAAAGGGTGCAGCTTGCGCTGTGCGACGGCGATCGCGACCGCTGCGCCTCTCCCGCGGCGCTGCAATTTCTCGCCATTGTGGACAATGCCAGAGAGCACGACGGCCGCGCGCGGCTCGGCCAGATCAACCGCGCCATCAATCTCGCGATCCGGCCGATGAGCGATCTTGCCCAATACGGCGAAATCGACGTCTGGAGTTCGCCGCTCGCTACATTCTATCGCGGCGCCGGCGACTGCGAAGATTACGCGATCGCAAAATTCGCAGCCCTCAGCCTGGCCGGTATCTCGCCGGACGATCTGCGCATCGTCGTCATGCGCAACACGATTTTGGGCGAGGATCATGCCGTCGCCGCGGTGCGGCTCGATGGTCATTGGCTGATGCTCGACAACCAGCGCATGGCGATGGTCGAAGATTCCTATGTCAGGAATTTCCGGCCGCTGTTCGTCATCGGCCGCTCCGGCGTCATGAAATATGACGATGCGCCGCTGATCGCCGCTACGCCGGAACGGGACGTCGCACCCTCCGCCACGCTTGACCTGGCGGCCCAGCCCGGCATGATCCCACTCGCCAATTAGATTTCGGACGCGACATCGGCGCGTCCGCTGGACCGACGGCGGATTTGGCCGTCGCGCTCGGGCGCCAATAAAGTTCGACCCCGGCCCGCGCCGTATCGGTTTCCCAGCGCGTATTTCGCCTGTCGGAATTCAGCCGGCTTGCTGCGACGCATCCCCGCCCTTCGCGTTTCGTTTGGCGAAAGAATGACGACACAGGTCTTCTCTTTTTGCTTTCGCATCGTCGTTCGATTGACGCCATCATCGCGACCGTCATACCATCGCGGGGGATCCGTGAGAGATCATTGGGAGGAAGAGATGATACGCTTGCCGCACTTCGATTCTGCTCGCCATTTTTTTCCCGGCATCGCCAAGCACGGAGCCAAGCCGGCGCACCTGGTATGGCTCGCGGCCGCGGTCGGATTTGGCCTCGCCGTTTCCTGCGGCAGCGGGTTTGCGCAGAGCGACCCGAAGGCATCGGTCAACCACATCAAGACCGTGACATCGGCGGTCGACGGCGCCATGGTCAGGGCCAACACGGCGACGTCGGATGATTGGCCGACCATCGGCCTCGACTATGCCGAAACGCGGTTCAGCAAGCTCCACATGATCAATTCCGACAATGTGAAGAGCCTTGGCCTGGTGTGGAGCTACAGCCTTGATTCCGCCCGCGGCGTCGAAGCGACGCCGGTCGTGGTCGACGGCATCATGTACCAGACCGCGTCATGGAGCGTGGTGCACGCCATCGACGCGCGCACCGGCAAGAAGATCTGGACTTACGACCCCGGCGTCAACCGCGAGCAGGGCTACAAAGGCTGCTGCGACGTCGTCAATCGCGGCGTCGCGCTCTACAAGGGCAAGGTCTTTGTCGCCTCCTATGACGGGCGGCTGATCGCGCTCGATGCCGCGACCGGACAGAAGGTGTGGGAAAAAGATACACTGATCGACCACGATCATTCCTACACCGTCACCGGCGCGCCGCGTGTATTCAACGGCAAGGTGTTGATCGGTCAGGGCGGCGCGGAATATGGCGCACGAGGTTACATCACCGCCTACGACGCGGAAACCGGCAACCAGGTCTGGCGCTGGTTTGCGGTGCCGGGTGATCCCTCAAAACCGTTCGAGGATGCCTCGATGGAGGCCGCGGCCAAGACCTGGGACCCGGTCGGCAAATACTGGATCAACGGCGGCGGCGGCACCCCGTGGGACACCATCACCTTCGATCCCGAGCTGAACATGGTCTATATCGGCACCGGCAACGGCGCGCCGTGGAATCGCAATATCCGCAGCCCCTCGGGCGGCGACAATCTCTATCTGGCCTCGATCGTGGCGCTGAACGCCGACACCGGCAAATATGCCTGGCACTATCAGGAGACGCCCGGCGACAATTGGGACTACACCTCCACCCAGCCGATGATCCTCGCCGACATCAATATCGAGGGCGCGCCGCGCAAGGTCATCCTGCACGCGCCCAAGAACGGCTTCTTCTTCGTCATCGACCGCACCAACGGCAAGTTCATCTCGGCGAAGAATTTTGTCGATGTGAACTGGGCGACGGGTTACGACGCCAATGGCAGGCCGATCGAGGTGCCGGCGGCGCGCGGCGACGAGCCTTATGATTCGATCCCCGGCCCATACGGCGCCCACAACTGGCATCCGATGTCGTTCAATCCGCAGACCGGCCTCGTCTATTTGCCGGCGCAGAACGTGCCTTTGAACCTGACGCCGGAAAAGACCTTCACCCAGAATGCGGCGACGCCGGGAAAATTCGGCGGCACCACCGGCTGGAACGTCGGCTTCGTGCTGAACGGCACGCCACCGAAGGCTCCGGCATTCGGCCGTCTGTTGGCCTGGGATCCGGTCGCACAGAAGGAAGTCTGGCGCGCCGAATACGTGGCGCCGTGGAATGGCGGCACGCTCACGACCGCCGGAAATCTGGTGTTCCAGGGCACCGCGGACGGGCGCTTCATCGCCTATGACGCCAAGTCAGGCGAGAAGCTTTGGGAGACCCCGACCGGCACCGGCGTGGTCGCAGCACCGGCGACCTACATGGTCGACGGCGTGCAATACGTCTCGGTCGCGGTCGGCTGGGGCGGCGTGTTCGGGATTGCCGATCGCGCGACCGAGCTGCGAAGCCCGGGAACGGTCTATACCTTCGCGCTTGGCGGCAAGGCGGCGCCGCCGACTTTCGTGAAGTATCAGACCGAGGGCTTGCTGGAAGGCGTGCCATACGATCCAAAGGACGTGCCCGACGGCACCGCGCTCTACGTCGCGGCCTGCGCCACCTGCCACGGCGTACCCGGCGTGGATAATGGCGGCAACGTCCGCAACCTCGGCTTTGTCCCTAAAGAGGAGATCGCGAACCTGAAGGACATCGTGTTCGCAGGCCCGTTCCGCGATCGTGGCATGCCCGACTTCACCGGCAAGCTGAAGGACGAGGATGTGGTGAAGATCCAGGCCTTCATCCAGGGCACCGCCGACGCGGTCCGTCCGAAGAAATAGCTCCGGACCCAACGAAAAGGGCTGCGTGCGAGAAGCGCACGCAGCCCCTTTATTTGGACCCTGGATAACTCTCAGAACATCAGGTTGTCCTTGACCAGCACCCAGCGGCCGTTCTTGATCAGCTGGATCTGCGTCACCGTGGTGGCGAGGTGATTGGTCTTGGAGAACTTGGTCGGCGGCGAACTGAAGATATCCTGGAAGGAATCGCCGTCTTCGAGCGCATCGAGCATCTTCTGGCCGGTGAAGTCCTTGCCGGCCTTGTTCGCATAGTGCGCGAACGTCTCCACCGCGTTGTAGCCGATGATCGCCTGCGTATTGGCGTCGGTGCCGAACATCTTCTTGTAGTTGGCGAGCCAGTCCTTGACCTTGCCTTTGGCGGTGTCTTCGTAGGGAATCTCGAAGGCCGCAGCGGCGTAGAGTCCCTCGACGTTTTCCTTGCCGAGGGTCGGCACTTCCAGCACGTTGGTCGGCGTGGCGCCGAGGAACGTCACATCCCAGCCGAGCTTCCTGGCTTCGGTCATCGCGCCGATGGTTTCGCGGATCACGGTGCCGAGCAGGACCATGTCGCAGCCGTCGGATTTCATCTTGGCGACCTGCGCGCTGAAGTCGGAGGCACCCCGCTTGTAGCTCGTGATCGAGGCCGGCTGCACTTTCATGGCTTCGAGCTGCTGGTTGAAGCCATCGAGCACGTTTTTGCCGTACTCATCGTCCTGGTGCATGATGCAAGGCTTCTTGAAGCCCTTCGCTTCCATCATGTATTTGACGGCGGCGCGCGTGCTCTCGACATAGGGCAGCAGGTTGTTGAACTTGAGCCGCTCCTGCGGTTTCGACGGATCGAACTTGAAGGTGAATTCGGCCGCCGTCAGCGGGAACAGCTGCAACACGCCGGCATCGAACAGGACGTCCTGCGCGGCGAGCACGGTCGGCGAACCCATCGGACCGACCATCGCAAAAATCTTGTCGCGCTCCACCATCTTTTGCGACGCCAGCACCGCCCGCTTCGGATCGTAGCCGTTGTCCTCCAGGATCATCCGCAGCTTGCGGCCGTTGATGCCGCCGGCCGCGTTGATCTCCTCAACGGCCATTTTCATGCCGTTGGACACCGGGACGCCCCAGACCTTGATCGGGCCGGACAAATCCTGATGGGTGCCGATCACGATCTCGGTCGGCGAGATGCCATCATTGGTGACTTTGGTCTGCGCCGCAGCCGGCAGATGCGTCAGCGCGAGCGCGCCGATCGCAAGGCCCAGCGCCTTGAGCGATTTCGACATTACTGATCTCCTCTTCCCTGTTGCTTCCTTTGGCCCGTATTGAGCGAAGGCTGGGCCTCCTGATCCTTCGCCGTTTTTAAGCTTCCAAACGCTTTCGCGGCTCACGCCACCGCCCGCTCGCCATACATGGCGTCGATCTCGTTCACGTACCGCTTGTTCACAAAGCCCCGCTTCAGCTTCATGGTCGGCGTCAATTCCTCGTCCTCGGGCGTCAGCTGACGCTCGATCAGGAAGAACTTCTTGACGGTTTCGACGCGGGCGAAATTGGCATTCACCGCCTCGATCTCGCGCTGGATCAGACCCTGGACCTCGGCCGCCCGGCACAGGCTCGCATAGTTGGTGAAGGGAATGTCGTGGTCCTGGGCGAACTTCTCGACATTCTCCTGGTCGATCATGACGAGGCAGGTCAGATAGGGCCGCTTGTCGCCGATCACGACAGCGTCGGAAATATAGGGCGAGAATTTGAGCTGGTTCTCAATCTCCGACGGCGTGATGTTCTTGCCGCCGGAGGTGATGATGATGTCCTTCATCCGGTCGGTGATCTTCACAAAACCCTCATTGTCGATGGCGCCGACGTCGCCGGTATGCAGCCATCCGTTGGCGTCGATGGTTTCGGCGGTCTTTTCAGGCTGGTTCAGATAGCCCATGAACAGGAAGTCGCCCTTGATCAGGATCTCGCCGCGCGGGCAGATCATCACCTCGCCCCACGGCACGGCGGTCCCGACCGAACCAAGCTTGATCCGATCCCTTGGCATCAGCGTCGCGACGCCGCAATTCTCGGTCTGGCCGTAGACTTCGCGCATGTCGATGCCGAGCGCGAGATACCAGCGGATCAGCTCCGGCGCGATCGGGGCTGCACCGGTGAGCGCGATCCGGCAGCGATCGAGCCCCAGCATGCGGCGGATGTTGCGGAACACCAGCCAGTACGCGGCGCGATTGGCGAGCCGCAACGGCAGCGAGGGTGTTTCGCCCTCGAGCCTGCAATCGGTCATGCGGTAGCCGATCGCGAGCGCGCCTCCATACATCCAGTTCTGGAACGGCGTCGCATCCTTCAGCGCGATGGTGACGCCCGAATAGAACTTCTCCCAGATCCGCGGCACCGCCAGGAATGCGGTGGGCTGAACCTCGCGAAGATTGTCGGGCACCGTCTCCGGGCTTTCGGCGAAGTTCATCACCGATCCCACCGCGAGCGAGGTGTAATAGCCGCCGACGCGTTCAGCGACATGGCAGAGCGGCAGGAACACCAGACGCTCCTCGCTGTCGGTCGACGGATACAGATCGTTGGCGTGGCGCATCTGGTGCGTCACGCCGCGGTTGGAATGCATCGCGCCCTTGGGCGGGCCCGTCGTCCCCGAGGTGTAGACCAGAATGGCCAGATCATCCGTACCCCGGCTCCCGACCATCTCGCTCCACAGCGCTTCATGGCCGGCGACGTGGTTGCGCCCGAATGCGGTGAATTCGGCGAGCGACATCACCATGGGATCGGAGAAGCCGCTCAGGCCTTCCATGTCGAACACCACGATCCGTTGCAGGGTCGGACAGCGGGCGCGGCACGCCAGGATCTTGTCGAGCTGCTCCTCGTCCTCGGCAAAGATCACCTTGGTTCGGGAGTCGTTGACGAGATATTCCACCTGGGCCGCGGAATCGGTCGGATAGATGCCGGACGAGACGCCGCCGGCGCAGAGGACGCCCATATCGGCGAACACCCATTCGGGTACCGCGTTGGCGATGATCGAGGCGACGTCACCGGACTTGAAGCCAACGGCGTGCAAGCCGTAGGCGATGTCCTTTGAGATCTGCAGCCACTCCCGCCAGCTGGTCGGCTGCCAGATGCCGAACTTTTTCTCGCGGATCGCGGGCGCCTCGCCGCGGGTCTCCACCGCGAGCAGAAAGCTCCTCGCGATCGTATCGGCGACCGTCAGAACCGCCGCTCTCGCCATGCTCGTTCCTCCCTCACCTCGTCCGCGCCGGATGCCGGTTTTTTGCGGGCCGGTCTTTTTGCCGGGACGGAAGCCGTATTTAACGCCAACTCCTTCTCAACGCCAAGTTTTCTTCTTCTTCCAGCGCCGTTCGCCGCGGGCGCCGGCTTCCTTGGCGCCAAGATAGAACTCCTGGATGTCCTTGGAATGCATCAATCGGTCGCAAGTATCGTTCATCACCACCCGGCCGATCTCAAGCACATAGCCGTAATCGGCGGTCTCGAGCGCGACCTTGGCATTTTGCTCGACCAGAAGGATCGACATCCCCTGCTCTTGGTTGACGCGCTTGATGATGGTGAAGATCTCTCTCACCAGGATCGGCGACAGGCCGAGCGACGGCTCATCCAGCAACAATAGCGTCGGGCGGTTCATCAGCGCGCGCCCGATCGCCAGCATCTGCTGCTCGCCGCCGGAGAGCTGCCCCGCCGGCTGGTCGACCCTCTCCTTCAGCCGCGGAAAATAGCCGTAGACCCGCTCCAGATCCTGCGCGACGCCGTCGCGGTCGCGACGCGGATAGGCGCCCATCATCAGGTTCTCGCGCACCGAGAGGAACGGAAACACCTCGCGTCCTTCCGGCACATGGCTCAAGCCCAGCCGCACGATCTTGTCGGCCGCCATGCGCTGGATCGGCATGCCCAGAAATTCGATCGAGCCTTTCTGCGGATCGAGGATGCCGGAGATGGTCTTCAACACCGTGGTCTTGCCGGCGCCGTTGGCTCCTAACACCGCGACGATCCGGCCGCGCGGCACCTCCAGGCTGATGCCTCGGATCGCCATGATCGGCCCGTAGTAACTCTCGATGTTGCTGAGTTTTAGGATGATGTCGGGCCTGCTCATGGCATCATCCCCCTCAAGCGCCCAAATACGCGGCGACGACGTCCGGATGGACCTGCACGTCGGCAGGCGTGCCCATCGCCAGCACGCGGCCGTAGTTCAGCGCGATCACCCGGTCGGAGACGCGATTGACCAGCGTCATGTCATGCTCGACCATCAAGACGGTGATGCCGAGCTCGGATTTCATGTCGCGGATCCAGAACGACATGTCGTCGGTTTCCTCGACATTCAGCCCGGACGACGGCTCGTCGAGCAGGATCAGCTTCGGCTCCGAGCACAGGGCGCGTGCGAGTTCAATCACCTTGCGCACGCCGTACGGCAGCCCCGAGATCAGCTTGTCGCGATGGGGCTCGAGATCGAGGAACTCGATCACCTGCTCGACACGGCGGCGATGGGCCTTTTCGTTGGAGCGCACGCTCGGCAGGAACAACAGCTCCTGCCATAGCTGCGTGGTCGAATGCCGGTGGCGGCCGACCAGCAGATTACTGAGCACGGTCGCATTCTCGAACAGCTCGATGTTCTGGAAGGTGCGGGCGATGCCGAGCCTGGCGATGCCGTAGGCGGGCGCCTCGGTGATGTCCTGGTCCTCAAAGAAGATCCTTCCCGAGGTCGGGCTATAGATCCGCGAGATCAGGTTGAAGATCGAACTCTTGCCGGCGCCGTTGGGCCCGATGATCGACAGGATTTCGCCCTTCTCCACCGCGAAGGACACGGCGTCGACCGCCTTCAGGCCGCCGAAATGCAACGAAAGATTTTCGGCGCGGAAATAGCTCATCGGTTCCGCTCCGACTTCACATAGATCTTCTGCCGCTTGAAGGTGGCGCGCTTGTAGAGCGGGAACAGCTGAAAGAAGAGCTTTATCTTGAGCCAGCGGCCGTAGAGGCCGAGCGGCTCGAACAGCACGAACAGCACGATGATGACGCCATAGATCGCCCCCTTGAGGCCGTTGGCGGAGGCGAAGGCGGCGACACTGTCCTGAATATGCACGGCGCGCGCGCTTCCGGCGCCGAATGCCGCGGCAACGCCGGCGATCATGCCGGGCATGTCGTCTTTAAGGTAGGTCAGGAACGGATAGATCATGACGATGAAGATCGCGCCCAGCACCGCGCCATGCAGGCTGAAGGTGCCGCCGATCAGGATCACGATGATGAATTCGATCGAGAGCTGGAGGGTAAACATTTCCGGACTGATGAAGGACAGTTTGTGGGCGAACAGAACGCCCGCGAAGCCGGTGATGGCCGCACTGATCGCAAACGACTTGACCTTGTAGAGCGAGACGTTGATGCCCATGCTGCGCGCCGCGGTTTCGCTGTCGCGGATGGCGACAAAGGCGCGGCCGGTCGGCGAACGCAGCAAATTGAGGGCGCCGACGATGGTCAGGATCAGCACGGCAAGACAGAGGAAGTAGAACGCCGGGCTGTCGCGCGACACCGAACTGCCGAGCAACTGGATGGTCTTGATCCGCATCCCCTCGTTGCCGTGGGTGACGCTTTCCCACCGCGCCAGGATCTCCTCGACGATGAAGGCAAAGGAAATGGTGGCAATCACGAGATAGATGCCCTGCAGCCGCAGCGCCGGGAATCCGACCAGCGCTCCGATCACCCCGGTCAACAGGCCTGCGGCGAGGA
>Ga0210408_10003286_pt1 | contig 15046 bp, 13 predicted proteins | sample IncBWH4MmetaG_FD_155471 | JGI IMG/M metagenome (GOLD analysis project Ga0210408, IMG submission 155471) | Forest soil microbial communities from Barre Woods Harvard Forest LTER site, Petersham, Massachusetts, United States - Inc-BW-H-4-M | ecosystem: Environmental > Terrestrial > Soil >...
TCCTGATGCCGCCATCGTTGATCCGGGCGGCACGAACGGCAAACTTGAAACGCCACTCGCGAAATCCGATCAGTGGCCCTACGGTCAGCCACACCTTAGCGCCGCGACACGCGAATTGGAAGCGGGAGATGAATTGCTGGTTAACGATCATCGGGTTGTTGTTCGAGGGCGCGCGGAAGCGCTGCCACGATATCCCCCACGACCGTTGATGTACACCACGTTGTCAAACGCCAAGCGCGTTTTGCTGCCGGAGCGGCACGTGCTGACTTTCGTGCTGGCAGCCGCTCGGCCGGGCGTCTCACCGCGCGAATTGGCCAGCCGAATTCAGGCCCAGACGGGACTCAAAGCACGTTCGTCGGACGACTTCGAGAAGGACACGCTGCTTTGGTTCCTGATCAACTCTGAAGATGTCGGTGACATGGCTTCCATGATTTCCGTCGCCATGTTCGTGGGATTCGGAGTTACCGGGGTCATGCTCTACATGTTCACGATGGATAGCCTGAAACAGTATGCGGTGCTGAAGACGATGGGAGCGTCCTCACGGCTCCTGCTAACCATGATCTTTGTGCAAGCCAGCCTGTGCGCTCTTCTGGGAACAGGGTTCGGCTTAGGATTGTGCGCCATCATTGGCCGGATAGCGGCAGTCGAGGCCAACTACCCGTTTCGCATGATGTGGTTCACCCCGGTCCTGGGAGGCGTAATGGTCATGCTCGTGAGCGTTGTGGCGGCGATGATCAGCGCCCGGCCTGTTTTGAAGCTGGAACCCGGCATCGTATTCGCGGGGCGTTAAAGCGGAAGGATTGCTGAATTAGCCAGAACCATTTTCTTTGGCTCGTTTTCGGGAGAAAAGCTCGATGGTTGGAATACGAAAGCAAATCGTTCCGTTACTTGGGGTTTTCTTAATGGCTGGATGTGCCGCGCAGCGGTATCAGCCATCTCCCATCGTTGCGTCTGTAACTGCTTCAGAATTTGAGTCGCGGAGTCTTGCCGATAATGGGCTGCGATCATTTGAGGAAAAGAATTTGAATCAAGCGGCACCCTGGCCCCCCAAGACTTGGAATTTGCAAACGCTGTCGCTCGCTGCATTGTATTTCAATCCCGCGCTCGACACGGCTCGCGCTCGCGTGGCTCGAGCGGACGCTGCCGTGGTGACGGCCGCCGGCCGGCCGAATCCGACGGTGGGCATTTCTCCGGGCGTCCCAAGCCCCTACCTGTTCACTTTGGATTTCGCCGTTCCGATCGAGACCGCGGGCAAGCGGGGATACCGCGTCCAGAGCGCCCGCAATCTGGATCAGGCTGCCCGTTTGGACCTTGCCGATTCCGCATGGACAGTCCTGAGCGGTGTGCGTCTCGCCATGTTGAACAATCTTCTTGCTTCTCGAAATTTGGAGTTGTTGCGCTCAGAAGAACAACTCCGCGCCGACCAGGTCAAAATCCTGGACCAGGTTCTATCCGCGGGCGAGATAACCCGACTCGATGTAGACCTGGCGCGAATCGAACTTTCAAAAATCGAAGTGGCCATGCGCACGGCTGAGGGTCAAGTGGCCGAAGCGAAAGCCGCGCTGGCAGCCGCGGTTGGGATTCCCGTTGCGGGTCTCGAGAATGCGCAATTCGCGTGGCCGAACATGGACACCCCGCCAGACCCAGAGTCCTCTTTCCCACCGGATGTCAGGCGAGAGGCTGTCCTAAATCGGCTGGATGTTCGACGCTCGCTGGCGCAATACTCCGCCGCTGAGGCAGACTTACAGTTGGAGATCGCTAGGCAATATCCCGACATCAATATCGGTCCTGGTTACACATATGAAGAGAGAAATAGTTTCTTTACCTTCGGCCTCTCGTCTGCTATTCCGCTCTTCAATCGGAACCAGGGACCAATCGCCGAGGCGGAGGCTCGCCGGAAGGAAGCCGCCGCAGCGTTCCTGCAAACGCAGGCGCAGGTCATTGCGAGGAGCGAACGAGCACTCGCCCTTTACACAGCGGCGTTGCGAGAACTGGCTGAGACTCAATCCCTCCATCAATTGCAGGAAACTCAGCTGCAGACGATTCAGCAGTCAATCCGAGCAGGCGCGGACAATCGGCTGAGCCTCGACGGGGCACAAATTCAACTCAGTATCCTTGCGCGAGCTAGACTCGATGCCGTGGGGCACGCGCAGCGAGCCCTTGGCGATCTGGAAGATGCAGTGCAGCGGCCGTTGGATCGCGAAGGAGTGTTACAGATCCGGCCCGAATCTCCAGCTCTGATCGAATTGCCGGAGCGCCGCTAGAAAAGATCCAGAATCTCTTCGTAGCGCTTAAACGGAGGAATCAGGTAGGCGCCGGCAATTCCCGAGGAGCGAGCGCCTCTCGCCCAATCCAGCAATTTGCGCGCAAGGGCGAACCCATGTTCGCGGGCGGAGCCTCCTGCGGCTTCGAGCTGCTTGAGGAGAGGCTCAGGAATTACGATGCCGGGCACTTCGTTATGCAGGCGCAGGGCCTGCTTATAACTGCTCAGCGGCCACAATCCAACCAGGATGGGAATTGGCGCTTTTCCGCCCATGCGAGTTAGAAATTGTTCCCAATGCTCGGGATCAAAAATCGGCTGGGTCATGGCGAAGTGCGCGCCGGCTTCCACCTTTAAGTGAAATCGGCGCAGTTCCTCGTCCAAATCTTCGGCCAAAGGATTCACGGCGACTCCGATTGTAAAATTCGTAGCGCCGCCTAGATTTTTCCCGCCCCAATCCAATCCCTGATTCAGCTTCGCCATGACTTTTACGAGGCCGATTGCGTCGACTTCATATACTCCCATTGATTCCGGAGAACTGCCGACCGATGGCGGATCGCCAGTGACGGCCAAAACGTTGCGCACTCCGCCGACGGCCCACGCGCCGAGGAGCATGGCTTGCAAGCCGATCAAGTTTGCGTCGCGCGTCGTGAGATGCGGGATCGTTTCGATGCCACGCGCTTCAAGCGCCCCGGAAAGTGAAAGCGCGTCCATGCCCACGCGCGCCAGGGGACCGCTGTTCACGTCGATGGCGTCGACTTTCTTCGAGGCCATCACGTTCTGCACCTGCTCGAGAACGCGATCGATCGACGTTCCTTTTGGCGGATCGATTTCAACTGAAATGACGAACTTCTGCGCCTGAATTTTCCGCCAAATCGAGCTTTCGGGCTCTCGCGCGGCCGCAGGACGCGCCTCGGGCGCCGATTCGACCACGGTCACCGCGCGCGCGCCCGTGGCCGGACGCAGGCCTTCCACCGCGCGGACCATAGCGCGAATATGTTCTGGCGTGGTTCCGCAGCACCCGCCTAGAATTCGCGCGCCCAGAACGACGGCTTCGCGCGCGAACAGATCGAAATATTCCGGCGAGGATTTCGGATAGATGACGCGATCGCCGGCACGCTGCGGAAATCCCACGTTCGGCATCGCGCTCATCGGAAACGAACCCGCCACCGCGGCAAGGTCCTGCAGAATCCGCAAATGATCCTGCGGTCCCACGGAACAATTCGCGCCAATAACCTGCACGCCTCGCTCCTGCAAAAGCGTCCAGGCATCTTTCGGCCGGGCGCCGCTGAAAGTGATGCCCTCCTCCGAGTAGGTCATCTCCGCCACAATGGGGAGCTGCGAGAATGAACGAATCGCATCGACCGCCGCCACGAGTTCGGCAGGGTTCCCGAAGGTTTCCAGGATGAAAAAATCCACGCCGCGTTCTTCGAGCGCTTCGGCTTGCTCCCGGAATATTTCCTGAAAATGTTCCGGGGTTGCTTCGCGTTCATCCCGGAAGACACCGAGCGGCCCAATCGATCCGGCGATCAGGACTTCGTGGCGGGCGGCCTCCCGCGCTTCGCGTGCGATTTTTACGCCGCGATGATTGAGCTGGGTGACGCGGTCTTCCAGTCCGAATGCGCTCAACTTATTCCGGTTGGCGCCGAACGTGTTCGTTTCCATAATGTGCGCGCCGGCTTCGAGATAGGCCATGTGAATGCGGAAAACTTCTTCGGCGCGTGTGGCGTTCAGTTCATCCACGCAGCGCTGTGGCCCCAAAGTTTCATAGAGCAGAGAACCCATGGCGCCGTCCGCGATCAGGACGGAGTCGCGCAATCTCTGTTGGAATTCGTCGATTCGCATGGTCGAGAACACTCTCCCGGATATTCCGCCGGAATGAATTCATCAGTATACAGGTTCGCAGTTAAAGTTGGCATTCACCCCGGGGAATTCTTGTGCGCCACAGCTTCGCTGCCAACACAAACTCAGCGAAGTAAGTCTGAATTTATAGGGCGCGGAAAAACTTGAGTAGCGCAGGCACTCTTGCCTGTGCGGGTTTGTAAGTTGCACGCACTGAATGCCCGTCTCAATTACGATCGCAAAACCCGCACAGGCAGGAGTGCCCGTGCTACTAAAAGCCTTTATTTCAGGCGCGATATGAAAAGCATCAGACCGAAGACGACCACGGGGATTAAGGCCAGCATGATGTAGAACAGGATTTGCCGCAGGACGGGCGAGCGTCTCTTCTTCCAATTTTGAAGTTCGGTCCGATCGGCCACTCCGACTTTTTCCGGGTGCTCCAAATCCAGCGCAAATTCGTGGGCGTTGGGATATCGCTTGTTGGGATCGCGCTCCAGGGCCCGATAGATGATTTCTTGCAGCTGGGGAGAAATTTCCGGATTGACCTCGCGCGGCGGAATCGGATTGTTCAGCAAACGTTCGTTCATAATGACAAATGGATTGGGCCCGGTGAACGGGACCTTGCCGGTCAGCATTTCGTAAAACATGATGCCGAGGGAGTAGATGTCGCTCCTGGCATCGCCTCGCTTTCCTTTCACTTGTTCCGGAGAAATATAATCCGGCGTTCCCATGGCCTCAGTCAGCTTGGCAAAGGTCAAGCGGCGCGAACCAGCGTTCGCGGCGATGCCGAAATCGATGAGCTTCACTTGATCGTTCGGGCCGATCATGATGTTTTCGGGCTTCAGGTCTCGATGGACGACCCCCTGGCTGTGGATGTAATCGAGGGCCTTGCATAGCGCGAGAGTGATGCGGATGGCGCGATCCTGCGGAAGCTTCTTCTGTTCATTGAGGACCTGGCGCAACAGGCGGCCGTCCACCCATTCCAGTACCATGTAGCGCCGGCTGCGTTCCTCGTCGTTATATACGCGAACCACGCCCGGATGATCGAGCTTCCTGCCGATATCTTCTTCGCGCTTGAATCGGTCGAATAGGACCGGGTCGGCTTCCATTTCCGGATGGGGAACCTTGATCGCGACCGCCCGGCCGTCGCGCACATCCGTGCCGCGAAATATGGACGCCATGCCGCTTCTGGCGACCAGGCCATCGATGCGGTAATGATCGAGCTGATCGCCCGGATGGAATTCGCTCATTGGGGAGGCAGGTCGGCGGCAAACGCAGAGAAAGCTGCAAACCTGTATCAGTACAGTTTGTAGGGACGTCCGCGATACATTCCCATTCGCTCAACGCCCCGAATACGGATCAACTGAACGCTGATATTATCCCCGCCGCCCCGTTCGTTGGCAAGGGCAACCAATTTTTCCGCTGCGAGATGGAGATCCTGGCCCTGGCCGCAGATCGCAGCCATTTCCGAGGCGTCCACTAACCCGTGCAATCCGTCCGAACACATGAGGAGAACGTCCCCGGCAAAGATTTGGTGGTCGTTGGTGTCCACGTTGGCAATCAGTTCGGGCCCGAGGGAGCGGCTGAGGATATGGCTCGTTTCGCCCTCGGCGGCTTCCTGAGCGGTGATAAGGCCGAGACGCACCTGCTCGCCAGCAACCGTGTGGTCGCGCGTGATCTGGGCTGCCTTCCCATTGCGGATCAAATAGCAGCGCGAATCGCCCACGTGGGCGACGGACACCCGGTCGTAACGCAGCGCGCAAGCTACGATCGTGGTCGCCATGCCTGCCGAAGACCGACCACCGGTCACAGCAGCCTCAAACACTCGAGCGTTCGCTTGTTGAACCAATCGTTCCAGTACCGTGGAGTGAGATTCCCCGTCTTTCGCGCCGTGGAAGTTGGCGACCATGCTTTCGACAGCGGTTTTCGATGCGACTTCCCCTTTTTCATGCCCGCCGACGCCGTCCGCCAGAACAAACAACCACCCGTGCGTACGCACTTGCGCGGGAGTCGCCGGCGATGCGTAACTCATGTAATCTTCGTTGTGGTCGCGGACTCGCCCGACGTCGGTGCGTTCCACGAATTCGAGATCGAGCATATGGCCGGAGGCGGAACGTTGTACGGAGGCGACCCAAGTTGAACCCGTTTGCGGAGCGGTTCTGGTGGGTTCCCCAAGAATTTCATTTTCGTTTGAAACGGAAATTCGGACAGGCGCAATCGCCTGTCCGAATTTCCTGGCCAACTGAGCTAAGTTCATACTACACCATTACGTGCGGCTGGTGACCAGCGTTGTGCGTCCCGAGGCTTTGCTGGACCGAAGGAAGTAAATCCCCCCATAGATACCCCAGACGGCTGCAATCCCTAAAGCCAGGAACGGTTCCATCTTGGTGCCATAACCCATGAATGGCAGCACGATGTAAGCTCCCATGCAAATCAGGTTCGCGGCAATACCGAAATATGGGATGAGGGTGTGTTTCACGAAGCTGTAGTTCGGGTGCCCCTTATAGCAAAAGATGCAAGTTACGCAGCTTAGCATATAGAGCATGAACGTCCCGAAGTTGGAGGCCAGCGTAATCGTGAGTAGACTGTTCGGCAACTTCGCCATTGTGTCATGAGATGCATAGCCGAAGCTCGACCAGAACCCATGAGGCAGGGCCTGGAGCGTTGCGTCCTGAATGGCGCCGGCATCCCCGAACAGATTCAACAGTGCGATTACGCCGAAAATAGCTGAAATCACCGCCAAGGCCCAGATCGCGCGGTGAGGGCTCAGGTTCTTCTCATGCAGCATGCCAAAGTGTTCCGGAACCTCGGCGTCCTTGCCCATCGCATAGGTGACCCGCGCTCCTGTATTGATGCAGGAGAGCGTGGTGCCAATCAGAGCCAGGAATACCGTGACGGCTTCGATCAGCATGAAGGCTCGCCCATGTCCGTGGAATAGGGCATCGCCAACCATGATCATCATGTCGCCGATCGGCGCCGCCGAGCCGGTTGCCGTCGACATCGGGTAGCCGCTACTTAAGAAGTAGTTTGCGGCGAAATACTCGAACAGATAACAGAACGCCCCTTGAACCAGCAGTGAAGTGATGACCGCGATTGGAACGTCCCTCTTGGCGTTTTTCGCCTCGCCGCCCATCGCCGTCACCGACTCGAATCCGACCAGGATCAGGATGGCGACCGTGGCTTGCACGAACATCCAATTGAAATTGTGAATGGAGATTACGGATTTGGCATTGGGATGGGTCTGAAACACCGGCGGGTTGCTGGTGTCGTACATATCGTAACTGACGATATAAGGAACAGGCTTGCCGCTGGCGTCGAGCTTAGGTTGCGGCACCATGCTGGCATCGCGGGTGATGACATCGGTTGCCGTTCCGTTGACCGTTTGGCTGGTTGTAGCGAATTGGTAGTTATATCCCTCGCCGGAAACCGAATCAAACTGCCACGCTTCGCTTCCAGGGGGATGGCTCATCCGGTAGCTGATTGCCATCACAGAGAAAACGATTAACGCGGAGATCTGAATCACATTGATGGCGACACTGACCGCCGTTGACCCATTGACCCCTCGATGCGCGATATAGGCAACTGCGAAGGAAAACGCGATCGCGATCAGCATCATGAACATCGGACCAGGATTCGCCGAGCTCATGAAATTCGGCCACAAGGTCCCAGTGATGTAACCGCAGAAAACTCCGGTGACGGCCACCATCACGCCTGGGTATATCCAGTAGTAAAGATGGGAACCCCAGCCAACGATGAACTTCATCACGCGGGCGTACTTCCACGCTTTGTCGTGATTCAGGAACGACTGCTCCGCGAAATAGTACGAACTCCCAGTGCCTGGATAAACCTTCGCCATTTCCGCGTAACATACAGCCGTCGCCAAACACAACAAAAGCGCAAACAGGATGCCGATCCACATCGAGGGCGCCGTGGAACCCTCAGTAGCTTGGGGTGCAAACGTCAGCCAAAGGAAAGCACCGGGTGCGATGAGCGCCATGGCGTTCATCGTCAACCCGGTTAATCCTAAGGTTGGTGTCATTTTTACTTCGCCGGTATTCTCCGCCATGTATTCTCCTTATATATTCTTTATCTCGCTGCTGAATCCTTGTGACGCAAATCAACAGCGCGAGCTAAGTTGTGCCGAGGGACGTGATACTAGTTGGGTGCCCGGGAGTAGTAAAATGCAACCTTTCGATGTCCCAAATTACGGATTCATATGGCTGTAATTAATGCCCGTGACGGCCATCGCAAGAGACGTGTGGAACGCAGGAGTCGGACTTACGAAGTTCCTAGCCGGCCCGACCTTCCTTATAATCTGTTTGTTTGCATATGTTTGCCGCCAAAACGAGGCCAATTGTTCGTGAGTGAGGCTCGCTTGATTGAAGCACGACGGCAGCTGAAGGTGCACTTATCTATTCACTTCTTTTATTGCATGCATAGGGATTAACGAGGCATTCAGAACGATTCCGTCCTAGCCTCGAGTGCCTCGACCAATCTGCCCAGGGGGATGCGCGGCCCGTACCTTCCTTGTTTTTGTTAGCGCGGCGCGCTGGGTTCAGATGCGATTGTGATATTTTAGCCTGCGTCGCAAAGGCTGTTGCAAGTCTCCTGGTTATGAGGCGGAGGATTTCGGAATGAAGGCCGTGGGTTTTCTAATGCTGCCGGCAGGATGGTTTCTGGTGCTGGCCGCGATTGTACTTTTCGCTTCGCCTCCCTTGCGAGCCGCATTTGTCCTGGCCGGCGTCGCGGTAGAGGTGCTGGGGTTGATCCTCGCTTTTCGATCCCATCTGATTCCGCGAGAGGAAAAAGGATAGATTTGATGCCCGTCTTGAGACTCCCGGAAGTAACGACGGCCGCTTGCCTCTTTTTTATCTTTCTAGTTCCCTTCGCAGGGGCTGGGCTGGCTCTGATGAATGTCGGTCTGGGGCGTTCTCGCAGCGCAGGTCACATGATGATGGCGTCGCTTTGTGCTCTCGCGGTGGCCGGCCTGGCCTATTTCGTTTGCGGATTTGCATGGCAAGGCTCCATTGGCAGCCCGGGACATGTCCTCATCCTTTTAGGTAGAAGTTGGAATTGGATTGCCGAGGAACCTTTCTTTTTTCGCAAACTTTCCTTTGATGGTTCCGCTGCTTCTCTCACAGCTCTGTTTCAAATTTTTTGCGTGGGTCTCGCCGCTTTGATCCCACTGGGGAGTGGCGCGGACCGATGGCGTCTTCGAGCCAGTTGCCTTTCGACAGCGTTGCTTGCCGCTTGGACCTATCCCCTCTTCGCGCATTGGGTGTGGGGCGGCGGATGGCTTGCGCAACTCGGCGTCAATTATGGAATCGGCCGCGGATTTCTGGACGTAGGCGGGGCGGGTTCGATTCAGGTGATGGGCGGTCTCACTGCCCTGGCGGTCACGTGGATCCTAGGTCCGCGGCGGGGTAAATATTCTGCCGACGGCATGGCGCCTGCGATTCCCGGCCACAATTCGGTTCTCGTCCTGTTTGGTTGCGTGCTAGCCCTTGTTGGTTGGGTTGGACTCAATTCCGCTGGCGCGATCCTTTTCACGGGAGGGGTGCCTTCTGGGGCCGCTCTGATCGGCATCAATACTATTTTAGCCGCGTCGGCCTCGGCGCTCACTGCGGCGTTCATCACGAAAGTTCGCTTCGGCAAGCCCGACGCTTCGCTCACCGCGAACGGATGGGTCGGTGGACTCGTAGCCAGCAGCGCGTCGTGCGCATTCGTGAGCCCCGCCGAAGCCGTCGTAATCGGCTCGATCGCGGGCACGCTGGTTACGTTTTCAATCGAATGGCTTGAACTGCGTATGGAGGTTGACGATCCGAGCGGGTCTGTTTCTGTGCATGCGGTAGGGGGCATTTGGGGTCTCCTCGCGCTGGGCGTGTTCGGCCAATTTCAGCGGCCAGTATTGAATATAGCGGGCGATACCTTGCCCGGAGGAATGAATGGGATTATCACCAGCCAATGGCTGGCGCAGTTGATAGGCGTGGCCACACTGCTGGGCTTTGTATTACCCCTGACCTATGGCGCAAACCGGCTCCTCAACCGCTTCTATGCATTCCGAGTTTCGGTCGAGGGAGAACGACAGGGTATGGACCTTCATGAGTTAGGCGCCGGGGCATACCCGGAGTTTGTCACACATACGGACGAATTCCTCCCACGATAAAATATTCAAGCGAATTGCCTCGATAGGCGTGCGGGAGGAGCAATCTAATGGTTGGCTGCTTGCGTAACACCCTTCGGGCGAATGGCATTCCAGGGCCAATAATCTTTTCAATCTAACCTATCCGCTCTTTGAGTTTGTCTTTGCTCCCGTGCTGCCGCATGCTGGACAAGGAAATCATAAAGAATTCATAAGGGATTTCTTGGTGGCCTTGGGACATTTTGCCCTGTCTTCAACTCCAGAGAGGGATCGACGGTCTGGTATGCGCGTGATCGCCGCGGGCCTTCGCTATGGGATCGCGTTGGCGTGCGTGGCGGCGGCGCTTTTCTCAAGCTTGCTTCTTCAACACCTGTTTCCCTATCCGTTTTTGTTCCTGTTCTTCGCCGCGGTAATGGCCAGCGCGTGGTTTGGCGGCACAGCGCCTGGACTTTTTGCAGTCTTCCTCTCCACTATCGCGGTGGACTACTTTTTTGTTCCCCCTTTTCATTCCTTTGCCGTAAACGCAACTGATACCGCTTATTTTGTGGCATTCGTCCTTTGCGCATTGGCGGCAAGTTGGGTGAGTTCCTCCAAAAGGAATAGCGAGGAAGCGCTTCGTGAGGCGCACGACCACCTCGAGGCGCGGGTGGCCGAGCGTACCGCGGAACTTCAAAAGACAATTGCCGAACTACAGGAGAACGAGCGCCAACGAGAACAATTGGTAAGTGAAAAATCGGCCTTGTCCGGCCAGTTGGAAGCCCGAAAGATTGTGGAGCGCGCCAAGGGAATTCTGCAACGCGAAATGAAAGTCAGCGAGGAGGAAGCGTACCGAACGATCCAGCGACAGAGCCAGCAGACGCGCAAGTCCATGAAGGAAATTTCGGAGACCATCATATTGAACGATGAGTTGAAGCGCGGCTCCACGTAGCCCGCTCGGGTTGCGAATCGTGGCAATTGAAAGTTTGAATTTGACTGTTTCGGTAAAGTGGCTGCAAACTGCGCGAGCTAACCAACCGGTCGCAATGTCCCTAGAAGTCCTCGCTTCGACGACGAAGCGGGACACCGACGCTGCGAACCTCAGGCTGCATTGTTTGTCTCGGACACGATGCCGTGTCCAATCAATCGCAACATAACGCTCGACGACGAGCCGAAGAGTAAGCCCTGAACGGTGTTTGGACGGGTCTGTTTGCCCAGTCTCTCTAGCGTTCCCGTTCTAATTGCGGGCTTATGACTTTTTAGGCTCAGGGAAGCCATCGAGGGAGAGGAAATGCGGATGTTGTGGGGAATTGCTGACTTTTGTCGCGTGATCCACCGGGAAATGCGGTTCGGGCAACTTTCACGCGCGCCGATCCGGTTGCTGCGATTGGAGTGGCGAGGGGATGTCGCGGAGTGCGATTGGATTGCCCGGCCGGCGGACGAATGGGACCGGGACTTGCCGCGACAGGTGCGCGAAGGACACGTTTCGGAGCAAACGCTGCGGGATGCGATCGCCATGCGCGAACTGCTGTTCGCCGCGCTGTCCGGAGTTGACACCGCATCGCTACGGGTTTTTCGGCGATCGGCCGACGGAGAGCGCGATTTGATCATCACCGGCAATGTGGTTCGCGGAGACCAAGTCCCACTAAATGTTCCTTCGGTGGCGATGCAGGCGAAGCTGCTGGGTTTCCAGTTTTGGATGGAAGACGGGGTATTGGAAGCACTGCAGTCCGAAGAGTGTGCGGCGAGTTTCTGACAAGGAGACCGCATGGCGATTCGCAAACAGTTGCTCGTGGCTGCGAGCGGGAAACACAAACGAGGTTCCAGGTTTCTGGGGCGCCGCCTCGTTCAATCCAACGCGGCCATTGCGAGGTGATTGTGATTCGTTCTTCGTCAACATTTTTAATCTGTCTCGGCCAGGTTCCAAGAAAAGTAATTCAGTTGCTTGAATCTTGATTATCCATATCTTCAAAGGAGAGTTGAAATGTCAGACACGCCTCGATGCAAGACAAGAAGGTTATCGTTATCTGAAAAGTTTTTCCGGCTACGTTTACGGCTTCGGAATCCAGAATGGCGTAAGTACGGAACAGCCTTACTCGCCGGCAAAGGAATCGGCATCGCGCTTGTGCTGGTGGTCATGGCTGTCGTTTCCGTATTCATTGGCGGGCATGCCTTTGCGGCCGATCCCGATCTGAAGGGGAACGACATCGTTAATCCGGTGAACACGGCCTGGACGCTAATTGCCGCGTTTCTCGTATTCGGAATGCAAGTCGGGTTCACGATGCTCGAAGCCGGCTTCTGTCGTTCCCGCGAAACAGTGAATGTGCTCGTCGAATGCGTGGTGGATACTTGCCTTTGCGGCATTCTTTTCTACGCCGTCGGCTTCGCGTTTATGTTCGCCCACGGCAACGGCTTCATCGGCTACCACTGGTTCTTCCTGCAGAATGCCCCGGCGACCTATGAAACCACCGGCGTGGCGTTCCTCGCCGTTTGGATCTTCCAATTCGCCTTCGCCGACACCTGCTCGACCATCACCTCAGGTGCCATGATCGGACGGACCGGCTTCGTCGGCGACCTCCTGTACAGCATCTGCGTCACTGGTTTCATTTACCCGGTCATCGGACATTGGGCCTGGGGCCCGGACGGATGGTTGGCGAACATGGGTAGCGACGGTCACTTCTGGCCTAGCTCGGGAATGGGCTTCCATGACTTCGCCGGCTCGACGGTCGTCCACACCATCGGCGGATTTATTGCCCTGGCTGGAGCGATTGTTCTCGGTCCACGTCTCGGTCGCACCTTCAAGCGCGATGGTGGCGCGCCCATGCTGCCGCATGACTTGACCATCGCCGTCAGCGGCGGACTCATTCTTTGGTTCGGCTGGTACGGCTTTAATCCTGGCAGCACTTTGTCTGCCATGGACTTTGTAGGGATCGGTAGAGTAGCCACGAACACCACATTAGCGGCATGCGCAGCCGGGCTCACTTCCATCATTTACGGCTACTTCATGACAAAAAAGTGGGACGCGGGCTACACGACGAACGGCTTCCTTGCTGGACTCGTCGCCATTACTTGCCCCTGCTATTGGGTCACACCGACGGGCGCAGTGCTGCTTGGAGGCGTCGCCGGAGTTCTGGTCATTCTGGGAGTCGACCTGCTGGAATATCTGAGGATTGATGATCCGATCGGAGCAGTTCCAGTTCACGGCTTCTGCGGCATTTGGGGAACTCTCTCACTCGGACTGTTTGCCTCCGGGCAATTCGGCGCGACAGGACCATTCGCTCCCGATAATAGCGCCCCGCTCAAGGGCCTATTCTACGGCGGCGGCACACAGGTGTTGGTTGCGCAGGCCATCGGCAGTGCATGCATCACGCTGGCCACATTCGCGGTAGCGATGGTCGTGATGCTTATCGTAAACGCCATGGGAATGCTTCGCCTGCCGGAAGATGCCGAACTCTACGGTATGGACTTGCACGAGCACGGCATGCCAGCCTACCCCGAATATGTAATTACCGCTCTGGGATCGCCCAAGGGCTTGTCGGCACACCAACAACCGGCCGGTTCGCCCATTAAAGCAACGGCACCGGCGCACGGCGACTAAGCACCACGGCGTCCCGGATCGGATGCTTCTTCCGTGGACGCCCAAGCCCCTTTTCCCTGCACCGTGTCTTCCTCGAATTTGCGCGGAGGCACAGAAGGAAGACGCGGTGCAGGGCGCCTTACGGGCCAGCGGTAATGCGATCAAGTTGAAGCACGTAAAGAAAAAGGAATTGAGACATGGTGAGAGAGATTGAGTTTTGAATCCGCTATCGCAAACTGAGGATAAGAAAACATGATGACTAAACTAGAAGTGATTCTCCAGCCTTCCAGGTTTGAAGCTGTAAAGGAAGTCCTAACCGACCTCGGCATTGGTGGCATGACCATCAGCGATGTGCGCGGGCACGGACGGCAAAAGGGACATACGGAAGTTTACAAAGGCCGCGAATACACAGTCGATCTTGTTCCAAAAGTCAAACTTGAGATTGTTCTTTCAGATGAGCTTGTCGATTCTGCCGTTGAGGCCATTTTAAGGACCGCCTCCACAGGAAAGATCGGAGACGGAAAGATCTTCCTATACAAAGTGGAGGAAGTGATCCGGATACGGAATCAGGAGCGCGGTGCTGTCGCTCTGTAATTGAGTTTCACGCGGGGCCGAGTCTCGCTGCGACCGCCATCACGGCGAGACCCGCGTGGGTCATGTAGCCGCGGCGTTTTAGCAGAAGCCCGCCGGTCTTTTGCGGACGCCGCGGCATTCTGACCATTTCAACTTGGCTGCAGTGGATCATGCCCCCCGAGGGCGCGATTCCAAAATTGCCGTATTCCATGCCAATGAAAAGAAAAAACCGCAAGCCGCGTAAGCCGCGAAAGACTTCGCGGGACGATGATTGGGCCGCTCAAAAGAAGCGGCGCCAGAGTGTTGAAAAAGAGAAAATCGAATCTGTGACGACTCCGTGGCTCCGGATTGTCCCCACAAGCTGAGTCGATAACCCGAGTATGGATGCTTCCACAATTTGCGAAGCCGCTAGAAGTTTCCGTCTGCATGTTTTTCGACCGCACCGGCGACCTAAACGGTTTCTTGCTATAGTTGCGCGATGCCTTCGAGCGAAAATAAGCCCAGAAAATTGGCCCCGCTTTGGAGGGCGATGGTTGAGGTTGGCTTCATCGTATTCCTGTTCTATTCAAACCTTTTAATGGGGGAGTTTACTCAGACAAACGCGCAAGGGAAGAGTCTGGCTTTCGCCATTAAAGATATTTTCACGAGCACTAACTTTGCGATTGCTATTTTTTCC
>Ga0210408_10003287_pt1 | contig 15046 bp, 11 predicted proteins | sample IncBWH4MmetaG_FD_155471 | JGI IMG/M metagenome (GOLD analysis project Ga0210408, IMG submission 155471) | Forest soil microbial communities from Barre Woods Harvard Forest LTER site, Petersham, Massachusetts, United States - Inc-BW-H-4-M | ecosystem: Environmental > Terrestrial > Soil >...
CCGGCTCTGACCGCATCCTGGCGGCCATGCATCGCTGGTATCGCGCCGAGCATTACGCGCGCCGCGCGGAGATCGCGCGCGAGTCGCTCCCCGACGCGGCCATTGGCGCGGACGTAATCGCCGGATTTCCTGGCGAGACTGAAGAAGACCATCAAGCAACGCTCTCACTCATCGAGCGGTTGCCGCTCACTTATCTCCACGTTTTTTCGTTTTCTGGGCGCCCGGGAACCGCGGCGGCGAAGTTGGGAAATCAAATTCCAGAGCAAATGATCGCGCGCCGTGCGCGTGAATTGCGCGCGCTCGGCGAAAAAAAGAAGGCCGCGTTTCAATCAGCGCAAATGGGGCGCTCCATCCGCGTCCTCACGCTGAATCGCCGCGGTGAGAACGCATCAAGCCCATGGACTCGTACCATCTCAAGCAATTATCTCGATGTGCGTGTATCCGGCGTATGGCCAGTCAATCAGTTTCTGGACGTGCAAATTGCCGACATGAAAGAGGAGGTGCTTGTTGGTTTTTTCCAACGAGCACGTTGCTCCTCTCTCCCCTGATGTTTGACCTCAAATGCCCGATCTGGTTTGGGGAGAATGGACTGCCCAAGAATCAAGATTGCGGAAAATTGCAATTTGTGGGAATGGCTGCATCGCTGGCGGGAGAGAAGGCGCGACCTGCAAAGGGGCGTGGATGCGGATTTGGTTCAGGCTAATCGGAGGAGATGGAAGCTATGCGCTTGGCTGTTCGGCCTATCTTATGTGTGCCTCGGAATCTTTGCTCTAGCAAAATTCCAGGGGGTTATGAACCAAATCGCTGTCGCAATTGCAATGGGACTCTTCTTTGGCGCGATGATATTGGGACACTTGGCCCGCTCTTGGGATGCATTTCTGGATAAGCCCGATCCGAAGGAACCACCGCGCTTGTGGAGGTGGCGTCGCTGACCCAAGATTTGTCGAATGCTGCAGCGACGATAGGGACTAGAAGCGGCCTGAATTCCGTATGGCCCCCCTACACATTCTACGATTCGAAAATCACTTGTGCTAAGGCCGTGTTGCCGTCATGCGTGATGGTCACGGCGATATTTTTCACGCCGAGACTATCGGCGATCGCGCGGGTCGCGCCTGACAATTTGAGCGTGGGCTTACCGCTGGGCTCGCGGACGACTTCGATATCGAGCCAGCGGACGCCGCGGGCCCAGCCGGTTCCGAGGGCTTTCATTGCGGCTTCCTTGGCGGCAAAACGGCCGGCGAAGCGCTCCGCGCGGTTGCGGTGCTTTTCGCAGTACTTGATTTCCGACGGCGTGAACAGTCGTTCGAGGAAGGCGCGGCCGCGGCGGGCAATGGCCGCTTCAATGCGGTCGACTTCGGTAATGTCCACGCCCAAGCCAACGATCATTTACACTCCTCGTGCGGCGCTACTCGCCTATTTAAATTATAACGTGTCCGCAGGAAGCAGACAGAAGCTGACACGTTACGCTAAAGTGGTGAGTAGGGCACAAGACACGAATGGCGCGAGCAATTAAGACTCGATCTTCAGACCGCACTCACGTCGCGCGCGAAGACCAAACAACCCCGCGCAGCGCCAGTCGCTCGTGGTCCGTTCGCCGGGCGCGGGGACTTCAGGTCGTAGAGTCAAGCGCACTGGCAAAGCTGAAATGGCTTGTACATGGATTCAGCACGCGGCCTGGCGGCGTCAGCAAGATGGACGGAATGCCAGCGCTGAACCTCGGCTTCACGGAGTGGGACGAGCGCGAACGCGTCTCCGCGAATCGCGAGAAGTTCGTGGCGGCGCTTGGCGCTCGCGAAATCCCACTGGTCACTCTGCGTCAATTTCACTCGGACGTGATCCACGTTGCCGCCGCGCCCAGCGCGGATGCTCCGAAAGCGGACGCGCTTATTACCGGTACTCCAGGCCTTCTTCTTGGCGTGCAGACGGCCGACTGCGTGCCGATCCTCCTCGCCGACAATCGGCAGCACGTGGTGGCCGCGATTCACGCCGGTTGGCGCGGCACGCTGGCGCGCATTGCCGTAAAAACCCTGGGACGCATGACGATGGAATTCGGAACGCGCCCGCGCGATGTGGTCGCCGCGCTCGGGCCCGCGATTGGACCCTGCTGTTACGAAGTTGGTCCAGAAGTCGCGCAGGCCTTCGCAGCGCAATTTCCTCCCGCCGCGGATTGGTTTGACGGGCCGTTCGAGCAACTGGCGCACGGAGAAGAGCCTCTAAGTCTGCCTTGGCTGTCAATGATGCCGCCGGGGCACGTGCTACCACCGCCGCGCGTGCAGCTCGATCTGCGCGCCTCAAATCGCTGGCAATTGATTGATGCCGGCGTGCCGGAAAAACAAATTGGCGTGAGCGATCTGTGCACCGCGTGCCGCACGGACCTGCTGTTCAGCTATCGCCGCGAAGCAGCGAAAACAGGACGGCTCATGGCGGTGGTTGGAATCAAGTAGGACAGGCTTCAGCCTGTTGGTTTTGACTTTCCCCCATGCAATCACAGATTCCAAAGCAACAGGCTGAAGCCTGTTCTACTGAAGCGCAACAAATGGACTCGGCGTTTCCATCAATGCAAGCTGGCCGCAAGCGGCGAAAACATCCTGCCCTCGCGAGTAACGCACAAACGTCGGCACGCCCTTGTCGACAAGGATGCGCTGAAACTCCTCAATGCTTTCCGGAGTCGGCGCGCGATAGGGCAAATTTCCGGGATTCCACGGGATCAGGTTCACTTTGGCGCGAATGTGCGCGATGAGGCGCACCACGCGGCGCGCATCCTCGGGCGTATCGTTCACGCCGCCGAGCAGCACGTATTCAAAAGTAAAGTATTCTCGCGGCCGCAGTGGATAACGCTTACAGGCGTCAAGCAAAACCTCCAGCGGATACTTGCGGTTGATTGGCATGAGCGAGTCGCGCTGCTCATCACTCGACGCGTTCAGCGAAATGGCCAGGCTGGGGCGGATCTTCTCCCGCCCGAGCCGCTCAATGCCGGGAACGATGCCGCTGGTTGAGAGCGTGACGTGTCGCGGTGCAAGCCCGACACCTTTGGGATCGAGTAAAATCCGCACAGCGGCCATCGTTGCATCATAATTCAGCAGCGGTTCGCCCTGGCCCATCAGCACGACATTCGTCTGTGGCGCGAGCTGCTCGCGATTTTCCTCGAGCGCGACAAGGACTTGCCCCACGATTTCGCCCGCCGTGAGATTTCGGATCAAGCCCAACTGCGCGGTGAGACAGAAATGGCAGTCCACCGCGCATCCTGCCTGCGTCGAAATGCAAATCGTCTGGCGTCCATCGCGCGGCATGAAGACCGCCTCGATTTGTGCGGGCTTCGCGCCTTCTTCATTCATCGGGCCGCCGATCGAGAAGAGATACCGGATTGAGCCATCCACCGAAGGAAACCGGCGCGAGATGCGCGGGGGCGTGATGCGTCCGCCATCGGCGGCCGCCAGTCGAGTGCGGAAGGCGAAGGGAATATTCGTCATCGCGGCAAAGTCAAAACGTCGCTCGGCATAGAGCGCATGATAGAGCTGCGCGCCGCGAAATGGCTTCTCACCCAGCGACGCGACGTACTCGCGCAATTCTTCCGCGGATTTTCCGAGCAACTCGACAGGCACGCGCATTCTCCCTGAAGGCGTCCTTTCATATTAACATGCACGCACGCGAGCAATCGAAATCCGCCCGTTCCCTGCGCCATCCATTCCGCGAACGCTGTTCGGAGCTACCCATGCCGAGAGATGAAAGCGAGTACATCATTCACCGGGTAACCCTTACTGAACAAGGATGGACGCGCTTTTCGGGACCTCGGAATCCATACAGTGGTACGATACCTGTAGTGCAGCAAGCGCGCATTGCATTCAAGTGCGTTGTGTGCGTCATGGTGGAAAGCAAAACTGCCCGGCAGAGAACCACGCGAGTACAGATCGCTATTCCCGTATTCATCTACGGAAATAGTGATTCCGGCCACCCGTTCAAAGAAATCACGCAAACCGTCGCGGTCAACGCCAATGGTTGCCTCATCGAGCTGGCGACGCCCGTTGTGAAGGAACAGCCGCTCTTGCTGACGAACATGAAAACGAATGAAGAAATCGCCTGCCACGTGGTGGCCCCGGGGAACAATGTGAGTGGAAAAATGCACGTCGGACTTCGCTTCGCGCAGCCCTCGCCTCGCTTTTGGGGCATTGGATTCCCCCCCGCGGATTGGGACCCCGCAGACCGAAAACGTCCAGCGCCGCCAAAGAGGTAAGTATCGCCGCGAATTTTGCGAGCCCGCTAAATCTCCTTTTTCTCCTGCCCCATCGAGCGTTGCCTGATGAAATGAAATTCGGCCACCATCGAGTCGCGTTCGCAGCCGCACGTATGCCACAATAGAACCATGAATCAACCGCCACGCGATATCCAGCAAGCGGAACTCCCGAATGGCGTCGTCATTGTCACAGAGAAGATGCCGCACGTGCGTTCCGTTTCGGTTGGAATTTGGCTCGGCTCGGGATCGCGCGCCGAATCTCCTGGGCGGAACGGGATCGCCCATTTTATCGAGCACATGGTATTCAAGGGCACCCGCAAGCGCACCGCCGAGGAAATCGCGCAATCGGTGGACTCCGTCGGCGGGATGCTCGACGCGTTCACGGCCAAGGAAATGACGTGCTTCAATGCCAAGGTTCTCGACGAACACCTTCCGGTCGCCGTCGATGTGCTTTCCGACCTCGTGCTGCGCCCGCGATTTGACGCGGAAGATATCGCCAAGGAGAAGCAGGTAGTCCTCGAGGAAATCAAGATGGAGGAGGACAACCCTGAATATCTGATCCACGAATTGTTCACTCAGAATTTCTGGCGCGGCCACCCGCTGGGGATGCCGATCCTGGGCACGCCGGAAACGGTGTCGCAATTTTCGCATGCTGCCGTGTCCGAATGTTTCAAGGAGTGGTATGCCGCGAACCGAGTAGTGATCACTGCCGCGGGAAACCTGGAGCATGCGCGCCTCGTGGATTTGGTGGCGCGCGAATTCGATGGCGTGGCACGCTCCGCAGCGCCGGCGAAACCCGCGCCGCCCGATACGCACGCTTGCGTCGAGCAGCGCGACAAAAAGGAACTCGAGCAGGTTCATATCGTGCTGGGCGTGCCGTCGTATCCACTGGCCCACGAACGGCGCTACGCGGCTTCGCTCTTGAACGTGATTCTCGGCGGCGGGATGTCCTCGCGGCTGTTTCAGAATATTCGCGAGCGGCAGGGACTGGCCTACGCGATCGAGAGCGACCTCTCGCCGTACACGGACTCAGGCGTGCTTTCGGTTTACGCCGGAACTTCGCGGGAATCCGCGGCGCAACTGATTCGTTCCGTGTGCGATGAATTCCGCAGCGTCCGGCGAGAGGGTGTCAGCAACGAAGAATTGCGGCGCGCGAAAGATCATCTCAAGGGATCGATGATGCTCTCGCTGGAATCGACGAGCGCTCGCATGTCAAATCTCGCGCGGCAGGCCATGTATTTGCACAGGTTCATTTCACTCGACGAGATGCTTCATTCGATCGAAGCAGTGACGCGTGAGGAAGTGCATGCGATCGCGCGCGATTTCTTCGAGCCCAGCTGCATTACCCTCACCGTCCTCGGAAGCCTGAATGGTTTCAGGGCCACGCGCGATTTGCTGTCCTAGGTTGCTTTCTTTTCAAATGCCATTGGCTTACCTCGATTTCTTACGACCATCGAACACTCTTCCTTAGGCCGCCTCTAATCATGCTGGGCAATCGTGCGCGACTCGCGCCCACCTGCATGCTTGCAATCGCCCCCGGCATGGGAAAAGATGGATTGTTTGTGCTTGCGCCACGGGAGGCGTGCTTGCCGCTGGAACGGCTCGACCGGAACGATGCAAAAGTCCTCCTGATCTGGATTCTTGCAGGAATTCTCGGCGCATCCGTGGCATACACGTATTTCTTTCGCGCCTTCCCCGAAGCCTCCGTTGAGTTCAAGGTGCCGCGCGCGGATGCCCTGGCAGTTGCGAAACAATTCGCGGCCGGGCAAGGCGCGCAGCTGGGCGCGTACGATTCGAGCATCGTTTTTGATGTCGACGACACAGCGAAAACATACCTCGAGCGTGAAGTAGGCCTCCAACTGGCTAACCAGATGATGGCGAATGAACTCCATATCTGGTATTGGCAGTCGCGGTTCTTTCGCCCCTTGCAAAAAGAAGAATTCGATGTGCGTGTCGATCCCTCCGGCGGCATTGTTGGATACACACACCAACTTGAAGAAGCTGCGCCGGGCGCTCGCCTCGAGCGCGCTGCGGCGCAGGCCACGGCGGAATCTTTTCTGCGCGATACTCTTCACGCCGACCTTTCCCTCAACGATTTTCGCGAGGAAGAGGCGAACCTCAGGGAGCGCCCAGCGCGCCGCGATTGGAGTTTCGCCTGGGAGCGGCGTGGATTTCGCGCCAAGGATGCGACCTACCGCATGACCGTGACGCTGGCTGGCGACCACGTCAGCGGCTACAGCGAATTCCTGAAAGTTCCTGAAGCATGGACTCGCGATTACGATCGTCTGCGCTCGTCCAACAATGTCCTTGAATTCATCGCGCTCATTCCCTACGCGTTTCTAATGGGCGGATGCCTCTATGTGATTGTTTCCCTGGGGCGCCGCGGCTTGCTGGAATGGCGCGCCGGCCTCGCCCTCGGCATATTCCTGACCGCCCTGTTTTTCATCATGACCATGAATCAATGGCCGCTGGACCGGGCGGAATACGATACCAACACGCCGTACTCCAGCTTTTTCCTGAGCCAGACGGGAAGGGCCGCGCTGCTGAGCGTCTTTAGCGCTTTAGTAGTCGTGATCGCGATTGTGCCGGGAGAGCCGCTGTACCGCATCTTTCAGCCGGGTAAACTCAGGTTGGACGCCGGATTCCGCCTGCCCGGGATTCGCACCAAGGAATTTTTCCGAGCCAACGTGATCGGCATTTGCCTCGCCGCCGCTCACATCGGCTACATCACGGTCTTTTACATCATCAGCCGCAAACTGGGCGCGTGGGCGCCGCAAGACCTTAGCTATGAAAACGTGGTCAGCACCTATGTGCCTTGGCTTTACCCGTTGACAATCGGCATCTACGCCGCGACAAGTGAAGAATTTCTCTTCCGGCTGTTTGCAATTCCATTTTTGCTGCGCACCACGAAATCGCGCTTTTTGGCCATCGTGCTACCCGCATTTTTCTGGGGATTCCTGCATAGCAATTATCCGCAGGAGCCTGCGTATATTCGCGGCCTCGAAGTCGGATTGATCGGCATCGTCGCCGGCCTCGTCATGTTGCGCTGGGGAATTTGGGCCACGCTGATCTGGCACTACACGGTGGACGCTTTTCTTATCAGCACATCTTTGCTGCGCTCCCATGGCGCGTATCTGCGCGTTTCCGGAGCGGTCGTGGGAGGAGCCGCGTTAGTACCGCTTGCCATCGCCGCCATTTCCTATCTTTCGCGCGGAGGATTCGTGACCGACGCGTCGCTTCTGAATAGCGCTCGGCCAATCGGCGGACCACCAATCGACACTCCGCGTTTGGAAACTGCGCAGTCGGTGCCCGAGACGCCGCATGCCCCCGCCGCCACACCGGATATCTCTGCGCGCTACGCAGCCATGCCTTCGCACGCGCTGGCTGTTTTAATTGCGTGCGGCTTGCTTGGCGCTGCGTTGCTCGCCGGAGTTAAGCGCGAGGCGATCGGCGATTTCGTTCGTTTTCCAATCAACGCGCAGGAAGCCGCCAAGCACGCCAACGAGAATCTGCGCCAGATCCATATCGATCCGGCCACCTATCACTCCGCCACAACGGTCACCTATACGTTCGACGAGTACGCGAATGAATTTCTTCGCCGCACCATCGGCATCGGCGCAGCCAACAAGATTTATCGCGACCAGGTTCCCTCCGCATTCTGGACGATCCGGTATTTCCGCGATTCGCAAATTGAAGAATATCTGATCTTCTTGAAGCCGGACGGTTCTCTCCATTCCGTGCAGCACACGCTTGACGAAAAAGCCCCTGGCGCGAATCTCTCGAAAGAAGATGCGCAGGCGCGCGCGGAAGCATTCTTGCGCGACCGTAACGGCGTGAATCTTGCGGATTGGAATCTGGTCGAGACGCACTCCGATAAAAAACCCGCAAGGACGGACCACTTTTTTGAATGGGAACAAAAAGCCGCTCTCGATCCGGGGGCGGGCGCGCACATCCGCGTGCAATTGCAAGTGCAGGGAGATGAGGTTTCCGGTTATCGCATCTTCATCAAGATTCCTGAAACCTGGCGCGAGGCGGAAAGCCGTCCTACTCCAGGGCAACTCGCGCAATCCTTTGGCAGGGCCGCAGTGATTGGTGTTGCTCTCATTGCTGTGCTGTTGATTTTTGTCCGCAGCTTGAAAAGTCCGGACCTGGCCCGCGTTCCATGGCGCTCCCTAGGGAAATTGTCGATCTTGATGTTGCTGGCGGGGATCGCGATCTACGTCAACAGGGTACCCCAGCTCCTCCTGAACTACCCGACGGCTTGGCCTCTCACAACTTTCTACATCATTCTCTTCATCACACTGATTTTCATCATGGCGATTTACGCGGCCGGCGCCGTCCTCCTGTTGGGGCTCTCTTGGTTTTTCCTGGAGCGGGCGTTTGGTCCGGGATGCATCCCGCCGTGGCGTGGACTGAATGCTACCTACTTCCGCGACGCGCTCTGCTTGGCGCTTTTCGGTTTTGCCGCGGTGATGGGACTGAATCGCCTGCCCGCACTATTCGCGCGTTGGCCGCTGTTGCGCCACGCGTTGGGCGCGAGCGTGCCGGAAAATCTGGACGCGCTCAACCCCGCTGTCGGCGCACTTGCCTCCTCCATTGCCGCGGCATTTCTTATGGTGGGGCTCCTCGGACTGGCCGCAGCCCTCATCGCCGCCTACGTCCGCCCTGTGTGGATGCGCGCCGCTCTGATGATCCTTTACGCCGCGCTCATGGCCACCAACGTGGCCACGCCCGGCGCCTTTTTCCGCGAAGCGGCGTTCCACCTGGTGGTAGTCGCCGCGGTTTGGTACGGAGTCACGCACATAGCGCGATTCAACGTGCTGGGCTACTTTCTGCTCGCCTCCATGATTGTGCTGGTTCCCAGCGCGATCGAGTTGCTTGAGCAGCCCAATCCCTCCCTGCATGCGAATGGATACGCCGTGATGGCGATTGCCCTCGCGCTCCTTGCGTGGCCGCTGGTGCGATGGCAACGCGGTAGCAGTGCTTAAGTAGCACAGGCACTCTTGCCTGTGCGGTTTTGTTAGTCACACGGGCGGATCGCCCGATCCGACGACAATCGCAAAACCCGCACAGGCAAGAGTGCCTGTGCTACTTCTTGGTCCCAAAAATCCGGCTGAAGAAATACAGCCCCGCACCAGCCGCGATCACCGCGAGGCCAATCATGAGTTCATTCGTGAAACCCACGACCTCCGTGCGATTGCGCGCGAAGGCCGCAATCATCAGCGCCAGCGGAGGAATCCCAATGGCTACCGCTCCCGCCATTCCGCCGGGAACGCGGAACGGACGCGCGAGATCCGGCTCGCGAACGCGCAGGGCCACGAGCGCCCAGAATTCCAACAAAATGCTCAATCCTGTCAGCAGCACATCCAGAATGAGACTCTTCTCGAATCCAAGCGGAAAGCAAAGCGCCCACAAGATCGCGCAAGCCAGAATGGCAACCCACGGCGCGCCCGTACGCGCATCGCGCCTCGCGAAAATGCGCGGCAAGTAGCCGTCTTCCGCCATCACCAGCGGCAGGCGTGTGAAGGAAAGCATCAGCGCACCAAACGATCCAATGGCCCCGATCACGCCTGCCAGTGCAATGGCGATGGCCAGAGTTTCTCCGCCGACGATTTGTCCAATGTCCACCCATCCGCCCGTCGTCCAACGATTCGGATCGATCCCAGTGCGTGCAATCGCGCCTACAGGAATCAAGTAACTGAGAACGACCAGCCACACCGCCCCAAACATCGCGCGCGAATACGTTCGCTGCGGCGCCTCGACTTCACCCGCAATCGTCGAAAGATTGTCCCAGCCCATGTAATTCCACATGGCGATCAGCACGCCGCCAAGGAGGTCGGCGTGGCGCAGTGGGGCCGGTGACGCGTCTGCGGCCGCAAACTTTCCACTCCCGAGCGCCAGTACGGTCAGCGCAACGAAAGGGGCAAGCAGAGCCACATTCAGCCAGACCGAACCTTCACCGACGGAGCGTACTCCCAAGACATTCCACGCCGTGCAGATCGCAATCATCGCAAATCCTAGAATCATTCCGCGATGTCCCGCAACAAGTCCCGGCATGAATTGGCCGATATAGTCGATGCAAAGATTGGGGTACAGCGCCATTTCAAACACGCTCCCTGCCAGAGTCAGCCAGGTTTCCTGAAATCCCCAGAACCGGCCCATTCCGCGGCGCACCCAGATATAGAAGCCGCCCTCTTCTGGAATCGCGGTCGCCAGTTCGCTCACCATCATGGCGGTGGGTAAACTCCACAGCAGCGGCGTTATTACCAGGATCAGCAAAGTCGCCGCGTAGCCGGTTTTTTGGACGATGTCCTCAAGGCCATAGGGACCCCCGGCTACCATGAAGTAGGTCGCAGTGATCATGGGGACAACAGAAATTTTTGCGACGCTTTTCAGTCCGCCGTTATTCTTTACACCCATTGGAGTCTTCATTTGTAATCGTAGTGGCTAGCGTATGTGTGGCGCATGCTTCAGCCTGTGAAAGTTGGTCCCAGCATGGGGCAGAATCCACAGGCTGAACAGACTGCGGAAAAACCCGATTTTTGGTGTCATTCTGAGCGAAGCGAAGAATCTCTCTTTGATCTAAGTCCAATTCACAGAGAGATTCTTCGCTTCGCTCAGAATGACAAGAAGTACTTTTTCCTAAGCCTGTGAAGCCTGCACCACAAAACCCGTTGCTGAACCGGCGGTAGTCTAATATATTGGGAATGAAACAGTTAGAGCATTCTGCGTCGGGGGATTGCGCAGAGATCACTGCTCACCTTTTTGCCCGCCGGGGCGTCTAATCGGTTGTAGGGGTTCCAGCACTTCAACCGAGTGCGATACGATGGCTGCCGAGGAAATGACAATCGCCTGGTCTGGCAATGCCTCCGGAGATCCTGCCGGGGGTTCGACCTCCCTCGGAATCACGGGGCGAAATCTGGCGCCGGCCGAAGAGCGTGCCTTGATCGAACGCGCGCAGGGCGGCGACCGCGAGGCATTTGAAGAGTTGGTGCAACGTTACGACCGTGATGTCCTGCGAATTGCCCTGAATATTTTGCATAAGCCCGAAGACGCCCGCGACGTCTATCAGGAAGCTTTCCTGAAAATCTACAAGAACCTGCCGCGTTTCCGCTTCGAGTGCAGTTTTTATACCTGGACGTACCGCATCGTTACCAACGTCTGCCTCGATCACCTGCGCCGGCGAAGCAGCCGGCCGGAAGACCAAGCGCCGGAGCTCGCGTCTAATCACAATGGCGAAAAAGTAGCCGGCGATTTCTTCGACCGGCAGCAGGATACCGGAGCGGCCTCCGATCCCGAACGCCGCATGCAGGGACTCGAAATCGGACGGCGAATTTCAACCGCTCTCGATCTGCTGACTCCTCGGGAGCGCATGGTGTTTGAGATGAAGCATTATCAAGGCCTGAAGCTGCGCGCCATCGGTGACGCGCTCGGCACCACGGAAGAAACCGTGAAGAACTCTCTTTTCCGCGCGACGCGCAAGCTGCGGGCGCAATTGGAAGGATTGCTGTGAGCGAAATGCAAAAGGGAACGCCACAAGACCAGCCGCGCATTCGCTGCGAGGAGATCGAATCTCTCGCGGTTCTGTACGCTTGCGACGAATTGGATTCCGGCGCGCGCGCGGAACTCGATGCGCATCTCGCTCAATGCCCGGCATGCGCCGCCATTGTTTCGCGGGAAGGCCGTCTCCACCAAGCGATCGCATCGCTCGAGCAGCCCGCGGATTCGCTGGATCGCTCCGGGCTGCTGCTGGCGCAATGCCGCAGCGAGCTGGCCGAGGCGCTCGACGACCGCACGGTAATGGCGAACCGCTCCGCATGGCTCTCAATTTTTTCTCCTGTCGCGTGGTGGGGAGCACTCCGCCATACGCTGATCTATCATCCTGCCATGAGCATGACCGTGCTGGTGGTGGCCGGATTTCTTGCGGGCGTCGCGGGTCAGAGGTTGCGTGTCGTACCGCCGCAGGCAGGTTCGACGCGCCCAGCGATGACGGTTTCCGCCTCGCCCAAAGTTACCGAGCAGCAATTGCAGAGCGCTGGAAGCGCCCACGTGGCCTGGGTGACGCCCTCGGGCTCGCGCACCCCCACAGTGCAGGTGCAACTGATGTCGCAAACGCCGATGAATATCGTCGGCGCGCCCGAAGACGCGGACGTGGAGCGCGCGCTCACTTTTGTTCTGGAAAATGGCCAGCGATTTGATCCGGACGCGCGACTGGATTCGCTGGACGTGTTGCGCACCCGCGCCATGGATCCGGATGTGCGCCGTTCGCTGTGCGCCGCGGCCCGGCTGGATCGGAATGCGGGTGTGCGCATGAAGGCAATTGAAGCGCTTCAGGGATTCGAGCAGGACCCCGCAGTGTGGCAGACGCTTCTTGACGCACTGCAAAGCGACGACAATTCCGGAGTGCGCGTCGAAGCCATCAATCTTCTCGTCAATGCGCTGCAATCCAATCGCGGATTCGGCGCGCCGGACGCGCAAACTTTGGACGTGCTGCGCGACCGCCAGCGCAATGATTCCAATCATTACGTCCGCCTGCAAAGCGCAGCCGCGCTGCGTGAGCTGGGCGAATAGTGGGACGGGCTTCAGCCTGTCGGTTTTGAAATTTTGACAGTCTAAGCGCAAAACCGACAGGCTGAAGCCCGTCCTACTCAATACTCATGCCAACTCTGCAAAAAATCGTTGCGCTAGCGTCGCTCCTTTTGGCGGCGTTGCCGGCGCCCATCCTGGCAGGCCGCGCTCCCGATTGTTCTGCGCGCGTGCCACGCGATGATGCGCCGATGTTCACCGAGACGCCTCCAGGCTTCGATCCTTCCGGCAATTTCCCGAAACTCTCCGCCGAAAAATCGGGGACCATTCCCACGAAAGACGATCGCTTCCTGCGCGTGAACGTAGACATCGGCAATGTCCAGGTGTTCACGGATGCCTCCGCACAGATTTCCTATCGGGCGACCGTGGAGATTGACTCTCGCGATCCAGGAGCGGAAGAATTCGTGCGGCAATTCAATTTCGCACTCCGGCAAATGCCCTGGGGCGTTGCGCTCGATGGAAAAGTGCCGTGGCAGGGGCTTCACGGACGGTTCAGTGCAACGATTGAGATTCACATCCCTCGCCATTACAACATCGAAGTCAGCACCGGCGGCGGAAACATCGAAGTCCAGGATATCGATGGCCGTATTCGCTTGATCAGCGCGGGCGGAAATATCAACGTGGGAAGAGTGAGTGGAAAGGACGATGCAGGGCGCGGGGAACGTGACTCGCCCCGGAACAAAAACGACAGGCTGATGGCTCGCACACGCTCGCCACAAGAGGCTGTCCCCCTGGTGGCGGCGCTCATCGAAACGCAAGGTGGGCACATTACCGTAGGTGATGTAGCGGGGACACTTCGTGCCACAACGTCGGGCGGGCACATCACGGCCGGAAACATTGGCGGCGACGCCGTGCTTCGCACCGGCGGAGGGCAAATCTACGCAAGAAATATTGCGGGGACCGCGGCGCTGGATTCGGGCGGCGGCAACATTCACATCGAAACCGCGGGCGCCAGCGTGACCGCGGATACAGCCGGCGGCGGCATTGTCCTCCGGCAAGCGGGTGCGCCGCTCCATGTATCTGCGAACAACGGCGGCATTACGGCATGGCTCAGTGATATGGCCCAGCCGAAAATCGCCGAGGGTGCGGACGCGCTAAGGCCGCGCCCGGCCTCGCAATTGTCCTCTACCCGCGGCGACATCGTCATGTATATCCCGCGCAAATTAGCCGCCACCATCGATGCGATCGTGCAGCAGGGCGGCGGGCATCGGATTGCCACCGACCCTGCCTTGCCATTCAAGATCAGCTGTCACGAGACCGCCGACGATGCCCGCATGATTCACTGCGCGGGGCGCCTCAACGGGGGAGGCGAACTCTTCCACTTGAAAACGCTCTCCGGAAATATTGTGTTGCGGCTGGACGACCCGGACACGGAATCGAACGCCGCGCTTCCTCCAGGTTGGACGCAGGGGGGGCTCGGCCCCACCGTTCTGGAGCCTGTGAATTCCGGGGATGGCGAAGAATTCGTTGACGCCGACGGATTCTTTGCCGAAATGCGCCGAAGAATTTTAGAATCCTGGTGGGGCGGAATTCCCGTAGACGCTGAGGAAATGCAGAAGCACCTGGAGCGATCCGTTGCGCCGATCTATCCCGAAGTGGCGCGCCAGGCGGGCATTGAAGGCGACGTCGTCCTCCGCGTATACGTTTCCAGCAGCGGTGCGGTCACAGGCTTGAAGGTTCTGGATGGTCCGCCCATCCTGGCGCGCGCCGCAGTCGAAGCCGTTCAGCAATGGCGGTATCAGCCACCAAGGATGAATAGCCGTCCCGCCAATGTAGTGACCACGCTCGTCGTCTCTTTCCGCTTGCACTAAGGCGCGAGCGCGAATTCCCCGCCTTATGGCCACGCAAAGTTGTCATTTTGCCCATTCCCAGTCGCCAAGAAACATCATCATTGGCAAGTGGAGGTTGGTTTTGACTCAAAGGAAAGAGACCTTGGAGGGGGAAGGTCCCGGGTTCGTCAGGGGGATGCAAACCCGGGACCGGAGGATCGAGACAGAGGCAGGGCCGGAGTAAATTCGCTTTTTTCCCTTGCCTAACCTGCTGGGCGGACTACCCAGCGGCAAAGCAAATACAACTCGTGGTACGTGAACGATTTCTGCACGGAGTCATCGCCTGACGCACCATGTCCCAAGCCAGACTCTTCACACAGCTTCCGTAGTTTCGACCGCGTTAAGCCAAGCAGCACCGCGGCTCGATCTTCGTCAACTTCATTTCGAATTGGCTCACCGT
>Ga0210408_10003290_pt1 | contig 15033 bp, 11 predicted proteins | sample IncBWH4MmetaG_FD_155471 | JGI IMG/M metagenome (GOLD analysis project Ga0210408, IMG submission 155471) | Forest soil microbial communities from Barre Woods Harvard Forest LTER site, Petersham, Massachusetts, United States - Inc-BW-H-4-M | ecosystem: Environmental > Terrestrial > Soil >...
GAACGCCCAGACTGAGGCTCTGTTCGGATATCGGCGCGAGCAGCTGATCGGCCGGCCGGTCGGTATGTTGATACCCGAGGGCTTCGCCGACGCGCATGCCTCCCAGCGGGCAGCCCACTTCGCCGATGCGCGCACGCGACCGATACGGGTCGGGTTGGAGGTGACCGGGCGCCGCCGAGACGCCGGCGAATTCTCGGCCGAGATAAGCCTGTCGAGCATCGAGATCGACGGTCAGGTTCTCGCTACGGCCACGATCCGCGACATCAGCGAGCGCATCGCGGTCGTCCGCGGGAAGGAGCGCCTGAAGGCCGAAGTGGAGAAGGAGCGCCTCGAGGCTGAAGTGGAGAAGGAGCGTCTGCTGAACGAGCTCGACCACGCGCGGCGGCTGGAGAGCCTCGGTGAACTCGCCGGCGGCATCGCCCACGACTTCAACAACCTGCTCGCAGTGATCATCAACTACGCCGCGTTCGTCGCCGAGGACCTGGACGCCGCGGCATCATCCAGGGATGAGGAGAAGCGGCGCGCGATGCGCACCGATGTCGAGCAGATCAGCCTCGCGGCCCAACGGGCCGCCCACCTCACCCACCAACTGCTCGCCTTCGCGCGCCGCGAGGTCGTCCAGCCCGAGGTCGTCGACGTCAACGCCGTGGTCACCGATGTCGAGCAACTGCTCAAAAGCACGCTCGGGGAGCACATCGAGCTGCGGAGCGAACTCGCGCCGGACCTGCGATCCGTTCTCATCGACCCCGGACGTCTCGAGCAGATCCTCGTCAACCTCGCCGTCAACGCCCGAGACGCGATGCCGCAGGGCGGAACGCTGACGATCCATACCGCGAACGTCGAGGTCGACGAGGAGTACACGGCCCACCGCGTCGAGCTCTCGCCCGGCCCGTACGTCGACCTGCGTGTGAGCGACAACGGCAAGGGCATGACCCGGGAGGTTGCCGAACGAGCCTTCGATCCGTTCTTCACCACCAAGCCCGCGGGCCAGGGCACCGGCCTCGGGCTCGCCACCATTTACGGGATCGTCCAGCAGGCGGGGGGGCGGGCACAAATCCGCTCCGAGTCCGGCGTTGGCACGACGGCCACCGTGCTGCTCCCTGCGACCCACGGGACACCGTCGCGCACGGCGAAGCAGATCGGTGCCGCCCAGCTGCGAGGAGAAGCGACGATCCTGCTGGTCGAGGACGAGGACGCCCTGCGCGAGGTGACTCGTCGCATCCTCGCGGGCACCGGCTATCGGGTGATCACGGCGGCGAACGGCGACGAGGCGCTAGCGGCTGCCGAACAGCAGGCCGAGCCAATCGACCTCCTGCTCACCGATGTCGTCATGCCGCAGATGCACGGCCCCCACCTGGCCGAGCAGATCCAGCGCGTGCGACCGTCGATCAGGGTGATGTTCATGTCTGGCTTCGCCCAGCCGATCCTGGAATCCGGCGGCCACCTGGACACGGGCGTGACCCTGATCGAGAAGCCATTCTCCGGAGCCACCCTGCTCGCGAAGGTGAGCCAGGTCCTCAAACGCGGAACGGAAGGCACATGACGGTATCGACGAGGGTCAAACCGCGGTACCGGGCAAATCCGATCGCTCGAGAGGACCGCGCCGAGGAGAAGCGCACGGCAGAGCTGCTGATCGTCGACGACAACGAGCCTCTTCGGCGCTGGGCCGAGCGGGTCATGCGGGAAGGCGGCTATACCTGTGACAGCGCGGGCGGCGCGGCCGCTGCCCGAGAGTGCCTGGAGCACGGCGCCTATTCCCTCGTCCTGCTCGACGTGAACATGCCCGGCGAATCGGGCATGGAACTTCTAGCGCGCACCCGCTCGTCTCACCCCGGGACGGGCGTCTTGATGATCACCGGTCACGATGACCCGAAGCTCGCGATGACGGCCATCGAGCACGGTGCCTACGGCTACATGGTCAAGCCGCTGAGGTCCGGCGAGCTGCTGATCAGCGTGGCGAACGCCCTCCACCGCCGCCGGCGCGAGTTGACGAGCCAGCGGCGCATGCAGAGTCTCGAGGACGCGGTGGACGACCGCAGCCGGAAGCTGGAGGCCGCGCTCGAGGATCTGCGGCTGTCCGAGAGCAAGGTGTCCGTCGCCCAGGCCGAGACCATCCTACGGCTGGCTCGCATCGTGGAGTTCCGCGATGACGCGACCGGCCAACACGTGCAGCGCATGAGCTCCTATTGCGAGATCCTCGCGCGGCAGCTCGGCTTACCCGAGCATCACTGCGAGCTGCTGCGACTCTCGAGTCAGCTGCACGACGTCGGCAAGGTCGCCATCCACGACAGCATCCTGTGCAAGCCCGGCAGGCTCACAGCCCCGGAGCAGGAAGTGATGGAGACACACGCCGAGATCGGGTATGAGATGCTCGCTGGCTCCGCATCGGAGGTCGTGCAGATGGGCGCCCTCATCGCGCGCACCCATCACGAGCGCTGGGACGGCAACGGCTATCCGCGCGGGCTTGCCGGTGAGGAGATCCCCCGGGACGGACGGATCGCCGCGGTGGCCGACGTGTTCGACGCGCTGACCTCCGATCGCGTCTACCGTCCCGCATTCCCCGTTCGGTTGGCCATCGACAAGATGCAGGCCGAACGCGCCTCGCATTTCGACCCCGAGGTGCTCGACGCCTTCATGGCCGCGCTGCCGGAGGTGGAAGCGATCCGGCGGGCCTACGGGGACTGACCGGGAGGACGGCAGAAAGGCCAGGGCTCCCGGAGCCAGGTTGCGTTAGGCAGGCTCGACTGGAGCTGTTATCCCCGCGCGGCGAACCGCCTCGCGGTCGGGGCTGGTCCTGCCGTGGGGATGCAGATACTCGGGATATACGCCCCGGAGGCCGCGCATCCGCCCCAATACTTCCAGCACGGCGAACAGCGACATCTGCAAAGCTCGCGGCGGGCGCGTGAAACGGATTACATCGTCGAACTCCCGCGCCAGCAACGCGAGCTGAAGCGGACCTGGCAGTCCCTTTGCGTTGGTGCGGCCATCGTTGGCGAGGCCGAAGATTGTGGCGATCATCCGCTCGAAACGCGCTGCCTGCTCGTCCGAACCGTCGACCTCGACGAGCACGCTCGCCTCATCCTCTCCAGCATTCCACCAATCATGCGGCGTGCCTGGTGTCGCTGTTGCCTCTTCACCCGCACGAAGCTCGCGCTCGACGCCTCCCACGCGCGTGCCCAGGGTGCCGGAGATGACGACGAACCGCTCCCGGATCTGGGGATGGACGTGTTCCCCGGCAACCGCCCCGTGCGGTCGCACGGTCAGATGGGCGAGGCCGCTTTCTCCAGGTGACCTATCCTGGTCGCCTCTCAGGACCACGACTCGCTCGCCCGTGATCCGATTCTCGTAGAAGTCCCCGTAGCGAGACGTAAACCACCCCCAGGTCGGGCGTGGAGTCTACTTGGCTGGGTCACGGTGGGCAGCCTTGGCCCGAACCGAGGCCGCCGAGCGGGGCTGGCCAGATGCGCTCAGCTCATCCGCCTGTATCGCCATACGCACAGAGGAATGAATATGACGAGCAGGCCGCCGATCCAGGCAGCCGTTTCTCCCAGCGAGCTCGGGGTGCCGGGGATGAGCGCATACGAGCGGGCGGTGTTCGCCGTGAGCGTGACCGGGCTCGCGCGCGCGAAGCTCTGAAGCCAGGCCGGCATCGTAGCGACGGGCACGAACACAGAGCTCGCGAACACCAGGGGGAAGATCACCACGAAGCCGGCCGCCTGTGCGGCCTCGGCGCCGCGGACGGTAAGTGCCACGAACGCGAAGATCCAGCTCAGGGCAAACCCAAAGGCCGCAACGACGGCGATTGACGCCAGCGCCTGCAGCACTCCGGCGTGGAAGCTGAAGCCGACCAGGTAGCCCACACCGATCATCAGCGCGATGATCATGACGTTGCGCACGAGGTCCGCCAACGTCCGGCCCAGCAGCACGGCGGACCGTGCCATCGGCATCGAGCGAAAACGGTCGACAACGCCGCGCTCGAGATCCTCCGCGAGTCCGATCGCTGTCTGCGTGGCTCGAAAGGCGACCGACTGCACGAAGATGCCCGGCAGCAGGAAGTCGACGTAGGTGACCCCGTTGGGGAGGGAACCCTTCACGGCGCCGCCGAACACGTAGACGAACAGCAGCACGAACATGATCGGTTGGATGGTCGAGAAGATGAGCAACTGCGGCTGGCGGATGAAGTGACGCAGGTTGCGCCCTGTAACGACGCCGGCGTCGGTGATCGCCGAGCGCAGCTCCGACAGGGAAGGCACGCGGAGCCGGACGAGCGGCGCCGAGCGCCCGCCCGTCTTGCTCGGCTCGACGCGGTCCGTCGCAGGCTCGGCCGCGACCGACGACGAAGCGGAGCCGTCTTCGCTAGGCGGCGAGCCCGTGAGCTGGAGGAACACGTCGTCTAGAGTCGGCCGGCGGAGCCCGAGGTCGCTCACCTCGATCCTGGCGCGACGGAGCTCAGCGGCCGCCTCCTCGATCAGCTCAAGGCCATCGCGGGGAGCTGGAAGCGTCAGCCTGTCAGGCCGTTCGCTCGGCTCGGGATCACCGCAGCCGACGCCAGCGAGCACCGCCTGGGCGCGGTCGCGCTCAGCGGGGCTTGCAAGCTCGACCTCGAGGATCTGCCCACCAACCTGGTCCTTCAACTCATTGCCGCTGCCCTGCGCGATCACCCTCCCGTGGTCGATGACAGCGATCCGGTCGGCCAGCTGGTCCGCCTCCTCGAGGTACTGAGTGGTAAGCAGCAGCGTCGTTCCCTCGCGGACGAGCTCGCGCACGGTCGTCCAAATCTCGTTGCGGCTACGGGGATCGAGCCCAGTCGTGGGCTCGTCGAGGAACAGAATGCGCGGTCGGGTAAGCAGGCTCGAGGCAAGATCCAGCCGGCGGCGCATCCCGCCGGAGTAGGTCCGTGCTGGGCGGTCGGCCGCATCGGCGAGCTCGAACTGCGCCAGCAGCTCGTCGGCCCGCTTGCGCGTCTCGGCCTTGGAGAGGCCGAACAAGCGGCCGAACATGAGGAGGTTCTCCCGGCCGCTGAGGATCTCGTCGACCGCCGCAAACTGCCCGGTCAGTCCTAGCATCTTGCGAACAGCGACGGCGTCTCGCACAACGTCGCGGCCGAACACCTCGGCCCGGCCCGCGTCTGGCTCGAGCAGCGTTGCGAGCACACGGACGAGTGTCGTCTTGCCGGCCCCATTGGGGCCGAGCAGCGCAAAGACCGTCCCCTCGGTGACCTCGAGATCGACTCCGGCGAGGGCTGTGGTGGCACCGAAGCGCTTGACAAGGCGCCCGACGCGAACGGCGGGAGTTGAGACGGGTTTCACGACCATACCGAGCCGACCATACCCGGCTCAAGGTGTGGGATCGTGGTGTGAGCTCGTCAACGCATCGCCGGGCGCTGAGTCGACGCTCGCTGCAATCTGAGCCGGTGGGGCGATCTTTCACGCGCGGGCCGACCAATACGCAGGTCGGTTCAAGAAGGATGGGCCACGGGTCCGACGGATCGCCGTCCATCGAGGGACAGACGACCGACCCGCACGGCGACTGCGGTACTCCATGAGCGTTTCGCGTAGACAGAAAAGATCACAGGGACAGGGGATATCGGAGGCCCCGCAGTCCGTGACGCTTGCCATTCCAACACGACAACGGAGGACCAATGCAAACCGGAAAAACTGGCGTCCCGCCCAACGGCGCCGACCTGGCGGGCTGGAAGGCCGCCTTCGCCGACGATTCCGGTCGGCAATTCGGCGACATCGTCGCGTCCGACGCGGTGCTCGAGGGCAGCGTGTTCGCTGATCCGATCACGGGGCGCGACGCGATATGGAGCGTTCTGAGGCTGTCCGGCAGCCTCTACGACATTCTCGAGTTCACGCACGAGGTCGTCTCGCCCGACCGGACGTATCTCGAATGGGAGGCGCGCGGGCTCGGTCTGCAGATCTGGGGCCTCACGGCGCTGAGCAAGGACACCCAAGGCCGGATCACCCGCATCGCGCTGCACCACCGCCCGCTCGACGCCGTGATCCGGTTCTCAGCCCAACTGACGGAGCGCGTGACCGCAATCATCAACGCCAACGGCGTGCCACCAACAGATCGCACGACCTGACGAAGTGGCCGCGGCAGGGGGAGCAGAACACTCTTATTCCATAGGACTAATCCTCGGAGAGGCGCGGGCGTCGGTCAGCCCGCTCGAGTAGGGCAGTGACGCGCGACGACGCTCTGCCGTTGTCGGCAGCCCGTAGAGCCAAGACCTCGTCGTAGAGCCGGCGTACGAGCGGTCCCTGGGCGGTGCTGAGCTCCAACGGCCCGACTATGGAGGTCTCCCACGTGCACGGCCCGAGCGGGCGGCCGGCGTCGTCCGCGGCCCGGGACCCAAGCCCGCTGGGGCTAGGATGGATGGCACCTATGGCGCTGGCATCCGCGTTTAGCCCGGTGATCCGCGGCCGGGACGCGGAACTTGGCGCGCTCGGCGATGTGCTGGCTCGTGTGCGCTCGGGTTCGGGTGCGGTTCTAGTGATCGAGGGAGCGCCCGGGATGGGGAAGAGCCGTTTGATCGCCGAGGGCGAGAAGATGGCGCACCGCCTGGGGTTCCCAGTCGGGATCGGCGTCGCTGAGCCTTCTGAGGCTGTGGCCGAGCTCGCGCCGCTGCTCAGGGCGCTGTTCGACGGACCGCAGCCGTTGCTCGATCGCGCTGGGCTGACCAGCGTCCACGCGGGGCCGGAGCAGCGCTACTGGCGGCTGCAGGATCTGCAGTCGCTGCTCGAGCGCGCAGCGCTGGAAAGCCCGCTAGTCGTTCTCCTGGACGACGCGCAGTGGGCCGACAGCGGCACCGCGGCCGCGTTGCGCGCGCTGGCGCCGCCTCTAGCCACGCTTCCGATCGGATGGGTCGTAGCGATGCGCCCTGATAATGCCTCGGGGCAACTTCGGAGCGCCGTCGAATACCTCGTTGACGAGGGTGCAGAACGCCTCGTGCTCGAGCCGCTCAGCGAGGGCGCGGTGACTCAGGTGGCGAGAGACGTGATGCGAGCCGAACCCGACGAGGCCGTGCTCCAGATGGCCGCCGAGGCGGGCGGCAATCCATTTCTGCTTGTCGAGCTGTTAGAGGGCCTACGAGACGAGAAGCTCGTCCGCGTTGATTCCGGGCAGGCGACCTTGATCGCCCACAGGCTCCCGGAGCGCGTCCGGGCGAGCATGCGGGATCGCCTAGCCCGAATGTCCGACCCGGCGCGTGAGGTCGCCACCGTCGCGGGGTCGCTGGGGCGAACTTTTTCGGTCTCCGAACTCGCTGAGATGCTCGGTCTCTCCCCGGCCTCGTTGCTGACCCCGGTCGAGGAGCTGCTCGAGGCCGGCATCGTGCGAGAGCTTGGAGAGCAGCTCGGCTTTCGGCACGATCTCGTCCGCGAAGCGGTGCGGGGCGCGTGTTCGCCATCGGTCCGCCAGGCGCTCGACCGACAAGCCGCGGAGGTGATGCTCGCACAGGGGGCATTGCCGGTCGAAGTGGCGATTCAGCTTGCCGCCAGCGCCGCGCCCGGGGACGAGGTCGCGATCACCACGCTCCTATCGGCGGCGCAGGCGTTGGCGACAACCGATCCGGGGGCGAGCGCAGACCTCAGCCGGCGGGCACTCGAGCTCGCCGCCGAGAGGCACCCCCTGCGCGGTCCGCTCGTCGTGCAAGCCGCGATGTCGCTCCACGCGGCGGGACGGATGGAGGAGGCGAAGGCGTTCGCGGATAACGCGATGCGGGAGGTGCTTCCGGTAGCGCAGGAGGCGGAGGTGCGTCTCGGCATCGCCTGGATGGGGGCGGTCTCTCTCGACGTGAGGGTCCACACGAGTCGCGAGGCGTTGAAACTGGCGGGTCTGCCCGGGCGCCTGCGCCGTGAGCACATGGCGAGGCTGGCCTACAACCTCGCGTCGGCGGGACGGACTGAGGAGGCTCAGACGGCGTTATCTGAGGCCATAAGCTCGGGTGCGCGCCGTGACCGAGCCGCCGGATTCCCGCTCGCGCTGTGCGAGGCCTCTCTCCAATACGTCGGCGGGCACTTCAAGCGCGCACTCGCGCTGCTCGAGGCGATTATCCGCGACGGGTTCGCCGAAGAGCACGGACTCGATGAGCTCCTCACCCGGTGGTGGCGCGCGAACACCCTCGTCGCGCTGGATCGCGATGAAGACGCCCTCCAGGCGGTCGATGGATTGATCGCCGAGTCGCTCAAGCGTAGGTTCGCCTTCTTCTTGCAGGGCGCCGAGATGACGCGGGGACACCTCCTCTTGCAGATGGGCCGCCTCGACGAGGCTGCCGTGGTGCTGAACGGCCGGTTCGATCCCCACGGACCCCCGGTCATGAACGTCGCGGACGCCACTGGTGTGGTCGCGCTGGGGCGACTGGCGCTCCATACCGGTGACCGCCGGCGGGTTCGCCAGACGGGCGAGATCGCTCAGAAGATGCTGAACGAGAGCACGCCGGGCAGGCGGCGTCAGGCCGCCTGGTTGCTGAGTCTGCAAGCCACGGCCGACGGCGACCCGCGGCGGGCTCACGAGTGGCTCTGCGCCATGGGCGAGCCGGAGCGCACGCTTGTGCTCTCCAGGCTCTGGCCGGGTGTCGGCGACGAGGCGCAGATGGTCCGTATGGCCGTTGCGGTCGGCGACCGTGAGCTCGCCGAGAGCGCCGTTGCGTACGCCGGCCGACGCGCCGAGATTTCGCCCGGCGTTCCGTCGCTCGCCGCCACCGCGGCCCACGCCGCCGGGCTCCTGAACCGAGATACCGACACGCTGTTCGCGGCCGTGAGTCTGTTCAAGCAAACCTCCCACTCGCTTGCGCTCGCCGCCGCGTACGAAGACCTCGGCGTGGCCCACCAGGAAGACGGCAGCGCGGACTCGGGGATCGATGCTCTCACCCAAGCTCTAGTCCTGTTTGCGCGAGCCGGAGCGACGCAGGATGAAGCCAGAGTCCGAAGCCGCCTGCGAACGCTCGGGATTCGCCGCCGGGTTACGACAGGCGAGAGACCAACAAGCGGGTGGGCGGCGATGACGAAGGCAGAGCTCGCCGTGGCCGACCTCGTAGCCGACGGCCTTACCAATCGCGAGGTCGCCAAACGTCTGTTTGTGTCGCATAACACGGTGACCACACATCTGCGCCACGTGTTCGAGAAGGTAGGCGTCAAGTCCCGGGTAGAGCTGACGAGGCTCGCCACAGAACGCAGCAGCGAGGACGACCCCGAGACTGCTCGCGTCAGCCGCACGCCCTGAGTCCTCCTGCACCGACTTGGCCTGCTCGATAGGTCAAGCCCTTCGAGAGCCGATCGGGGGCGAGCAGGGTTGACGGGACGCCCGCAACAGGATGCGTCAAACGGATCGCGTAGCTCGCCGGTGTTCGACGACTCGATCAGTCTCTGACCGCGAGCACCCGACGCCCGTGGCCGTCGCCGCGTCTGATTTCGAGCTCTCCAGCGGCCTTCACGAATAAGAGATCACAAACATGTATGAGGTAGGGCGAAGTCCCCAGGGTCATCCTCCGGTCATCCTTCAGCTCACGAAAGGAACGCGACATGTCTGCACGAACGGGCTTGGCTGATACGCCTGCTACGCGGCGGCCGAGCAGGCCGGGACGGACCTGCCCTCGTGACCGATTTCGCGCTTACCCCGGCCGCCGCCGGTGTGACCGGGAACGCCCCAGCACCGCTGCTGCGAGGATCGTGCAAGCCGAACCCGCCAGCCCTAAGGAGGCTCGAGATGGCCCAGTCCCCCGCACCGCAGGAAGGGATCGTCCTGACACGGTTCATTGTTTCTGAGGATGTCGAGCGCTCGCGGCGTTTCTACACCGACGTGCTCGGCGGAGAGGCCGTACGGGACCGCGAACCCGCCATCACGCGCGCAAAACCACGCGTGGCCCAACTAGCTTCGCCAGGCGACGCGGAATTAAGGAGGCTCGATGCCGACCACTCTCCATACAGATGAGATGAAGGCAAGGGTTCGATCACACTTTGAGGACTTCGTCAACAACCGCAAGGCCGAGGTGATCCGGACAAATATGACGCCGGACTTCTACGACCACGACGGGCCGGGCGGGGAGCCGACCGACACCTCAGGCGCCGAAGAGATGATGCGTCGGATGTACACGATCATGCCCGATTTGCATCTCACGATCGAAGAGCTGATCGCAGAGGATGACAAGGTGGTATGCAGGAACCACTGGCGCTGGACCGACGCTCAGACCGGCAAGAGGATGGGCCTCCATGGCTTCGTCCTATGGCGCTTCGAGGGCGACAAGATCGCTGAGCGCTGGGCAACGGTCACCAACCCGGCCGAGGACGCCTCCTGGTAGTAAACGGTGCCCACGGCGGGAGTGCTCCTTTGCGCGAAAGCACCAACCCGGGCGCTACCGCCATGCATGCCGAACTGGACATCTCACGGCCCTCTAGGAGATCGATAGTCCAAGGCTAACGATCGCGTTAGTGACAGGTCTTGGACAGAACCGTCGTCTCGACTTAGCGTCTGTTCATCGGGACCCTTATCTACGCCTTGGGAGGTAAACCATGAACTCCACGCTTCTCGTACTCCCAGCTCGCCAACACATGGGTGATCATCAACGTCGGCGGCGGGCCGACGGACGACAAGCCGAGGTCACAATGCGGGCGCCCAGCGACCCGAGCATGGCGAGCAGCTTCCTCAACATCCGCGTGGCGGACATCGAGAAGATCTACGGAGAATGGAGCTCGCGCGGCGCCGAGTTCCTCACCGAGCGGAAGGATCATGGGCGCGAGATCCGCTGCTACATACGCGACCCGGACGGGCACCTGATCGAGGTTGGCCAGTCGACCGGGGCGCTCGAGGCCCAGTAACGGCGTTCGGGACCCGAGGAAGAGAGAACAGTAATGAGTGAGACCGTTGAAAATATTGCGCCCGTTCCTGCAACCGCGCATGGTCCGGAGGTAAGACCAGACCGCGGCTTTTACTGCGGGGAGATCCGCGACGGCATCTATTGGGTCACCGAGGGTATCTACCAGTCGATGTTTCTGACGACCGGCGAGGGCGTCATTGTGGTTGATGCGTGCCCTACTATCGCCGACAAATTGCTGACTGCGATCGGCGAGGTAACAAAGGAGCCCATTACCCATATCGTCTACAGCCACTCCCATGCCGACCACATCGGCGCCGCCGATCTACTGCCGGAGGGCGTCCCGCGGATCGCGCACACCGACACCGCGTCCCTGGTCAGTCGCGCAGCCGACCCCCGGCGACCCGGCGTCAACGTCGTATTTGACCTTAGCTACACACTCGAGGTAGGCACCAAGCGACTCATACTGGACTATAAGGGTCCCGATCACGACCCGGGTAATCTCTTCATCTACGCTCCCGACCAGGGCGTACTGATGAAGGTCGATGTGTTCTACCCGGGATGGGTGCCGTTCAAGAACCTAGCGGTCTCAGAGGACCTCCGAGGCTTCATCGAGGCTCATGACGTTGCACTAGAATACGACTTCGACACGCTCGTGCCGGGTCACGTCGGTCGACTCGGCACCCGTGAGGACGTGGCGATCGGTAAGCAATATCTTCTCGAGCTGCGCGACACGGCCGTCGACGAGTTGCAGGCGGTCGACTTCCCCGGCCTTATTGCAGAGACCGGATACATGGATCCCTCAAAGCCCGGGGCCGGGAACCACTGGTTGCTGTTCGACGCATACTTCCGGTCGATTGGACGAAAAGTGACCGAGAGGGTACTGCCGTCTTGGCGTGATCGCCTCGGCGGAGCGGACGTGTTTACCTACGATCACGCCGTCGTGCTTGCAGATGCGTTGCGGCGCGATTGGGGAGTAGGAGTGTAGCCGGGGCGTGCAGTAAGCACCCGCCCCCGTGGTCGGGGGCCGCGGGAACGTCGGCTGGGCGGTGATTCTTAGGCTTGTCGAGGGTCGTGGATCAAGCGCAGGAGGATCACCTTGTGGGTGCAGCGTGGTGACCGTTGCGTGAAGGTAGAGGTCAGGGCGGACCGACAGGGCGTGGTGGTGATCCCGGCCGTGTGATCCGGGATTTGGTGGTAATGCTCGCCGATAGCGGCGCGTGTCTGGTCGACCTGGGGCGCGCTGGGTGACCAGGAGCCGCTGTTCGGCTCGGTCGCGTCGAACTCGACCGCGTTTTCGGACTTTACGAATAGGAGATCACACACATGTATGAGGTCGAGCGAAGTCGCCACCGTCAGACTCCGCTGACCCTCCAGCTGACGAAGGAGCGCGACGTATATGTGTTGACAGACTCGCCGATCGCCTTTCCAGTTCCGCGAAATCGAGGGACCGTTGTTACACCCGGTCACACCAAGGCACGAACCGACTCGCCCGGTGCGCCTCCTACATGGTGGCCGAGCAGACCGGGACGACCTGCCGTCGTGACCGATTTCATGCTCGAAACGACCGCTGCGCCCGTCGTGGCACGACGTGGCCACGACCAACTGCCTCAGAAACAGAAAGGACCCAGACGAATGTCCGCCACCACCGCCGAGGTGACACAGCTCACCGCTCCCAATCTGACCGTCGAGGCCGCGAACGGCGTCAGCTACGCCTACCGGCAGCTCGGCGAACCCTCCGCGGGCGCTCCGCCGCTCGTGTTGCTTCAGCACTTCCGCGGCAACCTCGACAACTGGGACCCCGAGCTCGTCGACGCGCTGGCGAGGACTCGCGAGGTGATCCTGTTCGACAACGCCGGCGTGGGCGGATCGACGGGCACCGTCCCGCGCACCATCACCGCGATGGCGCACGACGCGCTCAGCTTCACCGACGCCCTGGAGCTGCACGAGATCGACATGCTCGGCTTTTCGCTCGGCGGATACATCGCGCAGGAGCTGGTACTGATCCGCCCGCGGCTCGTCCGCCGCCTTGTGCTCGCCGGAACCGGGCCGCAGGGTGGGGAGGACATGCACGGCTTCACGGACGAGATCTTCGAACACGGGACCCACGACCAGATTGCACCGGAAGACATCCTGACGCTGTTCTTCGCGCGCAGCGAGACCAGCGTCGCCAAGGGCCGCGAGTTCATCGAGCGCATCTTCACCCGCACGGAGGACCGCGACACGCCCGCCGCGCTCAAGGTGCGGGACGCCCAAATGGACGCCGTCACCGCATGGGGCATTCCCGACCCAACTAGGCTCAATCGCCTCGCCGGCATCACTCAACCGGTGCTGGTGGCGAACGGCGACAACGACCGGATGGTCGGGACGAAGAACTCGTACCTGCTCGCCGAAAGCCTCCCGAACGCACGGCTGAAGATCTACCCGGACGCGGCGCACGCCTTCCTGTTCCAGTACCCGGTCGAATTCGCGGGCGAGGTCGATCGGTTCTTGAAGGAGTAGGCGGATGACGGGCACGTACCGGCGCGAGCTCGACTACCGCCAAACGGAGGGCGGCGGGGTGCGCGTCAGGCCGTTGTGGAACCGGCGGTCGCACAACCTCACGGTCGAGGTCGTCGACCGCGGCCTGGAGCGGGTGCTGGCGGTGCGGGACCCCAGCGTGGCGCGGAACGCTTTCTTGCACCCGTTGGCGTACATGCGGTGGCGGGCCAGACGCTGACGGCCGGCGAGAAGCCGGCCGCTGGCGCGTGGCAGTCCCACTAGGACATGCACGGACCGTGCCACGTGCATGGCGGCTTGAGCGGCCCGTCCCCTCCCCGTCCCGGCCGGCGACGAGAATGATGACGACCACGTCGGCACTCCGGTGGCCCCTGGGCACTGGAGGATTCGGGTGGCTCGCTTCCGCCGTCACCTTGGAACATGACGCGAGCAGTGGACGAAGCCTAGCTAGGCTCGATCTGATGCTTCTGCGTGGCCCGCGCCCTTCTCATCTCGCTGGTGCCGTGACGACCGTTGTCGTCGTGGTGGCCTGCACGCTGCTCATCTACCCGCTCAAGCAGGTAACGACGGTCTCCTCGCTGGGAGTCGTCTATCTGCTGGGCGTCGTTGTTGTTTCGGCGTATTGGGGCGTGTGGTTTGGCGTGGCCACGTCGGTGCTGAGCGCCGCCGCATTTAACTTCTTTCATCTGCCTCCGGTGGATGAATTCACGATCGCTGACGCCCGCAACTGGGTGGCCTTGGCGGCTTTCGTCGTCGTCGCGCTCGCGACCAGCTCCGTGAGTGAACTGGCTCGAGCGCGGGCCGTCGAGGCTGAGCGGCGTCGCGCTGAGGCCGACCTCACCGCGGAGATGGCGCAGACCCTGCTGGCGCGTGTGGACGTCGAGCGTGCCCTGCCGCCGATGGGCCGTCGATTGGCGGCCATGTTGGATCTTCCGTGGGCCACGATCTCGCTTGGCGAGGAGAGCGCGGACCAGCGCCGCGAAGCGATCGCACTGTCCGTCGCTGAGCGGCGGCTGGGCACGCTAGTCGTCCCCGCGGGGCTGCGCCCGAGCCTGGCCGCGCGCCTGCGCGAGCGGGTGGTGCCTGCGCTCGCATTCTTGCTGGCCGTGGCCCTGGAGCGCGAGCGATTGATCGGCGCAGCGGTGGAGACGGAGGCGCTCCAGCGTAGCGACGCGGTCAAGACGGCCGTGCTGCGTGCGGTCTCGCACGACTTGCGCTCCCCAGTCACGGCAATGGTCGCCGCGGGCGCCGCTGTGCGCGCGCCTGAGCTCACGCTGGCTGAGCGCGATGAGCTCGGCGGGCTGGTGGTCGAGGAGGGCGCGCGACTATCGCGGCTTATCGAGGATCTGCTGGACCTCTCGAGGTTGGAGGCACAGGCCGCCGCTCCGCGGGCGGCTGAGTTCTCCGTCGAGGAGGTCATCGATGCCGCGCTTGCCGCCCAGCCGTCTGGCGCTGCATTCGACGTGCGCATCGATGCGGCACTCCACTCGGTGCGCGCGGACTTCGTGCAGATAGAGCGCGCGCTCGCCAATCTCCTCGAGAATGCGAGTCGCTACTCGAACGGCGCGACCGTAACCGTACGCGCCAGGGCGGCGGGCGACCGAGTCGTGATCCGTGTGATCGATCGCGGCACAGGAATCTCGGCCGTCGAGCAGGAGCGGATCTTCGAGCCCTTCTATCGTGCTCCGGCCGTAGCCGCAGCTACACACACGGGCTCCGGT